>Ga0169931_10002463_pt1 | contig 30150 bp, 30 predicted proteins | sample Kivu_15m_20L_FD_129675 | JGI IMG/M metagenome (GOLD analysis project Ga0169931, IMG submission 129675) | Freshwater microbial communities from Lake Kivu, Western Province, Rwanda to study Microbial Dark Matter (Phase II) - Kivu_15m_20L... | ecosystem: Environmental > Aquatic > Freshwater > Lake...
AGCACGTCGGCGCTACCCGCAGGAGTCAGGTTCTCCACCATCACCGCCGGGTTCGCACACACCTGCGCCCTCACCACCGCAGGCGTCGCCTACTGCTGGGGTTCGACCAACCAAGGACAGATCGGTTCGGGCAACGCCATCCAGCAGATGTCGCCGACCCCGGTGAGTATCTCGGCACTCCCCTCGGGAACGGCCTTCTCGACGCTCACGGCGGCCAAGGGGCACACGTGCGCTCTCACCACGGCGGGCGTCCCGTACTGCTGGGGTGACAACAGTCTTGGGGCACTCGGTTCAGGAGCCGTCGTAGTCGATCGACTCTCACCTGTGGCGGTCAGCATCTCGGCGCTTCCCACCGGAACGATGTTCTCGGCGATCGACACAGGTGAACTGCACACCTGTGCCCTCACCACGACCGGGACCCCGTACTGCTGGGGAGGGGAATCGGATGGACAACTGGGTGACGGTGAGCCGCCACCCGAGTACGACGACCAGGTCGACCCGCCCCTCACGCAGCCGTCACCCGTGGCGGTGAACATCGCCGCCGGTACCAGGGTGATCACGCGCACCCTGGAACTCGGACTCAGTGGCACGATCGGCTGATTCCTCCGTCGCTACGCACGCGTCGCCACACCCCCATGGCAGCATGCGATCCATGGCTGACACCACCGACATCGCCCGCAAGATCCGTGCGCTGCTCGACAAAGCCGAGAACACGTCGTATCCGGCCGAGGCCGAGGCTGCCACCCGAAAGGCCGCCGAGTTGATGGCGGCACATCGCATCACCGAAGCCATGGTGTCCGCCGCCAAGCCACGCTCGACCGATACCATCACCACCCGCACCATCGTGCTGGCGCGTGGGCCGTACGTGGGGGCCCGCACCGACCTGCTCGGGGGCATCGCCCGTGCCTTCGGAGCGCGCATAGTTTACGCCGCCACGTGGGAGGGACGCGAGGCCGAACTTCTGGGTTTCGAGAGCGACCTCGCATCGGTGGAGTTGCTCTACACCAGCCTGCTGCTTCAGGCGACGGTGGCGGTGGGGCAACACGAGATTCCCCGCGGCCATGCAGCACTGCGATGGCGGCGTGGGTTCCTCCTCGGCTTCGCCGACACCGTCGCTCGTCGTCTGGCCGACATCATGGCCAGCGCCACACAGGCCGCCGAGGCCACTATGGCAGGGCAACCGACGTCGGTGGCATTGGTGCTGGCCGACCGAACCGCTCGAGTGAATGCCGAATACGCGCGCCGCTACCAGAACGTCACCCGCGGTCGTGGGCACGCCCCCGTCTCGCAGCACTCGGTGCTCATGGGTGCCGTTGCTGGCCAACGGGCCGACCTGGGCAGAGCGGGCCCTGTGGGAGGCTCACGGCGCGAGGTCGGCCGCAGTGCCTGACAGCGAGCGCCAACGCACCTATGACGCCGAGGCCAGGGCCTTCGCAGGTACGTTGGTGGAGGCTCCACTCACGTTCGCCGAGGTGCTCGAACTCACCCAGGCCGTCACGGCCACCCCCTGGTGGCAGCGTCACGGTGGCGCCGTCACCGTGGTGCGGGGTCAGGGCACGTCCATCCACTCCCACTATCGGCCACAGACCGGTCACATCGTGCTCAGCGAGGCCCAGCAGAATCCGCTCACGCTCGCCCACGAACTGGCTCACGCCGCCAGCGACGACAGTCACGGACCTCGCTTCCGGGCCGCGATGTGTGCATTGGTCCACGGCATGTGCGGTCCCGGGCCTGCCGGCACCCTTCGGTCCGAGTTCCAGTTCGGTCGGCTCACCGTCGCGGCCGTAGATCTCGACGGTCTGCCCTCCCCACCGCTCCTCACCCGCCATCCCCGCTTCGGCACGTGATCGGTACGCTCCATCCGCGTGATCCTGGGTCTTCACCATGTGGCGGTCTGCGTTCCCGATCTCGACGCCGGACTAGCGTTCTACGTGGATGTATTGGGAGCAGAGATCGTCTTCCGGTCACGTCTGCAGCACCGTCCCGACGCCGAGCAGGTGATCGGCCTCGTGGACGTGGACGCCGACGTGGCCATGCTTCGTCTGGGCGCAGCGCACGTTGAACTGTGGACGTACCGCTCACCAGCGCCGCTGGACCACCGCTCTCCCGCCAACGCTCTCGGTTACCCCCACATCGCCCTGTCGGTTCGCGACATTCACACCGAACATCAGCGCCTCACCGAAGCGGGCGTGACGTTCGTAGGTCCGCCAGTGAACCTGGGGCGCTCACTCGCCGTGTATGGACGGGACCCGTTCGGACATCTGATCGAGCTCTACGAGTTGCTGGACGCCTGAGCGTCGAAACCGATCTGCTCGGCCAGGCGTCGCCACACATCGTCGAATCGCACTGACAGCTCGTCGAGGCTGTCGGCGGTCGTGTCAGTCCGCCACAGCACATCGAGCCGGGGTCGGCCGCCAGCCGTCAGACGCACCTCCACACTGAACCCCTCGGGCAGCTCCTGTGCCGCCACCTCGGTCCCCTCGGGCAGCTCCGCGCTGCGAGCCAGACCCACCGGGAGCCGCACCTGTGATGGCCAGGGCTGTTCCACGGTCACCACTTCGTCGAGCAGGTGACGTCGAAGCGTCGTCGGGTCGGTGAACTGCGCGGCGTCATGGCGCAACGCGTCAGTGCCCTCGGGACCGCTGCTGAACCGGTGCATCAGGTCGTCGAGCGTGGGCCACTGCGTCACGGCGAAGCCGTCCCAGGCCTCACCGTGAAGGGTGTCGACCACCGACACCTGGGCGTAGTCCCACATACCAACGTGATGCCTCAGAGCGATCGGGGCGTGCGACTGCTCCCACCAGTGATGAAAGTCTGCCGCGTCCATGCCCGGACGCCGATGGATGCTGAACAGCATCGTCACGCCCGGCGTCGAGGTGTCGACCGGCCAGCTGCGCACATGACGCAGCACGTGGCGTGTGATGGTGCGATAGAGCGCCGAGTCGCAGTACTCCAGAAGGGCCTTACCGACGGCGTCATCACCCGTCGAACGCACCACCGACTGTGTCTCGCCTCGGTGCACCACGACTCCGGTGGCTCCAGCCTCTCGAGCGGCAACAGCAGCAGCCAACTCTCGCTCGATCGTCGAACACGAACCGAGCCAGCCTGCGTCACCATTGATCATGCGGGAGCAGCGTAGAACTCCCAGCCGCAGTTCATAGCCCCTTCAGTGTGAGCCAGCGGTCCAGCACCCCCCACGCCTGCGCATGCTCTGTGATGTAGACGTGGTCCAACTCCAACGGCGCGGCGAGAATCGACGCGATGTCGTCGAGGTCACGCGGCCGTCCGGCGATGAGCTTGTGCACGATCACGTCCTCAGCGGTGAGCACGCCTTCACGGGCGCGCTGCATGGCCAGCCGTTGATAGTCCGTCTCGGCCAGCAGGAAATCCACCGCTGCCGACCCACGCCGCGCTGCGATCATGTAGTCGACCCCGTCGTCGCTGACCACTCTCACGAGCCAGTCGGCACGCCGCAGCACATCGGCTGCGCCGTCAAGGCGTGAAGCGAGGAAGTCGACGTCGATCGTGTGACGAACCTCGACTCGGTACAGGTTGGCGGCGTGTGCACCGATCAGCACCAGCGTGATCCCGGTGGCCTCGAGCAGTCGTCGCGCCTCATCGACGGACGAGTCCACGCTCCACCGCCTTTCGATGGAACTCGACCTCGGTCTTGAGGGGTGGTACCCCCAATGCCTCCCGGGCGCGATCGGCTGCTGCGATCACCGCATCCCGCTCAGCATCCTCTCCGACATCGTCGCACTGGGCCTGGGCCAACGCCAGGGCCTGCCGCGCCATCGCCTGACGGTCCCGGTCACTCACGGCTGCCATGGGCGCATGCTACGTCCGCCTCACTCGCAGGGGTCGGCCATGGATAACGTCCGGACCAACCGTGCGACGAGCCCAGTACCAGGGGGAATCAACTGTGAGCGACACCACCACCGCCAGCCGGGTCGATGCACTGATCGCCCGCGACCAGGCATCCATCGCCTGTCCGTACCCGTTGTTCGCCGACCTTCGCAACGAGGGTGGCGCGCAGTACAACGAGGCACTCGGTGCCTGGCTGATCACCCGGTACGACGATGTACGAGCCATTCTGCGCGATACAGATCGCTTCTCCAGCCTGCTGCCCACCGGGCCCGAGAAGGCCGGGGAGGCACTGGGCCGGCGCATCGGCGAGTTGATGCAGGACCCTGAGATGCAGGCGTTGGTGGGCGGTGCCATGAGCCGCGGTCGCGCCTCGGTGCTGTTGAACGCCGACCCGCCCGACCACCGCCGCCAACGCCGACTGGTGAACCCGTCGTTCAAGCCCGACCGGTTGCGCGCCTTCGAGGAACCTGTGATCGAGACCACACGGCGTCTTCTCGGCGACATGATCGACGAGATGCGCGAACAGGGTTCGGTCGATGTGGTGTCGCGATTCGCCGTCGGTCTTCCCATGACGATCATTGCGTTGGTGCTGGGCATTCCCGACGACGACCTGGTCACGTTCAAGAGGTGGAGTGACGACCTGGTGATGCCGGTGGGCAACGCCGACCCGTCCCTCGAGCAGGTCCGGGGCTTCATCGTCTCCACCAAGGCATTCAACGACTACTTCCTGACCCAGATCGCCCAGCGTCGGCGCCAGCCCACCAACGACATCCTGTCCGACATCGCCAACGCCGTGATCGACGGTGAGGAACTGACCGACGACGAGCAGTTGGGCATGCTGCGCCAGTTCCTCGTGGCCGGCAATGAGACCACGACAAAGCTGATCACGAACATCGTTCGGGCACTGGCCGAGGATCCCGAGCTGCAGGAACGAGTGCGCAGCGACCGTTCGCTCGTCGAGCCCCTCGTCGAGGAGATGCTGCGGATCGAGGCGCCCGTGGGAGGCCTGTTCCGGCGCACCAAGGTGGACGTCGAGATCAATGGCACCCCGATCCCCGCTGGTCAACACCTGTGGTTGCTGTTCGCATCGGCCAACCGCGACGAGTGCAAGTTCGCGGCACCCGACCAGATCGATGTCGATCGCGCCAATGTGCGCGAGCACCTGGCCTTCGGCAACGGTGAGCACTTCTGCCCTGGTGCCGGCCTGGCTCGTACCGAGGCGCGTATCGCCGTCAACCTGATGCTCGATGCGCTGCGGAACATCCGCCTCGCCGAGGGGAACGACTTCCGCTTCGAGGACTCGTTCGTACTGCGGGGCCTGAAGAGCCTGCTGATCACGGCCGATTGAGCTTCTCTGCACTTCTCGGTAGAAAAACGAGCGATTTTCGCTCGTCTGGCTACCGAGAATGGTGGGATCATGAACGAACCGATCTGGACCCCTGATCGTGAGCGGATCGAGGGCTCACAGATCGAATGCTTTCGCCGCTCCGTCGCCGTCGCATACCCCGGAGTGACCGACACGGTGGCCCTGCATGCGTGGTCCCTGGACGAGCCGGAAGAGTTCTGGCGGCGCGTCTGGGACCTGGGTGTCATCGGCGAACCGGGCGACGTGGTGACCGCACCGCCCTGCGCAGTCGGTGTCGACCCCAGATCGGTGAGGTTCTTCCCCGGATCCTCGTTCAACCTCGCAGAGCATCTCCTCGCCGAACGGGCCGACGCAGGCAGTGACGCCATCGTCGCCTGGCGGGAGGGAGACTCGCCCCGTCGCATGTCGTGGAGCGAACTTCGTAGCCAGGTCGCTGCCGTTCGCGCCGCCCTGGCGGCCGACGGCGTGACTCCCGGCGACAGGGTGGCAGCCTGGATGCCGAACGTGATCGAAACGGTCGTCGTCATGCTCGCCGCGACGGCGCTGGGTGCCGTGTTCACCTCGACCTCGTCGGATTTCGGGGCGGCAGGTGTTCTGGACCGGTTCGGGCAGACCGAGCCTGTCGTGCTGCTCGCCGCCGACGGCTACCGCTACGGCGGTCGCGACTTCGACGTCATGGATCGCCTGGTCGAGGTCGCCGAGGGTCTCCCCTCGCTGCGTCGGATCATCGTCGTGGGTGTACTCGACGATCGACGTGATCTGGCCGCCCTGCCACAAGCCGTGACATGGATCGACTACGTCGCCCCGTTCGCCGGGTCCCCGCTGCAGTTCACCCGCCTACCCGGAGACCATCCCGCCTACGTGCTGTACTCGTCGGGCACCACGGGTAAGCCCAAGTGCATCGTGCACCGTGCACTCGGCGTCGCCCTCATGCACCTGAAGGAGCAGTGCTTGCACCTCGACATCAGGGCCGCAGACCGCGTGTTCTACTTCACGACGTGCGGTTGGATGATGTGGAACTGGTTGGTGTCGGCGTTGGCTACCGGTGCCACGATCGTGCTGTACGACGGCAACCCGCTCGCGCCGGATCCCGAGATTCTGTGGAATCTGGCCGCCGAGGAGCGAGTCACGCTGATGGGGGTCTCCGCCAAGTATCTCGACGCAGCGCGCAAGGTTGACCTGCGCCCCCGACGAACCCACGACCTGGCCGCCATGCGGACCCTCTGCTCGACGGGCTCGCCCCTCGGTGTCGAGGGCTACCGATTCGTCTACGAACGGGTACACCCCGATGTGCACCTCGCATCGATCAGCGGTGGTACCGACCTGTGCGGATGCTTCGTCGGTGGTGACCCCACCCGCCCGGTGTACCCCGGCGAGATTCAGGGACCCATGCTGGGGATGGCTGTCGAGGTGCTCGACGAGGTCGGGCGCCCCATGCGCCGCGGCACCGGCGAACTGACCTGTGCCATGGCATTCCCCAGCGTGCCACTGGGATTCTGGGGCGACGACGGCACGGCATTCGCGGCGGCCTACTTCGACCGTTTCGATCGCCGCTGGACCCATGGTGACTTCGCCGAGTTCACCCCGTCGGGCGGCATGGTGATCCACGGCCGCAGCGACGCCACGCTGAACGCCGGTGGCGTGCGCATCGGAACGGCCGAGTTGTACTCGCGAGTCGAACTGCACCCCGAGATCGCCGAGGCGGTCGCCGTGGGTCAGAGCTTCGACGGCGACTCCCGCATGGTGCTGTTCGTACGCATGGCCGAGGGATACGAACTCAACGACGACGTTCGACAGGCGGTCCGAGCCGATCTGCGTGGTTCGCTGTCACCCCGCCACGTACCCGCCAAGATCGTCGCCGTCACCGACATTCCCCGGACCCGCAGCGGCAAGATCTCGGAATTGGCCGTCGCCGACGTGGTCAACGGCCGGTCGGTCCGCAACGTCGGTGCGCTGGCGAACGCCGACTGCCTGGAGCAGTACCGGAACCGGCGCGAGTTGACCGACTGACCGGTCCTCAGCCCGCTGCGTCCATGGGCCGCAGGCCGGTGGTGGAGCGCAGATACTCGAGTATCGGGTCATTGTCCCAGAAGGACTCCAACTCCGAACCCCCGATGCGCTCGACGATGAGTTGCAGAGCGATGTCGTGGCGCACGTACTCCCCAGCCAGCAGCACCACAGCGGGATCGTCGGACCAGACACCCCACGTGGCACCTCCCTCCGCAGCCCCAACGAGCACAGCGTGGCGATCGGCCACGACCGTGAACACTCGACAGCCCAGACGCTGCTCGACCACCTCGGGATTCGAGAATCGGTGGGGGTAGAAGCGACCGAGTGGCGCCAACTCGGGATCGATCTCGCCGAACACGATGCATGACACCTCCACGCGCCGCTGCCGGGCACGTCGAAGCGCCGAACGCATCGGCTCGAGCTCCTCCGGCCACACCGACACGAACACGGCCTCGCGCGCCGAGTCGACCACGTCGACCGCACGTGCGAGCACATCACGGGTCCCCTGGAGGTGCTGCACCACATGAGCCGTCGGGGGCGCCGAAAGCGAGGGCAGCACATCGCTGAGATCGTCGATGGTGGATTCGAGATCGTGGCGAAGCCGCCCGATGAGCGTCTCGGCAGGGAGGGCCAGATACGCCGTGGCGTTGGTCCGTGCGTTCACCTCGAACGCAGCGCCCCGTGCGACCAGTTTGCCCAGCGTCTCGTAGACGGTGCTGCGCGGGACACCCGAGGCCTTGGCGATCTCGTACCCGTTCAGTGGACGCCCGGCCTGCACCAGCGCCACATAGGCCTTCGCCTCGTACCCGGACATGCCGATGTCCTTGAGCAGGTCGATCGCCCGTTCCGCAGCCACCGCACCACGCTAGTGGGCGCACCGTTCATGATCGGGCGTCGTCAGTTGTCTAGCGACGCCGCGGCGACGCGACTACGTTGTGACCATCGAGCACGTGGCTCGCCGAAACAGGGGGAAGATTCCATGAAAGGTTCCCGCACGATGTTGCATCGCGCGTTGGCACTGGTGGCCGCAAGCGGCCTCGTCGCCGCTGCGTGCGGCAACGACGACTCCGCATCGGACACGACCGCCGCACCCGCCACCACGGCGGCGCCGGCAACTGCCGCACCCGCACCTGATCCTGCCGCCGAGGCGCAGGCCCGCGTCGACTTCTTCCGCCGGACGGCGACGGATTTGCCCTTCAACGAGCCTGTCGCTGAGGCTCCGGCCGGCAAGAAGTTGTTCTACGTCCAGTGCAGCGTTCCGGTGTGCGCCGAGATCGCCATCGGTATCGAGGCGGCGGCGGCGGCCATCGGCTGGGAGTACGAGACCGTGTCCCACCAGGACACGCCCGACACCGTTGCGTCGGCCTTCGACACGGCCATCGCCGCGAAGCCCGACGTGGTCATGTCCAGCGGCAACCCGCGGGAGTGGTTCCAGACGCAGTTGACCACGCTCTCCGAGAGCGGCGTCCCGGTGATCGCCTGGTCGATTCCCGAAGGGTACGAACCGGGTGACGGAATCTCGGTCAACCTGCTGACCGCCGATGACTACTACTTCTACGGCGTGCTGATGGCCGACTACGCCGCAGTGACCTCGACCACGAAGAAGATCATGTTCGTGGGGCTTCCCGTGTTCCCCGTGCTCTCGATCGTGCAGCAGGGCTTCACCGACGAGATCGCCCGGGTGTGCCCGGACTGCACCGTCGACGTCATGGAGGCCGCCCTCACCGACCTGGGCGTGAATCTGCCGGGTCAGATCGTGTCGAAGCTGCAGGCCGATCCGCAGCTGGACTTCATCGCCTACGCCTTCGGCGGCATGCTGTTCGGGGTGCCCGAGGCGATCGATGCCGCAGGTCTGTCAGCACAGTCCAAGGCGATCTCGCAGGCCGGCGGCCTGCTGAACTTCGGCCTGATCGCTGCCGGTCAGCATCAGGTGGCCGAGGTCGGTCTGGCCTCTGAACTCCTCGGATGGCGCGCTGTCGATGCCGCCGCCCGCGTCCTGGGCGGCCAGGGACCCGGCTCGGCCACGCCTCCTGCCGAGGCAGCCATCGCCGGTCGGCCCGACATCCTGGTGAACGGTCTGCCCCTGCAGATCCTCGAGGCGTCGACCATCGCCGATCCCACCGCCCTGTGGCCGGGTGTCGATGGTTTCGAGGCCAAGTTCAGCTCCCTCTGGGGGAAGTGACCGGACGCTTCGTCCATGAATCGTGACGCCGTCGCACAACAGAGCCGGGTCGTCCTCGACGACCCGGCTCCGTTGTTGGACATCCGCTCGCTGTCCAAGACCTATCCGGGGCAGGTGGCACTGTCCCAGGCCCACCTCGACGTGCGGCCCGGCGAGGTCCATGCACTGGTGGGCCAGAACGGCTCGGGGAAGTCGACCCTGATCAAGTTGCTGGGCGGTTATGTTGCGCCCGATCACGGGGCCGACGTACGCCTGGAGGGCGAGCGGGTCGACCTGTGGCACCTCGACGGCGCTCGACGCAGTCGCATTCGCATCGTTCACCAGGACCTCGGTCTGGTGCCGACCCTGTCGACCATCGAGAATCTGGGTCTGGGTCGCGGGTACGACACGGGTGCTCTCGGTCGGATCAAGTGGCGTCACGAGGCGCGCCGGGCACAGGAGGCCCTGACGAGGTTCGGATTGGCCCCGGATGTGCGTCGGCCCCTCGGCACCCTGGCACCGGCCGAGCAGGCTGCCGTCGCCATCGTGCGAGCGATGCAGGACTGGGACGTAGAACGCCCGGGGTTGCTCGTACTCGACGAGCCCACGGCCTCGCTCAACCGCGGCGAGGTCGATGCCTTGTTCCGCGAGGTGCGACGCCTCGCCACGATGGGTGCCGGCGTGGTGTTCGTCAGTCACGTACTCGACGAGGTGTTGGATCTGGCCGACCGGGTGACGGTCCTGCGCGATGGTCGGGTGGTGGCAGCCGGAGTGGCCACCAGCGAACTCGACGAGCGTGGCCTGGTGCAACTGATCGTCGGACGACCCGTGGACCAGTTGTACGCCACCGGTCGACACCGCACCGGTCGACCCGTTCTCGAGGCCGACATGGTGTTCGGCATCTCGCTAAGAGGAGTGTCGCTGAAGGTGCACGCAGGTGAGGTACTGGGCATCGCAGGCCTCGTTGGCTCGGGTCGCGACGAGATCGCAGGGGCCCTGTTCGGCCTGACCCCCCGTTTCGCTGGCAAGGTGCTCGTCGACAAGTCCAAGGTGTTCGCCACGCCCCGCGACAGCATCCGGGCGGGGATGGCCCTGGTCCCCGCCGACCGTAAGCGCCTGGGACTGGATCTCGAGGATCGGCTCCACGAGCACGTGCCCCTCCCCCGACTCTCCACCGTGAGTGGCCGCATCCGACTGGATCACCGTCGCTCACGGGCGTCGGCTCGCCAGTGGGCCGAACGCTTCGACGTGCAGCCGCTCGCCATGAACCGCAAGATGGCCAAGTTCTCAGGTGGAAATCAGCAGAAGGCGGTACTGGCGCGCTGGATGCGCACCGAGCCCAAGGTTCTCCTGCTCGACGAACCCACACAGGGCGTCGACATCGGCGCCAAGGCGGCGTTGTACGAGGCGATCGCGGCGACGGCGGCCTCGGGAACCGCAGTCCTCGTCGCATCGTCGGATGCTGAGGAACTCGTCCACGTGTGCGACCGTGTTCTCGTGCTGCGTGCGGGCATGCTTGCAGCCGAGTTGAGCGGAGCCGCCATGACCGAGGAGCGCGTGGTGTCCGAGACCCTTGGTGCCACATCGAACCGCAAGATGATGCGCGTCGCCCACCGCGAGGTGCGCACGCGTGTGGTCCGCAGCGATGCCGACGTCCCGACATCGTCCGTCGAGTCGTTCGAGACCGCAACGGTGGTCGAGACCCCACCCACACCGAGTGCGATCAGCCGGCTCGCACAGTGGACCGATCGGGCGAGGCGTTGGGCCAGCGCGCGCCGAGACGGAAGGAACCGCCCGTGACGATCGACGAACGCACCCGCGAGGTGCGACGCCGCGTGGTGATGGACAAGCACCCCATCACTCGCCGCCCCCGGGTGCGGTCCAAGCGTGTGGAACGGTCGAAGAAGATCGACAGCCGTTTCGACACACGGCGATCACCTCTCAAGTGGCGCACGCTGCACCCCCGCAACATCGGTGTGCTGTACCTCTACGCCATCACGTGGATGGTGTTCCTCGCCTGGGTGCCCGACACCTGGACAACCTGGCTGACCCATCGGTCGGTGCTCAACCAGAACGCCATCCTGGTGGTGGCGGCACTGGGACTGTTGGTTCCCCTCGCGGCAGGGGTGTTCGACCTGTCCATCGGCGCAGCGATCTCCACCGGTGCCGTGCTGAGCGGATGGATGCTGGTGGAACAGCAGTGGCCCCTCCCCGTGGCCCTGATCGGCGCGCTCGCCTCCGGATTCCTCATCGGAGCCCTCAACGGCTTCCTCGTCGTGAAGATTCGTATCGACTCGTTCATCGCCACGCTCGGCATGGGTTCGGTGCTGACCGCGTTCACGGTGTGGCTGTCGAAGAACCGATCGATCCTCGGGTTCCCCCCGTCGTTCCGACGCCTCGCCGAACCGTTCGCCTGGAGCCTGAACACCACGGTTCTCATTGCCCTCGGGGTGGCACTGGCGCTGTGGTTCGTGCTCGAGCACACCTCGCTCGGCCGGTACCTGTTCGCCACGGGCGGCGCACGCGAGGCGGCCCGCCTGGCCGGTGTGCAGACCGACCGCTACGTCTGGGGCGCCCTGATCGTGTCGGCCACGACCGCCAGCGGCGCCGGTGTGCTGCTGGCCGCCCAGTTCGGTTCCACCCAGTCGCAGTCGGGAGCCCCGTACTTGCTGCCCGCCTTCGCCGCTGCGTTCCTGGGCTCCACCCAGTTCAAACAACGCTTCAACGTGCTGGGCACGGTGCTGGCGGTGGTGGTGCTGCAGAGCGGGGTGAAGGGTCTGCAGCTCGCCGGGGTGGGCTCCACCTGGGTGGAGAGCCTGTTCTTCGGTGTGGCCCTGATCGTGGCCGTAGGGCTGTCGTCGTTCAAGAAGCGGGTACACGGAGGCCAACGCCGGTGGTGGCGCCGCGAAGAGAGCGGACCGGAGTACTTCCTGGGACGCCTGCTGCGCTGGGGCACGGCTCGAGACGAGCAGTCGGTGGCCAACGCCCAGCAGTGGTGGTACGACCCCTCCGACAAGGAAGGGCATCACCTCAAGCCATGAGGTGTTGGTTCTGGAACGGATGACATGGTGGTGACGACATGAGAAGGTGGCGACGATGAGCCTGGTTGGAGCCCGAGTCCTACGCAAGGAAGATCCCCGTCTGTTGACTGGCAAGGGGACCTACGTCGACGACCTGCAGCCTCCGGGCTGCCTGCACGCCACCTTTGTCATGTCGGCACACGCTCATGCCGAGATCCTTTCGATCGATGCCAGAGCGGCCCTCGCCATGCCCGGCGTGGTGGGCGTGTGGACGGCGGCGGACTTCCTCGACTACCCCGATCTTCCGGGAGGTCTGCCCGAACTGGAACGCCCCGTCCTGGCGCGCAACCGCACCCGTTTCGCCGGTGAACCGGTTGCCGTGGTGGTAGCCGAGAACCGCTACCAGGCAGCCGACGCCGTGGGTGCCGTCGAGATCGAATACGCGGTGCTCGATGCCGTCACCGATCTGCAGGCGGCCGCAGCCCCCGACGCTCCCCTGCTGTTCGAGCACCACGGATCGAACGTGATCACCAAGGTGCCCATGTTGGACGACCTGGAGCACGACCTGAACCGGTGCGACCAACGTGCTCACCTCCACGTGGTGAACCAGCGCTGCGCAGCGGTACCCATCGAGGCCTCGGCCTGCCTGGCGGACTGGGGTGTCGAGGGCCTGACCCTGTGGGCCACGTTCCAGGCCCCCCACCACCTTCGGAACTATCTGGCGACCTGGCTCGACATGCCTCAGAACCTGTGCCGGGTGATCGCCCCCGACGTGGGCGGTGGGTTCGGAGCCAAGATCGTCTGGAACCCCGAGTTGTTCGTCGTGCCCGTGTTGTCGCGGTGGCTTCGCCGTCCGGTGAAGTTCGCCCAGACCCGTTCCGAGGCCATGGTGCAGATGACCCACGGGCGCGACCAGGTGCACGACGTCGATGTCGGCTTCGACCGCGATGGCCGCATCAAGGCACTGCGACTGGTGATCAGCCAGAACCTCGGCGCCTACGCCGACCCGACCGGTCTGGGGCTGCCGGTGCTGACGTCGTGGATGGCGTCCGGTTGCTACGACCTGCCCAAGGTGGCAACGTCCTTCCGAACCGTGGTCACCAACACGACTCCCGTGGCCGCGTACCGAGGTGCCGGCCGTCCGGAGGCGGCCTACACCATCGAACGGGTGCTCGACCTGGTCGCCCGGCGAACCGGACTGGACCCCGCCGAGGTCCGCCGACGGAACTTCATCTCGCCGCGCGCCTTTCCCTACAAGACGCACAACGATCCCGTCGTGTACGACTCGGGCGACTTCCCCCAGGCGTTGGCCGAATGCCTGCGGCTGGTGGATTACGACGACGTGCGCCGGCGTCAACGGGCGATGCGCAACGACCCCGACGCTCCCCTGCTCGGGGTGGGCCTGTCGTGCTGGCTCGAGATCGCCGGCTTCGGCCCCAACGGATCGCTCGAAGGGTTCGGGCACCTCGCCTCGTGGGAGTCCGCTCAGGTGCGTGTCCAGCCCGACGGCTCGGCGATCGTGTTCGCTGGGTCTTCGCCGCACGGGCAGGGTCACGAGACCACCTTCGCCCAGATCGCGTCCGACGAACTGGGCATCCCGTTCGAACGCATCAGCGTGCGGTTCGGCGATACCGCCACGGTGCTGCAGGGCATCGGCACCATGGGATCGCGCGGTGTGCCCACCAGTGGATCGGCCGTCAAGATGGCGTCGGCCACGGTGCTCGGTCGAGCCAAGAAGATCGCCGCCCATCTGCTCGAAGCCGCCGAGGAAGACCTGGAGGTGGCGGACAACGCCTTCAACGTGCGGGGAACACCGGGCAAGAAGGTGAGTTGGGGCGACGTGGCCTGGGCATCGTTCCAGCCCCTGCGACTGCCGGAGGAACTGACGGCGGGATCGCTCGAGGAACGACTGTTCATGGAGTCGCCGAACTTCTCGTACCCGTCGGGGGCCTATGCCTGCGTGGTGCAGGTCGACCGGCGCACAGGTCGTGTCACCATCGAGAAGATGGTTCTCGTCGACGACTGCGGCACCGTGATCAATCCCCTTCTGGCCGAGGGTCAGGTACACGGTGGCGTTGCTCAGGGCGTCGCACAGGCACTGTTCGAGCAGATCGTGTTCGATCCCGACACGGGGCAACCACAGACCACGAACCTGCTCGACTACCTGGTGCCGTCGGCCCCCGATCTCCCCGACTACGTGGCGGGGCGCATCACCACGGTGTGCCCCAACAACCCGTTGGGTGCCAAGGGCATCGGCGAGTCCGGTGCCGTCGGTGCGCCCGCCGCCGTGGTGAACGCCGTCATCGACGCCCTGTCGGAGTTCGGCGTGGAACATCTCGACATGCCCGTCACCTCCGAGAAGGTGTGGCGCGTTCTTCAGGAGGTCGACCAGTGAGCGAACAAGGGTGGACCCGATCGGTGACGGTCACCGTCAACGGGCGCCGCGAGGTACGCGATGTCGAGCACCGCACACTGCTGGTGCACTTCCTGCGCGAGCACCTGCGCCTGACCGGCACGCACATCGGCTGCGACACGTCGAACTGCGGTGCCTGCACCGTCGTCCTCGACGGAGCGGCGGTGAAGAGTTGCACCCTGTTGGCGGTCCAGGTCCACGGGCAGTCCGTCACGACGGTCGAAGGCCTGAGCGGTCCGTACAACGGCCTGAGTGCGGTGCAGGAGGGTTTCCGCCAGGAACACGGACTGCAGTGCGGCTATTGCACGCCGGGCATGGTCATGGCGAGCACGGCGTTGCTGACCGAACAACCCGATCCGTCGCCCGAAGCCATCCGTCACGCCCTCGAGGGCAACATCTGCCGCTGCACCGGCTATGAGATGATCGTGCGATCGGTGCGCTGGGCCGCCGAGCACGGCGACGCCGAGACTCGGGCCGAGGTGGCGTCGTGATCCCCGCACCGTTCCGCCACATCCCTGCGGCGAGCGTCGACGAGGCGTTGGCAGCACTGGTCGAGCACGGTGACGACGCCCGACTGCTCGCCGGGGGCCACTCCCTGCTGCCCATCATGAAGTTGCGCCTCGCCACCCCCGGTGTCCTCGTCGACATCACCGGCATACCCGACCTCGACGGGGTGGCGGTCGCCGGTGCCGAGTTGGTCGTGGGAGCCCTCACCCGGCACCGCACCCTGGAAACATCTGCCCTTGTGGCCCGAGAGGTCCCACTGCTGGCGCATGTGGCCGGATTGGTGGGTGACCCCCAGGTGCGCAACCGGGGCACGATCGGCGGCTCGATCGCGCATGCCGATCCGGCCGCCGACCTGCCCTGCGCCCTGGTGGCTCTGGACGCCACCGTCGTCATGCGTTCGGTTTCGGGACGGGAGCGCTCGGTGCAGGCCGACCGGTTCTTCACCGGATTCTGGAGCAGCGTGCTCGAGCCCGACGAGATGATCACGTCGTTCCGCATTCCGCGCACCGGGGACACCCCCTGGGCCTACGAGAAATACACGACGCGCTCGCAGGACTGGGCGACCGTCGCTGTGGCCGGTGTGGCGGGACGGGTCGCCCTCGGCGCCATGTCCGACACCCCGTTGAGGGCGCGCGGCGTAGAGCAGGCCCTGAGTCGCGGCGACGGAGCCGTCGCCGCCGCACAGACGGCGCCGGAGGGGACCGACCCGTCGAGCGACCTGCGGGCCTCGGCGGCCTACCGAGCCCATCTGGCCACGGTGCTCACCGAACGAGTGCTGCTGCGCTGCGGCTACCCACGCTGATCGAGGAGCACCGGATACCGCGAGAACACGGACCGCGTGGTCGTGGGGTCGATGGTCGCCGGATCCTCGGGATCGGGTCGGGCGCCGTCGGCGAGCAGGACGCCCGCCATGACGACGATCGACCCCAACAGATGGTGCTCCAGACCGCCGAGCTGATGCGACGGCACGCCAGCGGCCAACTCCTGACCCAGGCAGGCGTGGATCCCGTGCCCGAAACTGAGGCCCCATGGAGCCACGTCTTCGGGGAGGCGGCGATCGGGGTCGAACAGATGGGCGTCGTCGCCGAACACCGAAGGATCCCGGTTGGCGGACACCAGGTCCAGAGACACGGTGCTGCCGGCACTCACCTGAACACCCGAGCGCAGCGTGAGTGTCTCGGTCGCCTGCCGAACTGCCACCGGACTTGCCGGATGCAGTCGGAGCGACTCGTGCACGAACCGTTGGCGCAGTGCCGCGTCGTCGACGAGGCGCCGCCGCTCGTGGGGATGTTCGCCGAGCCACTGGAACATGTGGTGCATGGCGTGCACGAGTTGGTTCGAGGTCGAGTGCGATCCGACCCACGGGAAGTAGGCCACCTCTCGCAGGAGTACCTCGCGGGGGAGGTTCATCTCGTCGGCGGCGAGGAGCAAGGTCGTCACGACGTCGCGCCCCAGGGTCGAGACCTCCGCATCGCCACGCCGAACCGCCTCCACCGCCTCTCGGCGGCGCCCGATCGAAGGGAGCAGGTAGCGCTGCGTCACCTCGTCCAGGGCCTCCACACCCCGGGCGAGGAGTTCGCTCCGGTCCCCGGTGGCGTGTGACACCGTCGAACCTCGCGCCAGTCGCTCCATCAGGAGCGCGAAACCGTCGAGCCGGTCGTCGTCGACATCGACCCCTGCGATCCGGACCGCCAAGGTCATCATCGTGCGGCGGGCAACGGCCAGCAGATCCGCTCTGCCCTCGTCACGCGGCACCTCGAGAACCCTGTCGATGATCCGGGGGATGACCTCCGCCTCGTACCAGGCGAACGTGTCGGGACGGAACAGGCGGTTCTCGAAGCGGCGGCGAACCCTGTGCTCGTCGCCGTGAAGGTTCACGATCACCCCGTGCATCAACGGGCCGGCCTCGTCGTACAGGGCCTGTCGAAGGTGGCGATGACGAAACGCCTCCCGACACTCCTCGTACGTCGTTAGTGAGATCACCACTACCCCTTTCCGGAGCAGACTAGACCTCGCTAGGGTCCGTGGCGTGTCCCCGATCGGATCCCTTCTCGTCACCGGTGCCGCCCACGGCATCGGTGCTCATCTCGCCCGCCGTGCCGCTGACGCGGGCTACCGAGTGGGGGCGCTCGACATCGCGTTTCCCCACTCGATCGGGTCCGATATCGAGCATCTCGAGGCCTCGGTCACCGACCCCGACGCCGTGGACGCCGCACTCGACAGGTTCGGCACGCCCGACGCCGTGGTGAACAACGCCGGGATCGTGCGCTTCGGACCACTTCTCGCACAGGATCTCGCCGACTGGCGGGCGGTGCTCGACGTGAACCTGACGGGGACCTTCATCGTCGCTCGCGCAACGGCCCGTCGCTGGATCGACACTGGACATACGGGTGCCGTGGTGAACATCACCTCGATCAACGGCGTGGCGGCAGGCCCCAACGGTGGGGCCTACGGGCCGTCGAAGGCGGCGGTGGCGCTCATGACCTCACAGATGGCCATCGAGTGGGGCCCCCACGGCATCCGGGTGAACGCCGTGGCACCGGGCCTGATCGATGCCGGGATGTCCGAACCCCTCTACGCCGACCCCGCCACCCGCCGGGCGCGATCGTCCAAGGTCCCCCTCGGCCGGCTCGGGTCTGCCGACGACGTGGCCTCGATGGTGCTGTTCCTCATCTCGTCGGAGGCCGCATATGTGACCGGGCAGAACATCGTGGTCGACGGCGGTGTCGCCGGTTCGGTGATCGCCCATCTCCCCCGTCCCGCCTCGGTGGACGGGGTGGGCCACGCCACTGCCGCCGGTAAGCGATGACGCGGGTGCACGTCATCACGGGTGGTCCCACCTACGCCCATGACTTCACCGGGTCCGAGGGTACGGGTACGGCCCTTGCCACGATGATCGCCGAGGCCGGTCACGACGTGCTGTGTACTGACGACGTCGAAGCGGGTTTGCTGGCGAGCGGTGACGCCGACGTGGTGGTGATCAACGCGCTCCGCTGGCGCATGCTCGCCGATCGCTACAGACCGTGGCGAGACGAGTGGGCATACAGCCCCTCGGCCGAGGCCCGCCGAGCCATATTCGAGTTCGTGCGCACGGGCGGGGGCCTGATCGCCAGCCATACTGCGGTCATCTGCTTCGACGACTGGCACGAGTGGGGTGACCTGCTCGGAGGCTCGTGGGTGTGGGAGGTCTCGTCGCATCCGGCGCCACAGCCGGTCGCTGCCCGCCTCTCGGCGTCCCACCATCCGGTGCTCCAGGGCGTATCAGCCCTCGAACTGGTCGACGAGGTGTACGGCGACCTCCGCATAGGCGACGACGTGACCGTGTTGGCCACAGCACAGCGATACGAAGGTGACGACGACCAACCCGTCGTCTGGACCCACTCCCTCGGTGCCGGGCGTGTCGTGGTGGACGGTTTCGGTCACGATGCTGCGTCACTGCAGTCACCCGAGCATCGCCGCCTTCTGCTGAATGCCGTGGCGTGGTGTGCCCACCACCGTGAGCCGGTGGCATCGTGACGTCGCTCGTCGGTCATTCCGTGCTGATCACCGGCGGCGGTTCGGGACTGGGCGAGGGCACCGCCCGGCACTTCGCCGCTCGCGGAGCCCGGGTCACCATCACGGGGCGGCGTCCCGGGCCGCTGGCACGCGTGACCGGTGAACTCGGGGAGGCCTGCACCGCCGTCGTGGGAGATGTCACGGTGGCGGCCGATCGTCGACGCATGATCGATCGTGCTGTGGAACACGGTGGCGGCACCCTTCACACTCTGGTGAACAACGCCGGAAACATGTACCGCGGTCCCCTCGACGAACTCGACGAGCACCAGTTGCTGGAGGTGTTCCACAGCAACGTCATCGCCGGGATCATGCTCACGCAGGGCGCTCTGGCACCTCTGGAGGCCGCCGGAGGTGCGGTGATCTTCATCGGTTCGGTGCACTCGCAACGGGCATTCCCCGGCGCCTCGCCCTACGCCGCCACCAAGGGTGCGATCGAGACGCTGACCGGCGTCCTCGCCGCCGAACTCGGACCCCGCGGGATCAGGGTGTCCTGCGTACGCCCCGGCGCGGTCTTCACCGAGATCAACCAGCGCGCCGGCCTGGCCGACGATGCCCAGGCCCTCGCACGACTGCAGGGACTCGCCTCGGCCCACGCCCTGGGACGGATCGGCACCGCCGACGAGATCGCTCAGGCCATCGCCTACCTCGCCACCGCAGCATGGACCACGGGTTCGGTGCTCACGGTGGACGGTGGTCTGAGCTTGGGGGTCACCAACGCATGATCAGGGGGACATCATGACCGAAACGGTCGTCACCATCACCAGCTTCGAGGAGGCGAAGGACGCGTACCGGCACAAGGACCTTCGTCAGGCCCTCTACGACGCCGGTGAGGTGGTCATGGCCGACGTGCTCGTGAACCTGCACGGGGCCGAGCACCGCGACCGTCGCCGACTCGAGAACCGACTGTTCCGCCGTGACACCGTGGAACGCTACGAGCGCTCGCTTTTCCCGCCCATCATCGACGAAACGCTGCGCCCCCACCTCGCCGCAGGTCGCTCGGAACTGGTGCACCTGGGCCACCAGATGATGATGAACCTGGCGGCGCTGACGGCGGGGGTCGACCGCCCCCTCGGCACGCCCGAGGAGACCTCCCGGCTCTACGACTACCTGCAGCGCTTCATCGAGGGCGCCACCCTGGCGCACTACACGGGAGACCGCGAGGCCAAGGCCGACGAGGTGCGGACCAAACTGCACGCCTTCGACGCCGAGTTCGTACAACCTTCGGTGACACGCCGCCTGGCGCTGCTCGCCGCTGGTGAGCCACTCCCCCACGACGTGTTGAGCGTTTTGATGACCAACCAGGACCAGTTGAACCTGCCCCCGGAGGTGGTGGTCCGCGAGATCGCCTTCTACCTGCTGGCAGGTGCTCACACCTCGGCAACCGCCTTCACCCGCGTCACCCACCATTTGTTCCGCTGGCTCGAACGGCACCCAGAAGACGCCCAGCGTCTGCAGGACCGCGTCTTCGTGCAGCGGTGCACGCACGAAACCATCCGATTGCAGCCTTCCAGTCCGGTGGCGGCTCGGTGGGCTCTGGCCGATGTCGAACTTCGCACGGGTCGCCACATTCCCGCCGGCGCCAAGGTGGTCATCGATCTGCTCTCGGTGAACCGAGATCCGGCGGTGTTCGGCGACCGGGCCGGCGAGTTCGATCCCCGACGCACACTTCCCGATGGTGTGGCCCCCTTCGGGCTGTCGTTCGGGTCCGGGATGCACGCCTGTATCGGCCAGGATCTGGCAGCGGGATACGTGTTCGACGATGGAGACGATCTGGCGGAGCACTTGTTCGGCCTGGTGCCCGAGGCCGTCCAACGATTGTTCGACCACGGCGCACGGCCCGATCCCGACGACCCGCCCGAGATGGACGACTCGACGGCACGCCCCTACTTCGGGCGGTATCCGATCGTGTTCCAACGCTGAGCGGCCTCGTGCAACATCCGCACGCGTGCGGCCACCGGCAGGGACCGCCGCAGAGCATCGCTCTGCACCTCGACGCTCAGGGGGATGTCGACGGGCACCCTGCTCAACAGTTCGGCGCCCGGAAGACCCCCTCGACCTGGCGGCTTCCGTTCGTGACGAGCCTCGTGCAGCAGGGCCGGCACCCCGCCCGCCGGCGCTGCGAACGGGGCATCACAGATCTGGACCCACCCCAACACACCTGCTCGGGTGAGGATGTCGAGGTCGTCGCCGGTGGCGCCGACCCGGTGATGATGCAGCAGGTCGCAGACCACGCCAACCCCGCACTCCTTCGCCAGGTCGGCTGCGAGGCCGGGGCTGGAGGGGGTGGTCCACGCCATGTACTCGAGGCCGATGCGCACGCCGGCCACGCGTGCCCGGTGCGCCAGTTCGGCGAGGGAGTCTCGTGTGGCGACCACGTCCGGCAGATCGGACACGACCAGGACCCACGCTGCACCCAACGACGCTGCGCATTCGATCACAGCCGGTGGATCGCAGTTCGGGTCACCGATCCTCACGACCTCGACGTCGCTCACCACGAGTCCGAGGTCGTCGATGCGACGCCGCAGTCGTGCGGTCTCGGGCTGACTCAGACCGTGCTCGCCCGACACTCTCAGGCCCACACCCGCGAAGCCGGCGGCCGCGGCGGCATCCACGACCTGGTGTGCCGGGGCGTCCAACACACTTCCCGCCGCCAGGTGCAGGCTCCGCTCCGTCACGGACGAAAGGCTAGGCAGTCATGATCGACGTGCATGCTCACATCGTGTTGGAAGGCACCATGGGATGCGCCGGGCACTACGGTCCCGAGTTGAGCCAGGACGACCACGGTCGACCGTGGTTCCGGGTGGGTGACTACGTTCTGCACGGGGTGCGCTACCGGGACAGTCCCTTCATGGACGTCCACCGGCGCCTCGCCCTCATGGACCACCTGGGACTCGATCAGCAACTGCTGTCGCCCAATCCCATCACTTACTTCCACCACGTCGAGGCATCGGTCGCCACCGACTACTGCCGTTGGCACAACGAGCAACTCGCGGCGGTCGTGGCGGGTCACCCCGATCGGTTCCTGGGTGCGGCGCAACTGCCCATGCAGGACCTCGACGCCGCGTGTCGCGAGTTGCGTCGCAGTGTCGACGATCTCGGCCTCGTGGCGGCCTATATCGGTACGGACTTCGGCCGCACGTTCGACGACCCCGACCTGGACGCACTGTGGGAGACGGCGGTCGATCTGGACATCCCCGTGTTCATCCACCCGGCGCCGGCCGGGATCGACGGGCCCCTGCGGGATCCCCGCATTCGCTCGTTCGACCTCGATCTCTCCTTGGGATTCCTCTACGAGGAGACCTTGGCCGTGGCCTGTCTCGTCTACGGCGGTGTCCTGGTGCGCCACCCCCGACTGGACGTGTGCATGTCGCACGGGGGCGGCGCGTCGGTGTTCATGGCCCAACGCCTCCATCACGGTGGCCTCACCCGGCCATGGGCCCGGGAGAGACCGGTCGACTTCCTCGCCGGACTCGCTCGCCTGTGGTTCGACCAGCACGTCGCCGACGATCTGGCCCTCGAACTGCTCACGGCGCGGGTGGGCATCGAGCGCCTGGTCGTGGGGACGAACCTCGCCGGGTGGGATGCGCCGACCGAGCCCCATCAGGTGCACGGCCATCCCCACTACACCGACAACGCACGGCGACTGCTGCGGCTCGGAGCCATCGAGCCCTCCCCGCTGGAGGTGGTCTGAGTGGGCCGTGCGGTGGTCACCGGCGCGGCGCGCGGGCTCGGTGCGGCCATCGCACAGCGTCTGCTCGACGACGGCTACGACGTCGTGCGACTCGACGTCGTGGAGGGTGACGGTGTGACACCGTGTGACGTGACCGACGCTTCGGCCGTACACCGGGTGGCCTCGCAGGTGGGGCCCGTGGACGTTCTGGTGAACAACGCCGGGATCTGGCGCTTCGGACCCCTCGAGACGGCGGACCCCGCCGACGTCGCCCGAGTGCTGGCGGTCAACGTCGGTGGCACCTTCCACTGCACGCAGGCGTTCGGGCGAAGCATGCTCGACCGCGGCGGCAGCATCGTGAACATCGTGTCGGTCGCCGCCAAGGCGCCGAATCCGGCGGTGGGCGCCTACTCGGCCTCGAAGGCGGCGGTCCTGGCACTCACCCGACAGACCGCCGTCGAGTGGGGACCGCGCGGCGTACGCGCCAACGCCGTCGGGCCCGGATTCATCCCCACGGAAGGAACGGTCGCCGTCTACCACGACGAGGCGGTACGACGGGTACGAGCCGGTGTCGTCCCACTTCGCCGTCTGGGCACCCCCGATGATGTCGCCGACGTCGTGGCATTTCTCTGCGGACCCTCATCGGCCTATGTGACCGGCCAGGCGATCTACGTCGACGGTGGGGTGAGCGAAAGCCTCATGACGCTGATTCCCCGCCCCGACGACCTTCCCGGACCGCATCGCGCGTGAACCGGTCTCCGATCACGGGGCGTCAGAGCTCGATGCGCTGATCACCGTCGTAGACGTGGATCGCCTGGCTGGGACAGGACTTGGCGATGCGCAGCAGCAGTTTGTCGTTCGGTACGGGTGCCGAAGGATCGACGACCACCAGTTCGTCATCGTCGAACTGGAAGAACGCAGGCGCAGCCGCCACGCATTTCCCGGCACTCACACAGGCATCACGATCGACCTCGACCCGCAGCGTCATGCCCCCAGCGTAGGTGGAACTCAGACGGCGTTGACCGACCAGCCCCCGTCCACATGGATCGTCTCCCCCGAGATGTAGGACGCGTCCGACGAGAGGAGGAAGGCGACGAGGCTCGCCACCTCGGGAGCCTCGCCCACGCGACCCAACGGCACGCGTCCGGTCAGCCACGCCACCTGATCGGGATCGGCCAGCCGCTCGGCAGCCATCGGCGTGTCGATCGGTCCCGGCGCCACGGCGTTCACCCGCACTCCCAGAGGTGCCCCCTCCAGCGCGGCCGCCCGCGTGAGCGCCGACAAGGCACCCTTCGACGCCACGTAGTGGGCCTGACCCGGTACGGCCAGGCTTGCGTTCACCGACGAGATGGTCACGACCGCCGATCCCGGTGCAGGGTTGCGGCGCAGGAACCCTCGTACGGCCAGCCACGCCCCCGTCACGTTCACGTCGAGATGTCGCCGCCACACCTCGAGCGTGGTGTCCACGATCATCGAACGGGTGCGGATTCCGGCGCTGAGCACCAGTGCATCGACGGGCCACACGGCGTCGAGCACAGCGTCCCAACCGGCTTCGTCCGTCACGTCGAGTTCGTGCACGTCGAGGTCGCTGCGCACGTCGGTCGCCACGACATCCCAGCCCCGGGCGCGCAGCGTCCCCGCACAGGCAGCCCCGATTCCCGATGCGGCTCCCGTCACGACGACCCGACCCATTCCCCTAGCCTCGCAGGCTCCGACCCGTGGTCGCGCCTTGGGTAGCATCGGGCGCATGGTCCGTCCCGTGCTGATCGACAACGGCCGACTCGTCGACGGAACGGGAGCGCAGGCGGTTGCCGGGACGTCGGTCCTCATCCACGGTGATGAAATCGTGTCGGTGGGTCCCGTCGCCGAGGTCGCAGCCGCAGCACCGCCCGACGTCGAGCGCATCGACGCCACGGGATCCACGATCATGCCCGGGCTCATCGACTCGCATTGCCACATCACCTTCGACGACGTGCAGTCGAACGACGAACTGTTCTTCCACCGGCCCGCTGTCATCTCGGCACTGGTCACGGGTTTCAACCTGCGCAAACTGCTGCACGCCGGCGTGACCGGGTTCATGGATCCCGACACGGTCCACGGCATCGGGCCACAGGTGCGCGACGCGATCGAAGCCGGTGTGATCGAAGGGCCACGCATGGCAACAGGGGTCCAGGCACTGTTGACCGCAGTCGGCGGGACGGCTGGGCGACTGATCCCCGACGACGGTGCCGTCGGCTACGCGAAGGTGGTCAACACCACCGACGACATGGTGACCATCGTGCGCCAGCAGATCAAGCACGGTGCCGACTGGATCAAGATCCACGCCACCGGGTCCATCCCCCGCCATGCCGGCGAGCTCCAGGTGTGGAGCCTCGACGAGCTGCGCGTCGTGTGCGACACCGCGCACGCCCTCGGGGTACCGGTCACGGCGCACTGTCGCAACGCGTCGTCCACTCGTGATGCGGCCCTCGCCGGAGTCGACCTCATCCTGCACGCTTCGTTCATGGACGACCAGGCCCTCGAGGCCGTGATCGACGCAGGGGCGGCTCTGTGTCCCACCTTCACCTTCCTGGCCAACCTCGCCGACTTCGGATCCCGCGTGGGGGCCGGTGCGGGAATGACGGACATCTTCCGGGGGGAGATCAAGGCGACCGCCGAGATGATGCGCAAGGCGTTCGACCATGGAGTGCCCTTGCTCTGCGGGTCCGAGAGCGGTTTCGCCCTCACACCGTACGGACACTGGCACGCCCGCGAACTCGAGGTGTTCGTGCAGGAACTGGGTCTCTCACCGCTCGATGCCATCATGTGTGCCACGAAGAACAATGCACGGGCACTGCGCCTCGAGGGTCGCGTCGGAGTGGTGGCGCCCGGGATGCTCGCCGACGTGATCGTCGTCGACGGCGACCCCGCCAGCGATGTGCGGGTGCTGCAGGACCGCAGTCGGCTGAAGGCCGTCATCAGCCGTGGTCGGCTCGTCGACCTCAGCCGTCCTTGGCCCTCCCGGCATCGGCTCCCCGGTGAGAAGGTGGCCAACTGGGCCACCGACATCCTCACCTACGAACTCGCCACCCGACTCGACTGACCCGGGTCAGGGAGACAGCAGATTCCAGAGCACGCGAGCGACGCCGGCCTCCACCTCATCGCCGTCCGGAGTCACACCGGCGCCTACCAGCAACCGGAACCCCGCGGCAGGCGCCTGCACCAGCCATCCGCACATTCGGGCGTCACCTCCCGAGCCAGGAGCCCCACGGCGGCGAAGCGTTCGAAGAACGCCGCACGCACCACTGCCACCTGTTCCACCTGGGCGATGACGGTTCGCCGTAGCCCGTCGTCGGTACGAGCTCGCGCGGTCAACTCCAGGATCACGTTGCGTGTCTGGACCTCGTCGAACAGCGTGTCGAAGCGGCCCCGGAACCCGCCGCCAGACCCGTCTGGGCCAGGACCGCTCGTACGCTGGTGTCGCCGCCCGCCTCGGAGATCAGTCGTCGAGTCACACCCACCAGTCGCGCCGCGGTCTCGTCGAGCGGGGGACGCTCGGAGTACTGCGCCTCGGGAAGCCCGACGACGGGCAGGACGACGGGAGGCACGATGACGGGTGTCGTGTCGGGTGGCGACGCGAGTCGCGTCACGCTCGACGCCAGCGCCGGCATACGAGCGCCACCGAGCTGGAATTGCGCATGACCGACCACGGCGGCCAGCACCCACCACCGTGCACCACGGGCCGTGGCATCGGAGGTACTGAGTCCGTCGCCGACAGCGCACCACGTCGCCAGGCGATCGACAGCACGAGCCGCATGGTGTCCCGACGACGGTTCGTCGCGTGCGAGGTGAAGTAACTCGACGATCCACGTTCCCACCCTCTGACCGAGGGCGTCGTGCATCAACGCACCGAGACGAGCCTCGAGTTGCCCTGGTGCACATCGCTCGAGGTCGGGCCAGAGCACTTCGAACCGAGTCGCCACGAGGTCCTCGAGCAGCGCCGACCGTGAACCCCAGCGTTCGTACACGCTGCCGACCGAGGCGAACCCGTGGTCCGACACGGACTCGAGCGTGAACGCACGGGCGCCTCGCTCGAGAAGTAGTCGCTCTGCAGTGTCACGCAGGTGTTCTGTGGTGTCATCGAAGCGACGCCGACGCGCCCGCACACGCCCTCCCCGACCGCCATCACGGATACAGCGAGCGCAGTCTAGGAACCGTTCCCTCCTCAGGCGAAGAAGCTACGCAACCCAGCCGCCATCTGCGCCACGTATCCCCTGTTCGACGGCAGGACGTCGATCATGGTGAGCGACGTGTGTATGTGGCCACGAGCCTGCACATGCTGTACCGGCACCCCCGCAGCGGCCATCGCCCGGGCGTAGGCGTCACCTTCGTCACGCAACGGGTCGTACTGACAGGTGATCACCATGGCCGGGGGCAAGCCCCCCAACGAGGACGCCAACAGCGGCGACGCCCGGGGATCACTGCGATCGTGCGGGTCGGCGTAGTGATCCCAGAACCACTGCATCATCGCCCTCGTCAGCAGGTACCCCTCGGCGTTGTCATCGTACGACGGATGCCAGTGGGAGCCGTCGGTGACCGGCGTCAGCAACAGCTGACCGCGAAGGTCCGGGCCCCCCAGATCACGCGCCATCTGTGCCACCACCGCAGCCACGTTGCCGCCGGCACTCCAACCGGCCACGGCGAGACGGTCGGCACTGCCGCCCAGTTCAGCGGCGTGACTCGCCACCCACTGCAGAGCGGCATAGCCGTCGTCGGCTGCGGCGGGGAAGCGATCCTCGGGGGCGTGGCGGTAGTCCACCGACACGATGATCGTGTCGGACCCCACGCACAGCGCCCGACACAGGGGATCGTCACTCACGTGACTGCCGAACACCCAGCCGCCGCCGTGGAAGTACACCACGATGGGGTGCGGTCCCGACGATGCCGGCCGATACAGGCGGTAGTTCAGGTCGCCTCGGGCGCCGGGCAGCACACCGTCGACCACGGAACCCACCTCGGGACCGGGGGGCCGCATGGTCGCCGATGCCTCGGAGAACGCCCGGGCTTCGGCCGGGGTCATGGTCTCCATGGGGGGCAGACCCATCTGGGCCATCATGTCGAGCACCATCTCGACATCGGGTTGGATCTCTCGGATCAACCCGTCGTTCACCGTCGAGCCCGCCGGGCCCTCCAGCACGAAACCGAGGTACTCCTTGGCCCGGACCTCGTCGCAGACCGCGCGGTACCGGGCCACGCCACCGGCATAGGGCATCAACACCCGCGGCTTGCCGGGGACATTCGCCCCCATGTACCACGAGTCGGTCTCGGTCAGCAGGGTGAGACTGGCACAGTCCACGTTGTGCTGGCGCCACCCCTCCTCCGCCGTCGGAGTCGGTTCGATCGTCTCGACACCACGCTCCCGAAGGTTGACCAAGGTGTCGCGGATCCACTCGACGTGCTGCTCGATCGACACCATCATGTTGGTGAAAACCGACGGGCTACCCGGTCCGGTGATCATGAAGAAGTTCGGGAACCCCACCGTCGTGAGACCCAGATAGGTCAAGGGCCCGTCCCCCCACTTCTGCTTCAGGGTCTGCCCGTCCCGCCCCGTGATGTCGACGGCCACGATGGCGCCGGTCATGGCGTCGAAGCCGGTGGCATACACGATGGCGTCGAACTCCTTCGACTCGTCACCGAACTCGATGCCGCTTTCGGTGATGGTGCGGATCGGTTGCGTATGCAAGTCGACCAGGCGCACATGGGGCAGGTTGAAGGTCTCGTAGTAACCCGTGTCCATACACGGCCGCTTGGTACCCACCGCATAGCCGCGCGGACTCAGCAGCTCTGCCACCTCGGGGTCCTTCACCACCGCCCGGATCTTCGAACGCATGAACTCGGCCAGCACGTCGTTGGCCTCCCGGTTGATCCCGGTGTCGCTGAAGACCGATCCGAGGCTAAGGAGCTCGCCCTCCTGCCAAGCCACTTCGAGCATGGCGTGGGCCGTCTCGGTGTCGACCGAGAGCGCAGACACCGTCGACATGGGGAGGGGAACACCCGTGAGCGATGTACGAGCCTCGACCTCGTAGGCGGCGCGATCCCCCTGCAGTCGGGCGACGCGGTGAGCCGGCCGAGGTCCGTTGAAGGCGGGCATGGAGAAGTTCGGTGTCCGTTGGAACACGACGACCTCGGTGGCCTCGGCAGCAATGAGGGGCAGCGACTGGATACCCGATGATCCCGTCCCGATCATCGCCACGCGCTTCCCCGTGAAGTCGACTCCTTCATGGGGCCAGCGACCCGTGACGTAGACCTCACCGATGAATCGATCGGTGCCGGGAATGTCGGGATCCTTGGGAACCGAGAGGCACCCGGTGGCCATCACGTAGTGCCTGCACCTGATGGTCTCACCTGTCGACGTTCGAACCACCCAAACTCGCGCGACGTCGTTCCACGTGGCCTCCACGACGCGCACCTCGAAGTCGATACCCGAGTACAGATCGTGCTTCTTGGCAACCAGTCGAGCGTACTCGAGGATCTCGGGCTGGGTGGCGTGCTTCTCGGACCACGTCCACTGCTCGTGCAACTCGGGGTCCCAGGTGTACTGATAGTCGGTGGTGGCGATGTCGCAGCGTGCCCCCGGGTACCGGTTCCAGTACCAGGTCCCGCCCACGTCCTTCCCGGCCTCCAGCACCCGCGAACTGAAACCGTGCTCCCGCAGTTCGTGCAGCAGGTACATACCGGCAAAGCCCGCCCCCACCACCACCACGTCGACGTCGCTGTTCCCCATGCGTCATATCCCCCGAATCCGGCTCGTGCGGCCACCTCGAGACACAGTTTCGCAGACGGGACGCCCCTGAGCGAGAGGTGGCTTGCACCAGAACCGACATCTGCGCGATATGGTTCCTAGAGTCAACATGGTGGACATTGCGCGGGACAGCGCAGCGAATCTGAGGGTGGAATACCGATGAATCTGACGAAACTCGTCTCCATGACCACGGCGGCCGCACTCTCCGCCGGGCTTCTCGCCGTGGCCGGAACCCCCTTGTCACAGGTCGCCCCCGTTCAGGCCAACGGTGCCGAGGGTTGGTCGGCCTTGGGAACCGGTATGCCGAACGGCCGGGTGTTCTCCATCGCTCCGGCTTCGAACGGCATGGTGTATGCCGGCGGCACCTTCACCTCGGCTGGCGGAGTCAGCGGCACGCGCAACATCGCCCAGTGGAATCCGACCGTATCGGCCTGGCAGGCCGTCGGTGGCGGTATCAACAACTCCGGACCCAACGGCGCCAACGGTGGCGTGTTCGCCGTGGCGCACGATCCCACCACGAACCGAGTCTTCATCGGCGGCGACTTCATCGAGGTGACTCAGCCGGACACCAGCACGCTGAACCAGCACTACTTCGCCATCTGGGATGTGTCCAACTCGACGTGGAACGTCCCACGTGGAGGCACGGTGAACACTCGAGGCTTCGCCTACGAAGGCGTAGAGGAGATCTCCGTGATCGGCTCCAGCAACGTGTACGTCGGCGGTGCATTCCGCCTCGACGGCGACAGTACCGGTGATGGCTTCTTCCGACGCACCACCGCTCCCTCCATGGCCGGTGTCGC
>Ga0169931_10002466_pt1 | contig 30140 bp, 27 predicted proteins | sample Kivu_15m_20L_FD_129675 | JGI IMG/M metagenome (GOLD analysis project Ga0169931, IMG submission 129675) | Freshwater microbial communities from Lake Kivu, Western Province, Rwanda to study Microbial Dark Matter (Phase II) - Kivu_15m_20L... | ecosystem: Environmental > Aquatic > Freshwater > Lake...
ACAGTTCATAGAACACTGAAAGCTGTTCTACCGTACAGTTCTCCAGATTGATTTCAATCGCACTACGTCCCACTCCCTCTTATAGGCCAGTAGAGCAGTGTTTTAGATACACACTATTTCGCTACGGACTTTTGGAAAGCACTATAGCTACAGAATTCTGTCGCTTGCTATAGGTAGTACTGAACTGGTGAGCTCTTGCTTGATTGACGACGATTCTTCCTAGGCAGCCCTTTTTATAACGGCGCTCCCCACTAAAGCTCACATTCATCGAGAATACCTGAGAGCATCCGACTAACTAAGTAATCAACAACATCCTTTGCAGATATCATACCGATAGGCATGTCGTCCTGGTCAACGATAGGCACGTGCCGAAACCCACCATTTGACATTAAGTTGAGAGCAAACGCCAAGGTAGTTTCAGGCGACTCTCGCATCGGGTCTGGCGTCATGAAATCCGATACAGAGACCCTATCGAGATCTCCAACCTTCCCCATCACCTTCAACACGCAATCTCGCTCGGTGAATATCCCCATAACTCTACCGTCGTCGTCAACAACTATAACACTCCCGATGCGGTGCTGTTGAAGAAGCGACACACACACGGACAGGGGCGTACCGGGAGAAACTGTCAGAGGCTTCTTCAATCCTAACATGCCTATGCTCTCGCATAGGATAGAAGGTGGTATCAACTCTATGCCAGTAGCACAGGCCATTTGAATCTGCGATAAAAGCTCCCTATCTTCCACGCTTCTGTTCCTCCTTAAGTGCCCGATACTCAACTTTTTCCCACTGTGAGATCTCTCTATTGAAGCGCCACGACGCAGGTCCTTGCACGGGATCTATCAGTCGAAGCTTTACATCTTCTCCACCGCAGAACACTACTCCCACATGCGCGTTCTTAGTGACATTAATGCGTGCATCATCTCCTACCTGCTTTGCAGTCCGCATCTCCTTTTCCTTTACTTTGAGCTGCATCAATGACCCATAGACTTCGTCATACTTTTTCAAAAGTTGAAGCATTTTGGCCTTAAAAGGCTCCTTGAGTAGTACAATACGCGCGCGATTTTTGAGATATGGGCCTATATGCAACTCAAGCGCCACCTTTGATCTTTCGAGCTTGCGGACCTGCTCGAGTATATCCCTGAACTCCTGAGTCACTTCGAGCTCGTTACGAAGCTGCACGAGCGTCGGAGCTCCTACATCATTCCCCACATTCCCAAGCTCTGCGCCCTTTGAACACCACAGCTCTCCCCCCACAATAGACGCGCTCTCGGCAAAGACTCTCGCTAGTGAACGGAGCACACTATCTCTTGCCTCTTTCCCTATCCTTATAGCTCCCTCAATCTCCGATCGAACCCCGTAAGCTACCGACACACTGTAATCCTTCTTTGCACTTACAAAGCTCTGAGGCCCACCATGATGAAAACCCTTCACGGTGATTGATCCCTCACTCATGATCAAGTTGTCTCCGAGGAGCGAGCCCCCTATTTCGATATCTCCACGCGCCTTGATATGGAATCCTTTATTGACGTCACCAGCTACCTTTACGCTACCGATAAAGTCGATATGACCCATGCCGTAGTCGAGATTGCCCGGTATCGTCAGCACATTTCTAACTGCTATAAGCCCTCCCTCGTCATGAACATATCCGTCAATCTCTGCAAGTAAGCTATCGTATCCATCGCCCTCGTTACCCGGCTTTATGGATACTGACTTATCCAACCTAAGCTCGGCCGGCTTTCCTGGTGTAGCTGTTATGTGATGTCCAAGAATCGTCTTGCCGTCGGTTCCGAGGGTGGGTTTGTACACCCGCGCTACCTCTCTTTTCGCTTGTACATTTTCGAACAGGCCCAGCGTAAAGAAGTCAACAAGTTCCTGGTCTTTCCAGCCATCCACGATATCTTTCTTGCCAGGCGTAAAGCGGCGGACGAGCCACACTATCTTTCCATCTCTGCCAGAAACCGGTGCTTGACCTACCGCCACACGGCGCTCGTCACACCCCTTGCCCGCTTTAAGCTGCTTGACGATATCTTTAACAACAACAGTATCAATAAGCTCCTTAGGTGTGACGGCCGAGATTTTATCGATAAAATTCTGTAGCGACGCGAGAATATACTCACGCTGAGGTTGCACGCGAGCAAAAAGCTTCATGTTGTCGTCTGAGATTAAGAGCTCGAGTGTGCAGGTATTATCCTGCACGGTGTGAACGGCCCGCATAGCGAGTACTTGTGTCGGAGGAGAGAAATCGCTCCTCCAAAGGGATCATCGGATGTGCTTGCTAAAACCTTGAGCAACTCGGCTCATCTCGTTGAATCTTCGGTAACGTCTTTGGAAGATGGATGAAATCTGTTAGCCTTTTCTCTGAGTGGCTCAAACAAACATGGCGCTTCAGGAAATCGAGTGGGTAGTGTAGCTCAACTCTTGGCCGGTTTATGCAAACAAAAGGGGGAAAATACAAAGAGAGTGGGAGCACAGCGAGGGTGAGAGACATAGGAAAATCGATGTGATCCCCCCTCGGCTACCGCTCTATCCTCTTTGTTCACTTAGGTGAAGCTGCGAGAATGCCGGAGTCCTTTATGAAGGTGGACTTTCTATATGCCTGAACTACCAGAGGTCGAAGCAACAGTTCAGTATTTGCGCGATCGCGTTGAGGGTCTAAAAATCGTCTCAACTACGATCCTGTGGCAGCGAACGTTATCTTCAACCAAATCATCTCACTTTGAGCACTCCGTTTCTAAATCTACTATTGTGAAGCTGTTTCGACGTGGAAAATTCGTAGGGCTGCAGCTCAAAAAAGGTTCTCTCCTGTATCTTTTTATCCACCTTAGAATGAGTGGGTCTCTCGATGTTGTATCGAGCTCCAATCCCATCGATAAGCACGACCGCGTGATTCTTCACCTGGACAACGGAAAAAGCATTCGATTCAACGATACCCGAAAATTCGGTCGTATGTATCTCTGCTCTTCACCGGAAGAGATCGTTGGTTCACTCGGAGCTGAACCCCTCAGCGACGATTTCACGTCTGAGTATCTCTTCACTATGTTACGCTCCAAGAAAGGTCGCATCAAACCCGTCCTGCTAAATCAAAGATTGATTGCCGGTCTAGGAAACATATATGTTGACGAGTCTCTCTGGAGAGCTCGTATTCACCCGATGTCCCCGGCTCACCGCATACCTCGAGTAAAAATAGAAGCTCTCCACCAATCGATACGTGACGTGCTAGGAGAGGCAGTTTCTCTTCTCGGAACAGATTTCGGCGATGGTGTGGTACAGGATGGGATGTATTCACCTAAGGTATATGGAAGAGACGGAAGCCCCTGCTCACGGTGTGGTAAGGAGATACAAAGGATAGTTGTCGGTCAGCGAGGCACACATGTATGCCCAACCTGCCAGCCAAAACTAAGGGACTACTCGCATCGTAAGAGGATGTAAAGAAATCTCAGTTGCTGCCATCATCAGAGGAGTACCGAATAAAAGAGCCGAACCGCAACTCGTAGAACTGGGGTGGCTACGTGCGGGAAGAGCTGAAAAGCCAACAGAATCCCAACTACCGAGAAGCCCGGAGAACGGGCTAACGCCAGCAACTTGAGCGTTATATCCTCGGGTAACAAGAGCCCTAAAACAGAATATCCATCAAGTGGTGGTATCGGTATCAAATTAAGGGTCCCCAGCAGTACGTTGAGAATAAACATGATACTGAGAAAGGTCGCAAAGCCCTCCATGACTCCGGAAGTCCCTACAGCGCTCACGAGTTGAGTACCGGCTCCAACTGTCGGTAACTCGAACCCACCCTGAACTAACCCGACGTACATACACATCGCCGCAAGGATTGCTAGGAGATAGTTTGTGACAGGGCCTGCCAAAGACATGAGTGCGGCCCGCCGAGGATGCCTAATTTGCCAATAGGGATCTATCGGCGCGCTTCCCCAACCAAACATACTACCTCCGTTAGAGGTCAGAAGGGTTACGAGCGGGATCACCAGCAACCCGAAGGGCTCACGTCTAATGTGAGGTACCGGATCAAGCGTGACCTGCCCACCGGCATACGCCGTCAGATCACCCCCCCACTTGGCCACTAAAGCATGCGCTGCTTCGTGACACACCGTGCTGAAGAGGAAAGCTACGTACCAGAGTGGGATGAGCGCGAGGATGTCAGAGTTCATAAATCGCGTTCATTCTACGCAACCAGTGACTTACTCAAAAGAGGCCATGCGACCTTCCGGGAAGATCTTACCTGGCCCTGATAGAGCACTGTGCCTTAGGGTAAATTCTGCCGCATGTCGCCCTCCTGGTTACAGCACGTTACACCGAGAACAGCTCTTGCTTCGGAGTGAAAATGTCTTTGGAGTGAAAATGTAACTCCAGCATGCTTGAAGTTTGAAACTAAATAGGTGTTTCAATGTCATCGAAGCTTACAGTAGATCGCAATTCTCGGCTGACGGAGCTGATTGAAGTCGAGATAAGCCGCCCTGGAGGTCACTCAACGGTATCATATCTGCGATCTGAGCGAACGGCTGAGGAAAACCTTTTGGCTCCCCTTGACGAGCTAGCCAAGAAGATTGAGGAAATCGGTACCCAAACTCCTGAGATGCACTCAGTCTCAGAGGAGAGCAGGAAAGAGGCGTTGAACGCGTTATCCGAAATGCAGAAAAATCTCGAGCAATTCAAGAAGCAGAATCTGATACTGCGGCGCCTTCTAGCCAAGCACCATTGATAGCACAGTGATGACCGCCTCACGCAATCGAGTGGGTGGTTCAACTTTGCGCCACTGAGAGGGGAATCTCCGAGTGTGGAGTGGGCAACAGATAGTGTATTTCACAATCAGGCGGATGGTTGGTCCTTGAGCTAGGAGTTAGTAATAGTTCACGTAGCTAATTTAACAGAGAAGAGATTGAGGTCGGCAAGGGGGTATCATATCGGGTTGTCTACCCCCTAACCCTCACCGCGCTCCCGTTCTCTTTGTATCGCCCCTTCTTATTTGTATAACCCCGCCAAGGGCTGGGACACACTCCAACTCGATTTCCTTGAGCGCCTTAAAGCGAAAGCTGCTCAATCGAGGGCCAGGTAGGACCTGCTACGAACTGGCTCCCCGGGAGGGATTCGAACCCCCGACAGGGTGGTTAACAGCCACCTGCTCTACCAACTGAGCTACCGGGGAACAGCAACTTCTCATAATTCTCCGACTAGAAGACAAAGTCAAGATGCCGAGCTAGAGGCTATGATACCTGCAAGGTACTTCGTGCTGCGAAGGCTCTGGATAGGGTTACATCGTCGGCGTACTCGAGTTCACCGCCTTTCGGAAGCCCCTGAGCTGGGCGAGTTGCCTTTACTCCTGCCTCCGCTAAGAGTCGGCCCACATACAGGGCCGTCGCATCCCCCTCAACGGTGGCGCTTGTAGCGATTATTACCTCAGTTATAGGCTCAACCCTGATTCGAGCCATGAGTTCTTTGAGCTTCATACTATCTGGCCCTTGACCTCGTAATGGCGCCCACAAACCGTGCAGCACGTGAAAGAGCCCTTTATACTCCCCTACTCGTTCGATAGCGACGAGATCAACCGGTTTCTCGACCACACACAGTAGCGAACTATCACGGGACGAATTTTTACAGATCGTGCACAACGACTCCTCGCTAAGAAAGAAACACCTGTCACAGAGCCGCACTGAATCGGCAGCCTGCTTTAACGTTTCACCTAACGATTGGGCAAGTCCACGATCGTTGGCTACCAAGTGATACGCCAAACGCGTCGCGGTTTTCTCACCAACCGACGGCAACTTGGAAAGTTCTTTGACGAGACGCTGGAGGGCAGGTGGAAATACCAACATGCTGACTATCGAGTTGGTTATAGGCCTGGAATGTTGAGCCCGCCCGTCACCGATGCGAGCTTCTGTTGGGTATTATCCTTAATCTTAGAAAGCGCTTCATTGGCGGCTATCCGGATCGTATCCTGAAGCATCTCCACGTCGGATGGATCTACGACCTCAGGCTTAATCTCCACGGATACCATTTCATACTTTCCATTGACACGAACTTTAACAGCCCCGCCTCCGGCACTACCCTCACATTCGTAAGCCTCAGCCTCCTCTTGGGCCCGAGCCATATCTTTTTGCATCTTCTGTGCTTGCTGCAGAAGGCCCTGCATATTCGCCCCACCCGGAAACCCTTTAAAGCCCTTCATATTTCACCTCACCGCACTTATACACTCTCTACAGATGACACCTAGGAGCTCTTTACTCTAACCTGCTCCACCTTACTGCCTGGAAATACCCTTTGCAGACTTTGCACTGCTGGGTGCGCACCCAACTCCTCAGCCGGCGCTGTAGCTCTCTTCTTATCTGCGATTGCTATCTCACCCGTCGCTTGTTCCTTCGTAAGATGCATCCTCCAAGAATGAGGCTTAGCGATCCCTCTCTGACCAAGGAACTGGTCTAACAACTGAAATAACTTTTCCTTCTCACGCTGTATGCTATTGACCGGAAAGTCAGGGCCTGTCCCCTCCAATACGCCAACATCAAACCGCACCACCGAGAGTCTCTTCAGATTCTCGAACAGAACACGGCCTGCATGCTCCCCCAAAAACAACAAAACATCCGGCCACTTGAGCAAATCACCGGATTCTTCAGTAGCCGAAGGAGCTCGGAGTGGGATCGACACCCTACCCATTTCAGAAGAAGCCTTCTGTTGCGGACTCGATCCCACGGCAGGCAAGCTTTGACGGGAATCCGGATTTGACTCTCCTTGAACGCCATCGATGCGACCGGATTTGCCCAGTAATTGTCCGATAACCTCTCCGATCTCTGCCACCGGCTGTCGCGTTGCCATTCGCACCAACAACGCTTCGAGGCCATGTCGTGGGTTAGATGAACGCATACATCGATCCGCGCCCTCGCGCGCCATATCCCACAGATCCTGGACGTCTACTGCCTCGACGGGAGACACCAAGCGCAACAATTCCGTCGACCTATCATCGCTCACACCAAGAGCCCGAAGACGGACATCTCCTCCCAACTTAGCAATGAACACCTCCCGCCAAAAATTCACGAGCTCTCTGAGGAGCATTCCCGGGTCTATACCCGTGGAAAAGAGATCATCGGCTAGAGACAGGACCTTTATTACATCTCTCCCTACCACTGCCTGCGCCAACTCAAGCAAGACACGTTGCTCTACCGAACCAAGGGCCCTGCTGGTCTCCTCGAGGGTGATAGAACCGCTACAGAAGCTCTGCACTCTATCGAGTAACGTTTGGGCATCGCGCATCGATCCATCGGCTAGCCGCGCAATCAACCGAAGAGCCTCGACCTCCACCTCGAGCTTCTCCTCGCTACAAACTTCACGCAACCTATCCTCAATCGCGCCTACCGATAAAGCTCTGAAATCGTGCCGCTGGCAGCGAGAAATAACTGTCTCAGGAATTTTATGCACCTCTGTAGTGGCCAGAATAAATACCGTATGAGGAGGTGGCTCCTCCAGACTCTTCAAGAGGGCGTTGAACGCTGAGACGCTCAGCATATGTACTTCATCGATAATGTAGACCTTGTATCGGTACCCAACAGGAGGAAGAGTTTTGAACGAATCGATCAGCTCCCGCACATTATCAACACTGTTGTGTGATGCTCCATCGATCTCCCGCACAGCGAGGCTGATCCCACTCGTTATCTCTCTACAGCTTGAGCACTCTTGGCATGGCTCAGAACTACCACTCTTTTGACAGTTGAGTGCTTTGGATAAGATACGTGCAACTGAGGTTTTGCCGACACCGCGAGGACCCGTAAAGAGATACGCATGCACCACGCGTTCACGCGCGATAGCGTTGGCCAAGGTTCGCGTCACATGCTCCTGACCGCTAACGGTTCGAAATCCAGTAGGGCGATATTTCCGCGCAAGGACGAGGTAAGACACGAACACCCTTCACAAGATGAGCTTAAAAACACGGCGACCAGCAACGCATCACAGATGCATGCACTACGGTTGCTACCTTCCGGTCCTGGCCGGGTTTGCGCACTTTCTCGCGCGCACCAATCGCCGCGTAGGGAGTATACCCGGCACTCCTCTATCTGTCACGGAATGGCGACTCCCCCGCCCCTGCTCTCCTTGCGCACTTCTTGGTGCCCCATAATTCCCCACACCTGAGGATTTTATCCCCACAAGCCCTCGACTTAACCCAACAAAATCAAGCGCTTAGTGCGGGATGCCTCTCGGCACGGACGATGCTCTGAGGGAGTCATGCATGTGAACAACTCGATCCTCCAAGAGCTCTCCTTTCAAATCACTCAAGGTAATCCGTGGTGGGGAATGTTACTCGTTAATGAATACCTCAAAGATCAAGACTACCTACGAAACGCCCTCGTGGCGCGCTTCCTCAAGAGAGTAGCTACTAAGCAGCGTGACAAACTACTGGTGAGGTACCTGCTCGAGGGAGCCACAGCGCATCAACTACCAGCGAGATTACGGAGCACTATAGGGGGTCGTTTCGTACGTATCGTACACTCTACGAACTTTTCCCAAAATCGCCACGAGGCACGAAAAGTACTCCTGGGTGCTCGTCGAAGTGGCAGAATCCGTTGTCGCACTAACGCTCTCCCGTTCGCTCCTCGTGTACTCGTAGCAAACGCTCGTAATTCTGAGTCAGGTATATAAACCTCTCTGCCTCTGCTGAAGATGCATTCCGATTGAGGTCAGGATGACAACTCTTCACGGCATTTCTGTACGAGTTCTTGATATGAGAAAGCTTCACACCCGGTCGCATCCCAAATACCGCCAGAAGATCCTCGTACTCATCCTGAATACCACCCCCGCGAAGATCTGGCGAATACCTGACGAAGCGCGCCTGCCGTACCGGTTCGCTACCCTCCTCTTCCCGCTCTACGTCTGTCTCTTCGACATTCTGTTGCGCTGCTGACTCCTGACGCGTTATCTGAGCCAGAGAACGCCGACGAAGGAACAAAATAGCCACCAAGGCACCACCCAAAGCTACCACTGAAATCAAAATAATAACTGCCTGCTCTCTCAAAAGAAGCTTCAAACGCAGCATTATAGGGGCCGACGTGCTAGTATTTTCTATGATCGTACGAGCCTTCCCAACCTGCCCCTCGTCGAGCATTTGACTAGCCCACAAGAATCGCAGGTTGTCATTTTCAGGCGAAGGATCCGGTCTCGCCTCTCGGATCGCATCAAAGAGCGATATCGCAAACGACTGGTCACCAGAGGTCCTATGCTCCTGGATCAAGGATTCGAAAAGAGCGAGCAATTTCACCTTAATCCCCTCATCCTTGAGTGCAAATTCGAGCAAGGACCGCCGAATCCGCTCCTGCTTGAGCACTTCGACTTCCTTGCCCCTAAGCTCGCTAAGGGACTTCAGAACGAGATCATGAGTTACTTCCGTACGACGGGCAAAATCCACTAACGTCAGGATCGAGAGCGCCCCGCCCGATAGCCGTTCATCCACAAAAACGCTCGCCGCAGCCTGCACTATGGCGTTATGGCCTACCTTGAAAGCATCTAGTAAGAAGGGATCCCTGGCTGCCTCATCAAATGCACTGCGATATGTAAATGCATCACGTGACGCAAGAGCTCTTTGTAACTCAGTCAATCGATGCCGCGCGGTCACTATCGGGAGATCGAGCTCCGGGGCTAAGGCAAACACCTCAAGAGTCACATCTAGATCTCGAACAGCCTCACGCAACGAACCAGCAGACGCGAAAGTACGCGCTCCGTTTCTGAAAAACTCTGAGCAAGCGGTTTTATATCGGAGCAGCACATCCGGGGCTCTCTCCCTGACAACAGCACGCTGCTTATCGTCCAAGTAACGAATCGCCAGACATACGGAATCGTCTATCGAAGATGAGCCTGATGATTGAAGTGCGTTGATACGTGCGTTGGCTTTCGGGTCAATATGCGTGAGAACTTCAGCGAGATCATTACGCTCTTTCAGGCTCAAATCACCAGCCACGAAGAACATCCTGGCAGCAGCTTCCACTAGATCACTATCCTCAGGTGCTTTCACCTTTCCTAAAAAGCCGATGTATTTGGCCCACGGCATTGATTTCGCCAACCTTGCATCCGCGGCGTACGCCAGGGCTACCCGCTTCGCGACGTTTTCCCGAGAAACTAGAAACGAACTACCTGCGAGCGTTACTGTGACTTGGTCAGGCTGGACGGTAGCTAGTGTATCTACCGAAAAGCTCTCCCCTAGATAGACGACTGCGTCCGCGCACGCGCTAGACGGATGACTAAGCATCCCAAAGGACAGCCCCATCGTTACGATAAATCTAGGCAACTTCACCATCTGCCTATTACCAAGGATTCCTTAAACGCGGTCAAGAACCTACTTTGGTACCTGCACCCCGAAGACGTTGAGAGAAAGCCTTGGCTCGGTCGGATGCGAGGTTTCAATTTCAACGGAGGTCTTTAAATCACTTTGCACCTTACGTGGGTCAACGGAAACCACCAAAACGGCTCTCCGTCCGGCCTGAACCTCCACGAGCGAGGCTGTTATGGCTGGGTCCTTCGGCGCCAGTAGGTTGAAGGTAACGGGTTTCTTGGTGGCGTTTTCTAGGCTAACTCGACGCTCAATCGGTGCTGTCCCCTGAATGACTCCGAATGAAACAGTAGCCGGAACAAGCCTTAGATCTCTCCTCACCGAGGCTGTTATCGGCACATTCACCGGTTGCACCTTACCACCCTCTACTTCGACCACCACCCGATCCCTAAACTCACCCTTCGGCAGCTCTGGAGAGAGCTCTATCTTGTAGGAACTGCCCCCTTGAGCAGCTACGGATACATACCGAGAGTAGCTTTTTACCGAGGAGATCACGACCCCTGAGCTTGCCCCTGACCGAACCGTAAACTGCCTCTGCCGCTCCTCAAGAGAGCTGCTGGAAGTAATCTCTCCAAACTCAAGGCGCGCTGGCTCAACGACAACTCCCGGCTCGACAACCCCCTTCAAGGAGAAAACTATCTCTTGTCGCTGTGGGTCGTTGGTAACAACCTGTACCGATTTAGTTTTATTACCCGAAAATCCAGCAGTATCGAATTCGACCCTCAGTTTTTCGGATTTTCCAGGAGGTATGGTGCGCGAGGAAACCGTTGATGCAGTACACCCACACGACGCAGAGATCCTTTGAATAAGCAGATCAGCCTCACCCTCATTACCGATCTCAAACTCGTGCGCGACTTTACTACCCTGTAGCACAGCCCCAAAATTGAAGGAGGTCTCCGGTGCCTTGACTGCAGGAACTCCCGAAGAGGGTGCCTGCGCAAACAATACAGCGGGACCACACGTGAGCAGGAGCACAAAGAGAACGCGTAATTGCCTTGTACTCATGAAAATTATCCACTACATCAGGTAAAAAGTTGCGTTTGATCGAGGAACTTCGTGGAGAAATTGCCATTTCTGAAATCCGGATGGTTCAAAATCCGCCGGTGCAACTCAATGTTGGTGCTAATACCATCGATCAAATACTCATCGAGAGCCACGAGAAGCTTTTTGATACAACTCTCTCGGTCTTTATCACGAACGATGAGCTTCGATATCATCGAATCGTAATAGGGCTTCACAGAGTAGCCAGCATAGACCGCTGAATCAACTCGAATTCCGTTACCACCTGGTGGATGATAGCTCTTTATCAGACCGGGGGAAGGAATAAGCGTACGGGGGTCTTCCGCATTGATGCGCGCTTCGATAGCGTGACCTACTTGTTGTATATCTTTTTGCCCCCAGGAGAGTTCCTCACCAGCAGCAAGCCGGATCTGCTCTTTGACCAGATCTGTATCGGTTACCATCTCAGTCACAGGATGCTCAACTTGCAAACGAGTATTCATCTCAATGAAGTAGAACCGATTCTGCTCAAGATCCGCCAAGAACTCCACGGTACCCAGACTCGAATAACCGACCGAAGAGGCGAGCTCAACCGCCGCATCTTGGATCTGCTGCTGCAACTCAGACGGAAGAAGGATTGATGGGGACTCCTCTAGCACCTTTTGGTATCGCCTCTGAATAGAGCAGTCACGAATGCCGAGGTGAACCACGTTATGGTTCTGGTCACCCGCGATCTGCACCTCGATATGTCGTACGCGCGGCAGATATTTCTCCACAAGGAGATGCCCATCTCCAAAAGCCGCCTCTACTTCTCGTTGAGCCATCAGGAAGGTTGAGACAAACTCGTCCCCATTCCTGACGATCTTCATCCCTCGACCACCTCCACCCGCGCAGGCTTTGAGCAGAACTGGAAAACCTGCCTTTTCTGCAACCTTGAGAGCTTCCTCAGGATCGAGCAAACCCTTGCTGTCTCCGGGGATAGTTGGAACCCCAACTTTGTCTGCGACACGCCTAGCTCGGGCCTTGTCACCCATGATGCGCATGTTGCGAACCGAAGGACCGATAAAGGTGATACCGCAACTACCGCATATCTCAGCAAAGGCCGAGTTCTCACTCAAAAACCCGTAACCTGGATGAATCGCGTCCGCACGAGTTGCAACTGCGGCCGCCATGATCGACGCTATATTCAGATAGCTTTCCTTGGCGAGTGCGGGCCCGATACACACGCTTTGAGTGGCTAGCTTTACGTGTAGCGCATCTTCGTCCGCTTTCGAATGGACCGCCACGGTTTTAATACCGAGCTCGTGGCATGCGCGGATAATGCGCAACGCTATCTCGCCCCTGTTGGCAATTAGTATCTTCTGGAACGGAGGAGACTTCATGGGGATTAGACCGCAGGATCTATCAAGAAAAGTACCTCGCCGAACTCTACTACCTGACCCTCGGCACTGAGAACCTTAACTATCTTGCCCGATGCTGGCGCTTCAATTTCGTTCATGAGCTTCATCGCCTCGATAATGCACAGCGTTGAACCCTTTGAGATAGAATCACCCTCTTTTACAAAAGGCTCTGCGTCGGGAGATGGCTTGCGGTAAAACGTCCCGACGATAGGCGATTCTACCTTAACGTATCTCCCCAGATCCTCCGCCGCTTGGTGCGCTCCGTTTTGAGTTGAGGAGCCGTACGCTGCCGGAGTTTGTTGCGCTGGAGGCGGCAAATCGCCGCGCAAATCACTAGCTGCATAGCTAGCGATAGCCCCTCTCGTCAATTTGAGGCGTGTGCCATCCTGCTCAAGTTCGAACTCGCTGACCTCATTCTGCTTGAGGATCTTGATGATGTGCTCAATATCATTGATGTCCATGGCGGCCTATCCTAGCCCTGAACACCAAACAAAGCCAAGCCCCGGCACCACAGATTTTTAGGTCAACTATTGTGAATACAATGGGTTACAAAAACCCACATACCCCGACGCAGAAGTATTCCCTTAGGGAAATCACGGCAAAGCCTACCCGTAGCTACAAAGCGGCGGTGGGCTTTGCCTCGCTACCTCATCAACCGCAACGATTATAGTTTCCAAAAGACGCCGTAGCTCGCGCCTTAAGCTCGACCCGTTTCCCGGAAGAGGTCTGGCCAAAAAGGGACACAGAAACTGTGCGGAAGCCCTCCTGGGTGATCCTAATTCCGACGCCGGAAGGGTCTCCTACGTATTTTCCTCCCAGGGCTGCCACAAACAAAGGAACCAACATACCGGTTGAACCTCCGTTACTCCCGACAGCAGAGCTAGCGTTACTCGTCAAACCGATCTGCTTTGACTGGAATAAAGTACCCTGCCCGTCCACATTCCGTACTGAATACGTCAGATATGTAAACCGTATCTCTTCGGTCAGGTTGTTCTCCACCCTCAGATTGACGTAGGTATCGAAGAATCTCTCAGGATCAGTCGTCGTATTTACCCCGTCACAATCGCTATCCTGAACGATATCCACTGAGGCATTGCTCGTTGGAGAACCAGCGGTCCCCGAGCCGCCGTCTTCAAAACCCATAGCCACGATCGCCGCATCTCCACCGTCACCGTCTTGAGCGACTCCTCCACCAAGGCCACCACCTCCTGCTCCGGGAAAACCGGTAAATCCAGCCGGTATCTCTCCGTCGCACTTGACAGTTGCAAACTTCCTCCGGTTTGCACCCACGCTGACACGACACACCAACTCAAAGCTTCCTGGCGCTTCGCATCCGATGCGACCACTCATGTGACCACCCGAATCGGTGAGCTCGTAGCCCGTTGTCGGCTCAATCAGGGCTACACCTAGCTCTGAATCGCACGCCACGTTAATGTTCGGTACGGGGCGTCCCTGTGAATCTACCACGGACACCATGAAACCTGCCGTCTCACCTACGGGGATGGTGCTCTTTTTTAGTTCTATCCGCAGCGACCCTGTAGTCGTTTCGTCGGAAACAAACACGTCATCTCGATAGCCCGCCTCTCGTCCCGAACCACCATCTGTGCCTCCGCTACCGCCCAGGCACCCTGATAGCATCGGTAGGACAAATAACGAAGAAATACACAAACCTTTACGAATATCCATAGTTTTCCCCTTCAAGAGCGAAGTACCAAATCTCTCAACCGCCTCTACAGACTATCTCCGGAACCACTATCACCGAATGCGTCCCCGAGTTGATTGACATCGTTGGTCGAGGAATCGTCAGTTCCAGTTTCAGTAACCTCAGAACTCGTAATCGTAGTGGCATCCTCGTCTGAGCCATCAGTTGGCTCAACGAAGGTCTCTGGCAATATATCTACGGCGATACCTTGCGTGTTTGTTTCAATACGATTACCCGAGGAAGAGAGCCCCGCTACCGTAACGTACGCTTCCATCGTATACGGAGGTTCAGGTAGCTCGTCCCGGTGAAAGTTAATCCATTCACGGACTGCTGCCGGAATAATCAGGGTCTGACCGTATCCCTGGTTACAAACGTTGGCGAACGATGGCGGTAGGCTGGTATTCGCTGGCCTGCGAGGATTGTTCTGACCGGATCCGGCATTACCGCCATTACCACCATTACCACCATTACCACCATTACCGCCGCCTCCGTTTCCACCTGCCCCCCCTTGCTGAGTTTCAGCACTACCAAGCGATGCTGGTCCGGCTAATAAGGTCAACGGAACGTTTGTAGCTGGTGGTTGAATCGGAGAACCCGGGACGTAATAGGAGAGCAACATGCGATCGGAGCGAAAGAACTGTCCGATCAAGTTGTTTTGAATACCGACCGTTATCGTCGCTCCCGATGATGCGTCTACGTTTCCAACCGATGAACCGTCATCAGAACCGCCAGGCTCAACTCCAGAGATCCCCAACCTCAGCACGATACGATTGACCGGCTGAGTCGGTGCGGTGCAGGTCGCTCCGTTACCAAAACCTACTCCACCTCCGACTGCACCACCTCCTCCATTTCCCAAACCAGGAGTTTGAGGAAGCTCCGAGTAAAAACCCAAGAGTGTAACCGACACACCTTGGTCGTTGTTGGCCGCGCCGTTACCTCCACATCCCCACATGAGGAGGGCACTCACTAGCGTCACACACATTCCGGTCGTTGTCGTTCGCGTATTCATAGCTCTTTCTCCTGGAGACTCTCTCTCTATAACGCTGCCTTCATGCTTGCATCATCGAAACTTCCCTCGACAATCCGCGGGGTGATGAAAAACAGGAGCTCTTCATCTGAATCCCGCGTCACGCTTCTTCTAAAGAACGTCCCAAGGACGGGGATATCTTTGAAGAAGGGAACTCCTTGTAGGTCGTCATTGTCGGTTATCTTGTAGATTCCACCCAAGGCGAAGGTCTGACCGCTCGAGACCAGCACTGTCGAGCTCGCGCTTCGTGCTATCTCATTCGGAATCCCCTCTGTAGTCTTCTCAGAGCTAAAACTACTTGAGTTCGCTTTGATGTCGAGTAGTACGAAGTAATCCGGAGATGCTTGAGGGGTCACATTCAAGGTAATACCAGCTTCGATCGTTTGGGCCGCGACCGAACCGCTGCCGCTTGCTGAGGCGCCCGAACCTGTTGCTACCGACAACCCACCGTTTGGTAGCTTGATACGAATCTTCTCAACACTCTTGATCTCAGCAGGTTTATTGTTTGTCGTCGCTACCGCCGGGCGGCTGATGATGCGAACTCTTCCCTCCTGCTCGAGCTGCGACAATCTCAACTCCAAGCTCTTAGTGCCGTCAGCACTATCGAACAACATACTGACCGCAGAGGCGCCTGCACTGGCAGGGAACGACGACGCCGTAACTGGGCCAGGACCAGCGCTTCCACCGATTGCGATCGCCGATGGAAAGTTCAGCCCAGTGGCATTTCCTGTTGAGGGCGACTGAATGTACTGGAATCCAAGCTCACTACCCAACTCACGAGTTAAGTTGCGCTTAGCTTCGACGATCTGAGTTTCTAGGAGCACCTGCGGCGTTCTCAAGTCTACCTTCTTTACAAGCTCGATCACATTCTTCAGGCCTTTCCGTACATCCTTCACGATCAGCTGATTCGAACGCTCGTCGTAAGCAACCGACCCACGTTCCGACAGAACTGTCTCAACCAAAGACTTTAGCTCAGCTGCTTTTGCATAACTTACCCTGAGATACTTCACAGCGAGGGGCTCAAGCTCTTCTTCGGCCTGACGCGCTTGCTTGAAGGACTCTCTCTCTGATCGAAGCTTATCGACCGGGGCGATACGCATCACGTTACCTTCAAGTACCTTGTCGAGGCCGTTTGTCTTCAAGATCACGTCTAGCGCTTGGTCCCAAGGAACATCCGTAAGTCTCAAGGTAACCTTACCCGTGACCTCATCACTGGCCACTATGTTAAGGTTCGAGACTTCGGCGATAATCCGAAGGGCGTTGTCAATGTCGGTATCCTGAAGGTCGAGCGAAATTAGCCGACCTGTGTAGCGAGAGGAATCATCAAGAAGAGCGCTAAAGTCCGCCTCTGTTAGCTCGTCGTCGCCGCTCCCCGCTCCTGCCTTTGGGTTTTTCTTTGCTGCCTCCCTACTACTTACCTCAGATGACTTCTTCTCCGCCGCAGGAGGCGATGTGGGGACAGCTGCAGAAGAAGAGGCGGCTTCCACTGGAGAACCAGCATCACTTAAAGCTTCCTTTGGATCAATCTGCGCTCTGATATCCTCAGATATCTTCTTTACGTCGTTTGTCTCCTGAACAACTACCTTGTCTCCAATTCGATGCGCCGTCAGATAACTTGTCGGCTGAGCAAATACACGCACAAGGGTATCTGAGTTTTGAGGTGTTGCTCGCACCGAGCGAATTCCAGACCCTGCAGCCTGTACGACCTCAGGCTCAGATGCACCCTCGACCAAACTCGTATCCTTGAGGGTCAGTACATACTCTGATGGAGCAGTACGAGTGATGCTGTACTCCGGATCACCTTTCACTACTACTTCGATCTGATTAGCATCTGCGTTGAAAACGACACTTGTTACCTGTGATAGATCGGATGGCTCAGTTAGATTGACGGGCTCCAATGGAACATTTGCACTAACCGGATCGGCTACAATCTCCGGAAGAGCCGCTACTTCTTGCACTGTAGCCTGAGTATCAACAACTTCCAGAGCACCATCAGCCTCCTGTCCCTCTGACGGAGTGGAGTTACCATCGAGCTCCTGTGGCTTCATTTGCGCGAGAACTTCGCCACTCTCAATCTGGCCGGATTCAGCTTTCGGTAGCTGCGAAGATCCTTGTAGTGTAACTACTATTTTTCCGTCCTCTACGCGGGCCTCGTGCGAAACTACCTTACCCTCGACAAGGTCCAGAACTATACGACTCTTACCTGGATGAGATCCGATCCGAACACCTGCAATATACTCGAGGTCTTTTACCGGTACCGTTGTTGATGCAAAGATCCTCGTCGTAGGCATATCGATAACGAGCCTATCTGGGCTCGAAAGCTTCTGAACCTCGAACGCCATATCTCCCCCCTCAGGGGCAATTGCGAGCTGATTGTGGTCGGTACCACCTACGGCGGTTATCCCGAAACCAGTTGTTTCGCTCGTCAGGAGTTCACGGTTGAGCGACATCTGAAGGTCATTCTCTTGAACCGGAAGAGCTGCCGCTACCGAAGCATCATTGGACGGGGGTACCGAGATAGTATCAACAACCGAATCGGTCGCTACACAACCTGGCAAAGAGAACGCTACTAAAGAAAACAGGCCTGTCAAAGCTGTTCGCCTGCTATGCATGGTGAAGTTCATGAGAATATCTCCATCGAAGCTCTCACCGATCAGTTAGACGATGATGGTAACTACCTTCATCACTTCGTCTCTCGGACCACGGTGCGATCCTCATTTTTTGATAGAACATTCGAGAGCCGCCTTCCGCGAATCGTCGTGATAGCTTCTCAGCCTTTCTCCGCTCGATCTCGTCAGAAACTACTCAGGACATCGTCGAAATCTCTACAACCGGTCGACTAAGTGATCCTCGCTCTCCGAAATGAGATGGCTATTTCATCGCAAAGGAAGCAAAAAGTTCCCGCAGACACGGGAAAAAACCGGTGTTTGCAAGATTCGCGAAACGCTGTTCTTGTGATGGAGGTGGTGTCACCTTCCTGCTTGGAGGTCGAAAATTCCGGACAGCTAGCGCTATTTACCTTTTGGTAATGTGGGGGAAACATCACGCTCTTCCGGAGATAGCAAACGATGAGCGGTCATCAAACAGTCTGCTTGAATTACGAGGCGAGTCTCGATGTGCCTGGGATTCGATAGGGAAATGTGGTCAATAGTGACTAGTCCAGGCAAGCGATTTACTGAGTCAAAAAATATTTGAACTTCCTGAAAGGTTCCGGAAACCGATATCGCCACCGGGATTTCAACGTACTGCGAACCGATCCGCTCTTCCTTCCTCTGAAATAGCTTGAGCTCCAAGCCGATATTCTGCGCGCTATTCGAGATATTCTGCAATAAATCATCTGCCTGCGATTTATCAGTTAACTGAGAAACTGCTTGGCGTAGCTGAAGATTCAGTCTAGCTGTATCAGCTTTCATCGGATCGAGCCGAGAAGCAACGAGATGTTCAGCCAGAATAGTAGACTCACTTGTCGAAGCTTTTTCAGAGAGTGTGCGATACTCCATCAAACCCGGGTACAGTAGGAGTCTCCCGGCTAGCGTAACGACAATGAACAAAAAGCCGAACCAAAAAACAAGCCTTTGGCGACGCGGCTTTCCGATTAGAGTGTCAAGCATGCTACCCATAACGTTTGTCCGTGTTTTCAGATCCTTCGAGATCTATTTACTCTCCTTAGCCTTTGAATTGGGTTTCTCAGATTTCGAAAGGATCGGTGCTCGATTAACACGCTGCGCTCGAATACTAAATTCCTGAAGCTTCAGTCCCTCATGCGTGCCTTGTTTAGCTACTTCAATCTTTACGCCGCTCAATTCAGGAGACTTTGCCAGAGCTCGCGCGAAATTTGAGATTGTCTCGCCATCACGCGCCATACCAGAGAGCTTAATTCCTTCATCTCCTTCTCGAAACTCGGTCAACCATGCCTGTTCCGGTATAGAGGTCGCGACAGAGTCCAATACTCCTAGAGTTGCTCGCTTTGCTTTTAATAGATTCTCCAGCACTGCGAGCTTTTCTGCCGATTGTTGGTTTTGCTTCGCCATAGTTCGAACCTGATTTGCGAGGGTTCTGAGGAAAGCAACTTCATAGGAAGCACCGTCCTGTTTTTGAGCCAACTCGGCGATATGCCCGGAAATCCCCAAACGAGCAGCCGTCGTAATTCCGAGAATAGCCAAAACCGCATAAACTACCAGCCGCACCTCTCGTTGAGCTCGCAGCCTTGATTTTGCTGACTCGCCCATCAAGTTTATCTTGATCATCTTTCAAGCCTCATAATCGAATTGTGTCCGGTCCTCACGCTCGCGCAGGGCTAGCCCAATCGCAACACCCAGCATAGGAGGTTCAAGTGCCCCAGAGCTACGATCCACCTGCGGAGATACCCCGATCCCTCGAAATGGATCGAGCAGCACTGTATCAATTCCCGTTCGTCTCGTTACTTTCTCTGACATCCCGCGTACGCAGGCCCCTCCGCCTGAAAGGACCAACTGATCAATGGATTCACCGGTTCCCGCTGCCTTCCAGTAAAAACTCAGCTGCCTACTGCACTCGAGAGCCAAGGTCTCAAGATTCCTCTCGATGATTGATTGAGCTAACGAATCAATTGGCTCCTCACTCACGTTCCTGCAAGCTAAATCACGAGCCTGTAGCCACGAGAGTGCAAGTTCCCGAGCGAGGTCCTCGAAAAGCCTTCCCACACCAATTGATATATCTCCACTGAAAATTGAATTCCCTCCCCGACAGATATTTATGCTCGACACTGTCGAACCTACGTCAATCAACCCGACGGTTCTATGCAAAGCACTGGGATCGCCCGCTTCAAAACAGTTCTGAAGCGCAAAGCAGTCCACATCAACTACCTCAACAGAACTCCCCGCCTCGCGCGTAGCTGTGAGAAAGCCCTCGACAACCTCCTCCTTCACCGCGATAACGAGGACTTCTAGCTCTTTTCCACCAGTTTTACCGATAACATGGAAATCAAGATTAACAGCCGCAACATCATCTGGGATAAAGTTGATAGCTTCTGCTCGGATGGCGGCAGACAGCTCCCTGAAGGGCATGCTTGGCATCTTGAGTCGCTTCGAAAACGTACTCGAACCGGGAATAGCAACGGATACCTTCCGACCTGAAACGCCCGATGACTCCAGCAGTTCAGCAATAGCTCGCCCGAGCTTTTTTGGATCAACAACAAGACTTCCCTCAAAGACCCCCTCAGGGGTGGCACTTACACCTAGAGCAACCAAGGTTGCACCTGCAGGTGTGTAGTCTAGCTCTACAACCTTGAGGGTGCTGACCCCGATGTCGAGCCCCACTCGAGACCTCCGCCTGCGTAGGAATTTGGAAAAGCTCATCATTATGCCGTGTACAAGAACGATGGATGAGTTCGCTGTACCACGGGTATCAGGAAATTTCCCCGCTCCACGCCTCTCCACCGATATAGTTTTGTCCGAATACTAGGATGCAGAGAGACCCTAAAACAGAGAGAGCATTTGCACACGATCTTGCAATCAAACTGCGGTTTACAAAGCTCCATCAGCATGCCTCGTTTTATCTCAGCAAAAGGGCTAGAATGGTGGTTGAGTAACGACCCCTCATCGTTCCAATGTCTCAAATCTCTTTCGCTAACATGCAACCAAACAACTCGGAAGAGAGCTCGCTGCATTTGGCGAGCATAGCTATTCCTCCACTTGAGGGGGAGTTTCTCTATTCGTTTGAACCTTCCAGACATCCCTCCTTGAATGTGGGTAGCATAGTCATGGTTCCCCTCGCGCGCCGCTCCACTTGCGGGTTTGTCATTTCGGTGGACTCCGAACGTGAACATCGAGCACAACGCGACACGGCGCAGCGCAACATCCGCATACGTTCAATCCTCAATGAGCCGGAGGCCATTCGAGCTTTTGGCTCTACACAGCTCGAATTCCTTGAGTGGGTCTCAAAGTACCACGCTGAACCCCTATCTCAGATCCTTGATCTCGCTATTCCCACCCCCGCTTTCGGACGTGTCGACCCAATACTCCGCCTTGTCACTGAAACTAGTGCTATGAAATTGGGGCGATCACAGAGACGAATTATTGATTATCTCGCATCACAAAATTGCTGGACCTATTCATCAAAGGTCAAAGAGATCTGCGAAACTTCTCATGCCACGATCACATCTCTCATCAAAAAGGGTGTTATTGAACAACAGACCGCGCCTCCCCAGCTGCCCCCCGAACCAATCAGCTGGAGCGGGCTCTCCCGATGGGAAACACTCACAGATGAACAACATTCGGCAGCGAAGGACATCTGCTCGAGTATCACGGCAAGCGAATTTAAGTCGTTTCTTCTGCACGGGGTTACTGGGAGCGGAAAGACCGAGGTCTACCTTGAAGCGATCATCGAGACTCTCAAACTCGGGAAGTCGGCCCTCGTGATGGTGCCAGAAATAGCCCTCACGCCCCAACTCACGGAGAGATTCGAAGCAAGACTCGGGCAACGTGTCGCGGTTCTACACAGCAACATGAAACCTCGAGACCGCTGGTCTCATTGGACAGACCTTCTGTCGGGACGATCACAAGTTGTCATAGGTGCACGATCAGCACTATTTGCTCCCGTTGAAAATCTCGGTCTTGTCATAATTGACGAGGAGCATGACTCATCACTCAAGCAAAGCGAGGGAATTCGATACCATGCGCGCGATCTTGCAATCGTACGAGCTAAGCTATCAAAGTGCCCCGTCGTACTCGGTTCAGCAACACCTTCGCTTGAGACTTATCACAATTCAAAGATTGGAAAACATGCTTATCATAGCCTCTCAAGACGATTCTTCACCTCAGACTCCCTCAAATTCGAAATAATCGATCTGAGCGCTTTAAAACCTTGGGAAATGCCATCCAAGAGTATCTCACAGCGCTTTTTGCAAGGTGTCAAAGCGGCTCTCCAGCGAGGCGACCAGGCGTTTGTCCTCTACAATCGAAGAGGCTTCGCAAGCTATCTTCAATGTAACAAGTGTGAGCATGTACTCGGATGTCCGCATTGCAGTGTCACGCTTACCTATCATCGAAAACCAAATTCCCTTCTCTGCCATTTTTGCGGTTTTTCGACGGTTCCGCCGCTCCTGTGCCCTGCATGTGGCGCACAAGAAGACGACGAGCTTTTCGCTCAGCGAGGATCTGGTACGGAACGCGTCCATGAAGAGCTCAGTCAGCTCTTACCTTCGGCACGAGTTGCCAAGCTTGACAGAGATGTTGCTGCATCGCTCGAAGATTACAAAGAGATCTTACATAATTTACGCGAAAGGAAGATCGATATCCTGGTTGGCACTCAGATGATAGCCAAAGGGCACGATCTGCCGGACGTCACTTTTGTTGGCGTTGTAGATTGTGACGTAGGATTACATCTTCCCGATTTTCGAGCGGCAGAGCGAGCATTTCAGCTTCTCACCCAGGTATCAGGGCGCGCAGGCAGACGAAAGGATCAAGGTTTCGTCATGCTACAAACTCGTATTCCTAGACACACGAGCTTACAGATGACTTTATCGAGTGATTATAAACAGTTTGCCGAGATTGAGCTTAAGCATCGTAGAGAGATGAGCTATCCTCCATTTCAAAAACTCCTTCGGATCATAATCTCTGCAGAGGACATCTCCCTAACTCAAAAATACAGCTTGACCATAGCTACTCAAGCTCAAGAACTCGCTTCATCCCTGGGCATCTCAATGCTAGGTCCAGCTCCTGCCCCAATCGAGAAGATTCGTAATATGTGGCGTTATCACATTCTTTTCAAAGCGACGTCCACATCGACCCTTCAACATCTGATGAAAAAATTGAAAGGAGCGCATGATTTATCGAAGCAGGTGAGGATAATTTTTGATATTGATCCTCAGGACATGCTGTAACGCTTTCGTTACGACCCCTGCTGTTCGGCAAATTTCTCATACAACTGTGCGTACTCGATATCGAGCGCATCATAGCGTTTTTTCAGTACGAAGTACTGTTCATTGCCGGCAGTAATTTGAGTCAGAAGTGTTTCAATTTGCTCCTCAGCCTTCACGATCTCTGCCTTCATCCGAGTGATATGCTCTTGCATCTGAGCGGTCATCTCGATGTCAGACATGATTGAGTCCATCTTTGACAATGAGTCTGCGATCTGAGTTTTGAGCTGTTGATTCTTGTTTGACAACTCGCCCTCTTTGCGCTGAAGAATCTTCATCTCTTCTTTGGTCTCGGTCATGCTCGCCTGGAGCTCACGAGCTATTTCATCGAGTTCACGCAGTCGTACCTCGATCGTCTCCAGCTCTGCCTGGGTAATCGTGACTCGTCCTCGCTCAGCCTTAAGCGACTCACGCGCAATCAGGAAATTCCTCGCCGCGCCTTTGACCTCGTTAGGATCCACCATCTCACTCTCAAGCGCCGAGAGTGTTTCTCGGAGTTTTCGCTTCTGTTGCACTTCATCCGAAAGCAGGTCAAGGGCTATCTGCGAACCGGAATTGAGTTTTTTTGCCGTCTTGATGAGGTAATACCCGATGCCAGCTGCCTGTATCACACCAATTAACAGGACGAATATAGACATACGTGCCTACGCCTCCCCCGCCACAGCTACTTCTTCTGCTTGAGGAGATGCCTGCCCTGTTACAGCTGCCACCTCTTCCTGTTTGACAGCCTCGAAGAACGGGTCGTCGAAATCTACCTCAACCCTCCCCGCAGCCTCTGTTAGGGCGCTTATCACATCGTTGAGCTCTCGTGGAGGAGTATATCGAGATACATTTGAAACGGGCCTCGGGGCGATCTTTCTAAGAAATTTAAGCCCTATAAAAGCGCACAAGGCATTTATCACCGTCACGATCGCTATGGGGATGATCGGAAAGCCTTTCGGCTTAGGAACCTCCTCTTCTTTGTCTCTGATAACTACACTCACCGGCATCTCTGGCTCGCTCTTCAGCAAGGATCGCTCGAAGATAATCTTCTTACTCTCCGCTTCTACCTCCTGGCGCTTCTTTGTTTCAGCCTTCAAAATAGCCTGTAGAAGATACCTACCATCTTCCGGGAGCGCTCCAGCGAGAAACTCGTACTCAAGAGGATTGGACGGCGACCGACGGAGCGGTAATTCATAGCGCTTTCTATCTCCCGCTTTAGCAACGAGTTTTACATCAACCATCCTAAAAGAGGAGACCTCCGCACTCAGCTCCACTTTGAACACACTCCTTCCACTCCCCTTCTGTACAGGGATCTTCTTTTTGTCATCTTCTTCGGTAGCACTCTCCTCTTTAGCCTCTTCTTGAGGATGATCTGCACCTGTATCCTTGTGCTTTTCAAGCTCGTATGGATCGACGATCTTGAGAGTTACTAGTCGTGGTCTTACTCTGAAGGGCATCTGTTGACTACGTTGAAATGTCGGGGCTCTCGCGACTATCGTCAGACGATACTCTCCAGGGTCTGCAATCGATACCACTGAGGAGAATATTCCGTCGCGAGCCACTCGATCTCCGTTTTGTCCCTCATCATTCAACAGATCGCGAATGATTGGCTCTGATATCTTGTCAGTCGGAGCTATTTGAAACGCATACTTTATTACGCCGCTCATCTCAGGGAGCGCTACAGGCTTCTCAGATTCATATAATCGAGCTTGTACGAGAATTTTGTCCTCAGCTCGAATAATTGAAGGCCAATCTGTTACTAGCTTTAAGTTGGTAAGAACTGCCGCAAATCCATCGTTAGTAGTGACACCGTGAATCTGCCAGTCGCCCGGCTCGGGCTCTCTCAATGTTATGACATCGAATGTCTTACCAGAAAACCAGGTCACCCATTCAGGAGCTTCGGCTGCGGATATCTCGTTATTTCGTGGAGTCAAAAGGGTTAGCGTGGCACCTTCGTCGTGGTTTACGTAGAAGGTAGCCTCTTCAACATCGTCGTCGATACGAAATCCCTTCGAAGTAAGCTGTACTACCTGCGGGCGTTTTATTGCCAAGAACAGATCTGCAAATGACTTCTGGAGATCCTCCGCTTCCTTGGTAAACCAATTCAGTCCGTCCGTGGAGTTCGAAATCTCCCCTAAAAGCTCTCGATCCGCTTGCGCGCTGAAAGCCAAGGTGTGAATTTTTATCTCCTTGGCTTTCAACTCAGGTAATACATCACTCACCAATTCCTGAGTTCGAGCCATGGCAGTCCCGCGACTTGGATCAGGCTCCATCTTTCCGTCTGAAAGAAGTATGAGGAGGCGCTGGGCGCCTTCACGCGCATTAGATTCCAGAAGATTAGCCCCTTCTCGTACTGCCTCTAGGAGATCGGTATGGCGCCCCTCCGTTTTGATCCCTTGGATACTAGAAATGAGTTCCCCCGATTGATCAGAGGAGAAGTCCTGAAGACCGGTGACCACTGTGGCATTTTCCGAAAATGCCACCACTCCAAGCCGATCCCCCTTGCCTAGAAACTGCAAAAGCAGCTTCGCCCCTTCGTACCTGAGCCTCAATGGATCTGTTACCAGCATACTCCCAGATGCGTCGATCAACAGAACCGCATCGATCGACGAGCCTGGAGCGTTCAGTTCACGCTCCTGCGCTTGCACCATGGAAGGCCCGATGCCGGAAGCTACAACCGTGGTGATTGCAGCACATACGAAAAAAAGCAGCCCAACCCACGTATTTGAGGGCATCCGCGGCGTAGCTTTGCTATTTATCCAACCTACCGGAGACATTACCTTATATACTTACTCGTGAAATCTTCTGAGGATTATAGCCGCACGCCGCGCTCTGTACCACCTACAACCTTGTATCAAAAGGATTGAGGGGCCGGGGTTATTATGCTCTCATAAGCCTTTGTAGGCTTCAAATACCCTACCCACTTAATACGTGGTTGTTTCGGAAACGAACCGTGTTGCCCGTTCTGATACCCCTTCTCCTGCTTTTTGCAACTCGCCCTGCGCTAGGTGATAACTCTCCACCATTTGAATTACCCCCTCGTAGCGAGGTCCTTAAAATTAGGAGCGCTGTGCTCGAAACCACTAAGGGCTCCATATACCTTGAGCTTCTACCCGAGGAGGCTCCCTGGCACGTAGCTAACTTTAAGTATCTCGCCGACAAAGGGTTCTATCGTGGCCTTACCTTCCATCTTTATAAATCCAACTTCCTCATTCAAGGGGGCGATCCCCAAGGAACGGGCTTCGGCGGCCCAGGATATACCCTACCACCCGAATTCAGTAATCGTCACCATACTTTCGGTACCCTCGGCATGGCACGCAAGCCGGACAAGGTTGGCGCCAAGGGGCGTCCTTTAAATCCGCAACGACGCTCAAGTGGTAGTCAGTTCTACATAACCCTCGGCGAAGCGCCAGACATGGACAGCCTTTACACGATTTTTGGCAAAGTAGTGGGGGGTGCCGATGTCGTACAAGACCTCCGGGCTGGAGATTCCATTCAAAACCTGACGGTCTATATTCGTGAGGGAGGGAGGTAGCCGACGCAAGCAAGGCTAAACAACTCGTTCCTTTTGTTCAACCAAGGGCGACTGACAGAATTCGACACTTTGCACTTCGTAAATACCGACGACCGAAAAACTCGGAATCCCGCTGAATACTGGGGGCTTTTGCCGAAATAGCTACCTTCGTAGCTCGCTCCATCAGCTCAAAGAACAAAAACACCTCATGTATCTCGCGAACGGTAAGAGAGATTGCAAGATGAAATTCACCACTTACGAAGAGAGTACTGAATGTGGTGCGGCTTACGCCTGAGGGCCTTTGACATCTTCTCTACAGAGTCAAAACAGATCTCAGCCAGAGCTAAAACGTCTAAGTCAGTTTCCGAAAGACGGGATCGCATCCGCACACGCCTCACTCAACAACTGATCTACACTCACACAGCTTCCATATCATACACTTTTAAAGACAAGGAGGATTGATTGGCTTACAATATCACTCGAAACAGTACTGTAGGATTATTTAAGCCGCCGTGGAATCCTGTTCGCGATAGGCGACCTTCCTTAGAGGTATTGAAGAGCAACCCAAGATCTACTCTCGAAGAAGGGAGCGGTTTTGCCTCGCTCTCCTAGAGATCAGGAGACTCTAGGTACGAGCTGGCCGTAGCTTCGCCCGTCTCGCTTGAAATTATCGGATGCTCCTCAGGCTCTGTACCCCTCAGGAAGTACTCCAAGAAAGCCCCCTCGGCACCAGATTGGGCTCGTGCTCCACTTGCCTTCCATATCCAGAAAGGCTCCACACCATCAGGTACGCTAAAGTCAAGCTTCTCCGCTACTTTTTTAGGTTCATATGTGATGCCTAATCTCTCTGCTTCATCTTTAGCTTCTGCCTCTAGCAGGCTCAGCTCCTGAGCATCCGTAAAGTTGAGGAAGTCGCGCATGAAATTGAGGAATATCGGCGCTGAGACGACTCCACCCGTCTCCTTAGGTCCTATCTGCTTCTTCTGGTCGAACCCAACCCAAACGCCACAAACCCACGAAGGCGTATAGCCGATAAACCAGGCATCCATTTGATCGTTCGAAGTACCCGTCTTCCCCGCAACTGGTCGGCCAAGCTCCTTTACCTTGTATCCGGTGCCGCTCTCTACGACCCCTTTCATCATATTTGCCACAATGAAGGCCGTGTTTTCATTGAGGGCTTGCTTGGCTTTCCCCAATCGCTCCTGCTCATAATCATAGAGGACATGGCCGTATCGATCCTTGATCTTTGTCACAAATACCGAATCAAAAAGCACACCCTTGGCAGCAAAAACTCCGTACGCTCTCGTCATCTCGAGCGGAGTTACCTCTCCAGCGCCAAGCGAAAGGGAGAGGTTTCGCCCTAACGGACTTACGATACCGAGCATCCTGGCATGCTGAATCACTGCATCGATCCCGATTCGAGAAACAATATCGGCAGAGACGAGGTTCCTCGATTTCTCCAGAGCAACCCGCAGCGTTATTGGCCCGAGAAACTTCTCATCGAAGTTCGCAGGCGTCCACAGCGTATCTCCGACTCGAAACGTCCGGGGTACATCGTAGACTATCGTTGCTGGGGTATACTTAAACTTATCGAGAGCCGCCAGGTATACGACGGGTTTGAACGAGGAGCCGGGCTGACGAAGCGACTGGGTTACTCTGTTGAATTGACTTTGTCCATAATCGTAGCCCCCGGCCATGGCACGGACCTCTCCCGAGAGAGGATCTATCAATACGACAGCTCCTTCAATATCCGGCGTCTGATTCAGCTGCACCTTGGCAACACGGTCGGCCGCCTCCGGTCCAGGGGCTCCAACGAAGGAGACCTCGATGAGATCCCCCTCATGCAAGAGATCGGCAGGTGAACCGAACCTCGTTGTATCGTCCTGAAGGAGCAATTTTTTCGCCCATCCTTGCTCGTTAGGGTCCATGGTACCCGTTAAGTCTCCGATGAGCACTTTTACCGAGCCTCTCGCAACCGAGCGAACCAAAGCAGGATATACCTCATCGAGGTCCGGGCCCGCCCCTTCAAACATTCGACCAAATTTAGCGATATATTCAGACTCTGACATGCGCTGCTTAGGCCCACGCCATCCTCGCCTCTTATCAACCTCTCGAAGCCCTTTACGCAACGCGATCGCTGCCATTCTGTCAGCTCTTACGTCTACAGCCGTGGTAACCTCTAATCCATCACTATCAAGATCGAGCTCTTTGAACCTTTCGGCAAAGACCCTTCGAATCTCGCCGACGTAATACGGCGTGGCAAACACGTTACGTTGCGAAGCAGGATAGAACTTGACCCCCTCTTTCGCTGCAGCCTCGTGCTGTTGTGAATCTATAAAACCTGCTTCGAGCATCTGCTTCAGCACTTGCAATTGCCTCTGCTTGGCTTCTTTGGCGTTCTTGAGCGGCGAGTAAATCGAAGGACCTTTAGGTAACCCGGCCAAATAAGCTGCCTCTGCTAAGCTTATCTCTGGTAATTCCTTGTGATAGTATAAGCGCGCTGCTGCTCGGATCCCGTACGCCGAATTTCCAAAGAATATTTGATTAAGGTATATCTCGAATATCTCATCCTTCGAGAAACGACGCTCCAGTCGATATGCCAGGATAGCCTCCCTCGCTTTACGCTCGTAGCTTCGCTCCGATGAGAGTAGGAGATTTTTGACTACTTGCTGAGTAATAGTCGAAGCTCCCTGTTTGGTGTCACGACTCTGGACGTTCTTGAGAGCTGCTCGTAGTATGCTGACGGGATCGATGCCCGAATGGCTGTAAAAAGCAGCATCCTCAGTGGCAAGAAATGCCTTACGAACGATATCCGGAACTTCCGAAATCTTCACCGGATACCTTCGCTCCGAGAAGAACTCAGCCATCAAGGTGCCATCACGCGCCAAAACCCTGGTGACTGCTGGAGGCTTGTAGTCTTCGATCCGAGCTAACTTCGGAAGATCTCGCGTGATAAAAAAGTAACCCCACAGACCAAAGAGAGCCGCCACGAGAGCACTCGAGAAACCTACACTGAGTAATGTAATAAAGATCCTTCGCAGCATGGTCCCTGAATTCCAGGCTCAGAGCTGACAAGGTTAGCGCTCATTTGAGAAGGAGTACAGAGGCTACTCTTATGACAAAACCCGATCAAGAGAGCAAAACTAATGCGGCGCTTCGGGAAATCGAGTGGGTAGTATCGCCCAACCCCCAGGCGGATGGTGCAAACGAGAAGGGAAAAATACAAAGAGAGCGGGAGCACAGCGAGCGTGAGTGACATAAGAAAAAATGGGTATGATACCCCCTCGCTGACCTCTCTGAT
>Ga0169931_10002467_pt1 | contig 30136 bp, 25 predicted proteins | sample Kivu_15m_20L_FD_129675 | JGI IMG/M metagenome (GOLD analysis project Ga0169931, IMG submission 129675) | Freshwater microbial communities from Lake Kivu, Western Province, Rwanda to study Microbial Dark Matter (Phase II) - Kivu_15m_20L... | ecosystem: Environmental > Aquatic > Freshwater > Lake...
CCTGGTTCCATCGGCAAGCCACCCAAGCCGTCGGCGACCAGCATAACGATCTTGGAATCATTCTTTTTGTGAAGCTCGCGGGTCAGTTCGTGGATGTCCACTGAATCCATATCCAAAGTTCCTCGGACAGCAGTTCATTTCAAATAGCCGGGCCGCGAGAATTTCCAGCGTCCCTGACGACTCATTCACCAGCCGATATCATAACGCTCGCGGAAGCATCGCGGCACCCGACTAAACTCGAGCTCGGCTGCTCGGACCTGTCATGTCGCCGGCTTGATCTCGCATTCACCTTGAAACTCTTTAGGCTCTTTCTTCACGCTGACCCAACTCATGCCGACTCGTATTCTCACTGTGCTCGGAACTCGTCCTGAAGCGATCAAGCTCGCGCCGGTGATCCTCGAGCTAGCTAATCGCCCCGAGTTCGATTCCCGCGTTTGCTCGACTGGCCAACACCGCGAGATGCTTGATCAAGTGCTCAATCTGTTTGGCATTCGCCCGGACTGGGACTTGGGCATAATGAGCGCAGGGCAATCGCTTGCTCGGGTCACGGCTCGGGCTTGCGAGGGACTGGACCAAGTGATGCGCGATTACCAGCCCGAGGTGGTGCTAGTTCAAGGCGACACGACGACCGCCTTCGTCGGCGCCCTTGTCGCGCACTATCACCGCGCTGAAGTTGGCCACGTGGAGGCCGGGCTGCGGACTGGAAATAAATTTGCTCCGTTCCCCGAAGAGATGAATCGGCGTCTGGCAACCCAACTGAGCGACTGGCATTTCGCTCCGACCACGCATGCTCGCGACTTGCTGCTCCGCGAGCACGTTGCGGCCGATCGAATTCTGGTCACAGGGAACACAGTGATTGATGCGCTGCTGCTGACGCGCGAGCGAGTTCGGACGCAGCAGCCCCAACTGCCGACAGACTTGACGCACATTGGCGAGCAGCGCCCCTTCGTGCTCGTGACGGGTCACCGCCGCGAGAGCTTTGGCGAGGGCTTTGAGAGCATCTGCAGAGCAATTCGCCGAGCGAGCGAAAAATTTCCCGACTGGGATTTCGTCTATCCAGTTCATTTGAATCCAAATGTTCAGGAGCCGGTGAACCGAATTCTCGGTGGCTTGCCGCGCGTCAAACTGGTCGCCCCGCTCGCTTATGAGCCGTTTGTCTGGCTGCTCGACCGTTCGACGATCGTGCTGACCGATTCCGGTGGTGTTCAAGAGGAAGCCCCCTCGCTGGGCAAACCAGTCCTCGTGATGCGGGAGACGACCGAGCGCCCCGAAGGGGTTATCGCCGGGAATGCTCGGCTGGTCGGCACCGCAGAGGAGTCGATTTATCGCAACCTCAGTGAATTGATCGAGCGGCCCGACGCCCGAACCGCGATGGCGAGCGTCCGCAATCCCTATGGCGATGGGACCGCTGCTCGTCAGATTGTCGATTTTCTTGCACAATGAGGGCCTGACAATTCGAGCATGACTCCCGCCTCGAAGCTGGTTCGGGGTGGATGAGATGAAAAGGATTCCAGAGACTGCGGGATGCGAAAATCATGAATGCGGCAGAGCTGAGTGCGGCGATTCGCGAACGCGTCGTGTTGATCACCGGCGGAACGGGTTCGTTTGGCCGAACGATGGTTGAGCAACTGGTTCGCGAGGGATGTCGCGAAATTCGAATCTTCAGCCGCGATGAGCTGAAACAAGAGCAGATGCGCCAGGAACTGGATTGCGACCGGCTGCGGTTCTATCTCGGCGACGTGAGAAATTTTGCGAGCATCGATCACGCCATGCACGGCGTTGATCTGGTCTTTCATGCGGCCGCCTTGAAGCAAGTTCCATCGTGCGAGTTTTTCCCGATGGAAGCCGTGGAGACCAACGTTGCGGGGAGCTCAAACGTAATCGAGTCGGCGATCAAGCACCGGGCAAAGAGCGTTGTCTGCCTCGGCACCGACAAAGCAGTCTATCCCGTCAATGCGATGGGAATGACCAAGGCGCTGATGGAGAAGGTGGCTCAAGCGGCAGCTCGACGACTCAAGAGCGACGAGACTCGGGTCAGCTGCGTGCGCTACGGAAATGTGATGTACTCGCGCGGCAGCGTGATCCCGCTGTTCGTCAAGCAAATCAAATCTGGCCAGCCGATCACGGTGACCGAGCCACAGATGACTCGCTTCATGCTTCCGCTGTCAGGCTCAGTCGACTTGGTCAAGCTTGCGCTGCTGCGAGCCAACCAAGGTGATGTATTTATCAAGAAAGCCGCGGCCGCTTCGATTGGGACTCTCGTTGACGCGTTACAGGCGATCTTTCGCACCTCACTGCCGGTCGTCACGATGGGGATGCGACACGGCGAGAAACTACACGAAACGCTCGCGAGTGCGGAGGAGTTAAGCCGCGCGGAAGACTTGGGAGACTATTTCCGAATCCCGATGGATGGGCGAGAATTAAATTACTCCAAGTACCTTTCCGAAGGCGATCCGGCAATCGCGAGACAGAAGGATTTCAGTTCTGCGGATTCGAATCTATTGACTGCCGAACAGCTGAAAAAACTGTTGCTTAGCCTGCCCGAGATCCAGGCCGAGCTATAAAAAAAGTCATTCAAGCGTCTGAACTAACTACGAGAACCATTCAGGACAACCAAACATGAGAACCTCTGCATCTAAGTTATCGCTCTTGGCGATTCTCTTTGCGCTGCTTTGCCAGTGGGCCAATCAGCCCTGTTTGGCCCAAAGCCTTAAGTACGTTCCCGAATCGACAAGCGTTGCGATCCAATTTCGGGCTAAAGCGGCAATGGCCGAGCCGGCGATGATGTTTCTGCCCAAGGAGTTGATCGACGTCTTTGGGAAGAAGGAGCTGGGTTTGGACTTGATGCAGCTCGATCGATTGTTGCTTGTGGTCGATAAGCTAGAGAGCTTCCAAACCCCCGAACCGCCTGGCCTAGCAATTATTGCCGAGTTTGCGACTCCGCAAACGATGGGTGGCCGAATGACCGAGGAGATTCAGTCGGTCAATGATAATGGCCAAACCGTCTGGCGAATCGACCAGGAGATGGAATTACGGCAAATCAATCCGCAGACACTCGTTATGGGGATGCCTGAGTTCGTTGCCGAGGTGCTGACTGCCAACAATCAAACCAGCACAGTGGCAAAGGGACTGCTCGCGGCAGACAGCGCCGAACAGTTGACGATCATCGTCGACATGGCGTCCATGCAACCGGCTCTCGAAGAGGCCCTCCCGCCTGAGGATCAGATTCAAGCTCCCTTCCAAGGGCTCGTCGAGATCCCTCAGCTGATCTCTCAAATCACACTGCGCCACAGTTGGAAAGAGAAGGGGCCCTCGCTTCTGCGGCTGGAGGCTGACTCGGCTGCCAATGCCGACAAGCTCGAACGGTCGCTTCGTTCGTCAATCAACAGTTTTCGGACCGTGGCGGTTCCGGCTCTGCTCAACGAGATGCAACTCCCCGATGAAGACTACCAACAAGCAATGGTCGCCTTCATCGACCGGTTGGCTGAGGAATTTAAAAACGGAATCAAGAATTCCCGCGCGGGAAATGGCTTGGTGATTGACTTGTCTAAAAACCAACAATTTTCGTCAACCGCCGTGATTGGAACTCTGGTTGGCTTGCTGCTTCCAGCTGTTCAACAGGTCCGCGAGGCAGCTCGCCGAACTGATTCACTAAACAACATTCGGATGCAGATGCTTGCGATTCTCAACTATCACGATGCGATGAATCGACTGCCGGGCCAAGCAATCACGGATGCGACGGGCAAGCCGCTGCTGAGTTGGCGAGTGGCCATTCTGCCCTATTTGGATGAAGGCCAGCTCTACAGCGAGTTTCACCTCGACGAACCCTGGGACAGCGAGCACAACCTGAAGTTGCTCGACCGGATGCCGCAGGTCTACCGTAATGCAGCCATCGACCTCGGCAATCAGACGGTCTACCTTGCGGTCACAGGCAAGGGAACGGGATTCGAGGCTGGCAAAAAGATTGGAATTCGCGACATTCTCGACGGAACCAGTTACGCAATTGGCATCGTCGAAGCGAGTCCGGCGAGCGCGGTGCCTTGGACCAAGCCGGAAGATTGGACTTACCAGCCTGGACAAGAGAAGGCCGGACTCGGAGGCATCCGCCCCAACGGATTCCTTGCCGTTTTCTTCGATGGCAGCTCAAGTCTGATCGCCAATTCCATTGATGACAACGCTTTGCGAAAACTGTTCTTAATCAACGATGGCGAAGTGGTCGGCGACCTCGACCGCTAGTCAACTCAACTACGGTATGAAACGAACTTAGTTAATGGAGTAACGACCAAGTGACGACGTTGGCACCGCTTCGATTTGAACCACAAGGGACTGTTGGGCGCAAAGGTTTGGGTGCGGCTGAATTAGCCGCACTCGCGCCGAAGTTACTAGCTGTACGCGAAGAAATTTTGCAGGCCGACATGCGTCTGTTTGCAGGAGAGGGGACAATTCCGGCTGAGAAGCAACCGCTCGATGCCGGGTTCCTCGACTTGCCCGAACGGATGCTCGACCCCTACATGACCGAACGCCGCAGCAGTGAACTGTTTCAGATCTTGCGGACGGCTCAAGAACTGCAAGGCAAAGTCGATCGCCTCGTTGTGCTCGGAATTGGTGGCTCCTACATGGGCGCTCGAGCAATCATCGAGTGCTGCTGCGATCCTTATGTGAATGAGCTGCCTGCCGGTGAGCGCGGCGGCCGGCCGAAAGTTTATTTCGCTGGCTACAACGTCGACAACGACTCAACGCGCGGACTGCTGCACCTGCTGCGGGCCACGAATCGTCCAGGCGATCCGCATTCGCGCTGGGGGATGATTGTGATCAGCAAAAGCGGCGGGACGCTGGAGACCGCCGTTGCGCTGCGGCAGTTTATCAATGCTTGGGTCGAGACTTACGGCAGCGACCAACTCGGCGAGTTCCTGATCCCGATCACGGGCGCGACCGGCAAGTTAGCCAATTTGGCCGATGCGATTGGCTGCCAAACTCGCTTTCCGGTACCCGATGGTGTCGGCGGACGATTTTCAGTGCTCTCCGCGGTCGGGCTGCTGCCAGCCGCCTGCATGGGTGTGGATGTCGTCAAGCTGCTTGAAGGCGCCGCAGCAATGAACGACCATTTCCGGCTCGCTTCGCCCGGCTCCAATGTCGTGCTCGACTACGTGGCCGTGAATCATCTTGCCGAAGTGAATCTCGGCTGTCGAACTCGAATTCTCTCCGCGTGGTCCAACGCGTTGGAGTCGACCGGACTCTGGTACGACCAACTCCTTGCCGAGAGTCTTGGCAAGCAGGAACTGGGTGCGCTGCCGCTGACGGTCGTCAATACGCGCGACCTGCACTCGCGGGCACAACAGCATCAGGAGGGACGCCGCGATAAGATCGTCAACAACCTGATCGTCGATGGCTATCGACACGATCCCCTGAGTGTCGGCAAAACAGGCTGGAACCAGGATGGGCTCGATGATTTGGCTCAGCGCACCATGCCCGAATTGATGGCGGCAGCGATCCGGGGCACGAATGACGCTTATCGTGAAGTCGATCGGCCAACGACCGACATTCACCTGCCTCTGGCCAATGAATATTCGCTGGGCCAACTATTTCAGATGCTGATGCTGGCGACGGTCGTCGAGGGCCGACTGCTGGGAATCAACCCCTACGGTCAACCCGGTGTCGAAGCCTACAAGCTGCACATGAATCGCTACCTGCGGCAAAGCTGAACCGACGGGCAAAGCTTAAAGTTTATCAAACTGAAACCGGTCTCGAACCCGCGCGGGCAGTGCATCGCTCCGGCACTTACCGGGCGGTGGCACTGCGTCCGCTCTTTAACCGGGCCTCCTCAAGCCAGCTGATTTGGCTTAAAACGTCAGTTGATTCGCTTGAACAGAAATCGTTTTCACTCCGTACTGAAAACAGGTTTCACGGCCGCACGAGGGAAGATCTCTATGAGCATTCAGATTACCTGGTTTGGACATGCCACTTGGCAGATTCAAGCTCCACCGCACTGGATCATCGTCGACCCCTTTTTCGATGAAAATCCGGTCTGCGAGAAGGCTGCTGAAAAAGTGGAGTGCGATTACATCCTGCTGACGCATGGTCACTTTGATCACGTCGCCGATGCCGTCTCGATCGCCAAACGAACTGGCGCCGAGGTGCTTTGCAACTACGAGATTTCCAACTGGCTGCTGAAGCAAGGCGTGGCCAGCGTGGTGGGTATGAATCTCGGCGGTTCTTTCAAGACGAAATTTGGTTCAGTGAAGATGACGCCCGCCTTGCACAGCTCGATGCTTCCGGACGGAACCGATGGCGGTGTGGCTGGAGGATTTGTCCTTGAGTCGGGAAACAACCGAATCTATTTCGCGGGCGATACGGCACTATTCTCGGACATGAGTCTGATCGCCCGCAAGCCAATCGATGTGGCTATTCTGCCAATTGGCGATCTTTTTACGATGGGAGTCGAAGACAGTATCGAAGCGATTAAGCTGCTGAAGCCGGAGTACGTTTTGCCATCCCATTACGGGACTTGGCCACCGATTCATCAGGATGTCAAGGATTGGGCCAATCGAGTCAAGGCCCAGACAAGTGCCGTTCCGATTGTACTGAAGTCAGGCGAGTCCTTTACGCTGGAGCGGTGATTGGAACTCGAATCAAGCATGTTGAACTTCGAGATAGTAATTGAGAGCGAGAAGCGAATGATTTTCAGAAAGTCGCAAACCTACAACCGACTGTTGAGGGCGACGGCGCGACTCGCCCCAGTCGCCGCGTTCCTTTGCTTGACGGCAATCCATGTCAGCGGACTGACGGCCGATGAGTTGCGCTGGAAGCTCTCGTCGGGCGAACGGTACCGAGCGGAAATGACGCTCGTCTCGAAGAACCTCAGCGAATACGAGACCCGAACGAGCGGCTTGGCGACTGAAACTCGCATGGAGTTTGCGTGGCAAGTTCGGGAAGTTGCCGATGGAGTCGCCGTGATCGAGGAGAAACTCGAGCGGATTGTGATGGAGTTCGACGCTCCGACTCCCGACCCGGCCAAAAAAGTCTTTTTCGACTCAAACGATCCGAGCAGCGCGACCAATTTCCCAGCCGAACAGAAAGCGATCTTACAGTCGCTAATCGGCGCCACGTTTGTCGTTCGAATGCGAGACAACGGAACGATTGAATCGGCCGAGTGTACCCCGGAGACAACAGCCAGCATTCAGGCTGCTCCAGAGAAGTCGGGCGTTCGCGAGTTGCTGGGCTCAGAAGCGATCAGCAAGTTTTTCAAGGATTCGACGATTGTCTTTCCTGCCGAGGAAAAGACGGCAAAAGATGGCTGGTCAGTTTCAGAAGCCAGTGAAAGTCGCTGGGGGAAACTTGAGACTCAGTGGCAATACAAGTTGGCAGAAGACGAGCAATCTCAGTCAAAGCCGCAGCTCAAGTTCATCGGTGACCTGAAAACAACGCTTCCTACTGCAGAAACCGGGAAAGCAAATACCCAAGTCGCCGAGCAATCTACTTTGAAACAAATGACGGGTAACGGAGTCTGGTACTTTGATCCGGCCGAGGGGATCTTCACCAGCGGCGAGACAACGATGAAGATCGAATCCGAGTTGTTGTATCGAGAGGAGAAACTGAAAACTTCGTTTCGCCGCACGGTAGGCTTTCGACTGCAGAAACTCAATTGATTTGCTGACTGAAGAATTTCTGCCAGTCGGCGAGATTTCGAAAGGAAAAGAGAGCAGCGATGGCTTGGGTTCGGCTTGCCGACGAGACTGAGATTCCGGAAGGGGAGGGCCGGGCGTTCGAAGCGGGCCAGCGGACGATCGCCATCTTCCGTTCCGAGGGAAAATATTATGCAATCGACGACCAGTGCCCTCACATGGGCGCGTCGCTGGCCAGCGGCTACCTGGAGAATTGCACCGTCGCCTGTCCCTGGCATGCGTGGAGATTTGATATCCGCGACGGCTCTTGGTGTGACAATCCGAGAGTGAAAATCGATTCCTATCCGGTCGAAGCTCGAGACGGCGGTCTCTTTGTAAAAATCCCTGATTGCGAGTCCTAACAATTCCGCTGCTTGAGCCCAGAGACAAAGCTGGGCAATTTTTTTGAGGATGGCTTCATGAGCGAACAGCAAAAGAGCACTGACTTGGCCACAGGTTCAGCGGACATTTCGCTCGGCGATTTTCAGCAGCTAATCCGGCGGATGTATTTCGAGAAGGACGTTGCGCGTGGGGTTGAAGGGACCTTCATGTGGCTAATGGAGGAGGTTGGGGAACTTTCTTCGGCACTTAGGAGCAACGATCCGGTCAACTTAGCGGCAGAATTCGCCGACGTGCTCGCTTGGCTTACCACAATTGCGAACGTGGCCGGGGTTGACTTGGCCGATGCCGTTCGGAAGAAATACGGGAGCGGCTGTCCCGGTTGTGGCCGGTTGGTCTGCACCTGCCCCGACTCGGAAAAGCCCTAACGCGGTCCTCGGCGAGTTCAAATCTCGCCCGCTCTACGCTCGCACTGTATACCAAGGCAAGGCCCTTGTTCGCGGCAAGCCAATGGCCCCAAAACGATAGTTGGGTTATGCTAAAAGGCTTCTGAATCGGGCTGAAAGGCCTAGTCGGTCACGTCTTCAACGGTCCGCCCATCTCCCGCAAAATACGCTTTTCGAGTTAGCCTCGCATGCAGCGCTTTTCACTGAGTCCTCGAGGCCATCACACCGATGCCGCAGCTCTAGCCTCGGTCGTCACCGAGCCCGCCGAAATCAATCCTGGGCTGCTCAGCGGAAGGACCCGAAATCGAGCTTTCATCGCTCGCTTCCTCTGCATTCTTTGCTGGACTCTGTTATTTCCAAACGCCGCAGCGGCTCAAATTGAAGATGTAAAACTTGGCATTGAGAATCAAGTGCGGCTCGGCGAGTGGGCCGCTGTCAGTTTGAAACTTGGCAACCAACTCGCGTCCGCTGCCGTTGCCCGAATTGAGATTGAAACCATCGATGGCGATGGGGTGCCAGCGATTTACGAACAGACTCCGGTGATCGACGCGAATGACGAGCGATGCCTGGTCGGTTGGTTCCGTTTGGGAGCAACCAAGGGAGAAGTCCGGATCCGTCTGCTCGACAGTACTGGAAAGGAATTGGCTCAGTCAGCTTTTGGCGTGTCGAGCACGCCAAATGAGTCGACAGTAACCGTCCTTCCGCTGACAGCGCGTCTGATCGTCGTTGTTGGCGTCGCGCCCGAGGCGCGACCGCTGTTCAACTGGGCCAACAATCGCGGAGAGGAATTTAAGCTGATCTTCCTCGATTCAGTCAGTTCGCTACCGCCGACTGCGCTAGGACTGAGAAATCTTGACACACTGGTGTTGGCTGCGACCGAACCGGGCCAACTGGAACTGCTGAACAGTCAACGCACAAACGCGATTCAGTCTTGGGTTCGCTGGGGTGGAAAGCTAGTCATCTGGACTGCAGCAGAAACCTCAGCCGATTTTTCTCCCACTGCGAAATTTGGTGGTTTGGTTCCGGGTGAGCTGACCGGCTTTGAACCGCTCGATGGCGTTTCCCGGCTGGACTTTTTGCTCAAGGCAAAAAAACCATTGGTCGCTTTGGGCGACGCCGGCGTTCCGGTTGCCAGACTGCGGACGCCGCAGGGGCAGGTTATGGTCTCGCAGGAAGATGTTCCGCTCGTAATCCGCCAGCAATTTGGCTTGGGACAAGTAACCTTCTCCGCTTTGTCGATTGATAAAGAGCCAATGCGCTCATGGGAAGCTACCCCGCGACTACTCGATGCGATTCTGACGCAAGCCAACTTGAGCGAAGAGCGCGCACCAGATGCTCGGTCGACAGTGACTAATGGCATGTACCGCGACCTGAGTGAACAGTTGCGGATTCCGCTGGAGGGTTTTTCTCGAGTCAGCCTGATTTCGTTCACAACCGTGGCCTTGTTAATCAGTCTGCTGATCCTGCTCGCTGGGCCGGGCGATTACTTCCTGCTTCGAAACCTTCCCGGCCGAAGAATGGAATTGACCTGGCTGACTTTTCCGCTGCTGATTCTCGGCTTCTGCGGTTTGAGCTACTGGCTTGCAAATCGCTCGTATCCCAACCAACTCCAGTACAATCAGTTCGAAGTAGTCGACCTCGATGTGCGGACCGGCCAACTCCGCGGCACCAACTGGACTTCGCTGTACAGTCCCAAAGCGGGAGTCCACGACGTCAAAGGGAGCCTGGGCAATCGAATTCCGGCGAAGTTATTTGATGAGCAAACCAGTTGGCTTGCTCTGCCCGGCGGAGCGATGGGAGGCAACATCGGCAGCGGGCAGTCGAGGTATCGACACTTTGCTGAGGCCTCGGGCGATGACATCAAGGTTAGCTTGCTCGGATTCCCCTTTCCCGTCCGATCGACCAAGACTTTGGTGTACCAGTGGTCGGGTCAAAGCGAGCTGAAGGTCCGAAGCCAACTCCAACTCGATACTGGGATTGGCCGACTCAGCGGCACGATTACCAACCCCTTCGATTTTCCTTTGCGAAACTGTCGTATTTACTACGAAGGTTGGGCCTACCTGTTCGACCAACCGCTGGAAGCTGGCGATACCGTTGACCTGCTTACCGAAGCTCGCGAGCGAACCGTAAAGAGCATTTTGACTCAGCGTGATCGAGTGAGCTCCGAAGGCAAGACCCAGAATGCTCCTTGGGATCTGGGAGAAGAGGACCCCTTGCGAATTCTCGAGATGATGATGTTCCATGACTCTGCCGGAGGCCAAAGTTATACGGGCTTGGTGAATCGAGCCCACTGGCACCTGGAGATGAGCGAACACCTCGACTTGAAACAAGCGATTTTCGTTGCAGAGTTGCCGGAATCGGTAAGCCGTTTGGAACTGGACGGCCAGCCCTTGAAAGAAGGAGTCGACAAGCGACACTCTTTTATTCGCCTGAGCGTCCCGCTTCGCAATGAAGAAAAGCCCGACAAGTCCGCTCCCAAGCCATAAAGAACAAGTTCCTCGAGCTTTGATAGTCCGTCTCAAGCTGCTCACACAAAAACTGTTTTAACGCTGGAATCGAAAACGTGATCCGAACCGTAAACCTGACGAAAAAGTACGGCGACTTTTTTGCCATCAAAGACATCAACATGGAGTTGGAGCAAGGTGATGTCTACGGGTTTATTGGCCCCAACGGTGCGGGCAAAACCACAACGATGCGGATCATTGCCACGTTGCTCGAGCCTTCCCACGGTGAGGCTTATGTCTGCGGTCACTCGATCTATGAGAACCCGCGTGAGATCCGCAGGTTGGTGGGCTACATGCCAGACTTCTTTGGCGTGTACGATGACATGAAAGTGTTCGAGTATCTCGAGTTTTTTGCCGCGGCCTACCGAATTAAGGGCGAGGCTCGCCGGAAGCGATGCGACGAACTTCTGGAGATTGTCGACCTCGATTTCAAGCGAGACGCATTCGCCAACACTCTATCTCGCGGGCAAACGCAGCGACTCGGGCTCGCCCGCGTATTGCTGCATGACCCGCAAGTGCTGCTGCTCGATGAACCGCTCAGCGGCTTGGATCCTCGAGCCCGAATCGAGATGCGGAGTGTACTCCGAAGGCTTGGGCAACTGGGCAAAACGATTGTTGTCTCCAGCCACATCCTTCCCGAACTCGCGGACATCTGCAACAAGGTCGGCATCATCGACCGCGGCGTGCTTGGCTACTCCGGCACGGTCGCCGACGTGATGAAGATCGTTCGCCAAAAAACGATTCTGCAAATCGTTCTCAAGCAGCGACTGGAAGAAGCCGCTGAGTTGCTTCGAAAAGAGAACTCTGTCGAGGAGGTCCGCATCGACAAAGAACAGATCGTTGTCACGCTGCGGAGTGGCGAGACCGACTATACTCAGCTCCCCACATTACTCGTGAGCAAGGGCTTTCAGTTACTCCGCTTCCAAGAGGAAGAACTGAACTTGGAGACCGCATTCATGACGCTGACCAAGGGCGTCGGGGCGAAGATTTAGGCTGCCGCCTGTCAGATAGCCTCTGGGCCTCGTTCGCCCGTACGGATCCGAATACAGTCATCCAGCGGCAAGACAAAGATCTTGCCGTCTCCGATTTCGCCTTTCTCTCCTGTCCGGCCGCCTTTGATAATGGCCGCGATTGTCGGCTCGACAAACGCTTCATTCACGGCGATTTGCAATTGGACTTTGCGCCGCAAATTAGGCGCAAAGTCATCCTTCTCGAAATTCTCAGACCGGCCCTTCTGACGCCCAAACCCCTGGCAATCCATGATTGTCAGCCGGAACACTTCGACGTCCGTCAAAGCAGCCTTCACTGACTCAAGTGCCTGGGGCTGGATTATCGCGATGATCAGCTTCATAAATCAGCTCGGACCAAGTTGAGAACGAAAGAAGCGGTCCGCCTGCTTAGGCGAAATCGCTCCCACGAATTTTGCCGACTGATTTTCGCCAATCGTCATACACTTGGAAAGAGGAGAGCAACAAAACACCAATGGCTCAAACAAGTAACAAAAAAAGGTCCACCGTTTTTTAAGACGGCAGACCTCTGATTCAGAACTTTTCGAGCGGATGCCCGGTCAGATTTCTCAACTTTGCTTAGAAGGCAAAGATGGCGTCGACACCGAAGAGCATATCGCCAGGATTGGTCGCAATAGCACCCCAGTCAGTGCGAAGTTCCGGACGAATCACAACGTTGCGAGTCGGGCGGTAGTTGGCACCGAAGGTATAGTTGTAGCTGGAATTGCTTGGAGCAGTCGCCAGCAAGTCCGACTTCCACCATTCAACTCGCGAGCCGAGGGCCAACTTTGGATTGATGTGGTAGTACAAGCCGTTGACCAAGCCGAAGTCGTCTTGACCGGAGAGGTTGAGCACATCGCCTTGAATGACATAGCAAAGACGGTTGGTCAGCCGCATCTCAGCGTAGGCCGAGTTGAGCGATCCGCTGTTGCGAATGCCCGTGTCACCGAATGAGCTGGTCAAGCCAACTCGGACATTGCAGTTGACTCGGTATCGAAGGCCCGTAATCAGGTTGAAGCCACCATTGTTACGGTCGAATGCGGTATCCCAGCCGAGAGAGCCACCAGCGAGGATGCTGAGACGGTCATTGACGGTCCGTTCACCGAGGATGCCCGTCATGGTGTACGGTTCGGTGTAGGTTCGCAGGAACGTACGGCTGTAGAAGAAATTATCAATCGAAGGAATCGATTCGTAGCCGATTGGCGAGAGGAATCGACCGGCCTTGAATCGCCAATTGCAGTTGGCGATTTCGGCATAGAGTTGGGGCATTGCCCAACCGTAGCTGCCGTAGTCCCAGCCATTGTCAAAACCTGAAGGTCCGGGGTTGCCGAAGGCTTGGAAGAAGGGTGCGTCTACGCCGTAAACGGCGTCAGCGCGGAAACCGTAATCCCAGTTGCATCCAGCCTTCGCCTCTTTGGCCAAGTAGAACCAGTTTTGATGCAAGCGAATTCGGTCATCCGGACCAAAGTTGAATCCGCCCGGCGTGGTGTCGCTGTAATAACCAGCTTGGGAGAAGCCACCAAACCGCAGTCCACCTGGGAGGTTGTTGAAGTAGCTTTTTGGAGCCCAATCATTGCAACCGCCGTAAGCAGTGTTGCAGTTGTTTTCATAGACCGCATTGCTTTGGACAGCCAGCGGGACCTGCTTCTCAGCTGGATTTGCAGGAGCGGCTGGGGCTGCCGGAACATCACTTGCGGATGGCTGTGGTTCCTGACTTGAAGCCTGGAAGAAACGGACCGTTTCGCCTGCACCCTTGACGACCGGTGCGGTCGGCGTAGTCGTTGCGGGGCTAGTCTGCGTGGTGTTTCCACGCCAAGGATAAACTTTGGAACCCTGATCGCTCAGGTTAGTAATTTGGGTTTGTCCCACTGCGACGCCAGAGGCGACGATGGAAGCAAAGATTCCCAGCCAGTTGGCGAATTTCTTTTTCATGGTACTTCGTGCGGGTTCGGGTAGTGTAGTTTGACGGCGAGTCTCCGCTGTCCCGACAGGGAGCTGCGGTAACCTCTGACGATACGACTCGAAACTGACGGCAAGTATCTGCGGGCAGGGACGAAAATGCCTTGCATGCATTGACTACGCGTGGTGCCGATGACACCCGTCTTCAAGTTTGAATCGGATGCTCGGATAAAATCGCTGAAAACGATTCGCTGAAATGCAGTTGAGGCAAACTGGTTAAACTTTGACGCCGCTTAAGAGGAACAACCCACAGGAGCGTTCTGAGCCTCGAAACTGGCAGGAACGACGAATCCTGCACTGGCAAAAAAGCCAAAAAAGAAAGCCCGCTTGCTTAAGAGAAGCGAGGCAAGAAATTCGGGCAGCCGAATACCGCAGACTAACCAAGCACAGAGTAACCAAGCACAGACCAACCAAGCACAGAGTAACCAAGCACAGACCAACCAAGCACAGAGTAACCAAGCTGGAATCTGTCGTCGCGGAACTCGGTGCTCAACGAAGCCAAGCATCGCAGCGACTAATCTTGGACACGATCAATCCTCAACGTCGAACAATGCCGAAACGTATTGCTCGACGTTGAAGTCAGCAAAAGCTTCAGGTGTTTCACCCAGGCCAATGAACTTCACGGGCAAGCCGAACTCTTGGCGGATTGGAATGGCCACACCACCCTTCGCCGTGCCGTCCAACTTGGCCAAGACGATCCCAGTACAACCGGCTGCTTGAGAGAAGCCTTTTGCCTGACTGATCGCGTTCTGCCCCGCGGTTGCATCCAGGACGAGCAAAACCTCATGGGGCGCTTCCGGCACCAACTTGCCGATCACCCGTCGGATTCGACTGAGTTCATCCATCAGGTTAGCTTGGGTTTGCAAGCGCCCCGCAGTGTCGACAATCACAACATCAACCTGGTCCTTGAGTCCGGCTTCGACCGCCTTGTAAGCGACACTCGCCGGATCACTTCCCGCTTTCCCGGTGACGATTTTCGCCCCGAGACGTTCAGCCCAGATTCCAAGTTGCTCAACCGCAGCTGCTCGAAACGTGTCCCCTGCGCCGAGGACAACCGACTTGCCTTCGGAGACAAATCGGTACGTCAACTTGGCAATCGAAGTGGTTTTGCCGGACCCGTTTACGCCGACAACCATGATCACGGTTGGCCCAGTGGTTGCCCATTGAATACCGCTGGCCTCTTGCTCCATGATTTCGCGGATTGTTTCGCGGGCGGAATCGATCAAGTCCGACATCATGACTTTGCGGCCACGGAACTGGCTGCGGATCGAATCACGGATTTTTCCGGCGGGTCCAACTCCCATATCAGTCTTGACCAGGTGTCGATAGAGTTCGTCGAGAAACTCATCGTCAACCAACCGGCCTTCTTTACCGAACAAGTCCCGAATGTCTGTGTTGAGACTATCGACGGTCTTTTTCAAGGCCTGTTTGATAAAACCAAACATGCTCCGCTTGGGCGCGGGCTTTTCACTCTCAGTCTTTCCATCACCCGTGTTCCCGCCATCGCCCTCACTGGCTTTCGCTGGTTCACCGGCTTTCGAAAGGTCACTGCCACCTGCTGCTTCGCTTCGCTCGATGCGAGATTCCTCCGAGGCAGACTTGTCATCCGCGCCAGCCGGAGTCGTTTTCTTTTTTCCAAATGGATTCCAGAGAGCCATAGCAATTTCTTTTACTTAAAGCGGGAGACAAAGAACCGTTTACCAAGCGAACCGCTCAGGAAACAGGCTCTCCGTCCGGAGGTGAGGGCGGATCCGAGGAGGGTGATTCTGGTTTGGCTTGGCTACTCCCGGCAACCTCTTGCGGCCGGGGAGAGCGACGGTCTTGGTAGAGCCGATCAAGCACTCCATTGACGAAAGAGGCGGAGTCTTTTGAGCCGAAGCGACGAGCCAATTCAATTGCTTCGTTGATCGCAACTTTGGGAGGCGTATCAAACTTCAGCATCTCAAAAGCAGCCAAGCGAAGGACGTTCCGGTCCGTCGTTGAAAGCCTGGAAATCTTCCAGTTCCGCAACGCAGCCTCAATTCGGCGATCCAACTCGCCGCGATTGATTTCAATTCCTTGCAACAACTGCGTTCCGAAGCGAATCAGCTCTTGCCGATGCTGCAGGCGCCGGGCCAGAAAGGCTTCCCACTCCATTCCCGGATTGAGATCCTGCTGAAAAAGGACTTGCAGGACAACCTGGCGAACTCGACTGCGACGCGACATCAATCGTTATCCGATGAGGGAAGCAAATGGAAAGTTGGTCAAAGAACAAAGTGCGGAGAGGAGAGCAGGGGAGGTGAGCAAGCTCTCTTTCAAGGAGAACAGTTTTCACAATCCGGTCTGCTTGGGTCTGCGCGAGACAATCAATTCTGCCGAAATCAAAATGCGGGTAATAAACAGTTTAGATTTTTCGTTTCAGGTTCAACATTGCCAAGACGGCATCCGCGGCTTCTTCACCTTTGTTGCCGAATTTCCCACCTGCCCGTTGAACCGCCTGCGAAAGCGTATCACAGGTGAGCAGGCCGAACCCAATCGGAATTTGATGCTCGAGTCCAATTTCTCCGAGGCTCATGCTGACGAAGCGGTTGATGTGTTGATCGTGGCTGGTTTCTCCCTTGATCACTACGCCCAAAGCGATGATTCCGCTGAAGCGACCGCTGCGTCCCGCCCAACTCGCTGCGAGCGGAAGCTCCCAAGCTCCGGGGACTGGCAGCAGTTCAATTTGGGCCGCTGGCACTCCCGCCTGAATCAGCCACTGTCGCGCGCCTTCGGCCAACCGTCCGGTAATTTCAGAATGGTAAGTACTGCTCAAAATCGCAAACTGCCATTTTGAATCGACTTCAACCCGAGCCGCGTCCGACGACGAGGCAGGCACCGATTTCGAACTTGGTTTCATAACACAACCGGGTCGCTCAAAAAGTCACGAGAGGAATCACTTTCTCTGACTCCAAGCATAACGCGCATCGGCTGAAAGGGCAGGGGAGTCGCCCGCGGTGAAAAAGCCCGATTTACTCGGCTTTCAGGCCCAGCAGAAACTCGGCGTTCGTACCCGTCTTGCGGATTTTGCTCAAGAGCTGCTCCATCGCATCTTGAGGGTTGAGTTGTGCCAGCCCTCGCCTCAAATGGCAAATCCTTTGGAACTCATCGGTGTCGAGAAAACGTTCCTCGCGACGAGTTCCGCTGCTGCTCAAATCGATTGCCGGCCAAATTCGGCGCTCGACCAAACTGCGGTCGAGCACAATTTCCAGATTGCCTGTTCCTTTGAACTCTTCGAAGATCACCTGATCCATTTGGCTGCCCGTCTCAATGAGGGCTGTAGCAACAATCGTGAGCGAGCCCCCCTCTTCGAGCTTGCGTGCCGCGCCAAACAGCGACTTCGGCTTTTGCAGCGCGTTGGCGTCCAGCCCACCCGAGAGCAATCTCCCTGACGGTGGGCACTCGGAATTCCATGCTCGCCCCAAACGCGTCAGTGAATCGAGAAACAAAACCACGTCGGTCCCCGTTTCGACCAGCGACTTGGCTTTTTCCAGCACCATATCGGCAACATGGATATGTCGAGCGGGTGACTCGTCAAAGGTTGAACTGATCACCTCACAGCGATCGGATTGAATCTCGCGGACCATATCAGTGACCTCTTCCGGTCGCTCGTCAATCAGCAGCATGAAGACATAACAATGGGGGTAATTCCGCAATACCGCCCGAGCCATCTGCTGCAGCAAGACCGTCTTGCCTGTCCGCGGCGGACTGGCGATCAGTCCCCGCTGTCCAAATCCGATGGGAGTCAGCAGGTCAACCAGCCGAGTTGAATACTCCTCAGGATCATGCTCCATCATGATTCGCTGATTGGGATGCAGCGGCGTCAAATCCTCGAACGCCTTGCTTCGCACATGCTCATCCGGCGTGCGGCCGTTGACTAATTCAACGCGAAGCAAGGCAAAGAATCGCTCATTCTCCTTCGGCGGCCGAATCTGTCCGCAAACCGTACAACCCGTTCGCAATTTGAATTTGCGGATCTGGCTAGGGGAGACGTAGATATCGTCCGGACAACTGATGTAATGAGCTGAAGAGCTTCGCAAAAATCCAAAGCCATCGGGCAAGACCTGCAAAGTCCCCTCACCGTACATCAGCCCTTTGGCCTTGATCCGATGCCGGATCACACGCAGCAAAAGTTCTCGCCGCGTCATCTCGTCAGTGAATTCGATCCCCTCAGCAGATAATTGCTCACGCAGAGCCTGCTCACCCAATCGCTGAAGAACTTTGACTGGTAACGGAGCGTCCTCCGAAGTGGGGTTCCCCGAAGGACGAACGTCCTGCAAAGAAGACCGCTCGGAGAAAGAGACGGGAGCACCCTGTCGATTCAGTTGCTGGACACGCCGGCGAATCCGCTGGTTGATCTGCTCACGCGATTCAAAGGGAGCAGCTTGATCGTCGCCAGATGCATCCGCCTTGGCGGAGCGTGACCCCGCGCTGAAGCTTGCCTCTTCAGCGGAACCGGCGTTGGCATGACCTAACGCAGCGTTTTCCGAATCTGGCTTGGCAGAGGCTGGACTGCGGTCGCTGCGCGCCGCGTCACAGCGCGCGGAGTGATTGTGCATGGAGTTGAGGACCTGATCAGGCGCAGCCGGATCGGGCTCGTTGTCTGACGGCTTGGACATCGGCGAGGAAATCAGCTGTAGGTGGGAGATGAGACCGGTTGCTGTGAACCGGGCGAGGGGGCGGGCAGGCGATCGTCAGCAGCCAGTCGCGTGGCCTCCAAGCAGCCTAACAGACTGTTTGATCTCGACTGAGATTGCAATCAGGCAAATCGCAAAATACTTTCCTCCACCCCCTATCAGGGGACCTGTAAGCCCCAGGAGTTCCACAACTTGTAAACCTGCTGTCGCAGTTCCTCGAGCGACGAGTCGTTTTCGAGAAAATCAGTTGCTTTGCGTTCCTTCTCCACCAAGGGCGTCTGTCGATTTTCTCTCGCGTCCAACTCGGCCGGCGTCCAGCCACGACTTTTAGCGCGGGCTACGCGCACTGCATGAAGAACGCGGACGAACACGATTCGGGTGCAGAACCGATCCCAGCCCGCTTTGAACATAACCGCCGCATCAAGAATTACGGCCTTACATCCAGTTCTTCTCAGCCGCACCAAATGCTCACTGAGCCGCTCTGAAATCCTGGGATGGGTTATCGACTCCAAAAACAGTAACCGTCTCTGACTTCCTTCATCGGGCCCGAAAACCATGCGAGCTACCGCCGAGCGGTCAACCTCTCCCGCAGCGTCAAAAATGGTCGGCCCAAACTCATTCCGCAAGCTTTCTTGCACAGCAGGTTCGCGCAAAACCTCGTGACCTATCTGATCAGCATTGAGACTGACCGCTCCCAACTCCTCAAACAGCATTGCCACAGTACTCTTGCCGGAAGCAATTCCTCCAGCCAGTCCGATTACTTCCATGATTTCCCCTCCCGCAATCGAATCAACTTAGACCGGCTCTGTGTCGTTCCAATTCGGCCCCGCCTCGACAGCTACTTTCAGCGGCACCTTAAGCGCGACCGCGCGGCTCATTCTGTCTCGAACCATCTCGGCTACCTCGGCAACCGCACCGCGGTCGGTCTCGAGGACCAGTTCATCATGAATCTGCAGCAGCAATTTGGCTGGCAATCGCAACTCCTTGAGACTGCGATAAACCTCGATCATCGCCAACTTGATAATGTCGGCAGCCGATCCCTGAATGACCGTGTTGACGGCGATTCTCTCGGGAGCCGTGCGGCTGCGAGAAAAGCCCTTGGTCGAAGGTTTTCGGACACCCTCTACCGGCCGGCGACGGCCAAGGATGGTGCTGACGTAGCCGTTAGACGCTGCGGCTTCCAAAACTTCTCGAATGAAGCCCTCGACTGCCGGATACCTTCCGAAGTAAGCGTCGATAAATCGCGCTGCATCGTCCTTCGGAATCCCCAATTCACGCGCTAGCCCAAAAGGGGATTGCCCATAAATGATCCCGAAGTTGACCGCTTTCGCCTGGCGCCGCATCTCATCCGTGACCCCCTCCGGGGAAACATCGTAAACCTGAGCCGCGACAACGCGGTGAATATCCTCGTCCCGCTCAAAAGCAGCGAGCAAGACCGGGTCCTCGCAAAAATGCGCCAGCACCCTCAATTCAATCTGCGAGTAGTCCGCTGCGATCAGGAGTTTGTCCGGCCCCCCCGCGACAAACGCCTGACGAATCCGCCGCCCTGTGGCTGTGCGAATCGGTATGTTTTGCAAGTTAGGGTCTTTGGAACTCAAGCGGCCAGTGCGCGCGACATCCTGCATGAACGAAGTGTGAACCCTCCCCGTGCGCGGGCAAATCTGCTGGAGCAGCGCGTCAGCGTAAGTGTTTCGCAGCTTCATCAACTGCCGGTACTCGACGATTTTCGCGGGCAACGGATGTCGGTCAGCCAACTCCTCAAGCACCTCCACATCAGTGCTCAAGCCGAGTTTGGTTCGCTTCACAACCGGCAGTCCCAACCGGTCAAAGAGGACTTCGGCCAACTGCTGGGGCGAGTCCGGATTGAAAGGAACGCCAGCGAGGGTCTGTAACTCCCCGTAGAGTTGCTCAGTTCGTTCAGCCAATTCGGCGCTCAAATCTTTCAAGACTGCCGGATCGACTGTGATCCCATTGAACTCCATCTCAGCTAAGACATGCGTCAGCGGCATCTCGACTGAATTAAACAATGGCTCCAGTTCCAATTGCTCCAATCTCGATTGTAAAAGCGGTCGCAGCCGAAGCGGCACGTCGGCATCCTCCGCAGCGTAGGCCGTGATCTGTTCGAGCGGAACATCGTCCATCCGCTTTTGGTTCCGCCCCGTTCCGATCAACTCGCTAATCTTAATCGTCTTGTGATTGAGGAAACGCAGCGCGAGGTCGTCCATGTTGTGGACATTGTGTCCGGGATTTACCAAATAATCAGCGACCATGGTGTCGAAGAGCTTTCCGTTCAGCTCCAACCCCGCGCCGCGCAGCACCACTTCATCGTACTTTAGATTCTGGCCAATCAACTCTCGCTGCGGATCGTTGACCAGCGGACGCAGGATCGAGAGGAGTTCTGCCTCGTCCACGACCGGCGTACCCGCCGGAGCCCGCACCGGAATATAGACCGCCTCACCCGGGGCCCAAGCTAGCGAGACTCCGACCAATTCGGCCCAGCGAGGTGACGTCGAGGTCGTTTCTGTATCGAGGCAGAGCTGAGAGATATTTCCGATTTTCGCGACCAGTTCGCGAACTTCTGCGGCTGTCGTCAGCGAGCGGTAATTCGCCTCCCACTCCGGTGCATGCTCGATGGCGATCGGGGACAACTGACGGACCCGATCAGTCAGCGAACGAAAGCCAAACTCCTGGCAGAGTGCCACGGCTGCATCGACGTTCATGCCGCCCAAACGCGCCGCATGCCAATCGACCACGACCGGCACCTCGTTTTCCAAACGGACCAGCTGCTGGCTAAGTCGCGCCAAGTCAGCCGACTCGCGAATTTTTTCTCCTTTTTTCCCTTTGACTTCATCGACTCGCGAGAGCAAATCCTCGAGTGTGCCGAATTCCTGAAGCAGCTGAGTGGCCGTTTTCGGTCCAATCGTCGGAACCCCTGGGACATTGTCGACGGAGTCTCCGACGAGCGCCTGGAAGTCAACAACTTGGCCGGGAGCGATTCCCCACTCAGCCTGCAAATCCTCGGCCCCGTAGAGCCGGCCTTTGCGCATATTCAGCAGACGCACCTGCTCGGTAATCAGCTGGCGGCAATCCTTGTCGCTGGTGACCAGCACGCAATCTGCCCCTCGCTCCTGAGCTTCACGCGCGAGCGTTGCCATGATGTCGTCGGCTTCGTAACCTTGGAGTTGCAAGATCGGAATCGCCAAGGCTTGCAGCAGTCTTTGGATCTCTGGAATCTGTGACCGCAAGTCTTCCGGCATCGGGTCGCGATGGGCTTTGTACTCGGGATAGAGTTCGTTGCGAAACGTCACATCGCTGACATCAAACGCGCAGAAGAGGAAATCGGGTTTGCGTTTGCTCAGGATGTCGAGAATGTCTCGAGTAAACCCGTAAATTGCATTGGCCGCACGACCATCGGGGGCCGTCATTTCCGAGATGGCGTGGAACACCTGGTAGATCAAAGAATGGCAGTCCAAAACGTATACGGTCTTGCCCTTCAAATCGGAATAATCCGCAGAACCCGATTGGTTGGATTCGGGCTTCGCAGCGACCGGCGCCTGACTCTCCTGCTGAACCGTTTCCTCTGGGAACAGTTCCAAGGTTTTCTGCTGATTCCTCGCCATAATGCCACGCCTTCCCGCTCGGGTTGCCGTTAATAAAAAAGTGCCTTTTGCCGTCAGGGGAATGCCTGTTCGGCTCTTTCGGGTTGTAGCGACCAAAAGCCGTTACAGCGACTGGGGGAGCGCAAAACCGAGATAATGCAGGGTTTCCCGAATGTGATCCTATGATTAATCGGCTGGATTTCAGCCCGTTTCCCAACACTGGTTGGAAGCGAGCTGCAGGAAAGGTCGACTGTTTTCCTAAAAGTTTGACACTGATTTTAGGCCTATCTAAAATTGAGAGATTGCGAACACAGCTGAGAACCGGGCAAAAACAGGCAGTCTGGGCAAACGACTTCCCCAGGTCCTGCTCTTCCTTTTCCCCAACTCTGCTCCGTTTCTCTTCGCAATCTCAGGACGCCTCACAGTTCAAGCTTGAACCGTAGCAGTCCCTGAACTCCGGCCCCGTTCGCCGTTTTAACGCGAATCAAATCGGAATCAGTTTTACTCGTCAGCTCAACTTACCGCGCCGCAACCACACTCGATTTTACCGAGTTGTCCAGGAGAGAAATTAATGGCCGCCCGTGAAAACCAAGGCTATTTGATTGCCGTCATCGTCCTCATCCTGTTACTGCTGGTGGCGACCCTAGTCGCATTCCTCGGTTGGAACAGCTACTTCGATATGCGAGACGCAAAAGCCAACGCCGAAAAGAAGGGCGGGATCGATGCTGCCCGCGCCGAAGCGTACGACTACCTCTACAAAGTCCAAGCCGCTTACATCGGCAAACTCGGCCAGAGCACGGCTGAAGTCGAGACCATGCTCAACGCCGTTCGGCTGATCCCAAACAAGGTGGACAGTTCCGGCAAGGAGCAGGTCAACCAAATTGTCAAACTGGCTGAAGACCTCAAGACCCAGTACGACGCCGACATGAAGTTGATGATTGCAACGGGTACAGCTGAACAGCAACAAGAAATGACTTGGCGCGGGTTGGTCGAAAACTACGCTGCCGCCCTCGGCAAGATCCACGACAACAACAACATCATGGAAGAGGAAGTCCGCCGAATCACTCAAGAGACCAAGGCGGCTCTCGACAAGAAGGAAGAAGAAGTCAAGGCGACCAAGCAAGAACTGGACACCGTCAAGACCGAACTCGATTCCAAGTCTCAAGAATTCGCAGCCAATGAGAGCCGCTTAAATTCTGAAAACGAGAAGCTCAAAGGCGATGTGAAAACTGTCTCCGACCGCTTGGAAACCAAGAAGCGAGAGAGCGAGAAAGAAAAGACCGAACTGACTCTGGCTGCCAATGAAGCGATCAAGCAGCGGGACAACGCTCAAGCTCAGCTTGACCAAATCTACAAGGAAAGCTTTGACCTCGCCGACGGCCGAATTGTTCGCGTTTCGCCCGAACTGGGTTCGGTTGTCTTGAATATCGGTTCCGAAGACGGTTTGCGACCAAATCAAACCTTCTCCATCTACGACCAGATGACGAAGGATTTCGATGTTGACAAATCCAAGGCCTCGATTGAAGTCACCGCAGTGACAGGACCCCACCAGTCGGAAGCCCGAATCACCAAGGAAAACTCGCTGAATCCAATCCTGACAAACGACCAAATCCTCTCGCCTTCGTGGGACCCTGGCTATCGCGTACCGATCGCAGTGGCTGGTGTTTTTGACTTGGATTACGACGGCTCCGACGATCGCGAACGCCTCATTCAGGACATCGAGCGAAACGGTGGTCGCGTCGTGGCCTTCCATGACAAGGATGGCAAGGTTTACGGACAAATCGACTCAGCAACCCGCTACTTTGTGCTGGGCGACTCGCCATCTTCTGACGGACCAGATAGCAAGCCAGAAATCGGAAAGGCGATTGCCGAACTGACCAAGCAGGCTCGGGGCAACAGCGTCCAGGAAATTGACATCCGCAAATTGCTCAACTGGATGGGACGTCACGGCAAGGCTCCGATCGAGCGAATGGATGCCGAAATGGGTGAACGCGAACGACGCGAAAGCCGAATGAAGAACGACTCGCGATAGTCCCTTGGCTTCTTTTCACTCGTCCGCTAATCAAATCATTACCCCCTTCGAATTACCCGGGTCACCGGCGATTCGAAGGGGGTTTTTCTTTTAGCTTGGAGACAGTAGCCCGTAGGTTGAGAGCCAGCCGGGATACATCTATTTGATTCGTCGTTTGGCCCGTAGCCAGCGGCGAGGCGAGGCGAATGTGCGGCTGGCGTCAATTTCCAAACGCCGACTCTTCTCTTCCCAAGCCTCGTCGCCGCGCCGTCGCTGCTTCGACCTTTGGTCTCCGCTTTGCTTTTTATTAAGCGATCAGCGTCGAACCTCCCGTGCCTCTGGGTGGCGGACTTGCGGTTCGACCTTTTTGATTTATTGCGTTCCCCATCCCGGAATGGAGGCTTGAAGGCCGGCGGCCAGAAGAGCCGTGCTGGGCTAGCGCGCTGCAATGTAGATGGATGCCTTTATCAGTTGGCTTCGCGCCCGTCGCCGTTTCTTCCGCTCCTCGGCCGGGACCCTCGCGCCGATCGGCGGTTCGCGACACGGGCTGGCTTGCCAAACCCTAGAACAATTGTCCCCAATCGCGCAGGAGTTTTGAGTTGAGCCGTTTCTCTCGCATCCAAGCAGTTGAGGACAACTGCTCCACGATCGACTAGCCCGCAGCCAGTTGCGTTGCGTTGCGTTGCTTTGCGAGGCGATGCGAGGCGAGGCGATGCGGAAGTACGCCCCGCCTTGAATTACGGCACGGCAACCTGGGTCAGAATCCGGCGGACGATTTCTTCTGCTTCTTGGCGTTGGCCCGCCTGCATAAAGCCTTTGGTTTGGACCCGGTGAGCAATCACGGAAACAGCCAAGTTCTTGGCGTCGTCTGGGATCGCATAGTCTCGACGGTCGATGAAAGCAGAAGCCTGAACGGCCCGGTACCACAGCAACGTCCCGCGGGTTGAAACTCCGAAGGCAAGCTCATCGCTTTCCCGAGTCTGATGTACGATGTCGAGCATGTAATCGGCAATCGAATCGTCGACTTTGACCGAGCGAACCAGTCGCTGGATAGCGACCATCTCGTCGGTCGAGCAAACCGGTCGCAGCTCTTCAACGGGCTCTCCGCTGCGGTGACTGGAGAGGATTTCCCTTTCGTACTCGCGAGCCGGGTACCCCATCGAAATTCGCAGCAGGAAGCGGTCCAACTGGCTTTCCGGCAGAACGTAAGTCCCCTCGAACTCGAACGGATTTTGGGTCGCGATTACCATGAACGGTGCAATCAACGGATGCGTTGTTCCATCGACGCTGACTTGGCGATCGCTCATCGCCTCCAGCATTGCGCTTTGCGTTCTCGGGGGAGCGCGGTTGATTTCATCAGCAAGAATAAAGTTGCCGAACACGGGTCCCGGATTGAAGACAAACTGTCCGCTGGTTGAATTGAACACCGAGCTACCGACGATATCGCTGGGCAACAGGTCTGGCGTGAATTGAATTCGGCGGAACTGCGCATCGATACTTTTAGAGAGCGCCTTGCCCATTAGCGTCTTGCCGACACCGGGGACGTCTTCAAGCAGAACGTGCTCGCCAGCAAGCAAGGCGACGAGGCAAAGGCGAGCCACATCACGTTTTCCCAAAACGACCTGGCTGACATTGTCCAGCAAGGTTTCGACGGTGGCATAGGCACTCGATTGGGTTACAGTCCCGGCCAAGGTTGTGCTGTTCAACTTCGCTTCCTTCCAAACTGCTTAGGTAGGCTGAAACGTGTCGCGTATCGGCTTGGTATTGCAGCCGGAAACGGTACTTGAGTGGCCAGTCTAACAGCTGATTTTGCGAATGGGCAGCGGGAGCCCGGCAGCCAACCCGGAGAAGTGAAGGGCTTTGTTAAGGGCAGATACATTACGCCAAGCCTCGCCGCGGGAGAGCGGCCGTGAGCCTTGCTCGTCCTTGTCCGCCGGGTCTTCGCGCCAGCCCCCGGTTCCGGGCCCCGCGATTGCGGATTGAAGTGCGAGAGAGGCGGTTTCTTGGTGGAAAATTGCTTCTAAAGATTTGCCTACTGGCTTTTTCTTTAGCCCAGAGCCAGCGGCGATTCTTCGTTTAGCCCGTAGCCAGCGGCCAGCGGCGAGGTGATGGGCGAGGAAGGGTCGCCTTAAAGGTTCAGCCAGCCCCAAGGCCGGAATTCGAAACTCGCCAACTGCGACCCCAAAAAGGTCTGTCAAAAGAGAGGGGCAACGGTCGAAATTATTCGACAGAAGGAGGAGGCGGGGCCGCGGTGATTTCCACGGTCGAGACGCTCCAAGGCCAAGTTCCTTGAAACAGGTTGCCGAACCGCTGCAACTCCATAAACAACATGAGCGTGCCCAGGCTGACGCAAATCAGCGAGAAGAGGGCCGCCAAATCCCAAAGTCCAAAAGCGAGTTTGTTTTCGACAGGAGCATCTGCCTTCTTGATTTCCTCGGAGGTTTGCCCCACTTGAGAATCGTCTGCTGACTCCACGATCGCCGAAGGGTCCGCGCTGAAAGACTCCAATTGCTCATTCTTGGGAGCCTTCTTCTTCTTGCGTTCCTTGGCCATGGCTATGTTCTGTTGATTGAGGGTCTTATCGAGAGCGGGGAGTTCAAGTTTCGCCAGTTTGTTGGGCTGCGCGAGTCCAAGCTGTTTCAGACTCCGACTTAGTATCTTCCAAGAGCTTGATAAAGCAGGATCGCGGCGGTTGCCGTCATCAGGAACGAGACATAGAGAAGTACCGTGTAAATGGTGAATCCATGTACCTGCTGCGGCACGCCAACTCGAGGCGGAGCGGGAACGCCAGTTCCCGGCAGTTCGGCTGTCGCCGAGTCGAAACCGCCTAAATCATCGGCGGGTGCGGCTCCAAAATCAGCCGAATCGAACAGCGGGTCGGAATTGCCTTGCGACATGCTCAAGTAACCTCACTTCTCGAGGGGTCGATCAGTTCGATTCAGGACCGCTGCCACCGGGCAACTTGGTCGTCACATGGTCGCCTTGCAACACTGCAGCTTGGCGGAATTCGGGGCGAATCCGAGCGGCTGAGAGGTTGTAATCAGCCTTGCTGACAACAGCCTTACCTACGAAGCGGTCACCACGATAGATATCAAACGCGTGACCTTCGCGAATTCCGTCGTCGGTGCCCAGGCTGAGGATGACAATGTCGTCATCAACCACCTTCATTACAATGCCTTCGATTCGCGGTGGAATCTGGTCGGTCAGCGACTCGACGTTCAGGCCATTGGCCTTCATCACCTTGTCCATCCGAGCGAGTTGAGCGTTGAGGTCCTTGGACCGTGCAGTCAAGGTTTCGAGTTGCGTCTTGAGGTCGACGATTTCAGTCGTACGGGCGACGACTTCGGTCCGCTTCTGCGTAACTTCGTCTTTCAGCGACTTGGTTTCGGCTTGCAGGCCGCGGATGATTTCGTCCTGATTCTTCACGCGTTCGACGTTGATTCGCATTTGTTCAAGACGTTGCTGGCTGATGACCAATTCGTCGGCCAGTTGCTTTTCCTTGGCGTCGCGAGCTTGCTTGTCGATTTCGCGTTGCGTGTAGAGTTGGGCAATCTGTTGTTGGCGAGCAACGATTTCAGATTTGAGTTGAGCATCCTTTTCGTTCTGCTTTTCCAAAGCCATTTGGCGGTACTTTTCCGCGTTCTGCGCCTTGGTTCGATTATCGGCGGCGACTGCCTTCCAATTGCGGTGCGTGTTGCCGACCATCAAAGCCAAAATCAGGAAGGCGACGCTCATGGCGAAAACCAACAGCGTCAGGATTTTTCCGATCAGATTCATGAGGATTCCCTTGTCATTGATGGCGCCGATCAACCGCCAAAGTTGTCGGCAGGCAAGCTCGCAGGTTCGTGCCTAGACAGCGAAACTGCCCGGCAAGAAAAGGCCGTCTGGAAATTCGGGGTGGCAGATTGGGAAAGCTGCCTGATCCCGGTATTTCAGTATAGTTGCGGCCCAAAAAAAGTGTCAACAAATTGCCCAACATGAAAAAACGGTAAACCCGGGGTCCGGGTACAACCGCTCCTCTCGCCCTAAATCGGCCGAAAATCGGGCTGGAGTGACATTACCCGTCTCCCTCGTTGCAATCGTTACGACGAGCCTGCCTCAGTGAAACCGGTAACCATGCCTGCCGAGCTCCCTCGACTTGACAGAAGGTCATGGTCGTATGGCTCGGCGGCAAGCTGAATACCCCGAGCAAAGCACTGGCCGCAGCAGCCCCGCCGGAGCTCGAAATAAATCCAACTTCGAACGTGAAAAGCTTGCCATTTGGGAAAAACTGCCTGAGAATCAGGCGACTGCAACGCTGCTAGGGGGGGCTTGGAAGCCCCTTCCTTCAGGTGAGCATCCCTCGAGTCGTCTCCGAGTAAACACTCTCGCGCATGTTTCTCCCTAAATTCACTCTGCGACAAACTCTGGTCTGGGTAGTGATTGCCGGGGTTGTATCGATTGTGCTGGCGGCAGCTTGGCAAGGAAAGGAATGGGCGATCGGGCATACCGCTGCTCTCGTTGCCGCGATTGCCGTGGCGTTTCTGGCCGCTGTGTCTTACTGGATTTTTTTCCTGCTGGGCCACTTTCTAACGCTTCGGACCAAACGGAAAACGGCTACCACCGCTCGCTCGGCAATCCTCCCAGAGGAAACAAAGCCGTGATCGCGCTGAACTGCTCCCCAATTGCCGCTGAGACTCGCAAACAACCGCTGCGAGCAAGGTTGCCAAGCCTGTCCGTCTCCAGACGATGTCTAGCCAAATGCCTGGCGTTCCTGTTCTTTGCCAGCTTTTTCGGCTTGCCCGCGGCTCGCGCTCAAAACATTGGGCTCGATTCGATTGAGGTCGTTTTGTTTGACCCACTCGGCAAAAGCGGAAGCGAGGACGGCTTTCGCCCGGTGACCGCGCGAGTGACGGTGCGCAAGGGAGCGTTGGCAACGAGAGACCAAGACTTTTGGCTTGTGCAGCGATTGTCCACTCTTTACTCACGGGATCGGACTGACAAGGTGCTCTTCAAAAAGTTCACCTTGAAGGCGGGAACCAGTCAGGTCGATGTCAGCTTCTCGGCCCAATGCGTCGGAGACCATTTCCAGAATGAAGAATTGTTCATTGAGCGGGACGGAAACCTGAACTATTCGTTGATGACGCAACAGGATTTCTGTCAGTCCAGTCGAAGACTGAACTGGAACAATCGGCTCGACGACTGCTTCAATGCGTTAATGATTCGCAGTGCATCCGAGCCGCAAATCGATTCCTCATCGATAACGGTTGTCGATTTATTGGAAAGTGGCCGGGTAAACGAGGCCATGGTCGGTTATGGCTTTTCCGGTAATGAGGCTACTGAGCAACCGCCATCGCTACTCGACTTCGACCAAGTACTTTGGGAAACCTTGGCGAGGCGTTTATTGTGGCTTCGGGGCGATGGAAATTATTCCCAATCCGACGCAGCGGATAACGTTTCAGACTACACAAGTGTTAACGACTTCCTGGGAAACAATCGCTGGTTTTCCCTTGGTACGCCTGAACAAATGCCGGATGACTGGGCTGCTCTGGTCAACCTTGACCTGCTGCTGGTCAGTGAACAGGACTTGGCCAAGTTTTCGGCTGCCCAACTGACGGCTGTCCAGCGCTGGCTGGCTGCGGGCGGCCGGTTGTGCTTGACTAACTGCAGCATCGACAAAACCGGTTTGGGGCAGATCACCGAGTGGATATGCGGCCCGCGTGAAGTCGACGAGCGAAGTCTACGCGACCCCAACTGGATGCGGATTACTGAACAGGATTTCGAGGGCAAACTCGGAAAGTCTTTTGTCGAAAACACCTTCGACGGTTCGCTGCTGGACAGAATGCCTTCGGCAGTTGAATCGATCTCACTCAATCAATGCACCACCCGTCCCCTCGGCGATATCGCGGAGCTTGGAAAACGAGATTTCCTTTATTTCGACCACCTTATTGGCCGGGTCGCTTGCACGGCGCTGAA
>Ga0169931_10002468_pt1 | contig 30131 bp, 29 predicted proteins | sample Kivu_15m_20L_FD_129675 | JGI IMG/M metagenome (GOLD analysis project Ga0169931, IMG submission 129675) | Freshwater microbial communities from Lake Kivu, Western Province, Rwanda to study Microbial Dark Matter (Phase II) - Kivu_15m_20L... | ecosystem: Environmental > Aquatic > Freshwater > Lake...
CGACATTCCCGAGTAGCTGCTCGAGGAAGGAAAGCTCCTTCCCCGGCGAAGGGGTGATGCGGGTGACATGCTGGACGACCTTGCCGTCCGCGAGCTCGAGCCTCTGTATGTTCGAGACGCTGCCCGCCTCGTCGAAGGCGATCGCCACCACCTTCTGCTCGAGCACCCTCGGCTCGAAGAAGGCGTAGGTTTCCGTGCGACGGCTGATGTAGAGCCATGTCTCGTCGCCGAATATCCCAATGGTCGAGGGCGTGCCGAGCAGCTCGCGCACGTCCTCCTTCTTCTGCTCGCCCACCTTTATCCGGGCGAGGTTCTCCTCGTCGGGCACGAAGCCCCTGACGTCGATCGTGGCCTGGCAGGCGCCGAGGCCGGCCGCGAGGGCCACCGCCACGAGGGCAGGCGTGCGCCGGCGCGCGCCGGTCATGCTGGAGCGGGACTGTCCGGCCATCGCTTGCCTCTCGTTGCGTCCGGGGATCGGGCTTGCGGCAGTGGTCGCGGCGCCACTAGAACGCGCCATCGACGCCGCTAGATGCTCTCGCATGGTGGCACAGTCAATCGGTCGAGGTCCATGAAGCTCGCCCAATCCCTGGCGCGCTGGTTCGCGGGCGGGCGTGCCCGAGGCGAGGCCGAGGCGCTCTATGCGGCGCTAGCCGCGCAGGCGCGTCGCCCGGAGCCGTTCAGCGAGCTCGGCGTCCCGGATAGCCTGGACGGCCGCTTCGACGCGCTTTGCCTGCACATGTTCCTCGTCGTGCGTCGCCTCGCGCGCGATGGCGAGCGGGGGGCGGGGCTCGCGCAGGACCTCTACGACTCGATGTTCGCCGACATGGACCGGACGCTGCGGGAGATGGGGGTCGGCGACCTCGGCATCGGCAAGCGCGTGACGCAGATGGCGGAGGGCCTCATGGGCAGGATCAAGGCCTATGGGGACGGGCTCGACGCCGGGCAGGACCAGCTCCTTGCCGCCATCGGCCGCAATCTCTTCGCCGGGGCCGCGGCCGCCGACCCGCGCGCCCTCGCGCGAGTGGCGTCCTACCTGCGGGCCAGCGACGCCGCGCTCGCCGCCCAGGATGTCGGCTCGATGCTGGCGGAAGGGCCTCGCTTCGCCGACTGGGGGGCGCTGCCGTGACCCAGGGGCAGGAGATCACGCCCGTCGAGTTCCCGCGGCCGGTCGTCGCGGACGAGCGCCGCGGCCGCGTCCGCTTCGCCGTGGAGGCCGGGGAGGCCGAGCGCGCGGCCCTGGCCCGCCGGTTCTCCCTTCCCGGGATCGGAAGGCTGGCCTGCTCCGGGACGCTTTCCCCGGGTGCAGGCGGGCGGTGGCGCCTCAGGGCCCGGCTCGACGCTGAGGTGACGCGGGTATGCGTCGTGTCGCTCGAGCCATTCGCGGCGCGGGTCGAGGAGGAGTTCGAGATCCGGTTCGCCGCGCCGGCGGATGGCGACGGCGAGGCGGAACTCGACATCGGCGCCGAGGACGACGAGCCCCTGCCGCCCGGCGGGGAACTCGACGTCGGCGAGATAGCCGCCCAGCAATTGTCGCTTGCGCTCGATCCCTTTCCCCGCGCACCCGGCGCGGCATGGACGGACCGCGTCGAGGCAGGGAAGGAGCAGCCGCCGCAACCCGCGAACGAGCAGGCGCGCGCGGCGTTCTCTTCGCTTTCGCGCCTCGCCGGGCGCAGGGGCGAGGGCTCAGGCGAGGCTTGAGCGCCGCTCCGAAACTGTCTAAAGAGGCGCCTCTTAGCCCGCACCTCGATTGCAGGTCCCATCGTTTGTCGCCGCCGGCCGCCAGTCGGCCCGTCCCGGCGAGGAGTGAAGCGCCATGGCCGTTCCCAAGAAGAAGGTTTCCCAGTCCCGCCGCGACATGCGCCGGTCCCACGAGGCGCTCAAGGGCTCTGCCTATGTCGAGTGCGCGAATTGCGGCGAACTCAAGCGCCCGCACCATGTCTGCGGCGCCTGCGGCTACTATGACGGCCGCGAGGTTGTCGCCGCCAAGGCGAGCTGACCGGGCAAGACACCGCTTGCATCCGGCAACCCGGTCAGGGGACGCGTAGCGGGTGGCTGCCAGGAAGCTGATCTCGCTGGATGCCATGGGCGGCGACAGCGCGCCCGACATGGTGGTCGAGGGAGCCGATATCGCGCTTCGGCGCTTTCCCGACACGGGCTTCTTGTTCTTCGGCGACGAGGCACGCCTCGCGCCCCTCGTCGCCGCCCGCCCGGCCGTGGCCGCCGCCTCCGCGATCCGGCACGCGCCGGACGCGATCAGCGGCGACGCCAAGCCCTCTGTCGCCCTGCGCGCCGGGCGCTCCTCCTCGATGCGCCTCGCGATCGACGCGGTCAGGGCCGGCGAGGCCGACGGGGTGGTGTCGGCGGGCAATACAGGTGCCCTCATGGCCATGGCGAAGTTCGTCCTCAAGACGCTCGCCACCATCGACCGGCCGGCCATCGCGTCCTTCTTCCCGACGCTGCGCGGGGAAAGCGTGATGCTCGACCTCGGCGCCAATGTCGATTGCACGGCCGACAACCTCGTTCAGTTCGCCGTCATGGGAGACGCGTTCGCGCGGACCGTGCTCGGCGTCGTCCAGCCGACGATCGGTATCCTCAATGTCGGCTCCGAGGACCTGAAGGGCCATGACGAGGTGCGCGCCGCAGCCGCGGCGCTGCGCGCGGGTCCGCTGGCGCCGCAGTTCCATGGCTTCGTCGAGGGCAACGACATCACCGCCGGCACGACGGACGTGGTCGTGACCGACGGCTTCACCGGCAATGTCGCCCTCAAGACCGCCGAGGGCACGGCGCGGCTGTACAGCGAGTTCCTGCGCGGCGCCTTCCGCTCGTCCCTTTCCGCCAAGCTCGGCTACCTCTTCGCCCGCAACGCCCTGGCCAAGGTGCGCGAGCGGCTCGACCCGCGTCGCTACAACGGCGCGATGTTCCTCGGCCTCAACGGCGTGGTGGTGAAGAGCCATGGCGGCACGGACGCCCTGGGCTTCGCCAACGCCATCTGCGTCGCCGCCGACATGGTCGCGAACGGGATCAACGACCGGATCCGCGACGACCTTGGCAAGGTCGTCCCGGCCGTCGCGCTCGCCGCCCCGGGGGACGCCGGCGGATGAACCCCGGCACGGCACCGCGCTCGGTCGTCATCGGCTGCGGGGGCTACCTGCCCGCGAAGGTGGTCGCCAACCGCGACCTCGAATCCTTGATGGAGACCAGCGACGACTGGATCGTCGAGCGGACGGGCATCAGGCAGCGCCATATCGCGGCCGACGGCGAGCTCACCTCCGACCTCGCGATCGCGGCCTCGCGCGCCGCGCTCGCCGATGCCGGCATCGACGCGTCCGAGGTCGACCTCGTCGTGGTCGCCACGACCACGCCGGACCAGACCTTCCCGGCGACCGCGACGCGCGTGCAGGCGGGGCTCGGCATGGTCGCCGGGATCGCCTTCGACGTGCAGGCGGTGTGCAGCGGCTTCGTCTACGCGATGGCGATCGCCGACAACTTCCTGCGCGTGGGCCAGGCGCGCACCGCGCTCGTGATCGGCGCCGAGACCTTCAGCCGCCTGCTCGACTGGAGCGACCGCGGCTCGGCCGTCCTCTTCGGCGACGGTGCCGGCGCCGTGCTGCTGCGCGCCGAGGCCGATCCGCGCGACGGGCAGGGCAGGCCGCGCGGGATCCTGTCTACGCATCTCCACGCCGATGGCCGCTTCAACGAGGCGCTGCACACGGATGGCGGGCCGTCCTCGACGCCCGGCCGCGTCGGCGTCGTGAAGATGAATGGCCGCGAGGTGTTCCGGCACGCCGTCGAGAAGCTCTCCTCCGTCGTCGAGGAGGCGCTCGCGGCGAACGCGCTCGCGCCGTCGCAGGTCGACTGGCTCGTCCCGCACCAGGCGAATCGCAGGATCATCGACGGCATGGCGCGCAAGCTGGGGCTGCCGCCGGAGCGCGTCGTCGTGACGGTCGATCGCCACGCCAACACGTCGGCGGCGTCGATCCCGCTCGCGCTCTGGGAGGCCACGCGCGAGAGGCGATTCGCGCGCGGCGACGTCGTGCTGCTCGAGGCGATCGGCGGCGGGCTGACCTGGGGCGCCTGCGTCATCCGCTGGTGACGGCCCGGCGGCGTTGACGCTCATTTCCCTCGGGGCTAGCCTTCGCGCCACGCTATCCGAGAGCAGCACGATGTCCCAGCCCACCGTCACGCGCGCAGACCTCGCCGAGGCCGTCTACCAGGAGGTGGGGTTGTCGCGTAACGATTCGGCCGCGCTGGTGGAGAACGTGCTGAACGAGGTCGTCTCCGCCCTCGAGCGAGGCGAACCGGTCAAGCTCTCCTCCTTCGGCAGCTTCTCCGTGCGCCAGAAGGGCAAGCGCGTCGGCCGCAACCCGAAGACCGGCGAGGAAGTCCCGATCCTCCCGCGCAAGGTCCTGGTGTTCCGCGCGTCGCACGTCCTCAAGAACAAGGTCAACCGCGCCCAGGCGCGCCAGTCCGGCGCACGTCCCGTGACCGTCGAGCCGGGCGCAGGCCAGTGAGCGAGATCCCTCCCGCGATCATCGGCATGGGCATGCCCGAGGAGTTCGAGCGCGCGCGCCCCTCGAAGTCGGCCTCCGCGTTCCGCACGATCAGCGAGGTCGCCGACCAGCTCGACGTGCCGCAGCATGTCCTGCGGTTCTGGGAGACCCGCTTCACGCAGATCCGCCCGCTCAAGCGCGCGGGCGGGCGCCGCTACTACCGCCCGGAGGATGTCGACCTCCTGCGTCGCATCCGCGGCCTGCTCTACCAGCAGGGCTACACGATCAAGGGCGTGCAGAAGCTCCTGCGCGACACGCCCCGCGAGCGCGCCGAGTCCGCGGCCGCGGCGGGCGCGGCCGCCACGACGGCCGTGGCGGCGGAAGTTCCATCGCCGAGCGCCGAGGTCCTCGCGGAGGCCGATGCCACGTCGGCCAATCCCGACAAGGGGCGGGGCGGTCCATCCGCATCCGACCTCGACGAGGCGCGCTCCGCCCTCGACGAACTCGTTCGCGAGCTCGAGGCGATCCGCTCGGAATTGCTGCTGCTGAAATCCTCCGGGCGTTGATGACGCGCGGCGGCTTGCGTATAGTCCGCCGCCTTCCCGCAAGGGATCCGAGCCGGTCGGAGCGTAGCGCAGCCTGGTAGCGCATCAGTCTGGGGGACTGGGGGTCGTGGGTTCAAATCCCGCCGCTCCGACCATTCTCGGAAGTCGACGGGCGGGGCCCGGCCTGGGACGGCGCGACGTCCTCTCCAAGCATTGCCAGCAAGAGAGAGAGTGCCGCGTCCACGGTCGCGGCACGCACGGCCGCGCGATCGCCCATGAAGACCGCGCGCCGATGCAGCGTGGCGCGCCCGTCCATGGCGCAGGCGAGATGAACCAGCCCGACCGGCTTCGCCGCGGTCCCGCCGCCGGGACCGGCCACGCCGGTCACCGACACCGCGACCGCCGCGCGCGACCGCGACACCGCGCCTTCCGCCATCGCCCGGGCGACCTCCTCGCTGACCGCGCCGTGGCGCGCGAGGAGTTCCGGCGCGACGCCGAGCATCTCGCGCTTGGAGTCGTTCGAGTAGACGACGAAGCCGCGCTCGACGACGTCCGACGAGCCGGCGATGTCGGTGAGCGCCGCGGCGATCATGCCGCCCGTGCAACTCTCCGCGGTCGCCAGCATGGCCTTGCGGCGGCGGCAGGCCTCCAGCACCCGAGGCGCGAGTTCAGCCGCCGAGCGCACGCAGCACCCCTCCGATGGGCGTGAAGCTGCACAGCGCCCATGCCGCGACGCCCGCCTGCACGCCCGCCACCATGTCATCCGCCATCACGCCGATCCCCCCGCCGATGTTTCGATCGCACCATCCCGCGGGAAAGGGCTTCAGGATGTCGGTAGCCCGGAAAGCCGCGAAGGCGATCGCCCAGGCCCACCATTCCTGCGGCACGAAGGCGAGGGCGAGCAACTGGCCGGCGACCTCGTCGATGACGATGAAGCCCGGATCGGCGTCGCCGTCGCGGCCGACGATGCGCGACGCGGCAAGGGTGCCGACGATGCAGGCCAGGGCCGAGGCCGCGAGCAGGGCCACCGAGCCTCCCCAGCTCGCGACCGCCCAGCCGAGCGGAAGCGCGGCGAGGGAGCCGAAGGTGCCGCTCGCGACGGGGATGCGCCCGACGCCCAGCACCGTCGCGACGAGCATCGATGGATGGTGGAGGGGCGGGAAGGCGCCATGCGCGGGGCGTTGGCGCGGCCTTGCTGCCATCATCGGTTTTCCGTGGAGTCCATGCCGCAGGATAATGCCGGGTTGCTGCATTGCGTCATTCGTGTTTTAAGTGGCGAGAGATTAGCCACAAGGCATGCTGATCAAAAAATGAGCATTTCGATCGGCCCGATCTCCCTTTCGGCCCCCGTCATCCTCGCTCCCCTTTCCGGGATCAGCGACCTGCCGTTCAGGCGCCTCGTGCGGCGCTGGGGCGCGGGCATGGTCGTCTCCGAGATGATCGCGAGCCAGGCGATGGTGCGCGAGACGCGCCAATCGCTGCTCATGGCGAGCAGCGAGCCCGAGGAATTCCCCATGGCCGTCCAACTCGCGGGCTGCGAGCCGGCCGTGATGGCGGAGGCGGCGCGCCTGAACGAGGACCGCGGCGCCGCGCTCATCGACATCAATTTCGGCTGCCCGGTGAAGAAGGTCGTGAACGGCCATGCCGGTTCCTCGCTGATGCGCGACGAGGTCCATGCGGCGCGGATCCTCGAGGCCACCGTCAAGGCCGTTCGCATCCCGGTGACGCTGAAGATGCGCATGGGCTGGGACCATTCCTCGCTCAACGCGCCGCGCCTCGCGCGCATCGCGGAGGAATGCGGCATCCGGATGGTGACCATCCACGGCCGCACGCGCTGCCAGTTCTACGAGGGCAGGGCGGACTGGGCCTTCGTGCGGCGCGTGAAGGAGGCGGTGGCGATCCCCGTCGTCGTCAACGGCGACATCACCACGCTCGACGCCGCCGCGCAGGCCCTCGCGCAGTCCGGCGCCGATGGCGTGATGATCGGACGCGGCGCCTGCGGGCGGCCGTGGTTCCCGTCGCAGGTCATCCGTTTCCTCGCCACCGGCGAGCGCCTGCCCGACCCCCCGCCCGAGGTCCAGCGCGACACGCTGGTCGAGCATTTCGACGCGATGCTCTCGCACTACGGCACCGACACGGGCTTGCGCATGGCGCGCAAGCATGTCGGCTGGTACGCGCGCGGCTTCCCGGGCGCCGCGGAGTTCCGCGCGCGCGCGATGACGATGACGGATCCGCACGCGATCCGCGACGCCATCCGCGCAGCGTGGGACCCTGCGCTCGGAAAGCTCGCCGCGTGAGCGCGCGCTGATGCAGCCGGCGCGGTCGCGGCGCGCGGGCAGCCAGCCCCTGCCGGTCGACGTGGCGGGCGTGCTCTCGGCGCTGCCGGTGGCCGTCATCGCGCTCGACGCCGCGGATCGCATCGTGCTGGTCAACGCGGCGGCGGAGAGCTTCCTCGATGCGTCCAGCCCGGTGCTCGCGGGCTCGTCGCTGCGCGCGCATCTCTCCGCGGACAGCCCGATCTTCTCCCTCGTCAGGCAGGCGCGGGACCGTCGCGTGTCGGTGTCCGAGGACGGGATCAGTCTGGAAGGGCCGCGCATCGGCGCGCGCTTCGCCACCGTCACCGCCTCGGCGCTGGGTGATGGCGACGGCAGCGTAGCGCTGTCGATCCACGAGCGGACCATCGCGCGCAAGATCGACCACCAGCTCGTGCACCGCAACGCGGCGCGCTCCGTCACCGCCATGGCCGCGATGCTGGCGCACGAGGTCAAGAACCCGCTTTCCGGCATACGCGGCGCCGCGCAGCTGCTCGAGCAGTCGGTGCCCGCCGAGGACCGCGAGCTCACGCGCCTCATCACCGAGGAGACCGACCGGATCTGCGCGCTCGTGGACCGGATGGAGGTGTTCTCCGACAGCCGGCCGCCCTCGCGCGGCCCGGTGAACATCCACCAGGTCCTCGAGCATGTCCGGCTGATCGCGCAGGCGGGCTTCGCGCGCCAGGTGCGCTTCATCGAGGTCTACGATCCCTCGCTGCCACCGGTCTTCGGCAACCGCGACCAGCTGGTCCAGGTCTTCCTGAACCTGGTCAAGAACGCGGCAGAGGCCTGCCCGGCGACGGGCGGGGAGATCACGCTCGCCACCGCCTACCAGCACGGAATCCGCCTCGCGGTCCCCGGCAGCGACGCCCCGATGAGCCTGCCACTGGTGGTCGGTGTCCACGACAATGGCGAGGGCATCCCCGAGGACCTCCGCCCGCACCTGTTCGACGCCTTCGTGACGACCAAGACCAACGGAACTGGCCTGGGTCTTGCTTTGGTCGCGAAGATCATCGGCGACCATGGCGGCGTGATCGAATTCGACAGCCAGCCCCGGAGGACGGTCTTCCGGGTCCGACTGCCGATCTACACGCAGCCAAGGGCCTCGGCTTCGAAGGCAGGGTAGGCATCGCATGGGCGCAGGCGGCGGCACGATCCTTGTCGCGGACGACGACAGGGCCATACGGACCGTCCTGACCCAGGCGCTCGCCCGGCTGGGGTACGACGTGCGCACGACCGGCCACGCCTCGACACTCTGGAAATGGGTCGAGGACGGCGAGGGCGACCTCGTCATCACCGACGTCGTGATGCCGGACGAGAACGGCCTCGACCTCGTACCGCGCATCCGCAAGCTCAGGCCGGAGCTGCGCGTCATCGTCATGAGCGCGCAGAACACGCTCCTGACGGCGGTGAAGGCGACGGAGCGCGGCGCCTTCGAGTACCTGCCGAAGCCCTTCGACCTGAAGGACCTCGTCGCCACGGTCCAGCGAGCGCTGACCCAGCCGCGGGAGAGCGTGGTCGCGCCGGGCCACGGGGACGAGGGCCAGGAGAAGCTGCCCCTGATCGGCCGCTCGCCGGCGATGCAGGAGATCTACCGGGTGCTGGCGCGCCTGATGGGCACCGACCTCACGGTCATGATCACCGGCGAGTCGGGCACCGGAAAGGAGCTCGTCGCGCGGGCGCTGCACGACTACGGCAAGCGGCGCGCCGGCCCCTTCATCGCCCTCAACATGGCGGCCATCCCGCGCGAGCTGATCGAGAGCGAGCTCTTCGGCCACGAGAAGGGTGCTTTCACCGGCGCCAACCAGCGCCATGCCGGGCGCTTCGAGCAGGCGCAGGGCGGCACGCTCTTCCTCGACGAGATCGGCGACATGCCGCTGGAGGCGCAGACGCGCCTGCTGCGCGTCCTGCAGGAGGGCGAGTACACGACGATCGGCGGGCGCCAGCGCCTGCGCGCGGACGTGCGCATCGTGGCGGCCACGCATCGTGACCTGCGACAGCTCGTGCGCCAGGGGCTGTTCCGCGAGGACCTGTTCTACCGCCTCAACGTCGTGCCCATCAGGCTGCCGCCGCTGCGCGAGCGCACGGAGGACATACCGGAGCTCGCTAAGCACTTCCTCACGCAATGCGCCGCCGAGGGGCTGCCGGCTAAGGCGCTCGACTCCGGAGCCCTGGAGCGCCTCAAGCAGCATCGCTGGCCCGGCAACGTGCGGGAGCTCGAGAACCTCGTGCGCAGGCTCGCGGCGCTCTATTCGCAGGAAACCATCGGGATCGACGTCATCGCGGGCGAGCTCGCCGACGCGGCGCAGTCTCACGCTGTCCCGGCCGCCGATCCCGTCGCCGCCGATGATTCGCTCTCGATCGCCGTCGAGCGCCACCTCAAGGCCTATTTCGAGGCCCACCAGTCGGGGCTTCCGGCCTCGGGGCTCCATGACCGGATCCTGCGCGAGGTGGAGCGCCCGCTGATCCTCCTGACCCTCGCGGCGACGCGCGGGAACCAGATCAAGGCCGCGCAGGTGCTCGGCATCAACCGCAACACGCTGCGCAAGAAGATACGCGACCTCGACATCCAGGTGATGCGCGGCCTCGGCTGAGGACGCGGGCCGCGGATGCGCTCGAGCGCCGCTGAGGCTATCATCCCGGCGTGTCCGAGATCCAAGCAGCAGCGCAGCCGCCGCGCCCCGCCGCGCCGCCCGGCCAGCCGGCCTCGCTTGCGGCGCGGCTGTCGCGCTTCCTGCGCGGCCGCGTCGCGGGGCGCCTGGCCGTCGCGCTTGCGGTCGCTGCCACGGCGTCGGGCCTGGCGACCTATGTCCAGCTGACGACGGGGCAGATTTCCCAGAATCCCGGCGCAATCCTCCTTCTCCTCTACCTCGACCTCGTCCTGCTGCTGGCGCTGGCGACGGTCGTGGCCCGGCGCATCGTCCAGATATGGGCGCAGCGCCGGCGAGGTTCCGCGGGCGCGAAGCTCCATGTCCGGCTCGTGGTGCTGTTTTCCTCGCTCGCCGTGCTGCCGGCGGTCGTCGTCGCCGGGTTCTCGGTCGTATTCTTCGACCTCGGCCTGCAGTCCTGGTTCAGCGACCGCGTGCGCTCGGCCCTGAGCGAGTCCCTCGCCGTCGCGGAGGCCTACCTGAACGAGCACCGCAACGCGATCCGCGGGGATGCGATCGCGATGGCGGCCGACATCTCGCGTGAGGGGCAGCTCCTGCGCATCAACCAGCGCGCGCTGTCCCAGATCCTGAGCGCGCAATCCGCCCTGCGCTCGCTGAACGAGGCCGTGATCTTCGAGAGCGGCGGACGGGTGCTCGCCTTTTCCGGGCTGACGATGTCGCTGGCGCTGGACGTGATCCCCAGCTGGGCGCTGATGCGCGCCGAAGCGGGCGACGTGGTCCTGCTCGACCCCGAGGCGACCATGGGGCCCATCCAGGTCGACGACAGGGTGCGCGTCCTCGTCAGGCTGGAGGACCTCGGCGGCCTCTACATGCTCGTCGGGCGCCTCGTCGACCCGCAGGTCGTCGGGCATGTCGAGCGCACGCGCATCGCGGTCGAATCGTACGAGAACCTCGAGGGGCAGCGCTCGGGCATCCAGGTGACCTTCGCGATGCTCTTCATCCTCGTGGCGATGCTCCTCCTGCTTGCCGCGATCTGGGTGGGCCTCGTCTTCGCCAACAGGCTCATCGAGCCGATCGGCAGCCTGATCGCGGCCTCGGAGCGCGTGCGCTCGGGGGACCTCTCGGCGCGCGTCGCAGAGGGGCGGGCGGACGACGAGCTCGGCACGCTCAGCCGCGCTTTCAACCGCATGACGAACCAGATCGAGGCGCAGCGCCGCGAACTCGTCGAGGCCAACCGGCAGCTCGACGACCGCCGCCGCTTCACGGAGACCGTGCTCGCCGGCGTGTCGGCGGGCGTGATCGGCCTCGACACCGAGGGACGGATAAACCTGCCCAACCGCTCGGCCTCGCTCATGCTGTCGACCGACCTCGACCGCCTGGTGGGCACGCCCCTCGAGGAGGTCGTGCCGGAGTTCGGCGCCGCCGTGGCCGCGGCGCGCGCCGGCGGCGGCCGCGTGGAGCGCGTGGAGGTCACCGTGTCGCGCGACGGGCGCCGGCGCATCCTGCTCGTCGGCGTCGGCACGGAGAGGATGGAGGGCGGCGAAGAGGGCTTCGTCGTCACCTTCGATGACATCACGGCGCTGCAGACGGCGCAGCGCCAGGCCGCATGGGCCGACGTCGCGCGCCGCATCGCGCACGAGATCAAGAACCCGCTGACGCCGATCCAGCTCTCGGCCGAGCGCCTGAAGCGCAAGTACCTGGCGGAGATCCGCTCGGATCCCGACACCTTCAGGATCTGCACCGAGACGATCGTGCGACAGGTCGGCGACATCGGGCGCATGGTCGACGAGTTCTCCTCGTTCGCGCGCATGCCGGCGCCGGTGATGCGGGAGGAGGACCTCTCCGAACTCGTCCGGCAGACGGTCTTCCTCCAGCGCCAGGCCCATCCGGACGTCGAGTTCGACGTCGTGCTGCCCCCGGCGCCCGTGCGCGTCGTCCTCGACGCGCGCCAGGTCCGGCAGGCGCTGACGAACCTGCTGCAGAACGCCCTCGACGCGATCGCGGGCAGGGACGCGCCGGCCGGGGCCGCGGCGCTGCCGCCGGGACGCGTCGAGGTCGTCCTCGGCGAGGGCGACCGGGTGGCCGTCTGCGTCCGCGACAATGGCCGCGGCCTGCCGGGCGAGGATCGCGAGCGCCTGACCGAGCCCTATGTCACGACCCGCGCCAAGGGAACCGGGCTGGGGCTTGCGATCGTCAAGAAGATCATGGAAGACCATGGAGGCGCGGTCCGGCTCGAGGACGATCCCGGTGGCGGCGCGCGCGTGACACTGGAATTCGGGGCGGCGGCGTCGGCCGCCACGGCAAGGGCGACGCATGGCGCATGACGTTCTGATCGTCGACGACGAGGCGGACATCCGTCTTCTGATCGGCGGAATCCTCGAGGACGAGGGCTACGCCACGCGCGGCGCGGGAGACGCGGCGCGCGCCCTCGAGGCGATGCGCGAGCGACGGCCGAGCCTCTGCATCCTCGACGTCTGGCTGCAGGGCAGCTCGATGGACGGCCTGCAGTTGCTCGACGTGCTCGTCCAGGAGCATCCGCACGTGCCCGTCGTCGTCATCAGCGGGCACGGCAACATCGAGACCGCGGTCGGCGCCATAAAGCGCGGCGCCTACGATTTCATCGAGAAGCCCTTCAAGTCGGACCGGTTGCTGCTCGTCGCCGAGCGCGCGATCGAGGCGGCGCGGCTGCGCCGCGAGAACGAGGAGTTGCGCTCGCGCGTCGGCGACCCGGCGGAGCTCATCGGGACGTCGGCGTCCGTGGGCACGATGCGCAACGCGATCGAGCGCGTCGCACCGACCAACAGCCGCGTCCTCGTGACCGGCCCGGCCGGTGTCGGCAAGGAGGCGGTCGCCCGCCTGATCCATGCGCGATCGCGGCGCGCGCAGGGTCCCTTCGTGGTGATGAACTGCGCGAGCATGCGTCCCGACCGGGTCGAGGTGGAGCTGTTCGGGCAGGAGGGGGAGGACGGCGCGCCGCCGCGTCCCGGCCTCTTCGAGCAGGCTCATGGCGGCACGCTGCTCCTCGACGAGGTCGCCGACATGCCTCTGGAGACGCAGGGCAAGATCGTGCGCGCGCTCCAGGAGATGACCTTCGAGAGGGTCGGCGGGCGCTCGCGCGTGTCCGTGGACGTGCGCGTGATGTCGACCACGAGCCGCGAGCTGCAGGCCGAGATCTCGGCCGCGCGGTTCCGGGAAGACCTGCTCTACAGGCTCAACGTCGTCCAGATCCGGGTGCCGCCGCTGCGCGACCGCCGCGAGGACATCCTCGAGCTCGCGCGGCACTTCATGTCGCGCGGCGCGGGCGGCGCGATGGAGCCGCGGCCGCTCGGCGAGGACGCGATCGCGGCGCTGCAGGCCTATGAATGGCCTGGCAACGTGCGCCAGCTGCGCAATGTCGTCGAGTGGCTGCAGATCATGGCGCCGGGGGACGCGGCGAGCCCGATCCGCTCGGACATGCTGCCGCCGGAGATCGGCGCCATCATGCCGGTGGCGCTGCGCGGCGAGCATTCGGCCGAGATCATGGCGCTGCCGCTGCGCGAGGCACGCGAGCTCTTCGAGCGGCAGTACCTGCTTGCGCAGGTGACGCGCTTCGGAGGCAACATCTCGCGCACCGCAACCTTCGTCGGGATGGAGCGCTCCGCCCTCCACCGCAAGCTGAAGATGCTCGGCGTGCACGGCACGGACCGGCCGGCGCAGCTGGATTCCTGAGGAAGGGCGGGGTTCCCCGATGCAGGTCCTGATCTGCGGCGCCGGTCGCGTAGGACGTCACATCGCGCGCGTGCTGGCGCGCGAGGGAAACGAGGTGACGGTCGTCGACCGCGACGCGGCGCTTGTCGAGCGCCTGCGCGCATCGACCGACGTGAACGCCATGGTCGGCTACGCCTCGCACCCGGACGTGCTGGAGCGCGCGGGCGCGCGCAACGCCGACCTGCTGATCGCCGCCACGGCGAGCGACGAGGTGAACATCGTGGCCTGCGAGGTGGCGCAGGCGATGTTCTCCGTGCCCAAGCGCATCGCGCGCATAAGGGCGCAGAACTACCTGCAGCCGGTCTATGCGGACCTCTTCTCCAGCGCGAACGTGGCGATCGACGTCGTGATCTCCCCGGAGATGGAGGTCGCCCGCTCGGTCGCCCGGCGGATCCTCGTACCCGGCGCCTTCGACATGATCCCGCTGGTGCGCGATCGCGTGCGGCTCGTCGGCGTGCGCTGCCAGCCCGATTGCCCGGTGCTCAACACGCCGCTGCGCCAGCTGACATCGCTCTTCCCGGAACTCGCGATCGAGGTCGTCGCCGTCGTCCGGGACGATCGAAGCTTCGTCCCGGACCCCGACGACCACATGCGCGCGGGCGACGACGTCTACTTCGTCGTCGACACCCGCCATGTCGCGCGCGCGCTCGCCGCCTTCGGCCACGAGGAGGCCGCGCATCGCAGGATCCTCGTGCTCGGCGGCGGCAATGTCGGCCTGGCGCTCGTCCAGCAGCTCGAGCGCGAGGCCGAGGGCATCAACATAAAGGTCATCGAATCGGACAAGTCCCGCGCCGAGCTCGTCGTGGACGCGGTCTCCCGCGCGACGGTCCTGCACGGGGACGCCCTCGACCAGGAACTCTTCGAGGAGGCTGGCGTGGCCTCCTGCGAGGCGGTCGTCGCGGTGACGAACGACGACCAGACGAACGTCCTCGGCTCTCTCCTCGCCAAGCGCAGCGGGGCGGGGCGCTGCGTCACGCTGGTGAACGGCCGCAGCTTCGCCGCACTCGCGCCGTCGCTCGGCATCGACACGGTCGTGTCGCCGAACGACATCACCGTCTCGACGATCCTCCAGCACGTGCGGCGCGGCAGGATACGCGGCGTGCACGCGCTGCGCGGCGGCATCGGCGAGATCGTGGAGGCCGAGGCGCTCGACACGTCCGCGCTGGTCAAGAAGCCGCTCGGCCAGGCGCGGCTCCCGGACGGGATCGTGGTCGGCGCCGTCGTGCGCGGCGACAGGGTGATCGTGCCGCGCGCCGACACGCAGGTCCGGCCCGGCGACAGCGTCGTCCTCTTCGCGTTGCGCGAGGCCGTGAAGTCTGTAGAGCGCCTGTTTTCCGTCCGCATCGACTACTTCTGAGGCCCGCCATGTCCCGGATCGCATACGTCAACGGCCGCTATGTCCCGCATCGCGAGGCGAAGGTCCATGTCGAGGACCGCGGGTACCAGTTCTCCGACGGCATCTACGAGGTCGTGGCCTTGGCCAATGGCCGCTTCGTCGACCTCGAGCCGCATCTGGACCGGCTGGAACGCTCGCTGCGCGAGTTGCGCATCGCCATGCCGACGACTCGCGCGGCCCTCGTGCTTGCAATGGAGGAGGTGGTTGGCCGCAACCGCGTGCGCGACGGGATCATCTACGTCCAGATGACCCGCGGGGTGGCTCCGCGCGACCATGCCTTCCCGGCCCGCGCGCGCACGCAGGTCGTCATGACGGCGAAGTCCACGAAGCCGCACCCCGCGAAGTACGAGGAGGATGGGGTCAAGGCCGTCACCGTGCCGGAGATCCGTTGGCATCGCTGCGACATCAAGTCTGTCTCGCTGCTGCCGAACGTGCTTGCCAAGCAGGCGGCGCGCGAGGGCGGCGCCTACGAGGCCATCTTCGTGACGCCAGACGGCGTCGTCACGGAGGGCAGTTCCTCGAATGCGTGGATCGTGACGCGGGACGGCAAGCTTGTGACGCGCGCGCTCTCGAACGAGATCCTCGGCGGCATCACGCGCCAGACCCTCATGGACATCGCGCGCGAGGAGGGCGTCGAGGTGGAGGAGCGGCCCTTCACCCTCGCGGAGGCACGGCAGGCGCGCGAGGCCTTCGTGACGTCGACGACGTCCTACGCCATGCCGGTCACCCAGATCGACGACGCGGTGATCGCGAACGGCAAGCCGGGGACGATCAGCCGCAGGCTGCGCCAGAGCTATATTGCATACATGGCACGCGCCTGAGGGCTGGGTCGGGGGCCTGAAATCCGTTCCCCGAGCGGCTACATTGGGGCTGTCCGCGGCGGGACCGCCGATTTCCGGCGGCGACGACCGCGGCGACCGACACGGGCCTGGCCGCGAGGGCAGGCCCCAAACAGCGAAAGAGGCAGGGCTCCGCCATGAGCACCGAGAAGACCCAGAACGTGCAGGACGTCTTCCTGAACTACATCCGCAAGAACAAGACCCCGGTGACGATCTTCCTCGTCAACGGCGTCAAGCTGCAGGGCATCGTCACCTGGTTCGACAATTTCTCCGTGCTGCTGAGGCGGGACGGCCATTCGCAGCTGGTCTACAAGCACGCGATCTCGACCGTCATGCCGGCTGCGCCGGTCCAGCTGTTCGAGGGCGACAAGGAGTCCGGCGAGGGATGACCGGGACGGTGGACGCGCATGGCGTCGTCTGAGCGCGGCCCGTCCGAGACGCGCGCGGCGCCGGTCCGCGCGATCGTCCTCCATCCCTACCTTAAGTCCGGCCGCCAGTCCGACGCGGAGATCGCGGGCAAGGTCGACGAGGCGGCGGGCCTCGCGCGCGCCATCGAGCTCGACGTGGTCCTCGCGGAGGCCATCCCGCTCCAGGGCTGGCGGCCGTCGACGCTGGTGGGCGAGGGGACGGTCGAGAGGCTGAAGGGCTTCGTCGCCGCGGAGAAGATCGCGCTCGCCGTGGTCGACCGCTCGCTCTCGCCGATCCAGCAGCGCAACCTCGAGAAGGCCTGGCAGTGCAAGGTCGTCGACCGCACGGGCCTGATCCTCGAGATCTTCGGCGCGCGGGCGCGCACGGCGGAGGGCCGGCTCCAGGTCGAGCTCGCGCAGTTGACCTACCAGCGCGGGCGCCTCGTCCGTACATGGACCCATCTCGAGCGCCAGCGTGGCGGGCGCGGCTTCCTCGCCGGCCCCGGCGAGACCCAGCTCGAGGCCGACAAGCGCATCATCGCGGACAGGATCGAGCGGCTGAAGGTCCAGATCGAGGACGTGAAGCGCACGCGCGGGCTGCATCGCCGCGCGCGCAGCCGGGTGCCCTATCCCGTCGTCAGCCTCGTCGGCTACACGAATGCCGGCAAGTCGACGCTGTTCAACCGGCTGGTCGGCGCGGGCGTCTTCGCCGCCGACATGCTGTTCGCGACGCTGGACCCGACGATGCGCGCGCTGCAGCTGCCGGCCGGGCAGAAGATCATCCTCTCCGACACGGTCGGCTTCATCTCCGACATCCCGCTCGACCTCGTGGCTGCCTTCCGCGCGACGCTCGAGGAGGTGGTCGGCGCCGACATCGTGCTGCACGTGCGCGACGTCGCGAACCCCGACACCGAGGCGCAGCGCGACGACGTGAACCGGGTGCTCCGCGACCTCGGCCTGTCGCGGCTCGTCGACGACGGGCTGGTGATCGAGGTCCTCAACAAGCTCGACCTCCTCGCGCCGGAGGCGCGCGAGTTCGTCCTCAACCAGGCCGCGCGCGAACCGTCGCTCGTGCCCGTCTCGGCGCACACCGGCGAGGGCGTGCCCGCGCTGCTCGCGGCGGTCGAGGCCCGGCTCGCTGCGACGCGCACGGTGCACGAGATCGACATCGCGCCGGAGGACGGGGCGACGCTGGCCTGGCTCTATCGCCACGGCGAGGTCCTGGAGCGCACCGACGGCCCGGAGCGCATCCGTCTCAGGATGCGCATGGCGCCGGCCGACCTCGCGCGCTTCGAGCAGCGCCGCGCGCAGGCTGCCGCCGCCGCCGAGGGCGCGTGACATGGCGGGGCAGGCGGCCGGCGCGGCCGCGATGGCGATCCCGCCGGCGGAGGTGCTTCCGCGCGACATCTCGGCCTATCGCGAGGGCAACACCGGGACCGACTACGTCTTCCGCTTCGACAGCGGCAGGTCGGGCCCGGCGGTCGGCGTGGCCGGCCTGACGCATGGCAACGAGATCTGCGGCATGACCGCGGTGACCGCGCTGCTCGATGCCGGTATCAGGCCGGAGCGCGGCAGCCTCGTGCTCTGGCTCGGCAACGTCGCCGCCTACGAGCGCCTGCGCGCCGACGACCCCGCGAACCAGACGCTCCACCGCTTCGTGGACCGCGACATGAACCGCGCCTGGGGCGACGACGTCGTCCACGGCGACCGGGACAGCGTCGAGGCGCGCCGGGTGCGCGAACTCCTGCCCTTCGTCGACGGGCTCGATTCGCTGCTCGACATCCATTCCACGACCTTCTGCGAGAGGCCGTTCTTCGTGGGACCGGGACTGCCGCGCAACCGCGCGCTGGCCGATGCGATCGGGGTCCCCCCGACCCAGGTCTTCATGCGCGGCAGCCAATATTCGGGCCTCACCATGGCCGAGCGCGGGCGCTTCGGCGATCCCGGCGCGCAGGCGACGTGCATCGCGGTCGAGTGCGGCACGCATCTCTCCCGCGCCGCGGGCCTGGTCGCCCAAGAGGTCGCCCTGAGATTCCTCGCGCATCACGGGATCCTGCCGGCCGGCGCGGCGCCGCCGCCCGCGCCGCGCGGTCCCCCGGCGCGCTACGAGATCCGGCAGGTCTTCCGCCCCGCGACGGATGGCGCGCGCTTCGAGGAAGTGTCCGAGGGCGAACCCCTCGTGCTAGACGGGGAAGACGTATTCGCGGCGCCGTTCGACCGCTGCACCATCCTCATGCCCTCGCCGAGGCCGGCGCGGGGCAGGGACATGGTGACGCTGGCGGCGCCGCTTGCGTGACGCGCCCGGCAAGGGCGCCGGGGATGAGGGAAGGAAGGAAGACATGGCGAAGATCGCGTTTCTGGGCCTGGGCGTGATGGGGTTCCCGATGGCCGGCCACCTGGCCAGGGCGGGCCACGAGGTCACGGTCTACAACCGCACCGCCGCCAAGGCCGACGCCTGGGTGGCGAAGCACAAGGGCAGGGCGGCGGCGACGCCGGCCGAGGCCGCGCGCGGCCAGGACTTCGTCCTCGCCTGCGTCGGCAACGACAACGACCTCCGCTCCGTCGTCCAGGGCGACGCGGGCGCCTTCTCGTCCATGGGCAAGGGCGCGATCTTCGTCGACCACACGACGGCGTCCGCCGAGATCGCGCGCGAGCTCGACGCCGAGGCGCGCCGGCGCGGGCTCGGCTTCGTCGACGCCCCGGTCTCCGGCGGCCAGAGCGGCGCGGAAAACGCGCAGCTTGGCATCATGTGCGGCGGCGACGCGGCGACCTATGCGCGCGCCGAGCCCGTGCTCAAGACCTATGCGAAGGCGATCACGCTGATCGGCCCCGCGGGCGCCGGCCAGCTGACCAAGATGGTCAACCAGATCTGCATCGCGGGCCTGGTCCAGGGCCTGTCCGAGGGCATGAACTTCGCCATGCGCGCGGGGCTCGACGCCGAGAAGGTCCTTTCGGTCATCACCGCCGGCGCTGCCGGCTCGTGGCAGATGAACAACCGCGCCAAGACCATGGTCGCGGACAAGTTCGACTTCGGCTTCGCCGTCGACTGGATGCGCAAGGACCTCGGCATCTGCCTCGCCGAGGCGAACCGCAACAAGGCGCGCCTGCCGGTCACCGCGCTGGTCGACCAGTTCTACGCGCAGGTCCAGGCGCGCGGCGGCGGGCGCTGGGACACGTCGAGCCTCTACAACCTCCTTGCCAAGGACTGAGCCCGGGAGCCCGCCATGCCCGTCATCAATCGCATCGCCGCCTTCCACGAGGACATGATCTCGTGGCGCCACGACATCCACCGCAACCCGGAGACCGCCTTCGAGGAGCATCGCACCGCCGAGATGGTGGCGCGGCAGCTCGAGAGCTTTGGAATCGAGGTCCATCGCGGCCTCGCCGGGACGGGGGTGGTGGGCACGCTGCGCGCGGGCAAGGGCGGCCGCGCCATCGCGCTGCGCGCGGACATCGACGCGCTCCACATCCAGGAGAAGAACGCGATCCCGCACGCCTCCTGCGTGCCGGGGAAGATGCATGCCTGCGGCCATGACGGGCACACCGCCATGCTGCTGGGCGCCGCGAAGTACCTTGCTGAGACGAAGCGCTTCGACGGCACGGTGCATTTCGTCTTCCAGCCCGCCGAGGAGAACGAGGGCGGCGGGCGCGTGATGGTGGAGCAGGGGCTGTTCGAGAAGTTCCCCTGCGACGCGATCTACGGCATGCACAACTGGCCCGGCATGGCGACCGGCAACTTCGCCATCCGCCCCGGCCCGATGATGGCGTCCTACGACGTGTTCGAGGTCGAGATCGAGGGGCGCGGCAGCCACGGCGCCATGCCCCACCAGTCGATCGACCCGGTCGTCGTGGGCGCGCAGGTCGTCATCGGCCTGCAGACCATCGTCAGCCGCAACGCGCGGCCGATCGACGCGGCGGTCGTGTCGGTGACGCAGTTCCACGGTGGCGACACATGGAACGTGATCCCGGAGGCGGTGGTCCTGCGCGGCACCACGCGCTGCTTCCGCCGCGACGTGCGCGACATGATGGAACGTCGCATCGGCGAGATCGCGACGGGCATCGCCACGTCCATGGGGGCGGTGGCGCGCGTGCGCTACGAGCGCCGCTATCCGGCGCTGGTGAACGACGAGGAGTCCGTGCGCCGCGCCGTGGCGACGGCGGCCGAGGTCACGGGCGACCCGGGTCGCGTGGAGACCGGCGTCGAGCCGGTCATGGGCTCCGAGGACTTCGCCTTCATGCTGGAGAACAAGCCCGGCGCCTACATCATGATCGGCAATGGCGGCGGCGAGGGCGGGCGGATGCTCCACAACGCCCGCTACGACTTCAACGACGCGATCCTGCCGATCGGCGCGAGTTACTGGGCGCGGTTGGTCGAGACGAGCCTGGCGGCCGCTTGAGGACGCGCCGAGGGCGGCAAGGGCCGGCGTCAGCCGCGCTTCCCGCGCTCCTCGGCCTTCACGCGCTCCCAGGCGGCGTCCATCTCGGCGAGGCTCGAGCCAGCCGGCGTCCGCCCGGCCTCGGCGAGCATCGCCTCCATGCGGCGGAAGCGCCGCTCGAACTTGCCCGTCGCGTCGCGCAGGGCCGTCTCCGCGTCGATCCCGCACAGCCGCGCCACGTTGACCGCGGCGAAGAGCAGGTCGCCGATCTCCTCGGCGACGCGCGCGTGTCCCGGCTCGGCCAGGGCTTCCGCGACCTCGCGCGTCTCCTCGGTGACCTTGTCCAGCGCCGGCGCGGCGTCACGCCAGTCGAAGCCGACCTGTCCGGCACGCTTCTGGATCTTCTGGGCGCGGGTCAGGGCAGGGAACCCCACGGGAACGTCGTCCAGCGCGCTTACCGGGCCACCGGGACGCGCGGCGGCCTTCCGTGCGCGCTCCTCGGCCTTCAGGCGCTCCCAGGCGCCGACCTGCTGGTCCGCGCCATGGCGCTCGGCGCCCGCGAAGACATGCGGGTGGCGGGCGATCATCTTCTCGACGAGGCCGCGCGCGACATCGTCGAAGGCGAAGGCGCCGCGTTCCTCGGCCATCCGGGCATGGAACACGACCTGGAACAGCAGGTCGCCGAGTTCCTCGCGCAGCCCGTCGATGTCGCCGCGCGCGATCGCGTCCGCGACCTCGTAGGCTTCCTCGATCGTGTAGGGCGCGATGGTCGCGAAGTCCTGGGCGACATCCCATGGGCAGCCGTCGCGCGGGTCGCGGAGGCGGGCCATCACGGCGAGGAGACGGTCGATCGGGCGTTCTTCCTGCGACATCCTTAGTTCGTATAATAATTATTATAAAAAATATAGAAACGTGTTTTAAAACATGAGGATCCTACTCGATATATATCTGATTCCTATTCAAAGGATCGGCTTCTTCAAAGGATCGACTCCTATCTTGACCACGAGGCCGTCATGGCCCGGGACCACGCCGCGCGGCAGCCGCCTTGCCAGGTCATGGTACTCGAGCCTGTGCCCCATGTGGGTGAGCACCGCGCGGCGCGGACGCACGCGCTCGATCCATCCCAGCGTCTGCGGCAGGTGGCTATGGGCCACGTTCGGTTCGTCCTGGAGGCAGTCGACGATCCAGGTGTCGATGCCCTCGAGGGCGGCAAATCCCTCCTCGGGCATCTCCTTGACGTCCGTCGAATATGCGAAGGCTCCGAAGCGCAGGCCCAGCGTCGGCGGCCGCGTCCCGCCATGGACCTGGTGGAAGGCCAGCACCTGCATCCCTGCGATCTCGACCGGGCTGCCCACGGGTATCTCGCGACCGACGAGCGAAGGCGCGTACCAGATGCCGGCATTGGTCCGCGGCGGGTCGAAGCAGTAGCCGAACCGACCGGTTGCCTCCGCCAGCGTCGCCGCGTCGGCCCAGACCTCGAGCGGAGCGTTGCGGTGGTAGTTGACCGAGCGCAGGTCGTCGATGCCGTGCATGTGGTCCGCATGCGCGTGGGTCAGGATGACCGCGTCGACGGTCACGAGCCCCTGGGCCAGGAACTGCTGGCGCAGGTCCGGCGAGGTATCGACGAGGATCCGCCTGCCGTCGTCGCCCTCGACGACGATCGACACCCGCAGGCGACGGTTCATCGGGTCGCGGGAGGTGCAGGTCGCGCAGCGGCAGCCGATCAGCGGCACGCCGCCCGAGCCGCCGCTGCCGAGCATGGTGACCTTCATGCGGCGGCGGCCTGGCGCGCGATGGCGGCCTTCGGGAAGAGCGCGAAGAAGTTGCGCGTCGTGGCCTCGGCCAGCGCCTCGGGCGACACGCCCTTGAGGTCCGCGACGAAGCGCGCGGTATGCGCGACGAAGGCCGGCTCGCAAGTCTTGCCGCGCACCGGCACGGGCGCGAGGAACGGCGAATCGGTCTCGACCAGCAGCCGATCGAGCGGGATCGCCCTCGCCGTCTCGCGCAGCGCGTCGGCGTTGCGGAACGTCACGATCCCGGAAAGCGAGATGTAGAAGCCGAGGCCAAGCGCATGGCGCGCGAGCTCGATCGACGAGGTGAAGCAGTGCAGGACGCCGGTCACCGGCCCCTGCCCGACCGCCCCGCCGAGCATGCGCGCCGTGTCTTCGTCGGCGTCGCGCGTGTGCACGATCACCGGCAGGCCGGAGAGCCGCGTCGCCGCGAGATGCGTGGCGAAGCTCGCCCGTTGCGCCTCGCGCGGGCTCTTGTCGTAGAAATAGTCGAGGCCGGTCTCGCCGATCCCGACCACCCTGGGATGGCGCGCGAGCTCGACCAGGCGCTGCGTGTCGGCCTCCTCGTTGCCGGCCTCGTGCGGGTGGATGCCGACCGAGCAGACGACGTCGACGTTGCGCTCCGCGATCGCGAGCACCGTCGGGAACTCGCGCAGCTTCGTGCCGATCGTGAGCATCGTGCCGACGCCCGCGCCACGCGCGCGCGATAGCACGCCGGCGAGGTCGCCCTGGCGCTCCAGGTAGTCGAGGTGGCAGTGGCTGTCGACGAGGCCGCCGCTCATGGGATCAGCTTGCCTGCTCCTGGTGGCGCGGGAAGACGCCGCTTGGCGGCGGCAGCTTGGTCCCGGGCGCGAGCCGCGCGTCGAAATGCGCGAAGTCGCGCGCGGCGGCGGGCACCGCGAGCTGGTCGAGGAGCCTCGACATGCTCGAGGGCATGAAGGGCTGAAGGACGATGGCTACGCGGCGGATCGTCTCGGCCAGCACGTAGAGCACCGTCTCCATGCGCGCCGTGTCGGTCTTGCGCAGCGTCCAAGGCGCCTGCACGTCGACGTAGCGGTTCGCCTCGGCGACGACCTGGAAGATCGCCTCCAGCGCCCTGTTGAAGGCCTGCGCCGCGGCGAGCTCGGGACGCAGCTGGGCGAGCAGCCCGGCGCCGGCGTCGAGCAGCCTCGCGTCCTCGGGCGTGAAGGCGCCGGGCCGCGGCACCGCAGCGCCCGCGTTCTTCTGGATGAAGCTCAGCACGCGCTGGCCGAGGTTGCCGAGGTCGTTGGCGAGGTCGGTGTTGATGCGCCTCACCATGGCGGCCTGGCTGAAGTCGCCGTCCTGGCCGAACGGGACCTCGCGCAGCAGGAAGTAGCGCACCGGGTCGAGGCCGAAGCGCGCGATCATGTCGGCGGGCTTCACCACGTTGCCCAGCGACTTGGACATCTTCTGCCCCTCGACCGTCCACCAGCCGTGGGCGAAGACGCGGCGCGGCGGCTCGAGGCCGGCGGCGGCAAGGAAGGCCGGCCAGTAGACCGTGTGGAAGCGCACGATGTCCTTGCCGACCATGTGCAGGTCGGCGGGCCAGAAGCGCGCGAAGAGACCCTGCGGGTCGGCCTCGTTCGCGGGCCAGCCGAGCGCGCTGACATAGTTCGAGAGCGCGTCGAGCCAGACATACATGATGTGGTCGGCGTCGCCGGGCACGGGCACGCCCCACTTGAAGGTGGTGCGCGAGATCGAGAGGTCGACGAGGCCCTGCCTGACGAAGCTGGTGACCTCGTTGCGCCGCGTCGCGGGCCCGATGAACTCCGCGTTGCCCTTCGCGTAGTAGTCGAGCAGCCAGTCCTGCCAGGCCGAGAGCCGGAAGAAGTAGCTGGGCTCCTCCACCCACTCGACCTCGGCGCCCGATGGCGCGCGGCGCTTGCCGTCGGCGCCGACGGTGAGTTCGTCCTCGCCGTAGAAGGCCTCGTCGCGGATCGCGTACCAGCCCGCGTACTTGCCGAGGTAGATGTTGCTCTCGCCGTTCGGCGCCTTGCGCGCCGCCATGCGACGCCAGAGCTCGGCGCAGCACTCCTTGTGCCGCTGCTCGGTCGTGCGGATGAAGTCGTCGTTCGATATGTCGAGTTGCTGCGCCAGCTCGCGGAAGTTCCGCGAGACGCGGTCGGTGAATTCCTGCGGCGTCGTGCCCGCGTCGCGCGCCGCCTTCTCGACCTTCTGGCCGTGCTCGTCCGCGCCTGTCAGGAAATGCACCTCGCGGCCGTCGAGGCGCATGAAGCGGGCGAGCACGTCGCATGCCAGGGTCGTGTAGGCGTGCCCGATATGGGGCGCGTCGTTCACGTAATAGATCGGCGTGGTGACGTAGAAGCGCGTCATCTGGCTCGCGGATGCGTTTGGGGGCGGATGCGCAACTACCTATAGGGCGCAGGGGGCGGAGGCAAGCGACCGTCCGGCCGCGTCCAGCCGGTTCATCCCCGTCCCTGCCCCGCCGCCTCGCGCAGGCTCGCGAGCGTCGCGAAGGCGGCCTGGCGCCGGTCGAGGTTGAGCCCCTCGGTCGCCGCGGCGAGGCGCCGCATCTCGTCCCATGCCGCGAGCCAGCGCCCCGTCCCGGACGCGGCGAGCACGGGCAGCGCCTGCGCCTCGCGCGGCAGGGCGGCGACGACCGGCGCGCCGGCCGCGCAGCGCGCGCAGGCGCCGGCGAGGTGGAGCGCGACCTCGCGGAAGGCGCGAAAGGATGCCTGGCCCTCCGGCCCGAACATGCCGACGCGCTCGGCGAGCGCGTGCATCGCCAGCCCGGCCCCGTCGCGAGCCGCGACGACATCCAGAAGGGCCTCGTAGATCTCGATCGCGCCGGCCTCGAGCAGGTCGATCGCCCGACCGACCGAGCCCGCGGCGAGGACCGACAGTGCGGCCCCCTGCCCGGCCTCGAGGCCGGGCGCGCTGCGCGACAGCAGCGTCGCGACGATCCCGGGCTCGAGCGCGGGCATGTCGAGGCGCCGGCAGCGCGAGCGAATTGTCGGCAGCAGCCTGCCCGGCGCGTGGCTCACGAGCAGTAGGAGGCTGCGCGCATGCGGCTCCTCGAGGATCTTGAGCAGTGCGTTCTCGCTGCTCGCGTTCATCTCCTCGGCGTGGTCGACGACGAGGACGCGCCAGCCTCCCTCCGCGGGCGTCATGCCGAGGAAGGAGATGGCCGCGCGCACGTGGTCGACCACGATCTCGGCCGATTCCTTCTTGGTCTCGGGATGGATCATCCCCGGCTCGAGCACCATGAGGTCGGCATGGCCGCCCGCGGCGACGCGGCGGAAGACCGGGTGGTCGCTGCCCAGCGCCATGCCCAGCGGCCGGGCCGGCGCCGGCTCTGCGCCGAAGAGCCCCGTCCCGCCGACGGCCTCGCCATCCGGTCGCTGCGCGAGGACGAAGCGCGCGAAGCGATAGGCGAGCGTCGCCTTGCCGACGCCGCGCGGCCCCGCGAGCAGCCAGGCATGCGGCAGCCGGCCTGAGTTCCATGCCGCGAGCAGCGTGCGCTCGGCCTGCTCCTGCCCGACCAGCGCGGGGTTCGCGCGCGGCGGGACGACCTCGACGCTCATCGCGCCAGCGCCCGCGCGAAGCGCCGCGCGACGACGCGGCGGATCTCGTCCTGGAGCGCTTCCGGCGCCGGCCGCGCATCGAGCAGCGCGCAGCGCCGCTGCTCGCGCCGCGCTATGGCGCGGAAGCCGCGGCGCACCCGCTCGTGGAACTCGGTCGCCATGTTCTCGTAGCGGTCCTCGCGGCCGTGCCGCGCCGCGGCGCGCGCGAGGCCCTCGCGCACCGGGATGTCTAGGACGATGGTGAGGTCCGGGACGAGCCGCCCGATGGCGGCGCGATGGAGCGCCTCGATGGCCTTGCGTCCCAGCCCGTGGCCGAAGCCCTGGTAGGCCATCGTGGAATCGGCGAAGCGGTCGCTGAGCACCCACTGCCCGGCCGCCAGCGCGGGCTCGATGACGCGCGCCACGTGCTCGCGCCGCGCCGCGTAGTTCAGCAGCGCCTCGGTCATCGGCGTCCAGTCGCCGGCCTCACCCTCCACGAGGAGGCTGCGTATGCGCTCGGCGCCAGGCGTGCCGCCGGGCTCGCGCGTCATGCGCGCCTCAACGCCGCGCTCCGCGAGCCAGGCGGCAAGCAGGCGTATCTGTGTCGACTTCCCGGCGCCCTCGCCGCCCTCGAAGGTGACGAAGCGGCCGCGCTTCGCGCTCATCGTCGCCCGAGGACGAGATGCGACAGGCCGGCCGCGACGCGCCCGCCGAAGCCCAGCTTCTCGACGTCGTCGCCCGCCACGAGCGCGAAGCTCGCCGCCGGGCGGTCCGGCACGGTGATGGTCAGGGTGCCCATGGGCTGGCCGCGCCGGATCGGCGCCGCGACCGGGCCGTCGAAGCTGGCACGCGCGGCGAGCTGGGCCCGCAGCCTGCGCGGGATCGTCACGACGACGTCCTGCGCCGCGACGAGGTTCACCTTGTCGAGCCTGCCCATCCAGACCGGCGCCTCCTCGATCGGCTGGCCCGCCTTGAACAGCGTATAGGCGCCGAATTCGCGGAACGCCCATTCGAGCAGGCGCTCGCTCTCCTCGGCGCGCGCGCGCATCGTGGGCCATCCATTCGCCACGAGGATCACGCGGCGGTTCTCGCGGATAGCGGAGCCAGAAAGGCCGTAGCCCGCGCTCTCGGTATGGCCGGTCTTTATGCCGTCCGCGCCCGGCATGCGCTGCAGCAGCGGGTTGCGGTTGGGCTGCGTGATCGTGCGGTTGCTGCCCATCTCGCGGCCAAAGGCGAATTCGCGCTCGCCGTAGTAGCGGTAGAACTCGGGGAAGTCGGCGACCAGGCGCGCGCTCAGCGTGAACAGGTCCCGCGCGGTCATGTAGTGCTCGGGATCGGGCCAGCCCGAGGAGTTGCGGAACTTGCTGGCGACGAGGCCTATGCGCCGCGCGGTCTCGTTCATGCGCTCGGCGAAGCCCTCCTCCGAGCCCGCGAGGCCCTCGGCGAGGACGATGCATGCGTCGTTGCCGGACTGGATGATCATGCCGCGCAGCAGGTCCTCGACCTTCACCCGCTCGCCGAGTGGGACGAACATCTTCGAGCCCTGCATGCGCCAGGCACGCTCGGAGACGGGCAGCGTGTCCTCGAGGCGCAGGTCGCCGCGTCGCAGCGCCTCGAACACGACATAGGCCGTCATGATCTTGGACATCGAGGACGGCGGCATTCGCTCGTCCGGGTTCTTCTCGAGCAGGATCGCGCCGCTGGCGACGTCGGCGATGATCAGCTGGCGGGCGCTCGTCTCCGGGAAGAGCGGGTTCGCGGGCGCGGGCGGCGTGGCGGGCGCGCCGCGCGGCGGCGGCTGGGCCGGCTGGCGCTGGCGCTGCTGCTGCGCGTTCGACGCGTCGAGGGTCATGGCCAGGAGGAACACCACGGCGACAAGCGCGGCGATGGCGGTCCGGCTGGCGCGGGCGGTGGGGCGTGCGTTCATGCATCTCTCCCTTGGCGGGGGAATGCGGCGCGCATTGGGCGCTCAGTCGACGAGGATGCGGGCCTCCGGCACGACGCCGGAGACATCCGCGAGCAGCTTGTCCGCCTCGGGCACGTTCGCAGCCGGGCCGACGCGCACGCGGTAGAGGCGCTGGCCTCCCGACTGGAACTGGCTGATTTGGGTCGCGCCGAAGCGGCGCAGCTGCTGGCCGAGCTTCGCGGCGTTGTCGTAGCTGGAGAAGGCGCCGGCCTGCACCCAGAGCGAGGTGGGGCGCACCGTCGTCTGGACGAGCGTCGGGATGGCCGAACCCTGCGCCTCCGGCGGCAGCGCCGCGACCCGCGCGCTCGCCATCTCGGGGCGTGGCGCGGGCCTGCCGGCCTGGCGCCCTGCTGGCGAGGGCGGCAGCGTGGCGGACGGCGGCGGGATCGGCGCGGCCACCGCCGCGACGCGCGCACCCGCGGGCGGCGGCAGCGCGTCGCTCACGATCGGGCCGCGCGCCGGTGCGGCGGAGGCCTCCGCGATCGGCGCCTGCCGCGCGTTGAGCAGCGCCATCTTCAGCTGCCGGCTCTCGTCCGCGAGGATCTCCACGCGCACCCGCGCGGTGCCGCGCTGCTCGAAGCCGAGGAGCTGCGCGCTCCGCCGGGACACGTCGATGATCCGGTTGCCGGCGAATGGGCCACGGTCGTTGACGCGCAGCACGATCTGCCTGCCGTTCTCGAGGTTGGTGACGCGCACGAGGCTGGGCATCGGCAGCGTCTGGTGCGCCGCCGTCAGCGAATTCATGTCGTAGAGCTCGCCATTGGCCGTGGCGCGTCCGTGGAAGTCGATGCCCGTCCGCTCGCCGCCGTAGAACGAGGCGATGCCGGTCTCGTTGTACGAGTAGTTCTCCGCCGGGTAGTAGGTGACGCCGTTGATCTTGTACGGGTCGCCGACCTTGTAGATGCCGCCGCGCGGCGCCGGTTCGCCGGCCTGCTGCACTGCCTTCACGCCCGTGGCGCCGAGCTGGATCTGCGCGCAGCCGGCGAGGCCGAGCGACGCGGCGACGGCCGCCGCGATGCAGGCCGGGCGGATCGCGTCGCGGAACGGCCGCTTCGCCCCATGCATGCGCATCGGCCCGTTCATGCGGAAAGCCGGTCCGCGAGCATCCCGACCGCGATGCGGAAGCGCTGCGGCGTGTTCCAGCGGCGCAGCGTGCGGAAATTCGCGGTGGTCAGGAACGCCCGCCCGCCCTCGCCGTCCGGCTGGCTGATGCCGGCCGATGGGTCGGCGCCCGCGAGCGCGCCGCCGCCAACGCGGCGAACGCCGAGTGCCTGCCATTCCTGCACCGGCTTGCGCACGTTGTCGGGATCGACGAGCGCGCGGTCGATGCCGCGCGGCAGCGTCACTTCCTGCCCCCAGCCCTCCTGCCCCTTCCAGCCGAGCTTCAGCAGGAAATTGCTGATCGAGCCGAAGACATCGGCATGCGTGGCCCAGATGTCGGCCTTGCCGTCGCCGTCGAAGTCGACCGCGTGGACGAGGTAGTTGGACGGCATGAACTGGCACTGGCCCATCGCGCCGGCCCAGGACCCCCGCAGGTCGTTGCTGCGCATGCGGCGGCGCTCGAGGATCCGCAGCGCGTTGAGGAGCTCCTCGCGGAAGAAGGCGCTGCGCCGGCCGTCATGCGCGAGCGTGGCGAGGCAGGCGACGACCTGGAAGTCGCCCATGAAGCGGCCGTAGTCGGACTCCATGCCCCAGAGCGCGACGACGAATTGCGGCTGAACATCGAAGCGCTCCCGTACGCGCGCAAGCAGGTCCGCGTGATCGAGCATCCGCTTGCGGCCGTTCTCGACCTTGGTCTGGGTCAGGCGCGTGGACAGGTACTGCTCGAGCGTCTGGACGCTTTCCGGCTGGCGGCGGTCGAGCTCGAGGACGCGGGGCACGGGCTGCAGCCCGGCGAGCGCGTCGTCGAGGACGGCCGTCGAGATGCCCTTCGCGGCCGCCTCGGCGCGCAGGCCCTGCAGCCAGGCGCCGAATGGCGCTGAGCTCGCCTCGGCGGCGGGCAAGCCGCCCATCGAGGCCGCGGCGCCGACCACGGCGGAGGCTGCGACGAAGCGGCGTCGCCCGGGGCGCGGAACGTGGGGATTGTCGGGCATCGCTGGCGAATCGCGA
>Ga0169931_10002469_pt1 | contig 30126 bp, 31 predicted proteins | sample Kivu_15m_20L_FD_129675 | JGI IMG/M metagenome (GOLD analysis project Ga0169931, IMG submission 129675) | Freshwater microbial communities from Lake Kivu, Western Province, Rwanda to study Microbial Dark Matter (Phase II) - Kivu_15m_20L... | ecosystem: Environmental > Aquatic > Freshwater > Lake...
AAGGTCATAACAATCGATGGTCCTTGCCACCCGTAGCCCCGCTTTAATAGGATCTGGTTGTTTGATGATGGCTGAATATGGCGTTTGACAACCCAAAAGATCACGGGCTTGGAAGAGATAGGTGCCGGCTTTTAAATTTTCTGAACGCAAAGGGACTGTAATTCCATCTCGTTGAAGGTTAGTGGGTGCATAACCACCGAGTAGTGCAAGTTCAAGGATTCCGTCTGACCCATCATAGCAACTTACAGATCGATTTTCTTTCTCCGTCAGAGCAAGCGAACAAGGAGGAAAGACGCAGTAATAGGTAGTATCAATGGCCTGACACATCAATGCAGGTATTTTGGGCAGGGCAAACCGCACCAAGATACTGTCACGCGCAACCAAACCCGAAAAGGAGTGAATCCGGTTTCCTATGCCTGATAAAAGCTGCGGGGAATTTCCCCGCAATGTCGCAGTGGCATTATAGTTTTGATTTTGAAGAGGAACTGGCAAATTCCAGCCCACTTCAAGTTGTCCGGGACCTGTGGGCTGGCATCGAAATACCGGGCCGAAGGTCTTGTCGCGTACTTCCACCGTCAAGGTATCCAGGTAAATACAACCCGCCGCATTGGTTAAGGCCACAGGATAGGATGTGCTTATGGATGGCTGGAAAACCTGATTCCGGCAATCCAAGCAGGAAATCCCCGGACGGGTAGCCCAACGAACGGTGTAAGACAACCGGGTTTCAAATATCAGGATGACCCGTTCGACTAAACCTGGTAAGCCCGGCTCTTCCTTACGGTCGCTGACCCAAAGTTTCCAGATGCCGTTGCTATTTTCTCCTGTAACTCCTGACCAGTTACCAGCAATGGCGAAGTCGCCTGCGTAAGGGGAAATTCCCCCTGACAGGGGAATTGTTGCCTCAGGGGTAAAGCAGGTCTGCACGAGGTCGGGCGATTGAGCTGCCGTACCCGGATTAATCAATTCGATGATTCGGTTGACATCGCCACTGGGAGGGAGCAGCATAACTTCAAGGTCGGAGGCATCTGGGGTCCTAATATCAAGGCAAATCCTCGCAAGCCTGTTTACCACACCGTCCAACTTGGTCACAGGCTGGGTTACGGGCAGGTTCAATACCAGTGGGGAAAAAGGACGATGGATTTTGCCATCCAGGGGTTCAAAGACAGGATAGGTCAGGGTATCCCGACGGTATCTGCCGGTCAGGGTGTCGAGGTTAATCTCGAGGCTTTGTCCCGGGCAAATAAAAGTATCGCGCATGGCCGGGAGCTGCCAGGAGCAAACTTCGGTTTGCCGGATGGGAGCATCCTGACCTCGCAGAACAACGACCCACAGGCATGGGACGAGGAAAAAAAGTTTCGTTATTTTTCCCGGCACAACTGACTGTAAGATTTATTCGTTGGGTAAAGTTAGGAATATCTGCGTTCTCCGATTTTAATACAATCGAAGGCTCACCTATGGAGTTATTGGACGGGAGGCTGCTGGCCACCCAAATCAAGAAGGAATTGCGAGAACTTACGGCGGAGCGCCGAAAACTGGGAAAGTCCGTTCCCCATCTTGCTGCCATACTGGTTGGGGAGGATCCAGCCAGCCAAGCCTATGTGCGCAATAAAGTGAGGTCCTGCGAAGAGGTGGGATTCCGTTCCACCCTTATGCAACAACCAGCCGATCTTTCCCAGGACCAGCTTCTTCATCTCATTAAGGATTTTAATGAAAACCCTGAAATAAACGGCTTTATTGTCCAGCTTCCCTTGCCCGCAGGAATCAATGCAACAGAAGTAACGATGGCCATCAATCCTTTGAAGGATGTGGATGGTTTTCATCCGTTCAACTTGGGCCGGATGATGCTCGGTCTGCCTGCCTTTCTGCCGGCTACTCCTAAAGGCATTCTGGAAATCATCCGACGCTATCAGCTTGAAACTTTAGGAAAACACGTGGTTGTGGTAGGAAGGAGCCACATTGTTGGCACCCCAATATCGATCATGCTTTCCCGGAAGGATTATCCGGGCAATGCCACGGTTACCCTGGCGCACAGCTATACCAGAAACTTAGGGGATATAACCCTCCAGGCAGATATCCTAATTGCCGCCACCGGATTGCCTGAATCCATTGGTGCAGATATGATTAAACCTGGAGCTGTGGTTATCGATGTGGGTATCAATCGCGTAGTTGACCCCACAAGCCCTGGCGGGTATCGCCTCACTGGCGATGTCCATTTTCCTTCGGTGGCACCACTAACCTCCTTCATTACTCCGGTGCCCGGAGGGGTGGGTCAGCTCACCGTGGCTGCCCTGTTGCAGAATACCCTGGAAGCTGCTGCAAATCAAGATAGTTAAACATGGACTATTTCAAGTACCGCTTTTCCCCCGGACAGGGCCTTCAAACAGAAATCCTCCTGGCCATGCTGGCAGCATATCCTTTCGTAGGCTTTGAAGAGGAGGGGGAAAACCTGTCTGCCTATGTCCCAGGAAATATAGATGCAATGACCTTTCTACCAGATCTGTTGTCGCTTGCCCAACAATTCCCCTTTCAATGGGAAGTGGAAACCCTACCGAAACAGAACTGGAATGCAGCGTGGGAGAGGAACTACTCACCTATTTGCGTCGGTACCTTCTGTTATGTGCGCGCCGCTTTTCATCCGCCTGCACCAGGTTTCCGGGTGGAACTCCAAATTACCCCTAAAATGGCCTTCGGGACAGGTCACCACGAAACTACCCGAATGATGCTTGAAGCTATGGAGCTGCTAGATTTTATGGGCAAAAAGGTTTTTGATTTTGGATGCGGGACAGGTATTCTAGGCATATTAGCAGCAAAACTTGGCGCAACAGCTGTTCTGGCTATCGATTTGGACCCAATTGCGGTGGAGAATTCCCTGGAAAATGCCCGACTCAACGGTGTATCTGACCATTTCACAGGCCTGCACACTGGCCTGTCAGGTTCCCCTTCCGGCAACCATGACGTTATTCTTGCTAATATCAATAGGAATGTCCTCTTGGAAAGTATGCAAGGTCTGGCAGAAAAGCTTGCCATAGGCGGTGCATTGCTCCTCTCTGGTTTCCTTGATGGCGATGTTGAAATGATTTCTGAAAAGGCTGCCAGCCATGGGCTGCTTAGAAAGGAGGTACGCCATGCGGGCTCCTGGGCCATGGCTGCTTTTATAACCTCCCCAAACTGAATACCTCCATTCCATGAAGGCATTTTGCCGGCACCTTGTTATCCTGACTCTTCTTATAGGTCCCTGCCTCCGAGCCCAGGTGCGCGATACCCTAGACGAAAAGGTTTTTCCAGTATCCTGGCGAAAAGGTATTCGGCAATCTGCAGAGGCAATGCAAGTCCGTAAGCTTCCTCCTAATCCCTATGAAGGTCTATTTAAGGAAGTGGTGGAGCAAATGCGGCAATCCGGAAGCAGCGAGGAAATCTTCTTCGGTTGGAATCAAGTGTTCCTAGGAATCTTGGGGTTACCCGATTTGTACACCCCATTTCGCATTAATGAATTTCTTAGCCTCTCGAAGGCTATTTTCGCTAGCCAACCCGGATCAAGGATAGCTGGTGGCTCTTGGTCCTTTGTAGGAAGTGCTCCCACCTGGCACTGGGAGAATCAGGAGCCCCGTCTTTATTTCAAGAAAGTTACCTGGTCTACAGGCTACAAATCAGATTCCCTGCGCATTCGGGAAACATCAGGCTCCTTATTTCCATTGCGAAACCATTGGCAGGGTATAGGCGGCCAATGCGACTGGGCCAGGGTGGGTTTGGATAACCAGGTTTATGTTCAACTTCGGCAATATACCCTATCCCTTAAAGGCAATCGATTTACCGCCGACAGTGCGATATTCTTTTATCCCCGGTTTTTCGGAAAGACTGGCATTTCAGGCAGTTTCCAGGATCAGATTGTTTCTCAGCCAGATTCTTCCCTCATTTCCTATCCTCGCTTTTATTCCTTTCGAAAAGACCTTACCATTACCCAGTTCGGGGAGGGCATCAAATATGTGGGTGGTTTTTCTCTCGAGGGACGGTCCGTTGGTGGATTTGGTACGGTGGCATCCCCAGCCCGAATCACCCTGGTAAACAATAAGGCAAAGGTTGTTTTTGTGGGAGCCTCTGAAAAATTTTCCCTCCGGCGGGCAGATTTAATCAGCAGCCAGAAAGTGAATGCTACGCTTTTTTTGGGCGCCGATTCCATAAATCACCCGGAGTTGCAGTTTCAATACATGCCTTCAAGTAGAACCCTGCTACTCAAACGAGGAGAGACGGGCAAAGGTCGAAACCTCTTTCATAGCTCAGCTCATCAGTTTTCTTTCCAGTCGGAGGAACTGGTGATGCAAATAGACCGGGATTCAGTGATGATTGGCCGCGAAGCACTCCCCATCGTACGAAAGCCCATTGTCCGATTCGAATCGCAAAATTTTTTCAATGAAAACGAGTACGAAGCTCAGCGGGGAATCGCAACTCGTCATCCACTTCAACGACTCTATCAGCTTTGCCGGGAGAAAAAAACAATGGTCTTTGATGCGACGCAGCTGGCAGGATGGCTGGACCCAAAGTTTACCGTAGAAAGTATTCGTTCTTTGTTGTATGAATGGATAGCAGCCGGTTACGTCGATTTTCGGGAAGAAAGCAATCGAGTTACCGTTTTGGATAAGGTGCTTACCACGGTGGAAGCTGCGACTGGAATACGCGATTTTGACCGCTTGCGCATTGATTCCCGGACCGATTCCGTCAATGCCTGGTTAACCCTCTCCGACAAGGCAATCCTAATTCAAGCTGTAAAATCGTTGGAGTTTTCCCCGGCACGGAGGGTCCGGCTTCTCCCGCTGCGCAATGAGGTAAGGCTCCTCCCCGGGCGGACGCTGTTGTTCTCTGGAATCCTTAAGGCCGGATTTACCGAACTGACCGGTACTCGATTTACCTATGACTATCCTAGGAATACCGTTCGCATGGATAGCATTGCCAGCTTCCGAATTTTTCTGCCAGAGTCATCCACCGATTCGTCATCTTTTCCCAAGGCACTTTCCCTGACCTCCGAAATTGAATCATTTGCAGGCGTTTTGGGGATAGATGCGCCAGAAAACAAGAGCGGAAAGGAAAATATTCCCTCGTTCCCCATACTAAATAGCCGTACCGGAGGATTCATTTACTACGACGGATTCTTTGCTCGCGATACTAGCTTAAAGCGGGATTCTTTCTATTTCGCACTTGCCCCCTTTATTTTTCCTGGGATGGACCAAATTCGGGAAGACCAAGTTCGGTTCAAAGGAAACCTGTTTTCAGGAAGTATTTTTCCGGTTTTTGGGGAGACTGTCCGCGTGCGCCCCTTTGACTATTCCCTTGGGTTTTTGCATAGCACGCCTAAGGAGGGTTATGTAGCGTACCGTGGTAAAGGAACTTATGCTGGCGATCTGGATTTGAGCAACCGGGGCCTTCGGGGCAAAGGAAAACTAAACTACCTAGGAGCTGTAATCAATGCAGAGGACTTCGTATTCCGTCCAGATAAGGTGACCGCAAGCGCCCGCGCCTTTTCCCTGCAAGAAGAAATCCGACCCCTGCCAATCCCCAAAGTAGCTGGAAGGGACGTATCTGTTACATGGAGACCCTTTCAGGATAGTCTTTATCTGACTTCGGGGACCTATCCCTTCCGGTTGTTTCGCCCAGGAGTCCATGTTTTCCATGGCAATCTAATCGTCACACCGGATGGGGTGGGAGGCAGTGGAACCCTCGACTGGCCAGAAGCGATCCTTCAGGCCGGATCGATGCAATTCGGCGCCCAGGTAGCTCGCAGCGATTCCGCGTGGCTTCGCATCAAAGGCCGGAGTGAAGGAGAAGTACTCCTTGAGGCATTAAACGTTAAAGGATCGATGGATTTCGAAAATTCATTTGGGCGATTCGATGGCAACAATCCTTCCCTGCTAACTGAACTTCCTTTCAACGGATTCACTACCAGCCTCACCGATTTCGACTGGAATGCCCAGGAGAAAATGGTCTATTTTCGCAGTGATACCAATACCGCTGGAATTTTCAGGTCAAGGGTCCCCGGACAAGATTCCCTGCGGTTTATGGGAAAAAACGCCCGATATAACCTTCGGGATTTCGGACTGGAAATTGGGGGCGTCGATTACATTCATGCCGCAGATGCCCGAATAATTCCCCATGAGGGAAGAATTAGTATTCGGGCCAATGGGTTATTTGATACCTTGGATCGTGCAATAATCTTTTGTGATACCATTAACTTAAACCACAAAATTACCGACGCCACCGTAAGCATTCAGGGAAGGAAGGCCTATGCCGCTTCTGGTTTTTACGAGTACAATCTGCCAGGAAAACTTCAACGTATCCGCTTTTCTTCCATAATTGGCCAGCGTGTTGGGAAGGGACTAATGTCCCAGAAAGCTACTGCGACAAGGGCTCAGGGTGAAATCGACCCAGACGATGATTTTCGCATTGATACCAAGACGACTTTTTTTGGACGTATCGGCCTTTCCTCCGAAGAAGTGAGCCTGTCCTTCGACGGCTATGCTCGCTTGGAATCACATGCTCTCGAAGAAAAATCGTGGTTCCGACTCAATACCAAAGGCGATAAGAAGAATCTCATTCTCCTGGCTAATCGCCCCAAAAATCCGGAGGGATTGTTTCTTGAAACAGGCCTGTTTCTTAGCGCTGAAAAGGCTTCCATCTATCCTCGTTTTCTACAGCCCCTCCCATTTCGCAAAGACCGGGCTGTTTTTCAGGCACAGGGTTTTATCCGTTATGACCGGCTAAAGGACCAATTCCATTTCGGCGATTCGACCTGTGTATCCGGAGGTTCTTGCGCGGCCAATTTAATGGTGTTGGATGAAAAATCAGCAAACCTCACAGGTGAGGGAGATTTCAACCTGGCATCTGGTCTAAAGGCAGCGGAGGTGAAGGCTAGCGGAGTGTTGCGTACTAAACTCCCTAAAACACAGGAGTTGTCAGATACCGGAGAGGTTGAGCAGATGGTTCTGGATATAGATCTTATGCTTGGATTGAATCTTCGGATTCCCGCTCGATTCCTCAATATAATGGAAAATGAGCTGGCCAGTGCAAGTTTTGGAGCCCAACCAATACCCTATCTATCTGATCTGGATTTCTATCGTCGAATGTTTCCTCGGGTGCTTGGTGATACGGAGGAAACCCGGGATCTTCTCGGCCAGCTGAGTTCCGGATTCTTCGAACTTCCTGCTCGAAGTAATCCCTTCTCTTTCCTCTTTGGAGGAATAAAAATGAAATGGGATAGCGAGTTTCAAGCTTTTATCAATGCCAATACCCAGGTGGGACTCATCAGTCTTGGAGGAAAATCCGTAAGCATGAAGATTAATGCTTTCATTGAAATGCGTATGCCCGGGAATCTTGACGATCGGATTTACCTTTACCTAAAGATGCCGAACGATATTTATTACTATTTCGGCCTTCGAAAGGGATTTTTGGAAATGAACTCCAACGACACCAGATTTCAGGACGAATTGCTTAAAACCAAGAAGGCGGATTTACTCTTGAAACTACCCACCGGGGAGGTAGTGGAGATTCAGCCTGTTGAGGCCAATCGGGCCCAGATGTTTGTTCGCCGAGCTATGTCTGCTGGTAAGTAATCAATTTCCCAATGCCTCACCGAAATCTGCCAATAAATCTTCCTGGGATTCAATTCCTACAGAAACCCTTATAAGTCCGTCACTTATCCCTAAGCGATTACGTGTCTCCTGTGGAAGATTGCGGTGGGACATGGAGCTGGGGTGCATAAGCAATGTGTTCACGTCCCCCAGAGTGGGTGCTAAGGTTCCGATTTGAATCTTATCCAGAAATCCTCTTGCCGCCTGAATCCCCCCCGATAACTCAAAGGAAAGCATACCGCCAAAGGATTTCATTTGCTTGCTGGCAATGGGATGCGTTTCGTGTTGGACCAACCCCGGATAATAAACTGCACTAACCCCGGGTTGCTTCTTCAAAAAATGCGCCAAGGCTAATGCATTGGCTCCATGTGCCGCCATGCGAAGGGCAAGAGTTTTTAGGCCATTATGCAACAGCCAGGAGTCCCATGGATTAGCTGAGCATCCCATCAAACGCACCGACCGACTAACCTCCTCCATCAAGGTAGCATCTTTCCCTACAATGCAACCGCTAATAGCATTGCCATGCCCATTAAGGAATTTAGTAGTGGAATGGATTACCAAATCGATACCCCAAGACAAGGGCTGCTGCAATAAAGGGGTGCATAGCGTATTATCCACCACGGTCGGTATACCGTATTTTCGCGCCAGACTAGCAAGTTTTTCCAGATCTACACAATGGAGTAGGGGGTTTGTTGGGGATTCCAAATAGATGGCCCGAATGGGCTCCTTTCCGGCAAGTATCGCCTCCACAGCAGAGCCATTGTTCAAATCGGCCGTGAGGATAGTGATTCCCAAACGGGGAAATACCTGACGAAAAAGGTCGGTAGTTCCACCATAGAGATCCTCTTGCGTTAGTATCGTTCCCCCAGATGGCACGAGGGAAAGAAGAGTAGCTGAAATGGCAGCCATGCCGGAACTTACTAACAGGCAGGTAGCCGTTTGAGCCATACCATGTGCTTCCAGTGCCGCTATTTTCCCTGCTACCGCATCAGCAGTGGGGTTGCCGTAGCGACTGTATACATATCCTGATTCCTCCCCGGAGAAGCGCGATATGCCCTGGTCCAAGTTGTCAAAAACAAAGGAAGAACTGGCGTAAAGAGGAAGAATATGGGATCCACTATCAAGAGGATCTGGCCACTCTTGAACACAGCGGGTAGCTGCAGAATTTTTTTTTTTTGCTGCCATTATGCCTGATTTTGAACCATCTGGGAGTGATAGATCCGGTAATCTCCGGAGACTACTAGGGGTTTTCCTATTATTTGCCCAACGTATATATAGGCCTGGGCATTGATTTCCTCTCCTGCCCATTGAACGGGAATAACGTGTCGGGAATAGGCTTCATCCATCGAATCGCTGCCAATTCCCTCGTATTCATCTAACACCTTCAATACCACTTCTGGATTATGCAGGCGAAATAACTGGCCGAACACCTCTTTCCCTTCGCCTTCTGCCAAGACCAGACCGGGGTATTCACCCAAATCGACCAGTTTACCGGAAGTTTTGGCTTCTCCGAGTCTATCGGCAGATGCAGCTAACCACCTGGACATCGGATGTCCAAGGTCAGGCAAAAGGGAACCATAGACAAAGAGCAGATTCGTCAAAAACTTCAATTTGGATACCTTTGCAAGATATGCCGAATCTACCATTGCGCAAGAAGAAATCTATGGCTCAACTTGAGTCTAATCCTTTTATTCTGCCTGGCAATATGACTCATATTCCCGTCCGAATTTGGTTGGACAATGTGCGAAGTGCCTTGAATGTGGGGTCAGCCTTTCGGACCTGCGATGCGCTAGGCGTGGATAAAATCTACCTGTCAGGCATAACCTGCATTCCGCCTCATCCGGAAATCCTGAAGACCGCTTTGGGATCAACCCTCAGTGTCCCCTGGGAAGCTATCCAGGACAAGGAGGTTTCATTACACCGTCTGAAGGCCGAAGGTTGGCAAATTGTCCTAGCTGAGCAGATGGAGGGTGGGACCCTGCTGCAGGACTTCCCATTTAATCCGGCTAACAAATACCTCCTTGTTTTCGGTAACGAGGTGGATGGTGTGCAAGATGTCTTTTTTCCCTTTGCCGATGCCGCAGTTGAAATCCCTCAAGTTGGTTCAAAACATAGCCTCAACGTTTCCGTTGCCATCGGCATCGTTCTTTGGGACGCTTTCCACAAATTCCTGACTTGAACTATGAGGTATCGCAAATATGGATGGATCCTCTCGGGTTTTCTGGAAAAACAAGGCATTCTTCACAGATCCTGCCATTGGTGGTAGGTGAGAGGTAAATTATTGGTTAAATCGGGTTAAACCCGCAAGGTCAGAAAAGTCTTGGTTGCTTTTTATCGGCGATTCTTTCCTTCCAGCTGGTCCACCTTGTCCAAATCTCCCAAACGAAAGCGGATAGGCATCCCATTTTTCCGCTCCAAATAGCGTTCTAATTGGCAAAATAAGGCCGAGGGCATTATAGCGTAATCGTGGCTAAATGCAAAATTCTTGCAGTATAAAGGTCGAAACCGAGGGGAATGGCCACCTTCTATTGGGAAAGATGAACGCGAAATGACACGTTCAATTGGGACTGGGTTCATACTGGATGGTAAAATCTGGCCACAAAGGTTGACGGCGATACCGAAGATAAATAAAAGGCAAATGCAGGGTAACCGCAAAAGGTTATTCACCAATTGCTTGTTTCTTGGAGCCAGTGTACATATCATAGCAAAGGAATTTACAGGGGATTTTTCCATTGACCAGATTACGTTTGGCTGAAGTGCGCAACCCTATGGCTTTTGCTGCTTCGGGATTACCTGTAAGAACCCAAGCCTGGTAACCGGTGTAAGCCGATTTCAGTCTGTCTCCCAGGCGACTGTAAAACTGGGTGACATCGGACAGTGGCATACGTGCGTCGTATGGCGGATTAAACATAACGATTCCGGGTGGAGGGGGTGGTTGATTTTTTTCAAATGACCGCTCCTCCAGGGAGATAACACCCCTTAATCCTGCCGCTCGTATATTCGAGCGTGCAGCCCGCACGGCTTCACTGCGGATATCACCGCCGTAAATGCCATGATCAAATAATCGCTCGCTCTGGGTACTTTCCATTTTCACCCGCTCCCATAAAGCGGCATCAAATTGCGGCCATCGTTCGAAGCCAAAAGGTTCCCGGCGTACCTTTTGAGGGGACATGCCCAGGGCTAAAAAAGCGGCTTCTATCAGCAGGGTCCCTGAACCGCACATGGGATCAAGAAAAGGACGATTGCAATCCCACCCACAAAGCCTTACCATGCCTGCAGCAAGTACCTCGTTTAGCGGGGCCTCCTCTCCTTGTCGTCGGTAACCACGACGATGGAGGGAATGACCCGAAGTGTCCAGGGACAGCGTGAATTCCTCTTCAAGATTGTATACATTGATTCGAAGGTCCGGATTATCCAAATCAACATTGGGACGGACACCAGAAAGGCTGCGAAAGCGGTCTGCCACGGCATCCTTGGTCTTGAGGGCTATATAATGTCCATGCCGGAAGGTATCGCCCTGCACTAATGCATCTACAGCTATAGAACCGGAAGCTGAAACATATTTTTCCCAGGAAATTTCCCTTACAGCATCGTAAAAATCATTTTCCGAAGCCGCCTCAAAGCGAGCTAGAGGGATGAGAATACGCAATGCGGTGCACAGATTCCAGTTGAGGCGGTAAACACCTTCCCAATCCGTTTCACAGGAGACCGACCGGGTTCCTTTTTCTATGCCTGTCGCCCCGAGTTCGCCACACTCCAAAGCGAGGACTTCCTCAAGGCCCGCAAGGGTCTTAATGACCAGCTTCAAGAATCAGGAAGTTTTAAAGACTTCGCGAACCATAGCAGCTGCCTCCTCTAAGGCAATGGCTGATCGAACCTCTAGACCAGACTGGTCGATCATCTCCTTAGCTTTGTCTGCATTGGTTCCTTGCAGTCGCACGATGAGGGGCACGGGGATTGAGCCTAGGTTTCTATAGGCATCAATTACGCCCTGAGCCACTCGGTCACAACGGACGATTCCACCAAAAATATTGATGAGTATTGCTTTAACCTCTGGATCCTTTAGAATGATTCGGAAGGCTTTTTCAACCCGAGCCGCATCAGCTGTGCCTCCCACATCGAGAAAGTTGGCTGGTTCTCCTCCGGAAAGCTGGATGATGTCCATGGTGGCCATGGCAAGTCCGGCGCCATTCACCATGCAGCCAACATTACCATCGAGTTTCACATAGTTAAGGTCAGATTCCCTTGCCTCCACTTCGGTGGGGTCCTCCTCGTAAATATCCCGTAAAGATTCCAACTCCGGATGACGATAAAGGGCATTGTCGTCCAGGGTAACCTTGGCATCAACTGCGATGATTCGGTCGTCTGCCGTCTTAAGACAAGGATTGATCTCGATGAGGGCAGCGTCAGATTCCAGGAAGGCTTTGTGTAAATGGGTTATGAAACGTGTCATTTCCTTGAATGCCTTGCCTTGCAATCCTAGGTTGAATGCCATTTTGCGCGACTGAAAAGCCTGAAGACCCTGCGTTGGATCCAGCCATTCTTTGTGTACCTTCTCCGGTGTTTCTTCTGCTACCTTTTCAATATCCATTCCTCCCTCAGTGCTGTATATAAAGACGTTGCACTTTTTTTCGCGGTCGAGGAGAATGGAAATATAGAATTCCTTGCAAGCATCAAAATCAGGGGCATAAGCATCTTCGGCTACCAATATTTTCCGAACTAACTTGCCGGGTCCTTCCATGCCCCCGGGTGTCTGTGGGGTTCGAAGCTGCATGCCCAGGATTTGTCTGGATATGGCAGTAAATCCGGCAGTATCCTTGGCGACCTTCACCCCGCCACCTTTACCACGGCCACCGGCGTGTATCTGTGCTTTGACGATAGCTACCGGTGAACCGGTCTTTGCAGTAAGGGATTCATAAGCTTTAAGGGCTTCGGATTCGGTATGAGCCACTATGCCTTCCTGAATAGGGACGCCAAATTTTGCGAGGAGTTCCTTACCCTGAAATTCGTGTAAATTCATGCGCTTGGCGGGATTTTATGAATGCGCTCAAAAGTAAGTTATCCTACCTGATTATTCCTACCAACATCTTTATTTTTGCAGCAAATGCACATCCTATGACAAACAGTATCCTTCCCCTTGCAATTCCCGGACCTTCACCCATCCGAAATGTTATTCAGGCCTTTGCCTTAAAAGGATTCTTCTTTCGGAACATTCCGACCCTGATTTGGTGGGGAATCCGAGTGGAACGTCTTCAGGACAAGGAGGCGGTGGTGGTACTTCCCTATTCGTGGCGGACCCGCAATCCCTACCATTCTGCCTATTTCGCCGCACAAGCAGGAGCCGCTGAATTGGCTTCGGGACTGCTGGTTACCAGAGCTTGTGCAGACCTGGGACCCATATCTACCCTTGTAACTGGTTTTTCTGCAGCATTTGTCAAAAAAGCAAACCAGTCCATTTGGTTTACATGTTCCCAGGGAGAGGAAATCCGAAAGACGGCCCTGGACGCCATTAACAATGGGGTAGCTGCCTCGATTACATTGCAGGTGACTGGGGTCTATCAGGATGGCACTCCGGTAAGCATCAGCCATATTACCTGGTCCATGAGAAGCAAGAAAAAACAAGTCTGATGTAAAAATCTTAATAATTTTCGCTGAAATAAAAGACCATTTACGATGTTAAAATCCTTGGAAAAGTCCCTGTTTGGCGTTTGTTCCTATTGGGGCGATTGGTTGGGTATCCAATCTTCTAGGGTGCGCCTTTATTTTATTTACATCACGTTTGTTGGCCTTGGCTCCCCGGCACTACTTTATCTTTTCATGGCATTCTGGCTAAATGTAAGGCGCTACGTGCGAGCCAGCAAAAACTTGCTCTGGGGCTGATTTCCTAATGCTGAAAAGCATATTTAACCAAATTGGCACCCATTTGTAGGGCTTTTAGCCTTGCCTCGGGAGTGTCATTATGTACTTCAGGATTTTCCCATCCATCCCCCAGGTCACATTCCGAAGAATAAAAACATACCAGCCTTCCCTTCCAAATCAGGCCCCAACCTCGGGCAGGTTTTCCGTCGTGAAGATGAATTTTAGGCAGACCCTCCCGGAAAATATACTTTTGACGGTAGATAGGGTGCTCGTATGGAAGTTCTATGAAGGTCAATTCCGGAAAAACCTTTTTCATGGCTGGTCGAATAAAGGGATCCATCCCATAATTGTCGTCGATGTGCAGGAATCCTCCTGCTTGCAAGTATTGCCTCAAATTGGCAGCTTCCCGATCTGAAAAGACGACGTTGCCATGGCCGGTAAGATGCACAAATGGGTAGTTAAATAATTCGAGGCTACCAACTTCTACTGTGCCATATTCCAAATCTAGGCGGGTTCCAAGATTTTGATTGCAAAAGTCAGCCAAATTGGGAAGAGCCGTCGGATTGGCATACCAATCACCACCGCCGCTATATTTTAGGAGTCCTAGTCTCAAAAGAGGTGGGCCAGGGAAATAGAGGTTTCCGAGGAGAGCGAGGAGCACAAGGGACATATTACCTGTTTTTCCGTTGCAATATTAGGCAATGAGCCGCAAAAATACCCGCCGTCTCCGTGCGCAAGCGGTTTTCTCCGAGGTGTACCACTTCAAAGCCGAAAGCCCTTGCCTGAGCTACCTCCTTTTCTGTGAAATCACCCTCTGGCCCCACCAAAACCAAGGTGTCACCATGGCCAGAAATTCGGTCTTTCAGGTGAGGCTGGCTGCGGTCTCCCGCCAGGCGATGGGCTATGTATCGAGATGGTTCCGTGGCTGAGTGAAGGAGCGCCTCAAGGGTCACCATGGGTTGGAGTTTGGGAAACCAAGGATTGCCCGATTGCTTTCCTGCAGAGCGAATAATCTTTTCAAGACGGTCGGCTCGAAGGACCGAGCGCTCCCCGCGAGCAGAAAGGAAAGGGGTAATTTGATGGATGCCGGCTTCGGTTACTTTTTCCAAAAACCACTCGAACCGTTCAGTCTGCTTCGGGGGCCCAATACCAATATGAAACCGGATTTCCGGGAGGGGTACCTGTTGCACTGAAGTAGGTCGGATGACTGCTCCCGAACTGTCCCGGGATACTAAAATACCTTCAGCCTTTATTCCTTTTCCGTTTAATAGGTAGAGACTCCCGCCCTCCCGGTGGCGCAAGACTACCTGCAGGTGACGACTTTCTTCATCGTCTAGATGAATCAAGCCATTCCTGATTTCCTCAAAGAAGAAATAATGCATAGAAAACTCCCCAGTTGTACCCCAAGCGGGCATTGCAAAATAAATCCATATTTTTGCGTTTCTCAAAAAATCAATCTAAGCACTGATGAGTATTCTAGTCATGGCAGGCCAATTGATGCTGAGCCTGTCCATTTTAATAGTATTGCATGAAATGGGTCATTTCCTGCCCGCGCGATGGTTCAAAACCAGAGTAGAGAAGTTTTATCTTTTTTTTGATCCATGGTTTTCCCTCCTTCGATTTAAAAAAGGTGATACCGAATACGGTTTGGGTTGGCTTCCACTTGGTGGCTATGTGAAGATTGCAGGAATGATCGATGAGAGCTTTGATACCGAGCAAATGAAGCAACCCCCGCAGCCTTGGGAATTTCGGTCCAAACCGGCCTGGCAGCGGCTAATTATGATGCTCGGAGGGGTAACCGTCAATTTCATTCTGGGCTTTCTCATCTTGGGAATGGTGCTCTTTACCTGGGGGGAAATGTTCATCCCAAATGCCAAAATCACCAATGGTATCGCGGTGGATTCCCTAGGAAAGGATCTTGGCCTGCGAAATGGCGACCACTTGCTAAAGGTAGGAGATGCCCCTTTTACCGAGTTCAATGATCGACTGGTAGTGCGCGGCATTGTTATTGACAAGGCCCGTACGCTGACGGTTCGGCGAGATGGAAACGAGGTTGTTATCCCAGTTTCAGCCGAGTGGGTTGATATTCTTTCGCGTTACGAAAACAAGTCCAACTGGCTTTTCACGGCACGTATTCCTTTCATTGTTTTCAAGACTGATCCAAAGGGACCGGCTGCAAAAGCAGGAATAAAAGCGGGTGACACCATCCTCAGCGTAAATGGTATGGAAATATCATTTTATGATCAATACCAGCAGGAGTTCCAACCCAAGCCTAATCAAGTTTTGCAACTGCGCGTCGCTAGAGGAAGGGATACCCTAGAGAAACAGGTGACGACCAACGCAGAGGGTAAAATCCTGTTGTTGACCCCATCATTGCTAAACATGTATACGCCGGAGAAAAAATCCTTCTCCCTGGGAGAAGCCCTACCTGCAGGCTTTTCTAATGGATTCGGATTCCTTGGCGATCAGTTTAAGGCATTTGGCATGATGTTTAGTGGCCAGATTAAGGCCTCTGAAAGCCTTGGCGGGTTTGGGTCCATCGCTTCCATGTACGGAGATGTTTGGAATTGGGAGCGATTCTGGCGGATGACCGCAATCCTAAGCCTAATATTGGCTTTCATGAATTTGCTTCCTATTCCGGCGCTGGATGGCGGCCATGTGCTGTTTCTGCTCTATGAAATGGTTTCTGGGAGGAAGCCCTCTGACAAGTTCATGGAAATTGCTACCATGACAGGATTCATACTCATCCTAGCTCTGGTGCTGTTTGCCAACGGCTTAGATATCCTGCGACTATTTAAGTAAAGCTATTTCCTACACGGATTTCCCAGTATGCGGTATTTCGAATGGTTTGGTCTGCCAGTTGCTTTTCCTCCTGATGCTACCTTACTGAGGGAAAGGTTTTTGGCAAAAAGCCGCGCCTGCCATCCCGACCGCTTTACCTTAGCCCCTCAGAAGGAGAAGGATAAAGCCCTACAAGATAGTGCACTCAATAACGAAGCTTACCGGGTATTGAGCCATCCTGAGCATTGTATAGGTTACCTCCTGGAAGAATGGGGGCTGCTAAACGAGGAAAACGATGCCCTTCCGCCAGATTTTCTTGGGGAGATTATGGAAATCCACGATCTCGTATTGGAAAGTAAGGTCGACCCAGAGGCAGCCAGATTGTTGAAGTCCGCAATGCAATCGCTTTCCGATAGCCTGCATGGTGATTTTGAACGCTGCACCGGTTTGCAGCCCCTGACACGTGACACGGCGGGCCCCCTAAAAACCTATTATCTCAAGTTCAAATATTTTTTGAGGATAAAGGAAAGTTTGCCTACTTTCACCGACCCTTAAATCGCCTGCTTGCCGGAGTGGCGGAATTGGTAGACGCGCTGGACTCAAAATCCAGTGACAGCAATGTCGTGCGGGTTCGATTCCCGCCTCCGGTACCCTTTCGTGGTCAAATTGATGGCCTAATACCTAACCACGAGGGTTTCTTCCAAGAATACCCGGCATTCCTGCCCGCTCCTGAGGGTGATTATTTTCTTTCCCGGGGTGGAGAAAAATAGGGTCACTTGGTCTGTTTTATGCAGGCGCAAGTTCACTCCAGGAGAAACCGAGATGTCGAGGTCTGGAGCCAAGTTCTTGGCATGAATCGCCAGCGTGTGCCACTTTCCAACACCAAGTATTTCCCCGGCCAGCAAATGGGGTTCATCAATACCATGACCTAATCGTATGGCTGTCTCCGAGCTGTTTCCCGGGACTGCGGAACCTATGCAGAGAAAAAATCCAAAGCCACCGAAAATGGCGATAAGGCAGAGCAATAGACGCTCCATACGAAAGCCAGTGGCTTCCGGGGCAGGATTCCGGTCCATAGAGAATGGTTAAAAGAAAAAGAATGTATCCTGTCATCAAATGACAGGCAGGGAGTTACACTTTATTATTAATACTTATAAGTAAAAATAAAATGTGTAAAGGCAAACAAAATCAACGGAGTCAAAGATAATCGGCGAACTCGAAAAAAGAAAAATAACGCATTAAAAAAAAATATATACGAACGATAAAAAAGGCATTAAGTATTGATAAACAGATTTTTATACATTAAAAATAAATTTGATGCCTCTGCTGCTGCGTCCTTGTTACCCAATAACTCCGTTAACCTAAGGTAGCCTTGGCGCTGCCTCTCCTGTTGCTTTGGGTCAAGCAGGTTCCGAAAGGCCCGATCAAGGGCCTTCACCTGAGCAATAGGATGAACTATTTCGGGTAATAGGGAGCTGTTGAGGATATTATTCACCAAGGAAATGTGTTTGGTGCGCAACATGCCGCGGGCTATCAGGTAATTGACAAGCCCTGGCCTGTAAAAAACCACCTGAGGTACTTGCAACAAAGCTGCTTCAAGCGTGGCAGTCCCAGAGGATACCAGGGCAAGTCCGCATCGTTGCAGGGTTTGCACTGTGCTGCTGCTGAAGGTCAGGTTGGCAGGAAATTGTGCTTCTATCTCCCTCCTAAGCCCGGGTGGAAGGCCCGGTGCAAGTACCCATTCAAAGGTAAGTTTGGGATATCGCTGGACTAGTGGCAGAAGCAGGGGGATATGGCGCCGGATTTCCTGCATTCGGCTTCCTGGTAGCAGGGCGATGGGCTTTGGTGCCATTTCCCGCTCCTTCCGTTCTTCCTGGAAAGATCCAATGGACCGAAGTTTGCTGACCAGGGGATGACCGACGTAGTGAACGGCTATGCCAAGTTGTTGATAAAAGGTTTCTTCGAAAGGAAGGATGCCTAACCGTAGGACGGTATCCCGACCCAGTGCCTTTGCCCGCTTGGCTCGCCATGCCCAAAGTTGTGGTAAAATGTAATACACACATGGTATCCCCTGGCCCCTCGCCCAACGTGCCAAGGGGAGATTGAAACCGGAGTAGTCGATTAAAAAGAGGTAATGTGGCTTGAATTGAAGGATGTCTTGCCTGACAAAACGCCAGTTATCCGCAATTTTACCAGTATGACGCAGCAAATCGGAAAATCCCATATAGGCCATTTCCCGGTAATGGCGAACCAACTGGCATCCCGCCGCTTCCATATGGTCGCCTCCCCAAGCCCGAAACCACCCATCCGAAATTTGCTGGCGTAGGGCATGGACCAGTTCTGCCCCATGCATATCTCCGGAGGCTTCACCGGCTATAAAGTACAATCTCACGGCCCCGGAGTACCTTCCTTAAAGTATAAGAACGTCCAAAAGAAAGCTGCCAACATCGTTACCAATAGAACTCCCCGCATGGCTGTCCCCCGCTGGTTTTTATTGAAGTAATGGAAGGGCAGCAGATTCATACAAATTGCGAGTAAAAACATCGTCTCCTTGTCTAAAAACATCTCTCCCTGGGGTAGACGTTTTGTAAAGGATTCGGTAATCCGTTCGTTTGCCATTAGGAGTATGGCATAGCCCACGAAAGGAACCAGCATACCAGCTAATATGCCTAAGATAAGGTCTCTTTTTCGGCCAGGTCGCAGCAGGTTCATAGGCTTTCCCGCTCGATTTCCCGCATAGCGTCCATGACTGGGTAATGGGTCAGGTCGTGGTGAGAGGGTACCACGGAGATGTATCCCGCTTTGAGTGCCTTGATGTCGGTTTGTCCATCCTCATCCTCTTCAACAAATTTCCCTGTCAACCAGTAGTATTTTTGCCCACGAGGATCTACGCCGGTGACATACTCTTCAATCCATCGGGAATTGGCCTGCTTACAGATTCGGATGCCTTGAATGGGAAGGTCTTTACGAGCCGGGATATTAACATTAAGGAGATTACCTCCCGGGATTCCCTTTTCCAGGACATGCCCCATGAGGAAGGAAATCCAGGGTTTAGAAGGTTCAAAATCGGCGTCCCAATTAAAGTCTAATAGGGAGAAGCCAATGGATGGTATTTTCTCAATAGAGGCCTCCATGGCGGCAGAAAGGGTTCCTGAATAAAGAATATTAACCGCTGCATTGGAACCATGATTAATCCCGGATACGCAGAGGTTTATCTCTTGGCCCTTAAGGAGAATGTTTTTACCCAGTTTCACGCAGTCAACGGGAGTTCCAGAGCATTCCCAGGCTTCAATTCCGGGGTAAATCTTGACCGGATGGAGGCGAAGGGGCTTTTCAATGGTAATGGCATGGCCTTGCCCCGATTGTGGGGAGTCGGGGGCAATTACCACCACTTCCCCCAGTTGCCGGGCTACTTCCACGAGGGCGCGGATACCGGGAGCCGCAATGCCATCGTCATTGGTTACCAGAATCAAAGGTTTTTTCATTATTTCCGGCGTTTTGGCAAAGGTAGGTTATTGGGATTTCTTTTGAACCGCATGCTCCCAATCCGGTTTTTTTTGTTGTTTCACCAAACCAACTACTGGATTTATGCCTGTGTCTCAACGCAACGGACTACTGCTCGTCAATCTTGGTACGCCAAACTCTCCCGCACGCGGCGATGTTTACCGCTATCTTCGTCAATTTCTTACAGACCCTCGAGTCATCGATTATCCATGGTTAGCAAGGCAAGTGCTTGTCCAGGGTCTCATCGCCCCCCTGCGTTCTGGGTCATCTTCAAAACTCTACCAAAAGCTCTGGACGCCTGAGGGTTCGCCATTAAAGGTTTACGGAGAACGTGTCGCGGCGGGCCTAGCCGAACGACTCGGTGATTCCTGGGCAGTCGCCTTGGGTATGCGCTACCAACAGCCTTCCATTGAAAAAGCGTGGGCCAACCTTAAAAAACAAGGTGTCAGGCATCTATACGTGCTACCCCTTTTTCCTCAGTATGCCTCGGCAACTACAGGATCTGTGCACGATGCCGTCATGGAGCTATTGCGTCGGGAACAAACTATTCCTGGCTTAACCCTGATTGACGCTTATTGCGATTATGCGCCCATGATTCGACTGTTTGCCGACAATGCCCGCCAATTCGATCTCCTTTCCTATGATCATATCCTCTTTAGCTATCATGGCCTACCCCAGCGACAACTTAAAAGGGCGGACCCCGGATCGCACTGCTTGTGCTCGGCTGACTGCTGTAGCGCGCTGTCTGATCAAAACCTTTTTTGTTATGCCGCGCAATGCCATCAAACGACAAGGGCTATTGTTAAAGAATTAGGTCTTAAGGAAAACTCCTTTACCACTACTTTTCAAAGTCGACTCGGTCCGGACAAATGGGCTCAGCCTTATACGAGTGTGATTTTGAAACAGCTGGCAAATAATGGTTCAAAAAGATTACTAGTCTTTTCTCCTGCTTTTGTGGCAGATTGCCTGGAGACACTCATTGAAATCAAGGTAGAATATCAGGAGGAATTCGAAGAAATGGGGGGTGAAATCATAGACCTTGTACCCAGCCTGAACGATGATCCCCGCTGGATGGATGCCCTGCACGATTTGGTATGCCAATACGCCTGCTGAATAGCCATGCTACTTCCCTTTAATGAGATAATGGAGCGCATCCGGGGGAAATCATTCGACCCGGTGTATTTTCTCCACGGAGAAGAGGCTTATTTCATTGATGCCGTTTGCGATAGCTTGGAAGCGAATGTATTGTCAGACGAAGAAAAAGCTTTTAATTTTTCAAATCTATATGGTCGCGACACGGATAACCGATGGGTCGTTGATACGGCACGTAAATATCCGCTTATGGCTGAGCGGCAGCTTATTATCCTTAAGGAGGCACAGGACATGAAAACCCTCAAAGAATTACAGACCTATATCGAGAACCCTGCGCCCTTTACCGTATTGGCCATTGCATATAAAAACGGAAGGCTGAATATGACCACTTCCCTAGGTAAATCTCTTCTGGCAAAAGCTGTGGTCATGGATAGCAAACCGCTTCCTGATCACCAGCTGGGATCTTGGATCGATTCGTACATGAGGGGAAAAGAGCGCAAAATGGAGGAAGGTTCGGCCGGGCTCGTGGCGGCTAGCTTGGGAAGCGATCTGGGTAAGGTTGTCAATGAACTTGAAAAGCTTTTGCTAAATGTTCCGCCAGGCAAAAGCATAACCCGCCAGGATATCGAAAATCATATTGGCATCAGCCGTGAATTCAACGTTTTCGAATTACAAAAAGCCCTGGCTGCTGGGGATACCTTGTTGGCAAACAAAATAGTATCCTTTTTCAGCGTCTCAGGAAAGAACCAAACGATACCTGCGATTTCGGCCATTTTCGCCTTTTTTCAAAAATTATATCGCTTTCATAGCGTGCGGCAATTGTCGGAAAAGGACCAAATAAAAGCCCTGGATTTAAAGAATGCCTATTTCCTTAAGGATTATCATGCAGCAGCCCGCCTTTTCCCCCCTGACCGACTGGAATGCATTTTTAGTTTTCTCCTTGAGGCGGATCTTCATGCCAAGGGCATCGGTTACGCCGGAGAAACAAGGACCGGCGAAGATATCCTTCGTCGACTTGTCTGGAAAATATTGCATTGATTTCCCTGGATTATTTGGAAGATTCCATTTTTTTCTATTTTTGCCTTTATATATGGAAGTAATGAACACTTGGAATACTTGGCGGTGGCGCTTTTTCTCTCGATGGGAGGGGGGGTAAACATGCTTTTGATATTCCTTTAAAGCGGTTTGTCGGTTTCCCTCGGCAAACCGCTTTTTCTTTTAATTCGTGCCCATGCAAGGAACTAAAGTACGTCTAAAAACCAGGGTTTCCCGGCAATTGGCAGATTTGCTGACACCCGTTTCCCTGTACCTTAAAGTCCGTGACCACTTTACCGATCCGGTTTTGCTGGAATCAAACGATTTCAGCAGTGCCTCCGATTGTTTTTCCTATATCGGTTTACAGTCCCTGGCTACCCTTTCTGCAAAAGGCGGAAAGGTTGTGATGGAACACCCGGCCATGAGCCGCCAGACTTTCCAGATTTCCGACGCGCTTTCCATGCCGGAATTGCTGAAAGAATTTACCAGCTCCTTTGAGGTGGACGATTTACACCATCTGCCCGTTTTCAACGGCTTTTTTGGCCACGTTGGATTTGAAGGGGTACAATATTTCGACTCCCTATCCTTCGATGCTTCCCGGGACAACCAAGGGATTCCCGATCTACGATTCTCGCTCTACCGTTTTGTCATCGCAGTGAATCACTACAAGAACGAATTGTTCATTCTTGAAAACCTTCTTCCTGGTGAATCGCCTACCTCCGACAAACTGACCGCCTTGTTGGGTAGTCAGAAAATTCCGGAATATCCCTTTGCTCTCGATGGTGCAGAGGAGGAAAATATGTCTGACGCGGCATTCCTGGATTTGGTAGCCAAGGGCAAGCATCACTGCCAGCAAGGTGACGTGTTCCAGATTGTTTTCAGTCGGCAGTTTCGGCAAAAGTTCAAAGGTGATGAATTCAACGTATACAGGGTATTGCGCTCTATAAATCCTTCCCCCTACTTGTTTTATTTTGACTATGGTTCCTATAAAATTTTTGGCTCTTCCCCCGAAGCCCAAATTGTGGTGAAGGGAAATCGGGCTTTTATCCATCCGATTGCCGGAACCTACCGACGTTCGGGTGACCTAGCGGAGGATTCGCGGCGGGCTGCGGAACTGGCCAGAGATCCAAAGGAAAATGCCGAACACATCATGCTCGTCGATCTGGCCCGCAATGACCTAGGTCGGCATGCCGTTTCGGTAGAGGTAAAAAAACTTAAGGAAATCCAATATTTCAGCCATGTCATCCATTTGGTTTCCACGGTGGAAGGTATCTTGGACGGACATACCAATCCTCATCAGGTTTTTGCCGACACTTTCCCGGCTGGAACGCTCTCGGGCGCGCCGAAGTACAAAGCCATCGAACTCATAAGCCGCTATGAACCTGAAAGCAGAGGATTTTATGGGGGCTCTATTGGATGCCTTGGGTTCCATGGCGATATCAATCAGGCCATCGTCATACGCTCCTTTCTCAGCAAAGACCACCAGCTTTTCTATCAGGCTGGTGCCGGTATTGTTCAGGCAAGCGATCCGCATAGTGAACTTCAGGAGGTCCGAAACAAGCTCGGAGCACTTAAAAAAGCGCTTGCCGAAGCAGAAAATAGGGCAACGACAACCCTGGAAGCATGAAAATTCTTGTCCTGGATAACTACGATTCCTTTACCTACAACCTGGTGCAATACATTCGGGCCCTCACGGGTTTTCTCCCAGATGTTGCCCGCAACGACGCCATTCGCTTAGATGAAATTGAGGCCTGGGATGCGGTATTGCTCTCCCCCGGCCCAGGACTTCCCCATGAGGCTGGTATTATGCCTGCTCTAATCCGCCGGTATTTCAATCAAAAACCTATATTGGGTATTTGCCTTGGTCACCAGGCCATTGGCGAAGCGTTTGGCGGAAGATTGGAAAACCTATCCCAGGTATTCCACGGTGTTTCTACCCCGGTTAATGCCATTGAATTGGACGATCCGCTTTTTATTGACATGCCTGCCTCTTTTGACGCAGGCCGCTATCATAGCTGGGTGGTAAGCCGCGATGCATTTCCGGACGAGTTACGCGTGCTTTGTCAGGATACGGATGGAAGGATTATGGCAATCCGTCACAAATCTTACCCAGTATATGGAGTGCAGTTCCATCCGGAATCCATCATGACTCCCCTGGGTAAGAAACTAATCGATAACTTCCTGCAAATGGTATGAAGGATATTCTCAACAGGCTCTTCCAACACGAAAAATTATCCCGCAATGAGGCCAAGGACGTCTTGCTTCGTATAGGCGCCGGGGAATGTAACGAGGTGCAAATCACCGCATTTACAACGGCCTTTAATATGCGCCCCCTAGCCTTGGAAGAACTTCAGGGTTTTCGGGATGCCCTACTGGAATTGTGCCATACCGTGGACCTGGATGGTATGCCCTCCATTGATATTGTAGGTACTGGAGGGGATGAGAAGAATACCTTCAATATCTCTACCCTAACTTGTCTCGTTGTGGCTGGCGCTGGCTATAAGGTAACCAAGCATGGCAGCTACGGCGTTTCCTCGGCGGTTGGCTCCTCGGATGTGCTCATCCAACTTGGATACACCTTTACTCCGGATGTTTCCGTGCTTCGGAAACAGTTGGATGTAGCCCATATCTGCTTTCTACACGCCCCACTTTTTCATCCAGCACTCAAAGTAGTGGTTCCTGTCAGAAAGCAACTTGGCACTAAAACCTTTTTCAACATTATGGGGCCTTTGGTGAACCCCGTAAGACCCACCCACCAACTATTCGGCACCTTTAGTCTGGAATTGCTGAGATCTTATCAGTATATCATGGAGCAAACGGGCCGCCAGTTTTCTATTATCCATGCCCTGGATGGCTATGACGAAATTTCCCTTACTGGCACCTTGAAATGGGTTTCTAATGAATCAGAATCCCTTCTGAATCCTGAGGATTTTCAGCTACCAAGGGTTCAACCCGCTGATTTGTACGGAGGTGACGATGCCGCCGAGGCAGCCAGCATCTTTTTGGCGGTGCTCGAGAACCGTGCCCCGGAATCCCATAAGCATGTTGTCTTAGCTAATGCGGCACTGGCTATCCATACCATATGTCCAGACAAATTGCTGGCAGATTGTCTCGATGAGGCCCGCCGAGCCCTGGAGGGTGGCTTTGCTGCCAACACCTTGAAAATGCTGTTGACCTGAATGGAAGACGTACTAAGCCGCATCGTTGCAGCCAAAAGAAAGGAGGTTGAAGCATTACACACTAAGACCCCTCAGACTCATCTGGAAAAATATCCTCTTTTCAAGCGCACCCCTTATTCGCTTTGCAATTTTATCCGAAATCCTTTCAAGACGGGAATTATAGCTGAGTTTAAACGAAAATCACCATCGAAAGGCTACTTGAAAATGGACGCTGTCCCCAAAATAATCTGCCAAGCATATTTCCAACACGGTGCCTCCGGTCTTTCTGTGTTGACTGATAATCCATTCTTTGGAGGATCCCTGGAAGATTTGGAGGAGGCCAGGCTTTTTACCCCACTTCCCATCTTGCGCAAGGAATTTATCGTGGATACCCTCCAGATCTATGAAACTAAAGCTATTGGCGCAGATGCGTTGTTACTCATTGCTGAATGCCTCTCTGCTCAGGAAATCAAAGAATTTGCAAGTTTAGCCGGTGACCTTGGCTTGGAGGTCCTTTTGGAGGTTCACGGAAGGGAGCAATTGGATAAATGGGTGCCCGGAATCGGTCTCATTGGTGTGAATAACCGCAATTTGAAGACCATGTCTGTGTCTGTCCAGCAAAGCCATGATCTTTTGCCCCATCTTCCCCAGGAATCCGTGAAAATCTCAGAGTCTGGTCTTAGGAATCCCTCCACCTTAGTGTCCCTGCGGAAGGCTGGATTCGACGGTTTCCTCATCGGGGAGCACTTTATGACCCAGGAGGATACACCAGATGCGGTGGCCTCTTTCATGGAAGAATTCATTGGCCTTTGGATTCAGCACAATCTGGACAATGGAGAATAACACAATGATTGCTAAGGTTTGTGGGCTTACAGATCCCCAACAGCTACTTGACATCGCTGGCCTTGGGGCTGACTGGATAGGATTTATTTTTTATCCCCTCTCCGCGCGCTACGTTGGTCGCCATACGGAACTAATCCGTTGGTTTTCCTCAGAGGGAGGAGTAAAACTAAGAAACGTGCGCAAGGTGGGTGTTTGCGTAGACGAACCCTTGATCAATGTTTTTAAACATTGTTTGGATTTTCACCTCGATATGATTCAGTTGCATGGCAACGAAAATCCGGAGTATCTAGACCAACTGTTGGCCGGATTACATGAGCGTGGATTTGGGCAAGTTCGACTTATAAAGGCCTGGGGTGTGGATGATACTTTTGATTTTGAAAGATGCAGGCCCTTCGATGGTCTTGTTTCTTTTTTCCTTTTCGACACGCGTTCGGTGGGTCATGGGGGCAGCGGTAGCCAGTTTCCTTGGCATCTTTTGGAGGCTTATAACGGGAGGACCCCTTTTATCCTCAGCGGAGGGATTGGCCCTAAAGATTTGGATTCATTGGCTGCATTGTCTCATCCGCGTTTTGCGGGCGTGGACGTCAATAGTAAATTTGAACTTTCCCCAGGTATCAAGGATATCCATAGTCTTCGGTCTTTCATGACAGGATTTCGCCAGATTGCGTTTAACTCAAATGCTTCGTTATGGTCCAGCTAAGTGACAAGGGCTACTACGGCTCTTTTGGAGGCGCCTATGTGCCGGAAATGCTTTACCCCAACATCCGGGAATTGCAAGACACCTATCTGCAAATCATCAGTGAGGATGCTTTTCAACGGGAATTCCAGGACCTTCTTCGGGATTATGTCGGCCGACCAACTCCTCTATACCTTGCGGAAAATCTCTCTGCACGATGTAAAGCCTCCATTTATCTCAAGCGGGAGGATTTGTGCCATACCGGGGCACATAAAATAAATAATACCGTTGGTCAGGTTCTCTTGGCGCAGCGCCTGAATAAGAAACGGATTATCGCAGAAACCGGTGCAGGTCAACATGGCGTAGCTACCGCAACTGTTTGTGCACGCATGGGCCTGGAGTGCATCATCTACATGGGAGCGGTAGATATGAAAAGGCAAGCACCCAACGTGGCCCGGATGAAGATGCTGGGTGCCCGCGTGGTACCTGCCACCTCAGGTAGCCAAACCCTTAAAGATGCCACGAATGAAGCGATTAGGGATTGGATTAATAACCCGGTGGACACGCACTATATCATTGGATCGGTTGTTGGTCCGCATCCCTATCCCGATATGGTCGCCCGCTTTCAGTCTGTAATTTCCCAGGAAATGAAGACGCAGCTAATGGACGCAACCGGAAGAGAAAATCCAGACCTGATTGTTGCCTGCGTTGGTGGAGGAAGCAATGCTGCTGGAGCCTTCTACCATTATCTCAATGACCCGAAGGTTCGGCTCATTGCGGTGGAAGCTGCGGGGGAAGGAGTACATTCAGGAAAGTCCGCAGCTACCAGCGTATTAGGTACCGAGGGAATTATCCATGGGTCCCGGACGCTGCTCATGCAAACTTCGGATGGTCAAATTGTCGAACCACACTCGATTTCTGCTGGACTGGACTATCCTGGCATAGGACCGCTGCATGCTCACTTGATAAAGACAGGGCGAGCGGAACCTGTTTCCGTTACAGACAGCGAAGCCCTACAGGCGGCGTTGGACTTGTCTCGAGTGGAGGGAATCATTCCCGCCCTGGAAACTGCTCACGCTCTCCATGCCCTGAAGTGCCTTGCGTTTCGGTCTTCCGATGTTATTGTAGTCAACTTGTCTGGAAGGGGCGACAAAGATCTTACCACCTATATGGATAACCTAGCTATCCGCTGATTCAAAATGCCTGATAATCGTCTAAACCGTTTGCTTCGCCTTCGGAGCCGCAATCTATTAGCCATCTATTTCACGGCGGGCTATCCAAAGTTGGAGGATACCCTGGATATTCTCCTCGCTCTGGAAAAGAGTGGGGTGGACTTAGTGGAAATTGGCATTCCCTACAGCGACCCCATGGCTGATGGACCTGTCATCCAGGAAAGCGGCATGAAGGCCATAAGCAATGGCATGTCGCTGAAGGTGTTATTCGGCCAACTACAGGGAATTCGGAAAACCATCAGCATCCCGCTTTTAATGATGGGTTATTTCAATCAAATGCTCCAATATGGAGTGGATGCCTTTTTGGATGACTGTGTGGAGACAGGAATAGACGGTCTAATCATTCCCGATTTGCCTCTATACGAATATGAAACCCTTTATCGTGAAAAATTCCTCTCACGGGAGATCTCTATCTGTTTTCTGCTGACGCCCCAAACAGAAGAGGCTCGTATTCGGGAGATTGATCGCTTGTCCACTGGTTTTATCTACGTAGTATCTGACTCTTCCATTACAGGCGTAAAGGAGGGAATTTCTCCGGATCAGTTGGCTTATTTTGAACGAATCGGTTCCCTGGGACTGGAGACGCCGCAACTAATTGGCTTTGGTATAAGCAACAGCCATGGTTTTGAAACGGTATGTCGACATGCCAGCGGTGGAATCATTGGCAGTGCCTTCATCCGGCATCTGGGCCAGGGTGGAAATGTTGCCGGGGCTGTTGCCACTTTTGTGGAAAGTATTCGGCACCTTAAGCCTTGAAGGTCCCAGGACAATCCACGGGTCAGCTGAATACATAGAGCACCTTGTTCTTTTTGCCATTCTCCACCAAAAGGTATTTTTCATGGAAGAGATGCCTGGAAGTGATAGTTTCCTCTGCTGAAACAACCTTTTTCCCATTTATCCGAATAGCTTGATTCTGTACAGCCCGACGCCATTCGCCCCTGGAAGGGAATAAGGGACTGTGGTCAGTGAGAAGCTGGGTCAACCCTAGTTCCCCTGTGGTTAATTCCCGAGGCAAATGGAAGGTGGGAATTTCCTGGGCAATCATGGAAAACTCGACCTCAGTGAGCTGCTGATCATCCAGACCAGACCGATTGAAAAGCAGCTGCGTTACTTTTTGGACTGCGTGATAGGCCTCCGGTCCATGAATCCGCAAGGTCAATTCTTCTGCCAAAAGGCGTTTTTGCTCCCGAATATCTAGGCTGCTTTCTTTTTCTTCCACGGTTTGCCTGGATTCCATGGTAAAATACCGCACTAGCCGGGGCAAGTCGGCATCGTCGGCATTTATCCAAAACTGGTAAAAGCGGTACGGACTCGTCAGGTTGCTGTCAAGCCAGATATTGCCTTCGGCTGATTTGCCAAACTTGCTGCCGTCCGCCTTGGTGAGCAGAGGGGTGGTTAGCGCAAATGCCTTGCCTCCAAGATTTCGCCGGATAAATTCTGTCCCTGAGGTGATGTTTCCCCATTGATCCGAGCCACCCATTTGCAGTCGGCAATCCTGCTGCTGGTAAAGGCATTGAAAATCGTAGGCCTGCAGCAGTTGGTAGCTGAATTCGGTAAAGGAAATGCCTCCTTCTAAGCGCTGCTGCACCGAGTCTTTGGATAGCATGTAGTTCACCGTCAAGGTCTTGCCCGCATCGCGGAGAAAATCCAGCACATGGAGGCCCTGGTAATAATCAAGGTTATTCACAAAAACCGCCGGATTAACCTCATGAGTGAAATCTAGCAGGGAGAGAAACTGCCTCTTCTGAAAATTTAGGTTCTCATCTAGCTCTTCATAGGACTTAAGTTGCCTTTCCTTGTCTTTACCTGAGGGGTCCCCAATGCGGCCCGTTGCGCCGCCAAGGAGAACCACAGGATGGTGACCTGCTTGCTGGAAAAGCTTTAGAAGCATGACCTGCACGTAGTTACCGATAGTCAGGGAGGGGGCAGTAGGATCAAAACCAATATAGGCAGTTGGCCGCTCTGTACGCAGGTATTCTTCTAAACCAGGGGTCATTTCCTGAAGCATTCCCCGCCATGCCAGCTCTGATAAAAAATCCATCGCCTCTGTTTTGCCGGCAAAAATAACCATTTGAACCCAATGCCATCGGACATCCCTTTATAGTCCTTCTCCGGAATAGGGCCAAGGGAATTATTCGGTCTTCCTATATTGCATACCATAAGCCGGAATCACCATGAGCTGGGAGTTCAGCTTGGCAGCGCGCCTTGCGGATAAAAGAGAAAAATCTTTCGTAAGTATTATCATCCGTATCGCTTCGGTGGCTGTAGCCCTAAGTATGGCGGTCATGCTGGTTACTACGGCCCTTATCGCCGGATTTAAGACGGAAATC
>Ga0169931_10002470_pt1 | contig 30126 bp, 26 predicted proteins | sample Kivu_15m_20L_FD_129675 | JGI IMG/M metagenome (GOLD analysis project Ga0169931, IMG submission 129675) | Freshwater microbial communities from Lake Kivu, Western Province, Rwanda to study Microbial Dark Matter (Phase II) - Kivu_15m_20L... | ecosystem: Environmental > Aquatic > Freshwater > Lake...
GCCCGCGCTCGTCGCCCGCGAGCTCGCGCTTGCACGCCAAGCTCCCCGCCGAGCGGCGACGCTAGACTTTTCGCCCCGTGTTGCGCCTGCTCGCGTTCTTCGTCGGCGTGTTCGTCGCTCTGCGTGTCCTGCAGCTCGTTCCCGGCATCGGCTGGCTGTTCCGCGGCTTCTTCGGCTTCTGGCTCACGGCGATCGGGCTCGCGTGGGGTCTGAGCGTGCTCTCGGCCCGCTGGGAGTCGCGCCGGCGCCTCAAGCGCCAGATCGATGCGCTCGGTCAGGTCGACAATCCGCACGTGCGCGGCAAACGCGGCGCGCTGCGCCTCGCCAGCGGCGACGCGCGCGGAGCGCTCTCCGACCTCGAGGCCGCGGCGGCGGGCGAGCCCGAGGTCGCGGAGTGGGCTTACCGCCTAGGGCTGGCGCGGCTCGCGCTCGGAGACGCGCGCGCGGCCGCGGCGGAACTCGCGCGCGCGGAACAGCTCGACGCCGATTGCGCCTACGGCGGGGTGCAGCTGGCGCTGGCCCGCGCGGAGCTTGCTCGCGGAGAGCCGCGGCGCGCCATCGACGCGCTCGAACGATTCGAACGCGCGCGCGACCAGACGGCCGAGAGCGCTTACCTGCGCGGGTTGGTGCTGGCGCGTACCGGGCGCGGGCCGGAGGCGCGTGCGCAGTTTGCGAGCGTGTCCGGCATCGTCGCGCGCACGCCGCAGTTCCAGCGCAAGGCGCAGCGTCCGTGGATGTGGCGCGCGTGGCTCGGGCGCTTGGGGCTGGCGCGCTGAGCGGCGCTCGCGTGCGCTACGGTGTGCGCTACGGCGTGCGCTACGGCGTGCGCCGCGCGAACGCGCGCAGCGAGGCGATGTAGAGCGCGAGCGAGACGCCCGCCAGCGGCAGCCAGTACTTGGGGTCGAGCCCGCCGCGTTTTTGGATCTCGAGGAAGCGCTCGACGTCGGTGAGGCGGAACAGCGACCAGTGCGTCACGCGCTCGACGAGGTACAGCGCGAACTGCAGGATCGTGAAGAACAGCAGCGCGAAGGCGATCGCCAGCGGCGTGCGCGAGAGCGTCGAGAGGAAGAACCCCAGGCTGTAGATCGCGAGCAGCAGCAGGTTGGTGTGCAGTGCGCTCCACAGGAGCGGGCCGTAGGTGAGCTTCTCGCCGATGTGCTCGAGCAGCGCGGGGATCGTCAGGGTCGAGGCGAACACCGGCAGGCACACGGCGAGCGCGCCTTCGACGTAACGTTCGGTCAACAGGCGCGTGCGTGAGACGGGCCGCGCGAGGAAGATCTCGAGCGTGCCGCGGTGCGCTTCGCCGGCGACGGCGCCGACTGAGAGCAGCACGGCCGCCGCGACTCCCAGCGTGTTGCAACCCTTGAAGAAGTGCTGGCCGGTGACGTACGCGAACGCGCCGCCGGTCTCGAGCGTGTCGATGATGCCGCGCATCACCGGCAGCGGAGCTAGCGCGCGGAACTTGCCGATGTGCTTGGAAAAGTCCGGCCAGTAGAGCACCGCGGGGACGAGCATGAGCTCGAGCACGATGAAGAAGCCGATGCCGCGGCCGAGGGTCGAGTTGAGCCAGCGGATCATCAGCAAGCCTCCACGCCGTACAGGTCGCGGTAGAGTTCTTGAAGCGACGCGCGGCCGAATTCCAGCGCTGTCGGGGCGCCGACGCCGTCGAAGCGGGTGAGCCGTTCGAGCACGCCGCGCGGATCGTCGTCCGCGAGCTCGACGAGCAACTCCGTGTCTCGGACTCGCGCGCTGCGCACGTGCGGAGCAAGTTCGCCTGCTGCGCGCGCCAACGCTTGCGCGAGGCCTGCGTGCGGCGCGTAGGCGACTCGCAACAGCCGCCGCGCGCGGGCGGCGGTGGACTCCGCGCTCTCGTTCGCGATCACCTTTCCGCCGTGGATGAACACGAAGCGCTGGCACACTCGGTCGACCTCGCCCAGGTGGTGCGACGAGAGCAGGATCGTCGTGCCGCGCGCCGCGTCCTCGCGCAGCAGCTCGATGAGCACGCCGCGTTTGGTGGGATCGAGTCCTTCCGACGGTTCGTCGAGGATGCGCACGCGCACCTGCGGCGCCAGGGCGGCGGCGAACAGCAGTTGGCGCTTCATGCCGTGGCTGTAGGCGTGCACGCGGCGTTCCAGCGGCAGTTCGAAACGGCGCGCGTAGTCCTCCGCGCGCGCGTGCGCGTCGCGCTCGCGGCCGCGCAGCAGGAACTCGAGTTGTTGCGCTCCGCTGAGCTCGCCGTACAGCGCAATTTCGCCCGGCGCGTAGGCGCAGCGGCGCCGGATCGCGAGGCCGTCGCCCTCGAGCGCCGCGCCGTCGACGCTGGCTTCACCGGCGTCGGGCTTGGTCAGCCCGATCAGCATCCGCATGAGTGTCGTCTTGCCGCTTCCGTTCGGGCCCAGGAGTCCGGTCACGCCCCCCGGTCCGACGTCGAGGTCGGTGGGTGCGAGCGCCAGCTTGCTCCCGAAGCGGCGCGTGAGCCCGCGCGCCACGATCTTGCCCGCCGCTGCTTCCACCATCCGCGGATCGTAGTGTCTGCGCGCGGGTGTTGCGCCTCTGCGCTCGCTCGAGCGGGCTGTCGAGCTCGACGGCGCGCGGCCTGCGCAACGAAGCTCGGCCCGCGCGCTCGCCCGGCGCGCCGCGTCGCCAGCAGAGTTGAGCTACCCTGGGCGGACAAGCGAATCGTGGAACCGCGTCCGTCCCAAGTGCTCAAACGCGACGCGCTCGGCCGCGTCGAACTCGTCGAAGTCGGCGGTGAGTGGCGCGTGCGGCGCGTCGCCTGCGGCGGGCGGCTGCCCCTGTCGGCTTGGGTGGCGCGCAAGCTGCTCGCCCGCGAGCGGCGCGCCCTCGCGGCGCTGCGGGGACTCGAAGGCGTCCCGCCGCTGCTGGAGCAAGCGCCGCAGGTCGACGTGCTCGAGCGCGGCCGCTTGCCGGGCGAGCCGCTCCACCGCGCGAAGGAACTGCCGCTGGATTTCTTCGAGCGGCTCGAGGCGCTGGTGCGGGCCATGCACGCGCGCGGGGTTGCGCACAACGACCTGCACAAGGAGCAGAACGTCATCGTGCTGCCGGACGGCGCGCCGGGCTTGATCGACTTCCAACTCGCGAGCGTGCACCGACTGCCCTCGCGCTTGCTCGAGCGCCGCGCGCTCGACGACCTGCGGCACATCGCCAAGCACCGCCGGCGCTACCTGCGCTTTGCGCGCGTGGTCGACGCGCGTGTTGCGCCGCCGCCGGAGTTGCTGGCGGCGCCGCCGCGCGCGCCGCAGCGGCGCGGGATCGCCCGCGTGTGGCGCGTCACCGGCAAGCCGCTCTACAACTTCGTGACGCGCCGTGTGCTCGGCCGCCGCGACGGCGAGGAGCGCCGCGCGCTGCACGACGAGTGGCCCGTGTGGACCGCAGCCACGCGCCCGCGCCGTTGAGCGGCGAGCGATCGGCCTGCGAGCCGGTTGGAAGTCGGCCGCTCGATGCGTGAGCTGCGCTCGGCGGCTGCGCGCGTTGTGCGGCGCGCGTTGTGCGGCGCGCGTTGTGCGGCGCGCGTTGTGCGGCGCGGGCCACGGACGCCGTGGTGGTTGGACCGAGCCAGCGTTGACGCCGAGACGCTCCCGACGCGTCCGCCGCCGGTTGCGCGCAGACGTCGCGGAGAGAGCGCTCCGCTCAGAGCACGTCAGCGCGGTAGACCCACTTGCGCTTGCGCGGGAAATCGCGTTTGTAGGTCACTAGGCGCCAGAGTTGGTCGGGGCCCACGGCGGCGAGGTAGCGGCGTGTTGCGCCGTCCGCGCCGTTGATTTCGACGGTGCCCGTCACCAAGCCGACCAGCTTGAGATCGTGTCCCTTCGCACCGACGCGGTACAGCCCGGCGCCGGCTTGGCCGTCGCGTTCGAGCACCTGACCGGGCACGTCGACGATCAGTCCCTCGAGCTGCGGCTCGGATCGCACCGTCACGTCGGCGGTCCAGCGCTCGCGGCCGGTCCGGCCGATCACACGCAGCGTCTCGCCGGCCTGCGGCGTGCGGAACGAGATCGGCACCCGCGGGAGCTTGATCTGCGGTTCCGCGGTGAACAGGCCGCCGCCGAGCGGTTCGATGACCGAGAACTCGATGCTCGGGCCGTCGCCGTACCAGGCGGTCAACTCCACGGCCCCGGAGCGAGCCGTGCGGCCCAGGAAGACCACGCCGAAGTCCGTGGAGACACCCAACTCACTCGCACCGCTTCCGCCGCGCAGTTCGAGCACCGGGTCGGCCACCATGCGTGTGCCCTGGCACGAGAGCGTGGCGACGAGCAGCAGGATCAGGCTCGAGAGCTTGGCGAGGGGTATGTGCATGGATCAGAGGCGCGGCCTACGCCGCAGCCTATCGTCTCGCGCCCCCGCGCTCCCAGAGCCGCGCGGCGCAGCAGTTGCGCCGATGGAGCCAAGCGCCGTTCACCGGCCGGCGGGGCCGGTGAGCCCCGCGGCTACTTGGCGGCCTTGAACTTCTCGAACTGGCGGCGGTAGACGTCGTTTTCGGGCGCCAACTCGGTCGCCAATCCGTAGGACTTCATGGCCTCTTCCTTGGGCCGATTCATGCCCTCGACCGTGAAGCTCGACGAGTCGTCGTCGTCGCCCATGGACATCGAGAATCCGCCGTTCAGCAGTCCTCCCATGTCCCAGCGGTAGCGGGCGTTGAGCGGCTCCAAGTCGATGGCGGCCTGGAGCGCGGCGCGGGCTTCTTCGTCGCGGTCCAGTTCCTTCAGGACCGAGTGGCGAGCCCAGTGGGCACGCGCGTCCTTGAGGCCGCCCTTGAGAGCGGCGTCCAAGTCTTCGAGCGCTTGCTCAGCCGCCTTCTTGGTCTTCTCGCGATCGAGACGGCCGTCGGTGCCGATGACCCACAAGCCGCGGTACGCGACCGAGGTGTAGGCGCGCTTGAAGAGCTGCTCGGGCTCGGTGAGCTTGATGTTCCCGATCCAGGTCTTCCACTCCTTCTCCAAGACGTTGATGTCCTTGACACCCAACGCTTGGAGCACGACGCGACGAATCTCCTGCGCCGACGCCTGCTTGGCCGTGCCGCTCTTGTCGAACTGCGCCGGGACCGCGACGGTCTCGTAGGTGATGCCCTTGGCCTGCGTGTACAGGTCCTTGAAGAACTTGTTGAAGGCCTTCTGGTACTTGGGATTCGACTCGTTCAGGAAGTAGATGAACGCCCAGGCGTGGGCGTACTGGAAGCCGTCGAAGTCATCGCGCTCGATGTCGAACAGTTTGTCGAGCTTCGTGTCGGTGCCGTCCTTCATCGCGTCCTGAACGGTGAGCAGGCGGTCCGACTGCATCGCGCCCGGCTTGATGACGAGCTTGCCCTTCTTGTCGCGCGAGATCTCCGCCGAGCCGAAGTAGTCGGCCACGGCTTCGTTGAGCCAGATCTGCGGGTAGTACTGCGGATCGATCAGGTAGGTGAGCAGGTGCGTGCACTCGTGCAACGCGACCCACTCGGTTTGCGCCGGCTCCGCGTAGTAGTGGTAGAAGGTCAAGACAGGCGGCGACTCGCCGCGGTTGAAGTAGCCGAGCACCGAAGGACTGTCGGGCTTGGCGTACTTGGTGAAGTCCGACTTGTTCTTGTAGACGTGCACGTCCATCTTCGTCCGCCCTAGCACCGGGCTGACCTTGATGCCGAAGCGCTCGTCCATGAGCGAGTAGTACGCCTCCATCAGCTCGCAGTAGTACTCGAGCAGCTCCGGAGAGGTGTTCGACTTGACCACGAAGTGCTTGGTCTCCTTGACCCAGGCGTTGTTCCAGTCCGAGTGCAGCGCGATGTCGTCCGCACGCTTCTTCGCCGCCGCCGCTTCCTTCTCGAGTTCGTCCTCTTAGGCAGCTTTCGAGAACCACTTGCCCTTGTACTTGATGAAGCCTTGGGCGAGCTTCTGCCGCTCGTCGTCGTCCTTGGGGACGTAGTCGGCCATGTTGCCGGAAACTTCGACGGCCTTGACCTTGTCTTTGGCCAGCACGACCACGTCGTGCTCGAACTCGATGCGGTAGTTCCCGGCCTCCTCGCGCACCTTCTTGCACTGGAGGAAGCGGTTGTCGTGGGTGATGACGCGGTCGAAGGCGTCCGCGGCCGGGGCCAATGCGAGGAGCGCGCCGACGACAGAGAGCAGATGGGTGGTCTTCAATGTGCCAGGGTGGGCTGGAGCCCCGAGGTGCGGTTGCGGAAGCGTGCCGGGGAAGGCAGAACGCCCGGAGCGGGCGTCGGTCGAATCAGATGCTCAGAATGTAGTCGCGCCAAGCCTTGTCGAGCGTGTCGAAGTCGATCCCGGCGAACGCCGCGTCGACGGCCTTGTCGAGGCTGTCGGTTTCGACCAGCGTGCGCAGGTACACGTCGAGCACCTTTTCGTACGCGGGGTCCCAGTACTTCGCCGCATCCTTGCCGGTGCGCAGGAAGTAAACGAACGACCAGCCTTGCGCGTAGTGGATTCCGGCGTGGGTGTCGTACTTGGCGTTGCCGGAGTAGTACTGCTGCTGCGTCCAGCGCACGATCTCCTTCAACGGGACCACCCCCTGCTGCGGCTCGATGCCCTTCGCGCGCTCGGCTTCGGCCTTCTTGATCTGTTCCTTGATCAGGCCGACGCGCCAGTCGAACGGCCGCAGCTTGAACTTGCTCCCGTTCAGCTGGTAGCCGGAGAAGAAGTCGCCGTTGCCCTCGTTGTACCAGCTGTGCGGAGCGAAGTTCCCGAGGAAGTAGAAGATGTACTGGTGGAACGCTTCGTGGTTGAGCGTCGCCCACGTGTTGCGCCGTCCGCCGCCCTTTTGGTCGTCGTAGATCACCAGCTCTTGGTGCCACGAACTCCAGTAGCCCGCTGAGCCGCCGGGCCCGCCGTAGCTGGTGTACTCGTCGTCGTCCTTGCACACGCGCACGACGCTGCAGCGGCTGAGCTCCATCGGATCGATGTTCGCCGCCACGGTGCGGCCGGCGAGTTCGCGCTCGATGTCGATCTCCTCGGGCTTCTTGTCCGCGTCGGGCTTTTCCTTTTCCTCGGCGTTGCGGCGCGCCTTGGCGAGCAAGCGCAGCTCCTTCACCAACTCGATCGAGTACAGCTCTTCGTAGACGGTGCGGATGGCTTCGAGACGCTCGATGAGCTCCTTGATGAACTGCTTGTCGTCGTTCTTCGAGGTGATGATGAAGTAGTTGTGCGACTCGTACAGCGCCCAGCCTGGATTCTTCATCACCTGCTGCTCGAGATCCCAGCGCTTGAGGTCGCGTAGCGAGTTGCCCCGCGGGCCGGTGCTGGTGAGCTTGGTGTTCAGCTCGAGCCGTTTGAAGCTCTTGCCGACGTCGTCCAACGCGCCTTCCCACTTGCCCCAGGCCTTCTTGCCGCCCGGTGAGTAGGAGATCACGGCGATGTCCACATCGGCCGAGAGCTTGTAGACGTACGCGAGCGCGGCGAGCTCGATCCCATCGTCCTTCGAGCCCTCGATGCGGCTGTACAGCAGGCGCGTACCGATCACGCCGTCCTTCTTCACCTCCTTGCGCTCGATCTGCTTCCAGTCATCCAGGTGGCGCTTGGCGTAGTCCTCGAAGGTCGCCAGTCCGCCGAAGTCGAGGTTGATGACGATCTTCTTCTTGTCGCCCTCCTCCTTCTCCTCCTCCGGCTTGGGTTCCTCCTTCTTGCGGCGGTCGAACTTGAGCAACTCGACGCGCGCTTCCTCGAGCGGCATCCCTGTCTTGGGGTTGCGGATCGTGTTCTCGTAGCCCTGCGTGTACTTGCCGATCAGGTTGGTCTCATCCGGCTGCGCCGGCACGAAACCCCACGACGGCATTTTCTGGAACGCAAACCCCAGGTCGACCTCGTCCTTGTAGACGTTCGTGAGCTTGGGAACGGTCTGCGCCGCGGCCGGCGGCGCGAGTTGGGTCGTCCCCAGCGCCAGCAGACCGAGGGTCAGTGCGATTCGTGCGAGACGAGTGCGTGCGTTGAACATCGGAAGGTCCTGCAGACGCGCGGATGAGCGCCAAGTGGCGCGGAAAGTTTCAGCAGCGCGAAAAAAACGGGAGTCGAATCCACGCCTGAGCGTGGCGCCGAAGGAGCTGTGGCTAGCGCGAACGTTCCATTGCCACGGTCCGCCTCCAGCCCGGGTTATACACCCCCGGCGCCCGTCGCTAGCACGTACGCCTAGGTAAAGGGCACGCCAGAGCTGCATCTTGGGCTCCCGAGCAAGCTGCCCCCAACTCCTACCGCGGTCGTTGCGTAGCCCGCGACTTCCTTCGGCGAACGGCGCGCCGACGACGCTCGGGTCCGCGCCTCGCCCGTTCCCCTCGAGAATCCCTATGTCCCGTTCCGTTCTCTCCCTTGTCGCCGTCTGCTCGCTGCTCCTGCTCGGGGTGCTGGCGTTCATCCTGCTGCGCGCGCCCGCAGGGCCTGACCAAGCGTCGCAGTCCGCCGCGATGCCGGCCTCGGCGTCGAGCGGCAAGCCGGCTGCTGCGCCGCGTGCGGAACTCGATGCGCCGACGTCTGCCGATCCGACGCCGGGCGAGCGCACCGCCGCCGCGGCCGCGCCGGAGCTCTCGGTGGAGAACCCCACGGCCTCCGCCGCTCGGGCGGGGAACCCGGCGACCAAGTTGACCGGCGTCGTGATGAGCTCGGCGGGGTCGCCGATCGAAGGCGCGCTGGTGCGCGCAAGCCCGTCGGGCGGTGGTTTCGAGTTTGATCTGCCGCCGGAGCTGGAGGACGAGGACGGCCGCGCCGCCGGTCGTCGCAGCGAGACCAAGACCGACGCGCAGGGGCGCTTCGAGTTGTCCGGCGTGCGAGCGGGACAGCAACGAGTGAAGGTGCGCGCGGCGCGCTTCGCGACCTTGCAGGCGCGCGATGTGCGCGCGGTGGAGGGCGCGTCGACCGACGTCGGCACGCTCGTGCTGGAGCCGGGCGGCGTGCTCAGCGGCGTCGTCGTCGATCGGCGCGGCGCACCGGTCGCCGACGCGCGGGTGCTCCAGCTCCTCGAATCCCTCGGCGGCGGACTGATGATCGTCGGCGGCGCCCCCGGCGTCGAACTGGCGCGCAGCGGCGCTGACGGGAGCTTCCGCATCGACACGCTACCCGCCGGGCCGTTCCGGCTGCGCGTGTCGCACGACGCGCACCCCGACCAGAGCGCCAGCGGCGAGGTCGCCTCGCCCGGCCAGGTGCTGGCGCCGATCAGCGTCGTGCTCGACGACGGCTTCACGATCGCCGGGCGCGTCGTCGGTCTGCCGGCTTCTGCTGGCGAGCACTTGGTGCGCGCCTCGCCCAAGCGCGATGGAGTGGGCGCGATGCCCGAGTTCGATTTCGACTTGGGCGGCGGCGTGGGCGGTGAGTCGCGCTCGGGCAAGCTGGGCGCCGACGGCTCGTTCGAGATCCGCGGCCTGCGCGAGAACCAGCTCTACCTGCTGGGCTTGCGCAAGGCGCTGCGCCCTGGCGCTGAAGTGTTCGATTTCGGACAGCGCCTGTCCTCGCGCGTCGAGGCGCGCGCCGGCGAGCGCGGCGTGGAGCTGCAGTACCGGCCGGAGTCGGCCATCGTCGCGCAGGTGATCGACGCGGCGACGCGCAAGCCGATCGAAGAGCTCGAAGTGTCCGCCGGAGTCGGGTTCGCGATGCCGGTGGCTGCCGACGGGCGGGGGCGCAAGAACTGGCCCGAGGGCCGCATCCGCGCCGCGAACCTGCGGCCGCGCCGAGACGAGGACCGCGCGACGCTCAAGCTCGAAGCTGTGGGGTACCGCACCTACGAGCGCAGCGACATCGTGCTGCGCGAGGGCGAGGTCGTGGACCTGGGCGTGATCGAGCTCCAGGCGGTTCCCATGGTGGTCGTGCAGGTGCTCGACGATGCGACGGGCGCGCCGCTCGAGGGCGCGAGCGTCACGTTGCGCGTGACGCCCGAAGCCTCGGAGCGCGGCGGGTTCGTGGCGCGCACGATCACGGTGGAAGCGTCCGCGGGCGAGGCGGCGGACTTCGACTTCGGCGGCGAGAGCACGCGCGTCGCGCGCACCGACGCCGAGGGGCTGGCGCGGCTGTCCAGCTTCGAAGGCAAGCGTTGCACCGTGCTCGTCTCGCACGCGCGTTTCGCGCCGAGCACAAGCGCGGAGTTTGTCGGCGCTCCCGAGGCCAGTCCGCTGACGCTGCGCCTGCGCAAGGGCGGCGGAGCGCTTGTGAAGTTGATCGACGCCGCGGGAGCGCCCGTCGCCGGCGCGCGGATCGAGCGGCGCTCCGCGGGGGACGCAGAGGCGTTGGGACCGTTCGGGCCGGCGGGAAGTTCGAGCGAAGTCACGGACGCGTCCGGTGTCGCGCGCTTCGAGCGCCTCGCACCCGGCGTGCACGAGTTCCGTCCCGCGCCGTCGGCGGGCGGCGTGCTGATGGGCGGGGACATCGCCGTGTTCGCGGGCTTGTCCGAGAGTGACGAGTCCACGTGGGATTCCGTCGAAGTGCGCGAGGCGGAGTTCGCCGAGCTCACGTTGCGCGCGCCGCTCAAGGTGCTTGTCAGCGGCGTCGTGAGCGAAGCTGGCGAGCCGCTCGTCGGCGCCAGCGTGAGCCTGGATCGTCGCCCGGCCGACGGCGAGCCGCGCATGCCGCGCCTGCCGTTCGGCGGCGGACCGCGCGCCAAGACCGACAGCCGCGGCGCGTACGAGCTCAAGGACGCCACTCCCGGCGAGTACATCCTGACCGTCGAGCACCGCTCGCGGGCGATGCCCACCGAACTCGACGTGGTCGTGCTCGAGCGCGACACACGGCGTGACGTCGCACTGTCGATCGCGACCGTCGAAGGCCGCGTCCTCGACTCGCAAGGACGTGCGCTCGCGGGCGTGCGGGTGCGTGTCGAACGCGCCGACGAAGAAGGCGGGCCACGTGCGATCTTCAGCTTCGCGCTGGGGAGCACCGACGGCGGCGTCGAGAGCATCGGCGACTTCGGCGGCTCCGACGGCGTCAAGACGGACTCGGACGGTCGCTACGCACTGCGCGGCGTCAGCACGGGCGTGAAGCTCGTGGTGAGCGCGCAGGCGAAGGGCCTGCAACCGGCGCGCTCCGAGCCCTTCGAACTGGGCGAGAACGAGCTCAAGAGCGGCGTGAATCTCAAGCTCGCGCAAGCTGGCAGCGCAGAGGTCGCCGTGTTCCGCGCCGACGGAACCCCGGCGGCGATGGTGATCGTGACGGCCACGCCGGAGGGCGAGCTCGCCAAGAGCGCCGAGCGCAAGACCGAGTTCATCCAGGAGAGCGGCAAGGCGCTTTTGGATGGACTTGCGCCGGGGACGTGGCGCATCTCGGTGCGGCCGGTGGGCCTGGGCGCGGGCGGCGCGAACGGCGCGACCGCCGAACCGCAGGCGGTCGTCGTGAAGCCGGGCGTCCCAGCCAACGTGCGCTTCGACTTGCCCTGACGAGCGCGCGCAGCGTTGCGAGCGACGGTGCGCCGAGCGCGCTGGACAATCCCAGCGCGTGGCGTACCGTCCACGGCCCTCCATGAGCGCACGCGATTACGACGCCATCCTGCTCGACCTCGACGGCACGCTGCTGGACGAGTCGGACTGCATCCATCCGCGCACGCTCGAGGCGCTGCGCGCCGCCGCGGCGCAGGGCGCGCACGTGATGGTCGCCACCGGGCGCTCGGAACTCGCCACGCTCCCGGTTCTCGAGCAGCTGAACATTCCGCACCCGGCCGTCGTGTTCAACGGCGCCGGCGTGTGGTGCCCGAAGGCCGGCCGCTTGATCGAGGAGCGTGTGCTCTCGGAGCGCGCGCTCGCGCGCGCGGTGCGCTTTGGCAGCGAGGGCGGGTACATGACGGTCGCGATGTGCGCGGGCGTGAAGTACGCCACCGCGCCGCGCGACGAGCTCGAGCTGCGCGCGCTCAAGGACATGCTCGGTCTCGTGACCGTCGCGCCCGAGGCGTTGCTCGACCGTCGCGCGCTGCGCGTGACGTTCTTCTCGCAGCGGCATCCCACCTCGGATGAGTTCGCCGCGCAGATCGAAGCCGCGCTCGACCAGCCGGTCTACACGACGCACTTTCCGCTCTCGTGCCTGCCGCACCACCGAGACAGCCGCATGCTCGTCGTCGACATCCATCCGCCCTGCAAGGGCAAGGCGGAGGCGCTGCGCTGGCTGGCCGAGGAGCACTCCATCCCGGCCGCGCGCGTCGTGGCCGTCGGCGACGCGGGCAACGATGTGCCCATGATCCGCGCCGCGGGGCTCGGGGTGGCGATGGGCAACGCCTATCCCGATGCGCTGGCGGTCGCCGACCGCGTGATCGGCGCCAACCACACCGATGCGATCGGACGGCTGGTCGAAGAGCTGTTCCTCGGCGCGCCGCGCCAAGGCGCCTGAGCGCCGCGCGACGTCGCTGGGATTGCGTCGCTGGCATCGCGCTGCTCGCGCAGCGGCGCGAGCAAGTCAAGCGCGTCAACGTCCGCGCGAAGCCCGTGCGCGCGGCCAGCCCGTGCGTCAGGACTTCGCCTTCTTGGACTTCGTGCTGCTCGCGGAGCTCTCGCTCGTTTTCGCGCCGCTGCTCGACGTGTCGGCGCACGGACCGCCACTGGCCGCGCAAGCCTTCGTGTCGCCGGCGCAGCTCGCTCCCTTGGAGTCCGCGGCGGCGGCCTGGTTGTACGACGAGCTGCGGTAGTCGGTCTGGTAGAAGCCCGAGCCCTTGAACAGGATCCCGGCGCCTGCGCCGATCTGCCGCACGAGCTTCGAAGCGCCGCACTTGGGGCACTTGCGCTTGGGCTTCTCGGACATGGACTGGAAGTACTCGACGCGCGCCTCACACGCGCTGCACACGTAGTCGTAGGTCGGCATGGTGATGCGCCTTGTTTCAGGCGTCCTTGTGGGACGGATCCTGGGCTGACGAGTTGCTTGTGGTCGGCGCCGGTGCGGGCGCTGCGGCGACTTGCACGTGTGCGGGCCGCAAGACCGTCCCGCGCCAAGTCCAGCCGCGGCGCAGCACCTGCAGGATCGTCCCGGGCGCGTGCTCGCTGCTGGGCGCGGTCGTCACCGCTTCGTGGAGCTTGGTGTCGAAGGTCTTCGAGTCGGGGATCGGACTCGCGCCCTCCTGCGTGAGTGCGTGCAGGAACTGCATGCGCGTCAAGTCCACGCCGTGGGCCAGCTGGCGCGCGTCTTCGCTGCGCGCCTCGACGCGCAGCGCGAAGTCGAGGTTGTCGACGACGACGAACAGGTTCTGCAGCAAGTTCTCGAGCGAGCGCCGCACGGCGTTGTCGACGTCGAGCTGCGTGCGCTTGCGCAGGTTTTGGTAGTCGGCGCGCGCGCGCGCGAGCTGCGCGGCCAGTTCGTCGCGTTCGGCGCGCAGCGCGTCGAGCTCGCCGCTCGACGTCGCGTCGCCCGACGGCGTCGTGTTCGCCTGCGCTGTCGGCTGGCCTGCGCCGGCCGCGCCGTGTTGGTCTTGGGCTTGAGAGGTCTCGCTCATGGCTAGTCGTTGAAGTAGCTGACGATCTTCTCGAAGAACGAGCGGTTGCCGCCGCCCTTGCGCTCGAGTTCGGCGAACTCCTTGAGCAGCTCGCGCTGGCGTTCGGAGAGCTTCTTGGGCACCTCGACGAACACGCGCACGAGCTGGTCGCCGCGCCCGCGTCCTTCGAGCACGGGCAGGCCCTGGCCCTTGAGGCGGAACACCTTTCCGCTCGCGGTGCCGGGCGGAATGGTCATCTCGGCGCGGCCGCGCAGCGTGGGGAGCTCCACGGAATCACCCAGCGCCATCTGCGCGAAGCTCACGGGGATCTCCGTGATCACGTCGGCGCCGCTGCGCTGGAAGATCTTGTGTTCGGCCTGCTGGATGAAGACGTACAGGTCGCCGCGCGGCGCGCCGGGCTCGCCCGCATCGCCCTCGCCCGAGACGCGCAGCCGCACACCTTCTTCGATGCCGGCGGGGATGCGGATGGGGACCTCGGCCTTGACCGTTTCGGTCCCCGCGCCGCGGCAGGTCGTGCAGGGCGTCTCGATCATCTGTCCCGCGCCCTGGCAGCGCGGGCAGGTTGTGACCATCGCGAAGAAGCCCTGGCTGCGGTGCACTTGGCCGCGGCCGCCGCAGGTCGTGCACGAGGTGCGCGAAGTGCCCGGCTTGGCGCCGCTTCCGCTGCAGGCGCGGCACGAGTCCTGGCGCTTGAGCACCACCGTGCGCTCGACGCCCTGGTCGATCTCCTCGAGCGTCAGGTCGAGCACGATCTTGAGGTCGCGTCCACGCTGCGGGCCCGAGCGCCCGCGCCGACCGCCGGCACCGCCGAACAGATCGCCGAAAACGCCGCCGCCGAACACATCGCCGAAGGCGGCGAAGATGTCCTCCATGTTCTCGAAGCGCTGGCCCTGGAAGCCGCCTCCGTCGAACGCGCGGTGTCCGAACTGGTCGTACTGCTTGCGCTTCTGCTCGTCGCCGAGCACGTCGTAGGCCTCGGCCGCTTCCTTGAACTTGGCCTCGGCTTCCTTGTCCCCCGGATTGCGGTCCGGGTGGTGCTTGAGGGCCAGCTTGCGGTAGGCCTTCTTGATGTCCTCGACGCTCGCCGCCTTCTCGACGCCGAGCACTTCGTAGTAGTCGCGCTTGTCGCTCATCGGGAGCTTCTTGTGCGAGATCCTGGGGCGGTCGAGGGCCTGATGTGGAGTTGCGGACGAAAGGTTGCAGAAGGGTTGCGCTTGGGACTGCGCCCCGACCGCGCGCGGTGGCGCGGCCGGGGCGCTGAACAGTCGCGCAGAGCGTGCGGCTCAGCGTCTCACGCGATCGAGCCTTCCACCTTGGCGGTGTCGGGCTTGAGTTCCGTGATCATGGAGTCGGTCGTGAGCAGCAGGCCCGCGATCGACGCGGCGTTCTGCAGCGCGCAGCGCACGACCTTCGCGGGGTCGATGACGCCGGCCTTGAACATGTCGACGTAGTCGCCGGTGAGTGCGTTGAAGCCGTAGCTGCCGGACTTCTCGCGCACCATCTCGACCACCACCGCGCCGTCGTAGCCCGCGTTTTGCGCGATCTGGCGCAGCGGCGCTTCGAGCGCGCGCTTGACGATGGCCGCGCCGAAGCGCTCCTCGCCCTTGAACTTCGACTCGTCGATCGAGTCGGCCGCGCGCAGCAGCGTCACGCCGCCGCCGGGCACGATGCCTTCCTGGAGCGCCGAACGCGTGGCGTTGAAGGCGTCTTCGACCAAGAACTTCTTGGTCTTCATCTCGGCTTCGGTGCTGCCGCCGACGCGGATCACCGCGACGCCGCCCGTGAGCTTGCCCAGGCGCTCCTGGAGCTTCTCGCGGTCGTAGTCGCTCTTGGTGCCTTCGATCTGCTTGCGGATCTGCTGGCAACGCTCGTCGATGGCCTTCTTCGAGCCGCCGCCGCCGACGATGATCGTGCGGTCCTTGTTGATGCTGACGCGCTTGGCCTGGCCCAGGTGCGCGGTCGTGACCTTGTCGAGCGGGATGCCGAGGTCCTCGGTGATCGCCGTGCCGCCGGTCAGAACCGCGATGTCGCCCAGGTACGCCTTGCGACGCTCGCCGAAGCCCGGCGCCTTGACCGCGCAAACGTTGAGCACGCCCTTGAGCCGGTTGATCACCAGCGTGGCGAGCGCTTCGCCTTCGATGTCTTCGGCGATGATGAGCAGCGGCTTCTGCGTCTGCGCAGCGCGCTCGAGGATCGGCAGGAACTCGCGCAGGTTCGAGATCTTCTTCTCGTAGATGAAGACGTAGGCGTCGCTGAGCTCGGCCGTCAGCTTGACCATGTCGGTCGCGAAGTACGGCGAGAGGTAGCCCTTGTCGAACTCCAGACCCTCCACGACCTCGAGCTTGGTCTCCAGTCCGTTCGACTCTTCGACGGTGACAACGCCCTCGTCGCCGACGCGCTCGAACGCTTCGGCGAGCAGTTCGCCGACCGCGGGGTCGTTGTTGGCCGAGATCGTGGCCACGGACTTCTTCTCTTCGCGCTTCTTGATCTTGCGCGACTGCGAGGCGATCGACGCGACCGCTTGCTCAACAGCCTTCTCGATGCCGTTGCGCACGGCGATCGTGTTGACGCCGGTCGACAGCTCGCGCAGGCCTTCCTTGAAGATCGAGCTGGCGAGCACCGTGGCGGTCGTGGTGCCGTCACCGGCGGTGTCGTTGGTCTTGCTGGCGACTTCGCGCACGAGCTTGGCGCCCATGCTCTCGAACGGGTCGCTGAGTTCGATCTCCTTGGCGACGGTCACGCCGTCCTTGGTCACCGACGGCGAGCCGAAGGACTTTTGGAGCACGACGTTGCGGCCCGCGGGCCCGAGCGTGACGCGCACGGTCTTGGCGAGCTTCTCGATGCCATCGCGCATCTTCTGGCGCGCGGCGTCGTCGAACAGGATCTGCTTGGCCATGGGGTGTTTCCTCGTTGTGTTCGGTTGTGTGTGTTGGTGTGTGGGTGTGTGTGTGCGGGGGGCGCGCGACTAGAAGTCCATGCCTCCCATGCCGCCCATCCCACCCATGCCGCCCATGCCGCCGCCCATCTCATCCATGTCACCCTCGCCGTGGCCGCCCGGGCCCTTCTTCTTGCCGGTCTCGGGCTTGGCGACGATCAGGGCGTCGGTCGACAGGAGCAGCAGCGCGACGCTGACTGCGTTGGCGAGTGCGGTCTTGGTGACCTTCGCGGGATCGAGGATCCCGAACTTCAACATGTCACCGTACTGGCCGGTGTTCGCGTCGAAGCCGTAGTTGGCGCTCTTCTCGCGCAGGATGCGGTGCGCGACGACGGTGCCGTCGAAGCCCGCATTCTCGGAGATCTTCTGCACCGGACGGGCGAGGGCGTCGTACAGCGCGTCGATGCCGACGTTGTAGTCGTCGTCCGTGCCCTTGAGCTTCTTGAGCACTTCGCGAGCGCGCAGCAGCGCGACGCCGCCGCCGGGCAGCACGCCCGACTCGACCGCGGCGCGCGTCGAGTGCAGCGCGTCTTCGATCAGCGCCTTGCGCTCCTTCACTTCCGTCTCGGTCGCGCCGCCGACGTTGATCTGCGCGATGCCGCCGGTGAGCTTGGCGAGGCGCTCTTGGAGCTTCTCACGGTCGTAGTCCGAGGTCGTGGTTTCGATCTCGGCGCGGATCTGCGCCACGCGGTCCTCGACGTCCTTGCGCTGGCCGGCGCCGTCGACGATGGTCGTGTTGTCCGCGGTGATCACCACGCGCTTGGCCGAACCCAGGTCGCGCACGGTGACCTTCTCGAGTTCCAGGCCCAGGTCCTTCATGACCGCCTTGGCGCCGGTCAGCGCGGCGATGTCCTGGAGCATGGCCTTGCGGCGGTCGCCGTAGCCCGGCGCCTTGACGGCGCAGCACTGCAGGATGCCGCGCAGCTTGTTCACCACGAGCGTGGCGAGCGCTTCGGACTCGACTTCCTCGGCGATCACCAGCAGCGGCTTGCCGGCGTTCTTCGCGGCTTTGAGCAGCGGCAGCAGCTTCTGGATGTTCGAGATCTTGTCCTCGTACACGAGGATCAGCGGCTTCTCGTACACGCACTCCATCGCGTTGGCGTCGGTGACGAAGTGCGGCGAGACGAAGCCGCGGTCGAACTGCATGCCTTCGACGATCGTGACCTCGGTCTCCAGGCCCTTGCCCTCTTCGACGGTGATGACGCCGTCCTTGCCGACCTTGTCCATCGCGTCGCCGATGATCTTGCCGACGCGCGGATCGTTGTTCGCCGAGATCGTGCCGACCTGGCGCACTTCGTCGTTGCTCGAGACTTTCTTCGCAGCCTTGTCGAGCGCTTCGATGACGGCGTTGCGGCCGTCGCTCAGGCCCGCCACCAGCCGCGCGTGGCTCGCGCCAGCCGTGATCGCGCGCAGTCCGTGCGTGAAGATCGCCTCGGTGAGCAGCGTCGCGGTCGTCGTTCCGTCGCCGGCGACGTCGCTGGTCTTGCTGGCCACTTCCTTGACGAGCTTGGCGCCGAGGTCCTCGTAGGGGTCGCTCAGCTGGACTTCCTCGGCGACGGTGACGCCGTCCTTGGTGACGGTGGGGGCGCCCCAGCCCTTGTCGAGCACCGCGTTGCGGCCGCGGGGACCGAGCGTGCTCGTGACGGCCTTGGCCAATTTCTCGACACCGCGGCGGATCGCTTCGCGCGCCTCCGCTTCAAAAACCAGTTGCTTCGCAGCCATGGGAGAAGAGTTGCTCGCCTTCGAGCGGTTGGGATTCGGAAGGGAACGTGTTCGTGGAGTTGGGACGGCGCGCGGCCCGGCGCCGAAGCGCGCGGCCCAGCGCGGGCGCGCCCAGGCGGATGCGGAGCTTGGCGCCCATCGCGACCGTCCAACGACGCGCGTCGCACGCGCCGAGGGAGCCCCGCCGACGCGCACGACGGCCGGCGAACGCAAGAAGCGCGCCGCGCTCTCCAGGCGCCCGCACGCAGGCCTGCGAGCCCGCGGTGGGACGGCGCCGAGGGCCAGCGGCCGGGTGGTCGGCGCCGCGCGCCGCGTCGCCCTCCGACGCCGCCCCTGTGCCGACTGCTGTCGAATTGGCAGCGTGCGAGCGGCGACCGGAGGCCTGCTGCCAGGGTGGCAGGCCGCGGGTGGCGGCGACGAGGGCGCGCCGCTCCAGCCGGTCCGAACTGTTCAACTCGCGCGTTTCCCGCGTGCGGCCTGCTCGGAGCGCGCGTCGCGCGCACTACAGTTCCATCCCATGCAGCACCGTTGCCTCCCTGCGCTCGCGCACGCTGTCCTGCCGGTCGCGCTGGCCCTCGCCGCCTTGTCCCCCGAGCCGCTCGGCCGACCGCAGGCGCCCGCGACGGCGCCTGCCGTTCCCGCGGCGGCGGGCGTGCTGCTCGAAGTGCAGAGCCGCGACGGCGCCTGGCGTCGGCTCGCGGAGGCGCCTGTTGAGTTCGAGCAGCTGGCCGACCTGGGCGGGGCGATCGCGTTGCGCCCCGTCGCGCGGGACGGTCTCGAGCGCGGCGACGGCGTCGAGCGAGCGCAAGTCGAGCTGGCGCTCGACGACGCCGTGCTCGGCCGTGTCGCCGGCGCGCAGGGGGAGACCCTCGAGCTCGAACTCCGGGGCGGCGCGCGGCTCTCGGTCGCGATCGACGACGTGCGCCGCATCGTGTTCGCCGGTCGCCTCGGTGGCGCGAGCGCCGCCGAAGCTCCGCCGAGCGGCGACCGTCTGTACTGGGTGCGGCCCAAGGGACTCGACCGCGTCGACGGCAGTTTCCAGGAGTTCAGCTCCGAGGGCGTCGTGTTCGAGAGCGCCCTGGGCGTGCGCACGTTCCCCTGGTCGGAGGTCGGGGCCTTGACCATCGAGCCGCTGGGCGCGGCGCCGACCCGTGAGCGCGGTCCGCGCTCCGTGAGCGTGGACCTGGCGGGCGGCGGCCGATTGCACGGCGATCTGCAGGGCGTGCGCGCCGGTTCCCTGCGTTTGAACTGGCGCGGCCGGACGCCGCTCGCGCTGCCGCTCGAGGCGCTGGCGCAGGTCGTGCTCGACGACGGCAGCGTGGCGCACCTCTCGGGCGTGAAGCCGGCGCTCGCCGTCGAGGGTTGGCCGGAGAACGACGACAGCGGCATGCGCTGGCCGTACCAGATGGATCGTTCGGCGATGGGGGAGCAGCTGCGCTGCGGTGGGCGCGCTTGGCCGCGTGGAATCGGCGTGCACTCGCCCAGTCGGCTCGAGTGGGAGCTGGACGGGAGCTGGAAGGCCTTGCACGGGGCGGCGGCCATCGACGACTCCGTGAAGCTGCTCGCCTACCGCGGGAGCGTGCGCTGCGCGATCTACCTCGACGGCGCTTCGACGCCGGCCTGGACCAGTGGCCGGCTCGAGGGCGGAGCGGCGCCGGTCGAATTCAGCGGGCTCGCGCTGGAAGGCGTGCGCCGCTTGGCGCTCGTGGTGGAGATGGACGAGCGCTTGTACGTCGCCGACCGCCTGAACTGGCTCGATCTGCGCCTCGTCAAGTGAGCCGCGCGACGTGAGCCGCGCGGCCGGCGCCTACGAGCGGCGCTCAGGAGTCGCGCCGGATGGGCGCGTCGAGCGAGCGGTAGTAGACGCCGCGGTCGCCGCCGCTGCGTTTGGCGTGGCGCAGGGCTTCTTCCGCGTGCAGGCGCAGTTCCTCGACCGAGCGCAGGTCGGAGCCGCCGAAGGTCTCGAAGCCGATGCTGCCGGTGACGCGCACTTGCCGACCGTCGGCGCCGCTCGTGCAGGTCACCGCGCCGATCGCCTCCAGCATGCGCAGCACGACGCTGGCCGCGTCGACCTTGCGCGTGTAGGGCAGCAGCACGCCGAACTCGTCGCCGCCCAAGCGCGCCGCCACGTCCTCGGCGCGCAGGTTCGCGCGGATCGCGGCGCCGACGTTGGCGATGATCTCGTCGCCGAGCGTGTGGTCGTAGAGCTTGTTGATGCTGCCGAATTCGTCGAGGTCGATGACGAGCAGGCCCAGGTGCAAGTGGTGGCGCTGCGAGGCCGAGAAGTGGGCGCGCAGATGTCCCTGGAACACGTGCGGCCGCAGCAGATCGGTGCGGTCGTCGTGCGTGGCGAGGTGCCGCAGTCGAGCCGATTCACGGTGTGCCGTGACCTGTCGGTGCAGCAGTTCGATGCGCAGGGCGAGTTCGTCGACGCTCGCACTGCGGCGCACGACGTCCCAGGGTGTCGCGGGCGCGCTTTGCACGCGGTCCCACGGCGACGCGGGCGCGAGGTCGTCGACCACGGCCAGGACTCCCAGGCCGTGACCGGCGGCCTGCGCGAGGGCTTCGAGCTCGCGGCTCGAGTGGTGCGAGAGCCGGTCGACGACCGCCACGGTGGCCGCGGCGGAGTGCGCCAGGCGCGCGCTCTCGGCGAGCGTGGTCGAAAGGCGCACTTCCAGCCCGCGTTCGCGCAGCGTGGAGGCCCGCTCACCCCAGCCCGCGCCGCGGTGGTCACACCACAGAACGACGGGAGATGCACCCGGTGCGCCTGCGCCGGGCGAGGCCTCGGCGCCGGAGGCAGCGGAAGTAGGTGGAAGACTCTGGGACATCGGTGCAGGACTGAGGGCGGCGCGCAGCCGGCGCACCTGCGGCGCGCCGCTGGCGGACGAAAGTATCGCCTCCCCGTCGGGATTTAGGAATGTGCTTTTCGGCGACAAGGTGTGCGTCAGGGGTGGGGCGGTTGGGTCGGAGCGGAGGGGAAGGGGAGCTGAGCCGCGGCGACCGCTCGGCCGGTCCGGCGCACGGGACGCGCCGGACCGAACCGGGGATCCGGGCCCCCTACGCGGGGACGGGGACGCGAGGCCGGGGCGGGAATGGGAGCTGGGATCACGGAGCGGGGGCTGGCGGCGCCGGTTGTCCGTCGCGCGCCGAGCGTCGTGCGATCCGCGCCTTCCACAGGGGAATCCGTGCCGCATTCCGCACTCGGGGGCGGCAATTTCTCGGGAGCTGGTCAGCCGCAACATAGAACCCACTCGCCCTCGCCGGTAGACTTCTCGCCCCTTTTTGCTCGCGTTCCCCACGCCTCCGTAGCCCCCCGCGGGTTGCGGTCGGCGCCGAGCGCGCGCGAGGCGGTGCAGGTCGCACCGCGCAACGGCCATCGCACAGCGCGCTGGCTTCGCGCGGCGGACTCGCGCTCGCGGGCGCCACGCTACCGAGCGTGGACGAGTTCGGGCCTGTCGTTTTCCAGTCTCCTGACTTCTCATCGTCTTGCGGGTCGCTGTCGCCGCCGTGGCGCTGCGCAGCCCGCCCCCCCTTCCTCATGCAATCCGTCACAGTCCAACAACTCATCGAAGCCGGTGTGCACTTCGGATGCCGCGTGTCGCGGTGGAATCCGAAGATGGCGCCGTACATCTACGGTCGGCGCAACCTGATCCACATCATGGATGTGCGCCAGACCATGCGCGGGCTCCTGCGCGCGCAGAACTTCCTCTACCACGTCGCCGCAGAAGGCAACCAAATCCTGTTCGTCGGCACCAAGCGCCAGGTCAAGGGCGTCATCCAAGACGCCGGCCAGCGCAGCGGCATGCCGGTCGTCATCGAGCGCTGGATCGGCGGCACGCTGACGAACTTCTCCGTGATCCGCAGCCGCCTGCGTCGCCTCGAAGAACTCGAGGGCATGCAGGAGGCCGGCACGCTCGAGATCGAGTCGAAGAAGATGGCGTCGACCCTGCGCCGCGAACTGCGCAAGATCGACCGCAACCTCGGCGGCATCCGCGAGATGACCCAGATGCCGGGCGCCATGGTCGTGATCGACCCCGCGCGCGAGATGAACGCGATCAAGGAAGCGCGCCGCCTGGGCGTGCCGGTGGTCGGCGTGCTCGACACCGATTGCGATCCGACCGTGGTCGACATCGTCATCCCCGGCAACGACGACGCGTTGAAGTCGGTCCGTCTCTTGGTCGACGCGCTCGTGTCGGCCGTCGAAGAGGGCTGTGCGAATCGCCGCGAGCAAGTGGCGTCGCAGGGCAACGGCCGCGGCGGCGACGATGCGCAGCCGACCGGCGACGAGCCTCGTCCGACGCGTGGTCAGCGCGCGCAGGACCTGCGCCCGCGCCGCGCCGCGCCGGCGGCGTCCGCCCCGGCCGCGCCTGCGGGCGAAGCCGGCGCCGCGGAGTGAGTCGCGCGAGGGCGCTCGCGCCCTCTCGGCTCGATGGTTCGCGCCCGACGAGGCCCAACGGCGGTCTCGGCGGGCGCTCCGCACTACGTACTGGCGCCGCTGTCGCAAGCGCGCGGCGCACCGACAACACTCACGAATTCACCAAGCTCCACACTTCTCACTCCCATGACGAACATCGACTCCAAGCTGGTGGGCAAGCTGCGCGACATGACGGGCGCGGCGCTCATGGACTGCAAGCGCGCACTGCAAGAGGCGAACGGCGACCTCGAAGCCGCCGTCGACATCCTGCGCAAGAAGGGCCTCAAGAACGCTGACAAGCGCGCGGGCCGCAAGGCCGGCGCCGGTCGCGTGCACTCGATCGTGTCGCCCGACGGCCGTCGCGGCGCGATGGTGCTCATGACCAGCGAGACCGACTTCGTGCCGCCGACGGACGACTTCAAGTCGCTGCTCGAGCGCATCACGCAGGTCGCGTACCACAAGCGCATCGGCAACGCCAGCGCGCTGCTCGAGCAGACGCTCGAGGGCGCGCCCGTCGCCGAGGCGCTCAAGGCGCTGACCGGCAAGTGCGGCGAGAACGTCGAAGCGCCCAGCGTGGCCTGCTTCGAGGTCGCCAAGGGCGCGGTGGGCGGCTACATCCACCACGACATGAAGACCGCGGGCTTCGCCGCGATCTCGACCGGCGCCTCGGCGGCCGTCGCGCAGGAGTTCCTCAAGGAACTGGGCATGCACATCGTGTTCAGCCGTCCGCAGGCGCTCGAGCGCTCGCAGATCCCGGCCGAAGCCGTGGAGCGCGAACGCGCGGTGTACGCCGAGAGCGACGAGGTCAAGAGCAAGCCCGAGGATCGCCGCGCCAAGATCGTGGAGGGCAAGCTCGAGAAGTTCTTCGCCGGCCTCGCGTTGCTCGAGCAACCCTGGTTCAAGGACGACAAGACGACCGTGCGCAAGAAGCTGACCGAAGCGCTCGGCGCCGACGCGAAGGTCGAAGGCTTCGCGCTGTTCGTCGTCGGAGCCTGAACGAGCCCACGTCGACGGCGGCCGCCGCGCGTGGCCGCCGTCGACCTACTTGTCCGCCACGGGAGGCCGCGCTCCGCATGCCAGCGAACGGAGCGTGGCCCTCGCGCCGCGCCCCGCGTAAGCTCCCGCGTTCATGAGTTATCAGCGCATCCTGCTCAAGCTGTCGGGTGAATCCTTCGCCGATCGATCGGTCGGCGGCGGCCTCGATCCCGACGCGACCGCCAACGTGGCGCGGCAAGTCGCGAACGTCGTGCGCATGGGCGTCGAAGTCGCCGTCGTCGTCGGCGGTGGAAACATCCTGCGCGGCGCAAAGGTGGCCGGTCGGTCGCAGGCGCGCGCCAGCGCCGACTACATGGGCATGCTCGGCACGGTGATCAACGCGCTCGCGCTGTCGGACGCCATCGAAGCGCTGAAGTTCGAGACGCGCGTGCTCACCGCGATCGAGATCGCCAAAGTCGCCGAGCCCTTCGTGCGCCGGCGCGCGCTCGCGCACCTCGCCAAGGGCCGCGTCGTGATCCTCGCCGCGGGCACCGGCAACCCGTTCTTCTCGACGGACACGGCGGCGGCGTTGCGCGCGCGCGAACTGGCGTGCGACGCGCTGCTCAAGGCCACCAAGGTCGACGGCGTCTACACCGCCGACCCCGTGCTCGACCCCAAGGCCACGCGCATCGACGCGCTGACGCACCAGCAATTCCTCGACCTGCAGCTGCGCGTGATGGACGCGACTGCGGTCAGTCTCGCGCAGGAGTCCAACCTGCCGATCGTCGTGTTCGATGTCTTCCAGGACGGCAACATCGAGCGCGTCGTGCGCGGGCAGGCGATCGGCACCACCATTCGGAGCAAGCCATGAGCAGCCAAGCGGCCGCCAAGATTCAGCAAGACGTCACCACCGGCATGGACAAGGCCCTGCGGCACGTGCAGGAACTCCTCAAGGGAGTGCGCTCGGGCCGCGCGTCGTCGGCGCTGGTCGACAACATCCGCGTCGACTACTACGGCTCGATGACGCCGCTCAACCAGGTCGCCGCGATCTCGATCCCCGAGCCGCGTCAGATCATGATCAAGCCGTTCGACATGACGGCCTTGAACGAGATCAACAAGGCGATCCTCAAGAGCGACCTGGGCATCACGCCGCAGTCCGACGGCAAGGTCCTGCGCCTGCAGATGCCGCCGCTGTCCGGTGAACAGCGCCAGAAGTACGCGGCGAAGGTCAAGGAGATGTGCGAAGAGGCGCGCGTCGCCATGCGCAACGTGCGCCGCGACGCGAACAAGCACGCCGATGCCGAGCTCAAGGGCAGCGGCTTGACCGAGGACGAGCACAAGCGCCTCCTCGAGAAGATCCAGGACGCGCTCAAGGACTTCGAAAAGAAGCTCGACGGCGTGCAGGCCGCGAAGACCAAGGAAATCACCGAGGTATAGACTCGGCGAGTTCAGCCGATGCGCTGCGCCTCGCAGCGCGCGGCCGAGGGACGTGAAGGGCGCATAGCTCAGTCGGTAGAGCAGCTGGCTTTTAACCAGCGGGTCGTAGGTTCGAGTCCTACTGCGCTCACCCCCTCAACCCTCCGCGGGGCTTTACATCCGCCGGCGCGGCGCTATCCTCTCCGCCCCGCACAATGCGCGCGCGGCCACCTGGCGGCGAACGCCACGCCCTCATAGCTCAGTTGGTAGAGCAGCTGACTCTTAATCAGCGGGTCCAAGGTTCGAACCCTTGTGAGGGCACCACTCAGCCGCAAGCCGCGCACGACAGCGCGGCTTGCGGTGTTTCTGGCGGGCTCGCCCACGCGTTCTGGATCGGACGCTGCGGATCGCGCGCTGCTCGTCACGCGGCTCGATCCCACCGCGTCGATCACGCGCGGCCGAGCGCCTCGCGACGCAGCACTTCGAGTGCGTCGGACTGCTTGGGAATCGCAGCCGTCAAGACCTCTGAGCCGGTCGGTGTGACGAGCACGTCGTCCTCGATGCGGATGCCGATGCCGCGCCAGCGCGGCTCGACGGTCTCTTCGTCGGGGGCGACGTAGAGGCCGGGCTCGACAGTGATCACCATGCCCGGCTCGAGCGTCCGCGACGCGCCGTCGCGCACGTACGCGCCGCTGTCGTGGACGTCCAGGCCGAGCCAGTGGCTCGTGCGGTGCATGTAGAAGCGCTTGTACGAGCCCGAGGCGAGCGCCTCGTCCACGCTCTCGGCCAGCAGCTTGTGCTCGCACAGTCCTTCCACCAGCGCGCGCAACGCACACTGGTGGATCTGATCGATGCTCGTTCCTGTTCGCACGATCGCGAGCGCAGCCAGCTGCGCGCGCAGCACCACGTCGTACAGCGCACGCTGCTCGGCGGAGAAGCGCCGCCCCACGGGAAACGTGCGGGTCACGTCGCACGCGTAGTGCTCGAACTCCGCGCCGGCGTCGATCAGCAGCAACTCGCCGTCGGCGAGCGGCGCGTCGTTTTCCACGTAGTGCAGCACGCAAGCGTTCGCGCCGCCCGCGACGATCGAGTTGTACGCCGGCGCGTCCGCGCCCAGGCGCCGGAACTCGTACTCCAGGCGCGCCTCGACCTCGCGCTCGTTGACGCCCGGCCGCGCGATGCGCATCGCTTCTGCGTGTCCCGCAGCCGTGATCTCCGCCGCGCGCCGCATCGCGGAGAGCTCCGCCGCGTCCTTGAACAGGCGCGCTTCGTGGAGCAGCGGCGCGGTGTCGACTAGCTCCTGCGGCCAGGGCAGCGGCGAACGCGGCTTGGCGCGCATGCGCGTGAGCGTCGCGAGCACCTCGGCGTCGTTGGCGGCGTCGACGCCCGTGCGGTAGCACAGCTGCGTGCAGCCCTCGAGCAGCGTCGGCAGCTCCTTCCAGAGTTGTTCGATCGGCCGCGCCTCGTCGACGCCCAGCGCCTCGCAGGCGCGCTCGACGCCCAGCCGCAGGCCGCTCCAGATTTCTTGCTCGCGGTCGCGCGGACGCAGGAACAGCACGCTGCGAGCGGCGCGAGCGCCCACTTGGGGAAGCAAGAGCAGCGCAGCGTGCGGCTCGCCGAAGCCCGTCAGCCGCCAGAAGTCGCTGTCCGGCCGGTAGCGGTGCTCGGTGTCGGCGTTGCGCGCTTTCGGGCGCGCAGTGGGGATCAGCGCCGCGGCCTGACGCGCGGAGAGGGTTTCGAGGAGCTGCTGACGGCGCGCGCGGTGCGGCGTCATGCGCGAGGGTTCGTAGCGGTGGAGCATCCGCGCCAGCGTAAGGCGCCGATGCTCGCGGCTCACTGTCCGCGGCGCAGGGCCCAGGCTTCGGCGGCGCCGACCAGCGCGCGCCATTTCGATTCGCGGTCCGCGCCGCGCGAGAAATCCAGGCGCGTCGCGAGCGGGTGGGCGCCGGGCGCGCCGAGGTCCAGGGCTTCCCATTGCCCGCGAACCCCGACGAGCGGTTCGAGAGCGGCCGCGAAGCCGCGCAGGCGCGGCAGCAGTGGATCGGCGGGCGCGCCGACGAGCACGAAACCGTGCTGGTGCACGCGCGGCTCGAGTACGGCCGGCCAAGTCGAGGGCCAACTCACCATGAGCGGCGCGAAGCGCGCGTACACGCTGAGCGGCGGGCCGTCGGCCGCCAATTCGAGCTCGAGCGGGAGCACGGGCGCCTCGAGCTTTTCCCAATCGACGTAGACGCCGCGCAACTCGAAGTCGAGCGGTTGCGGCAGCGCGAGGCGCAGCTTCGCCGGTCCGCCGCTCAGGTTCTCCAAGTCGATCTGGACGCCGTCCTGTTCGACCGCGACGCGGATGTCGAGCCGAGCGGCGCCGATGCGCAGTCCGTTGGCGCGCATCTCGCGCCGCTCGAGGCGGCCCAGGCCCAAGAGGCGCTCGCGCACGCTGCGGTCGAGCGGCGGCAGGCGCGGCGCGAGCGTCACGCCCTCGGGCAATTGCAGTTCGCCGTCGCGCCAGCTCGCGCCCAGTTGCGCGCTCGGCACGCCGGGCAGGAAAGCGGTCAGCAGCGCCAAGCGCTCACCGCGTTGCGCTTCGCCGCGCGGCGCGAGCGCAAAGTGCTCCCAGGCGTCTTCGTCGCGACCGTGCGCGAGCGCTGCGGCCGCGAGCTCGAAGTGCGCTCCTGCGTCGCCGCGGGCGCGCTTCACGGCCGCGGCCCAGTCGGTCCAAGTGCGCTCGTCGTCCCACACGCCGGGCGCCAGCCGTTCGCGCCAGGGGGCCGCTAGGGCGCCCTTGATTTCGCGCGTCCACGCATCGTCCCACGCGGCGCCGGCCGGGCCGGGCGGCAGCTGGAAACTCGTTCCGCGCGCGGGGCCGCTCGCCGCATCGCTGGGCTGGACCTGCGCAGCGAGCGCGACGAGGAGAAGAGCGCAGGGCGTCACAGCCGGCTATCGTGACGGCCTGCGCGCCACGCCGTCAATCGCGCAAACTTGTGCGCGGGGCGACGGGCTTGGTACACCCGCGCTCCGCCGCCCGCGCTCTCCAACGCATCGAGCCTCTCCGTGATCGACAAGGAACTTCTCCAGATCCTCGCCTGCCCCCAGACGCACCAGTCGCTGGCGCTGGCCGATGCGGCCGTCCTCGCGCGCGTCAACGCGGCGATCGAAGCGGGCCGTCAACGCAACGTCGGCGGCAAGCCGGTGAGCGAGAAGCTTGCCGAAGGCCTGCTGCGCGAGGACCGCAAGGTCGTGTACCCGGTGCGCGACGGGATCCCTGTGCTGCTCGTCGACGAAGGGCTCGCGCTCGAGTAGCGCGGGCGCCGCGATGCGCTTCGTCCACCGCGCGCACCCCGGCCGCTGCGTGCGGCTGGCCTACTGCCTCAACGTGCATCCGGCCGCTTCGTTGGCGGAGTTCCGCGCCGGGCTGGAGACGGTCGCGACGCCGCTGCGCGAGCGAGTGGCCCCGACCGAGCCGTTCGGGCTCGGCATGTACCTCTCCGCACGCGTCGCGCGCGAGTTGCTCGAAACGCCCGGCGAACTCGAGCGGCTGCGCACTGAGTTCGCGCGGCGCGAGTTCGATCCGTTCACCTACAACGCCTTCCCGCACGGCGGCTTCGGCGACAGCGGGCTCAAGGCGCGTGTGTTCGAGCCTGCGTGGTGGGACGCCGCGCGCACCCGCTACACGCTGGATGTCGCGCGCATCGCCTGCGCTTTGCGCACGACTGCGGGCCCGCTGTCGATCTCGACGCACACCGGCGCGCACACCAGCGCGCTCGCGCCGCACACACGCGCCGAGCGCATCCAGCAGTGCGGCGAGAGTTGGCGCGCGCTCGCGGGTCAACTGCGCGCGCTCGGCGCCGAGCACGTGAGCATCGCGCTCGAGCCCGAACCCGATTCGCTGCTCGGCAGCGTGGCCGAACTCGACGCGCAGGGCCCGCGCGTCGACGGGTTCGGCGCGTGCCTCGACACCTGCCACGCGGCGGTGATGTTCGAACCTCCGCGCGCCACCGTCGAGCGCGCGCTGGGCTTCGGGCGCGGGCTTGCCAAGTTGCAGTTCACGAGCGCGCTCTCCGTGCGCGACCCCGCGCGCAACGTGCGCGGGCGCGAGGCGTTGCTCGCCCTCGACGAGCCGCGTTACCTGCACCAACTGACCGCGCGGGCCGCGGACGGCTCGCTGGCGCTGGCGCCCGACCTCGACCGCGCGCGCGGGCGATTCGCGGCGGGGGAGCGCGCTTTGGCGCTGGCCGAGGAATGGCGCTGCCACTTTCACGTGCCGGTCGACCTCGGCGGACTCGAGGCCATGGGCCTGGAAGTCGCCAGCCCGTTTGCGGACGAGTGTCTCGAGTTCGTCCTCGCCCAGCCGGAGCGCTGGCACGGCGGGGAATTGCATCTGGAGGTCGAGACCTACACCTGGTCGATCCTCCCCGGCGTCGCCCGCGGCCCCGGCGACCTAGTCGACGGGCTCGAGCGCGAGTACCGCCACGTGATCGAGCGGCTCGCACGCGCCGGCTGGCGGAGTGGTTGACACCCTCGGCAGGCGCCGCTATCTTCCCCGCCCCTTGCAGCGCACTGGGCGGCTCGCGCCGACCAAGCGCAGCAGGCGGCGGGTACTCCCGTCGACGCCAGTGCATCGGCTGGCCCCATCGTCTAGCCCGGCCTAGGACACCAGGTTTTCATCCTGGCGACAGGGGTTCAAATCCCCTTGGGGTCACCACCATCGCTCCGCGCGCGCGGAGCGCGCGGGAGCGATGTGGCGACCCCTGCGGGGATTTTTCCGCGCGCGCTTCGCGGCGCGGGGGTCCCCTAAAAACGACGCCAAGGCGTCGTTTTTTCGCCGCGCAGCGCGGCGAACGGGGCTTACCTCCTTGGGGTCACCCCCGGCGCGCTTCGCTTGCCGGGCGGCCGATGTGGCTCGCTGAGCAGAGCGGCGCCCAAAGCCAGCGCCGCAAGGCCGGCGTGCGCGCGAAGACGCGCGCCGCCGTGCGAGCACGCGAGCAGCGAGCACGCGAGCAGCGAGCACGCGAGCAGCGAGCACGCGAGCAGCGAGCACGCGAGCAGCGAGCACGCGAGCAGCGAGCACGCGAGCACACGAGCAGCGAGCAACGAGCAACGAGCACGCGAGCACGCGAGCACACGAGCAGCGAGCAACGAGCACGCGAGCAGCAAGCATCGAGCCCGCGCGCACCGAGCCCGCGCGCACCGAGCCCGCGCGCACCGAGCCCGCGCGGCGCGCCACAGGCAAGTGCGCAGCGAGAGTGCTCGCGGAAGGAGCGGGGTGAGAAGTGACGGGGCA
>Ga0169931_10002471_pt1 | contig 30126 bp, 26 predicted proteins | sample Kivu_15m_20L_FD_129675 | JGI IMG/M metagenome (GOLD analysis project Ga0169931, IMG submission 129675) | Freshwater microbial communities from Lake Kivu, Western Province, Rwanda to study Microbial Dark Matter (Phase II) - Kivu_15m_20L... | ecosystem: Environmental > Aquatic > Freshwater > Lake...
TCGCCATATTGCCAGGGCGCAAAGGACTGAATGAGTTCAATCAGCAAACCCATCGCTATCAGACCGATCACCAGCCATTTGGGGCTATTTGGATAGGCGATCAGACCAAACGCGGTCAGCGCAGCGAAGACAAGCGAGATCTGGATGTTCCCCCAAAAGCCCGATGTGTCGACGTCTAACGTGCCTGTTGGAGGCAGTGAGAGCGCGACGACGATCATGCAGCAGCACCAGAAGGCTTGACGAAGCATCGCAAAATTTTGGCACAGTCGGCGCTCCGGCCCAAACCAGCCGAGGGCGGGCCAACGCCGCAAAGACATTCGCCTGCGCGGATGCCGTTTACTCGGCTACAGCCCCGGACGCTTTGACGACCGGCGTCCAGCGTTCCAGTTCCGCCTTCAGCATGGCGGCCATCTGCTCGGGGCCCACGCCCATGATCACATAGCCAAGTTCAGTCATGCGTTTGACAAAATCAGGCGACCGGGTGCCCTTGATGGTCTCAGCACTAATCTTGGCGATGGCGTCGGCTGGGGTGCCCGCCGGCGCCGCCAGCCCGAACCAGACCCCCGCCTCGTAGCCCTTGACGCCGGCCTCAGCAATGGTAGGAAGATCCAGGAGAGCGGGATCACGCTTCGCACCCGTGGTTGCGAGCGCACGAAGCTTGCCCGACCGAATGTGCGGAAGCGCTGAGGGGATGTTGTCAAACATGATCTGAACCTGGCCGCCCAACAGGTCGGTGATGGCAGGCGCGCTTCCCTTGTAAGGCACGTGGATCATTTTGGTGCCGGTCAGGTGCATGAACATTTCAGCCGACATGTGAATGCTGGTGCCCGAACCACTGGATGCAAAGGTCATTTTGCCCGGATCGGCCTTGAGCATGGCCAGCAGTTCCTGAACGCTGGTTGCCTTGACCGACGGATGCACAACCAGCACGTTCGATAACGAGACAAGCCCCGCCACCGGCGTCAGATCCTTATTGGGGTCAAACGGCATCTTGCGGTACAGAACCGGATTGATGCCATTGATGCCGCTGGTGGTCATCAGGAGGGTGTAGCCGTCAGGCGCTGAGCGTGACACCTCAACCCCGCCAATATTGCCGCCAGCCCCCGGTTTGTTCTCAACGTTCACCGGCTGACCAATGGTCTTGCTGAGTTCGGCAGCGATTGCCCGGGATGCAATATCAACCGCCCCACCAGGCGGAAACGGGCAGATAAGCCGAATTGGCTTGTTGGGAAAGGCTTGAGCCTGAACCGCGAATGAGGTCGCGGCAAGAATTGCGCAGGCAGCAGATCGAAACCAGGCCAAATCCAGACTCCGGTGTGTGAACGAAACCGCGATGATAATTAACCGCGGGCGCTGTCCGAATGAATCATCGGCCTCCACAGGGTATCCCGGCGCCCTGTTCTGGCATCGACTAAAGTTCAGGGTGCGCCCGATTCTGGTCGCACCCTCCCTTCATAGCGACTCTCCTCCGATGCGTCATTGCTGGCCAGCGCTGCTTGGCAGCCTGTGTATTGTGCTGTCGGGCTGTTCCGCGTTCACGCCAACCGCGCTGCCGAAAGCACCCTCGCAACCACCTGTCTCCGAGAAATGGCAGGCGCCGCTTGCTCACGGCGGATCGGTCACCGCACTGTCGTCGTGGTGGGAGCGGATCGGCGACGACACGCTACCCGCCCTGATTACGCTGGCCCAGGAGGCAAGTCCCACGTTGTCGGCTGCGGCGACTCGCGTGGAAGAGGCGCGCCTGCAGCAGGTGGTCGGGCTCGCAGCGCTTGGGCCATCTCTTGATGCGTCCGCTGCTGCCAACCGGGGGAACACACAATATCCGTTGCCCCTTTCACGCACGACCTCGGGAGCCATTGCAGCAAGCTGGGAGGCGGACCTGTTTGGGGCGCAGAAGCTCGCCGTGAAGGCTGCGGAAGCCCGGGCCGCCAGCGCACAAGCGCAGTGGCATGACGCGCGCGTAGTCGTGGCTGCCGAAACCGCCGTGCGATATCTGTCCCTGCGCTACTGCGAAGCGGTGCGCACCGAGATTGAGCAGGATCTGAGCTCAGCGGATACCCTTGGAAAGCTCGCCCGCCTGGGTTCAGACGCGGGGCTTTTGGCCAATTCACTTGCGGATCAGGCTCGCGCGCAGCAGGCAGCGGTCCGCGCAAGCTTGCTGGGCCAGCAGTCCGCATGTGATCTTGAGGTGAAGGCCCTTGTGGCGCTCACCGCACTGCCCGAACCGGAACTGCGAGCCCGACTGGCACGTGAGGCCGGGCGGCCGCTTGACGTACCGCCCGCGCTTGCGATTCAAAAGCTGCCGGCGCAGGTTGTCGCACAACGACCCGATGTCTACGCCGCCGAACGCGACATCATCGCAGCAGACAGCGAGGTGGGCGAAACGCAGGCGCTGCGCCTGCCTCGCCTGTCGATTGGCGGCTCAATCGGCGTATTCAGCGTACGGGGTGGGCCGCTTGCTGCTGACCTCAATACGTGGTCCATCGGCCCGCTGCGGCTTCAGGTTCCCCTCTACGACGGCGGGATACGCCAGGCCCAGGTGAAAGCCGCCGAGGCTCGATTCGATTCTGCGGTGCGCGTATACGAAGCCCGTGTCAGACAGGCGGTTCGTGAGGTCGAGGAAGCGCTGGTTCAGTCGCACTTCAATGCGGAACGACTCGCGCAGGTGAGAAGCGCCCGCCAGGCGCTCGAGCGTTCGCTGAATGCGGCAGAACGCCGCACGGTCGCGGGGCTCGCGTCGCGACAGGCGCTCGAAGAGGCGCGTCGCCAGCTCATCGCGGTCCGCATCAACGAGCTGGCGCTGATTCGTGAGGGCCTGATTGCCGGCGTATCGCTCTATCGCGCCGCAGGAGGCGGCTGGGACACACCATGACTCATCCCATATCGAATTCCGTGTCAACCGGTGTCATCGCCCCGCCTGGCAGGCGAACAAGACTGCGCATGATCTGCGGATTGGCCATCGCGGGTGCTGCGCTCTGCCTGACCGTTCAACCCTACCGGGCACTCGCACAGACCACTACATCTCGCCCGGCGCTAAGCGTCTCAACAACCGCCCCTTCGCGCGAAAAGCTCACCATCAGGTTGCCTGCCAACGGCAGTATCGCAGCCTGGGACGAGGCACCAATCGGAACCGAAACAAGCGGGTTGCGGCTGGTTGAGGTCAGCGCCTCAGTGGGCGATGTCGTCAAAAAAGGCGACTTGCTCGCGGTGTTTGCCTCGGCCACGCTGGAGGCGGAACTGGGCCAAGCCGAAGCGGCCATCCAGGAAGCGCAGGCCCACCTGTCTGAGGCCCGCGACAATGCGACGCGAGCAAGGTCTCTACAAGGAACCGAGGCGCTCAGTGCCTCGCAATTTACGCAGTACCTGTCTGCGGAGCAGATTGCAGCCGCCCGACTGCAGGCAGCCAGGGCCCAGCAGCAGGTGATTCAGGCACGTCTTGCGCAAACCCGTGTCACCGCGCCGGACGCTGGCATCATCAGCGTGCGCCAGGCCAGTATCGGCTCGGTGCCAGCCCCGGGGCAGGAGCTGTTTCGCCTGATCCGCCAGGGCAGGCTCGAATGGCGCGCCGAGGTGACTGCTGACGAACTGCTGAGAATTGCCCCCGGTGCGCAGGCCCAACTGTCTTTGCCCGGAGGCACCAGCATCATGGGCAGGGTCCGCATTTTAGGGCCGGTCGTCGACGCGCAAACGCGTAACGCCATCGTCCACGTGGATCTGCCGTCAATGGGTACGCAGCAGGGCGCCCGCCTGCGGCCAGGCATGTTTATCCGCGGACACTTCGAACTTGGCGAAACCAGTACGCTGGTGGTCGCGCAATCTGCCATCGCGATGCGCGACGGCTTCAGCTTCGTGTTCCGCATTGAGCCTGACCGACGCGTCACGCAAGTGCGTATTCAGACTGGCCGCATTGCAGCAGACCGGGTGGAAGTGCTATCGGGCCTTAAAGGCGATGAAACGCTGGTTGCGAGTGGCGCAGGATTTCTGAATGACGGGGATCAGGTGCGCGTGGTTCCAGCGCAGTCGCCCTCGCCCAGCAGCCCACGCTGAACGGGAACGCGTGCGTCATGCTTAACGTCTCAGCCTGGTCGATCCGAAATCCCATTCCGGCCATCCTCTTGTTTGTGATGCTCTGCTTTGCCGGGGCGGTCGCGTTCAAGTCGATGAAAGTGCAGAATTTTCCGGACATCGATCTGCCCACAGTGGTGGTCAGCGCCGCGCTGCTGGGTGCCTCACCCTCCTCGCTTGAAAACGATGTGGCCCGGCGCCTCGAGAACGCGATTGCATCAATCCAGGGGCTGCGACACATCACCAGTCGCATCCAGGACGGCGCGCTTACGCTCACCGTGGAGTTTCGACTCGAGAAGCCTGTTCAGGAAGCGGTCGATGATGTCCGGTCGGCGGTTCAGCGTGTGCGATCCGATCTGCCCGCCGACCTGCGTGAACCGGTCATCAGAAAGCTCGATATTGCAGCACAGCCTGTTCTCGCCTACGCGGTAAGCTCCAGCCGCTTCGACGATCAGGCGCTTAGCTGGTTCATCGATAACGAGTTGTCGCGCGCGCTGCTCGCGGTGCCTGGCGTAGGGTCGGTCTCCCGGGTTGGCGGCGTCGACCGTGAGGTTCGCGTTGCCTTGGATCTGGCACGGATGCAGGCCCTGGGGCTTACCGCCTCAGACGTATCGCGGCAACTCCGCCAGGTGCAGCAGGAAAGCGCGGGAGGACGTGCAGACGTCGGGAATGCCGAGCAGCCAATTCGAACGTTGGGGGTGGTTCGAAGCGCTGCAGAGCTGGCGGCAATTGAAATCGCGCTTAACCCGGCAGCATCGGGCGGCTCGATGACCGGGGCCACGTCACAGCAGGCCCATGCCAGGCGCACCATTCGACTCGATCAGATCGCCACCATCACTGACACCCATGCCGACCCACGGTCGGCCGCGCTGCTTGATGGCAAGCCTGTTGTCGGCTTCGAGGTGTCGCGCAGCCGCGGCGAAAGCGAAGTGGCCGTTGGCCAAGCGGTGCGGCGAACACTTGAGCGATTGGCGCGCGACAACCCTCACATCCGACTCACCGAAGCGTTCGACTTTGTGACCCCGGTTCAGGACGAGTACGACGCATCCCTCATGCTGCTGTATGAGGGGGCCCTGCTCGCAGTGCTGGTGGTATGGCTGTTTCTGCGCGATATGCGCGCCACCCTGATCTCTGCGGTCGCGCTTCCGCTGTCGGTGGTCCCTGCGTTCATCGGAATGGCGTGGCTGGGCTTTTCGGTCAACGTGGTCACGCTTCTTGCGCTATCGCTCGTCGTTGGCATTCTGGTCGACGACGCAATCGTTGAAGTTGAGAACATCGTTCGTCACCTGCGCATGGGCAAGTCGCCCTATCAGGCGGCCATGGAGGCAGCCGATGAGATTGGCCTTGCGGTCATCGCAACGACCTTCACGCTGATCGCGGTGTTTCTGCCAACAGCCTTCATGAGCGGAATCGCCGGCAAATTCTTCAAGCAATTCGGCTGGACAGCGTCCCTGGCCGTATTTGCCTCACTGGTGGTCGCCCGCGTGCTGACACCGATGATGGCCGCCTATCTGCTTCGACCGGCAGTAGCCGCTGGCCACGATCATGAGCCCCGCTGGATCCGTGGCTACTTGAGGATGGCGAACTGGTGCATCCGGCACAAGTTGCTGACGCTGATCGGTTCATTCGCGTTTTTCGCAGGCTCGATTGCGCTGATTCCGCTTCTGCCCAAGGGATTCCTGCCTGCCGATGACAACTCGCAAACGCAGGTCACTCTGGAGCTTCAGCCAGGCTCGACCCTCGCGCAGACATTGACGGTTGCGGAAGAGGCGCGCGTGCGGCTGGTAAACCGCATTCCCGAGGTGCGCGGCATCTACACCACAGTGGGTGCCGGCTCAGCGGGTGCAGACCCTTTCGCCGCGGGCTCGCTTCCCGAGGTGCGTCGCGCCACACTCACGATTCAGCTGAAGGCGCGTGGCGAGCGGGAGCGCAAGCAGGGCATCGAGGCGCGAATTCGCTCTGAGATCCAAACAATTCCGGGAGTTCGAATAAAAGTCGGTCTTGGCAGTTCGGGCGAAAAATATGTTCTGGCATTAAGTTCCGGCGATGCCAACGCGCTGCAGGCGGCGGCGCAGCAGGTGGAACGCGATCTGCGAACGATTCCAGGCTTGGGTAGCGTGGTATCGAGCGCCAGTGTGGTGCGGCCCGAGATTCGCATTCGCACCGACTTTGCGCGTGCCGCCGACCTGGGGGTAACCAGTGCCGTCATCGGCGAAACGCTTCGGATCGCAACCCTGGGTGATTACGACGCAGCGTTGCCCAAGCTGAACCTGCCTGAACGGCAGATTCCCATTGTGGTCAGGCTCGATGACCGGGCGCGAAATGATCTGTCACTGCTTGAGCGGCTGACGGTGCCGGGCGCAGCCGGCCCGGTGATGCTGTCACAGGTGGCCACTGTCGAACTTACCGGTGGCCCTGCGGTGATCGACCGGTACGATCGCGCGCGAAACGTCAGCTTCGAAATCGAGCTTTCGGGCGTGCCTTTGGGAGAAGCAACTGAAGCGGTGAAACGGCTCCCCTCCATCCAGGCGCTGCCCGCGGGTGTCCGCATGGTTGAAGTCGGTGACGCCGAGGTCATGGGTGAATTGTTCGCAAGCTTCGGTCTGGCAATGCTCACAGGCTTGTTATGCATTTATGCGGTTCTGGTGCTGCTGTTCCGCGATTTCCTGCATCCGGTCACGATTCTGGCCGCTCTGCCATTATCGTTGGGCGGTGCCTTCGTAGGACTGCTGCTTGCCAACCAGAGCTTTTCAATGCCGTCGCTGATCGGGCTCATCATGCTGATGGGCATCGCCACTAAAAACTCGATTCTGCTGGTTGAGTATGCGATCGTTGCCCGTCGCGGCCACGATGGATCAGATGGCCAGCCCGCGGTGCCCCCGCTGCCGCGCCTGGAGGCGCTGATCGATGCCTGCAGGAAGCGCGCCCGACCCATCGTCATGACAACCATTGCGATGGGCGCCGGCATGCTGCCAATCGCCCTGCAGTGGGGAAGCGGCGATGGCAGCTTCCGCTCGCCGATGGCAATCTCTGTCATCGGCGGCTTGATCACCTCCACTTTCCTCAGCCTGCTCGTCATTCCGGTCGTGTTCCTGCTGATCGATGATTTATCGCAGGCGATCCTGCGACTGTTTCGCAGGAAGTCAAAAGTGGTTGCAACCGTCGCCGGGCGCGTCTGAAGAATGTTGCTGGTCAAGCTTTCGCTGGTGGCGGTCAGCATGCTGTCCGCCACCTGGGCCGCGCGGCGGTTCGGTCACCGGGCGGGCGGGCTGATTGCGGGCTTTCCGCTGATTCTGGCCCCGCTCATCGGGCTGATACTGATCGATCTTTCCGGTGACCAGGTCGCTGAAATCTGCTGGACGACGCTCGCGAACTTCACCGCCTGTGTGGGGTTCATCGTTGCAATGGGGCTAAGCGTGCTGCGCTTTAACTGGTGGCAGTCGCTGCTTATTGCCAACCTGGCGTTTCTTGCAGTGACAGCGCTTATAGCAATGCTGCCCGCGCCTCGATCCGTCACGGCTGCATTGGGTCTCGCCACCATTTTGTTGGGGCCTCGACTGATCCCCGCTGGAAAGCCCCCACCCGGCGGCGTTCGTGTTCCTGCCGCAGAGTTCATCTGCCGGATGGCTGCCGCACTTGCCATGGCTGCCGCAGTCTTGCTGCTGGCGGCTGACACGCCGCCGCTTGTCAGCGCGATGTTGCTCACCTACCCGATCAACGGCTCGGTGTTACCCGCGTTCACCCGCGCGCTATACGGCGGCGAGGCGGCACGCAGCGTCCTGGGCGGGTTTGGGGTTGGCCTTCGCGGCGTCGGGCTGTTCTTGATGGCCACCGCTTACGGCCTCGAGGCTTTGCCCAACAAGTGGATTGCCTATGCGTTGGGGCTCTGCTGCTCGGTTGGATACGCGGTTTGGTTGATGCGCCATCAGAAGCCCCCAGCGCCCTAACCGCCGCGCACCCTGTCAATCACGTGCCTGGGCAGGTCCGAGCCTTCCGTGCCCGCCCAGGCAACGAACTCATCGGGCCGCACCAATACCAGCGGCGCACCATACGCCTCACGCACTGCTTCGGCAGGCTCACGGACGACCGACAGCGGCAGCCCGCAATCGTGCGCGGCCTGTACGGCATCACTCACCCATCGATCGCGCGATACGCTCTGATCAGACGATTGGGAGTCGCCCGTTACCAGCAGCGTGAACCCGGGCCCCACTGCGTCAAAAAGATCGCCGCCGTCGGTGCGCGGCTGCGGCGCAAGATGATGCCCCGCGCGGGCCGTGAACTGATGCATGCCAACCGCACTGCATGCCCCACCCGCTGAACCAAGGACGATAGGCGACCCCTCGTAGTGCGGCTCAAAGCCTTGAATTTCAGCGGGACTGCCTGCCGCGCGCTGCGCCCAGGCAGCCTCGAAATCGGCCCGGTCTCGCTCGGGGTCGTGGTCGCGCAAAAACGCGCGGTCAACTTCAATAAAATTCCGGATGAAATCACGTGCCGTTGATTCGAACACAGGCCGACGCTCGAGGTCATACGAATCGAGCAGCGCGGGGCCCGCCCAGCCTTGAATCACCGCGGCAAGCTTCCAGCCCAGGTTTCGAGCGTCCTCAAACCCGGTGTTGATGCCATAGCCGCCATAGGGCGGATGGCTGTGCGCCGCATCGCCCGCCACCATCATGCGGCCCATACGGTACTGGTTGGCGACCTCGAAGCGCAGGTCCCAGAACCCGATATGGTCAAAGCTGCAATCAAAGGGCGCACCAACGACCGATTCCAGATACTGGTGAAAATCGAAGTTGTCCAGGGTGGTTCCAGCCGGCACCGGCGAATGGAAAAACCAGGTCTCGCCGGTATCCACCCGGCCAAAGAACTGCCAGTAGCCTTTTAATGAGGGATGGAGCACGTTGAAAAACGATTTGCCGCGATAGCGCGAAATGAGCGCGTTCAACGACTTCGACCGAAACACCAGCAGCACCATGCGTGTTTCATGATCGTCCCGCGTCTGCGTGATGCCAGCCTGCTCGCGCACCAGCGAGCGCGCGCCATCACACCCCACCAGCCACGCACCCTCGAGTTCGCGCCGTACCCCATCCGGCGATTCGATGGTCACGCGTACGCTGTCCGCGTTTTGGCTCGCGCCGCGAACCGTCCATCCCGCGAGCAGTGTGATTTCGCGAAACTGGGCCGCACGCTCGCGTAACACCGCTTCGGTTGCGTACTGCGGCAGCCGGGTGTTGTCACAAGCGTAATAAGGACGGACGATGACCCGCTGATACCAGTCGTAGTGCCACTCGGACAGCAGGCTTCCATAGGCGGTAAGGCCGCCAATACCAAACGACACCGGGATGGGCGAGGCTTCCCGGATGGCCTGTTCAACACCCCAGGCACGAAAGTGCTCCATGGTGCGCTGGGTAAGGTTCTGCCCCTTGGGAATAGGTGGGATCTGCGCATGACGCTCAACGACCACGCTTCGGATGCCGCGACGCGCAAGCTCGATCGCGAGACCGACACCGACCGGACCGCCGCCCGCGATGATGACTTCGGACGGACCACTTTTCTGGTTTGCCATAGCGCTGGAGAAGCCCTGGATCTAAACGCCTGATGGTATAACAGCACCCCCCGGACCTTGAAGAGCGATGCAATTGACCCGTAGCCTGCATCCCGTTCGTGCGCTGGTATTGGTGTCCAGCCTGTTGCTTTCATCGAGCTGTGGTCTGCTCTAAAGTGACAGCGCGCCATTCGAACTGAATATCGTTCATGTCAACGATCACCATTCCAACATCCGGCCGTTCGACAGCAGCCTCACGGTAGACGGCGTCGTGACATCGGTGCAAATCGGCGGATTTGCGCGGCTCGCGTCGCTTTTCAAGCAGGCGGCCACCGACGTGCCAAACCTGCTGAAACTCCATGCGGGGGACGCGATCACAGGCACGCCCTACTACACCTTCTTCAAAGGTGAGACCGATGCCACGGTAATGAACGCGATCTGTTTCGACGCCTATATTCCCGGCAATCACGAATTCGACGACGGCGACGCCACGCTCAAAACGTTCCTGGATACGCTTGCTTCCGACCCGCGCTGCAAGACGCCGGTCCTCGCTGCCAACATCCAACCCGCAGCGGGTACCCCGCTTTTCCAACGCCCGGACGGATCGCCCTACTTTCAGCCGACCCTGGTCAAGACAGTGGGCGGCGTCCAGATCGGCATCATCGGTATCGACGTCAAGGGCAAGACGCAGAATGCCTCACGGCCCTTGCCGACCACCGTATTCGAAGACGAAGCGCTGGCGGCCCAGCGCGCGATTGATCAGCTGAAGGCACAGGGCATTCGCCATATCGTTTTAATGACCCACATCGGCTACGCCAACGATGTCGATCTGGTCGCCAAGCTCACCGACGTCGATGTCATCATTGGCGGCGATTCTCATACGCTGCTGGGTAATTTCGAGGCGGTCGGCTTTTCCGGGTCGAAGGGGCCTTACCCCACCGTGCTGCGAAATAAGTCTGGCGACCTGGTCTGCATTGGCCAGGCGTTTGAATAAGCCAAGGTACTTGCCCGGATGCAGGTCAGTTTCAACCCGGACGGCACGGTTCGCTCGTGCGCAGGCACAGCCTCGCTCGTGATCGGCAAAGCTTTCAAGCGCGACGGCAACCCACTGTCAGCGGAGGACAGCGCGCGGTTTGAGGCACGCCTGGCGCAGATCGCCTCGGTTCGCGTCGCCTCCGAAGATCCTGAGGTTGTCTCCCGACTTGAGAAATTCGAAGCCGAGTACAACGCTAAGACGCAGACAGTCATCGGCACCTTGGGTGCAAACGAATCGCTCTGCCTGGTGCGTGACCCGGGCAGCGCCAATCGCGGTGGCTCAGTTTGCGACGGCGTTCAAACGCGTGCTCGCGGATCGGATATTTCCCAGGTGGTGGCCGAGGCCTATCGAAACGCTTACGGTGGAACGGTCGCGCAGTTCCCCAGAGCGCATTTCGGCCTGACCAATGCCGGCGGCGTCCGCGTGCCGATTGAGAGCCCAGACGGTCAACCCAGACCCATCCTCAATCAGGATGTGTTTCAGGTGTTGCCGTTTCCAAACGAGCTCTACAGCGTTCGCATCACTGGCGCTGAACTGATCACGGCCCTCGAGGACGGCATTGCCAATTGGCGCGACCTGAACAATTCAAACGGCTCGCATCCGTATGCCAGCGGACTGCGATGGCAAATCGACCTGACTCAGCCGCGCGGGCAGCGTCTATCGGATGTGCAGGTTAAAGACCCTGACACGGGCGTCTGGGCGCCAATTGACCCGGCGCGAAGCTACCTGGGCATTCTTACCGATTACCTGACGCAAGGCTTCGAGGGATACGAAACATTCAAGCGTGTCTGCAACGATGGCACGGGCCGCTGCCTGACGGCAGGCAGCGTGTTTTCCGACCAGAGCCTCATCAACCACTTCCGGCAGATCAGCGACCAGCCTGCGCCCAATAACGTCGTCACCCGACCCGCCTGCAGCGACTATTCGCATCAGCAGGTTCGCACTCAGGACGCGCGGGTGCTGACTCCCTGCTCTTGACTGCAGGCAGTCAGTTGCCCTGAATGCCGTTGTCGCGCGCAAGCTGTCGCCAGAACGGAATCTCGCGCGCGATGAGCTGAGCGAAGGCTGCCGGCTCAAGCGTGGCAGGAACGCTGCCTTTGGCGAGAATCTTTGACCGCACATCAGGCAGCTGATTGATTGCCACCATCTCGCGATGCAGCCGCGAGACGATATCGGCAGGCGTACCCGCAGGCGCCAGCAAACCAATCCACAGCGACATTGAAAGATCAATGCCAAGCTCACGCAGCGTGGGTACTTCGGGAAGCCCTGGCATTCTTTCGGTGGACGTGACCGCCAGCGCACGAAGCTTGCCGCTTTGCAGGCCCGTGATGGCGGGGCCTGAGTCGGCGAGCGCCATCGTGACCTCACCCCCCATCACCGCCTGCACTGACTGGTTGGCGCCTTTGTAGGGCACATGCCCAAAGCGTGCCCCGGTCAGGCGATTGAACAGTTCAGTGGCCAGCTGAAACGAGGCCGAACTGGCAGCGTAGTTGCTCTTGTCGGGCTGCGCCTGCGACTGGGCCACCAGCGCCTTCACCGTGGTGGCCGGGTTGGTCGAATTCACCAGCAACACCAGAGGTGAGTCGCTCATGATGGAGACTGGCGCGAAGTCCTGAGGCGAGTAAGGCAGCTTGTCGTTCAGCGCGTGATTGAAGATCACCGGTCCGGGTGCGCCCATCATCAGGGTGTAGCCATCGGGCTTGGCACGCGCCACCTGCGTGCTACCCACCACTGCTCCCACGCTGGGGCGATTTTCAACCACCACCGGCTGACGAAGCCGCTCGGAGAGTTTCTCGGCCAGAATCCTGGCCATGAAATCGACGCCACCGCCAGCGGCGTATCCCACCACCAGCGTTATCGGTCGGTTCGGCCAGTCACCAGCGCCCGCCCCCTGGGCGTTCGCGGGTGCAATACCGATGCCCGAAGCCGCCATCAGGGTCATGCTGGTCAGAAGCGTCTTCGTGAGGCGCCGCCGCCCGGCTATCGATGGACGTGTCACTGGGGTAATGTCGTGAAGCATTTTCATATGAGCCTCATTGCAAACCAATCTGAACATTGAGCACCGCCGATCTGCCCGACTCCAGCGCCTGCAGACAGCGGGCAATTGCAGGTTCAACCTCGGCCGGGTCGATCAGGCACTCGCCATACGCGCCAAACGCCTCGCCGATTTTCTCAAAGCGGCGCGTGGCCCCCTGCAGCCGCGCATGAAATTCATCCGCAGCAGCCGACGCGCCATCGGGATACACCCGTAGTACCGCTTCCTTCACTGCCTGCCAGCCACCATTGTCAAGAATCACGGTAAGAATCGGCAGACCGTAGCGCTGCGACGTTGCATACACCGAGCTTGGCGTGCCAAGGTGAAACGCGCCATCGCCCAGCACATGCACCGCGCGCACGCCCGGCCGCGCCAGCTTCACGCCCAGCGCCATGCTGCCGCTGTATCCCAGCCCACCGCCGGCCCCCCCAAAGAAACTGAGCGGTTCGGTCCGAATGATCTGGTTGAGCACTGCAGGCGAATTTCGTACCGCTTCGTTAATAACGACATCATCCGGAGCCAGCGCTCGACTGAGCGCGGCACACACATGGGCGGCGGACAGCGCACCGACCTCGCCTGGTTTGGCCGCGGCGCGCGCCAACGCCTCGGCGCGGGCAGCAGCGGCCTGCTCAAGCTCGGCCATCCGCCGGGCAACGCGGGTACGGAACGCCTCGTCTGCGCGCGCCCTGATCTGCTCGCTGACCTGTCGAAGCACCGTTGCCACATCGGCCTGCATGCGCAGGTCGGTTGCGAAGCCCCACATCGGGAAGTCCTGCTTGATGGGATCGACATCGACATGCGCCCACCACGTGCCCGCCTCTGGCCGTACAAACCGTGGCAGCCAGGGCACATCGATATCGACCAGCAGGCCCACATCGGCGCCAGGCAGGACTGCTGCGGGATCAAACCCGGCAAAGCATGGCGACCGACGCGAGATGCCCAGCGAACTCGGCATGTAATCAACGACCCGAATACCGCACAGCCGGGCAAGCTCTTCAATGGCTGCGACGGCCTCGGGTCGACGCCCCGCGTAAGAGGTAATCAAGACGGGGCGATCCGCCGCCAGCAGCCGTTCGGCAATCAGTGCGACGCGCGCCGCGTCCACCCCGCCCAGACGAGCAGGGCCGTACCGAACTGCATCAAACTGCTGATCGGCCGGCACGGCCGGCGACTCCGCCAGGACTTCGCGCGGAAGCGTCATGTAGACGGGCCCAGGCGGATCGGAGTGCATCACGCTATGCGCCCGGCGCAAGGCCTCGCGAGCAACCACCGCGGTGGGCAGGTTGTACTCCCACTTCACGTAGGGGCGGACCAGGCTGCCAATATCGAACGGATCCTGAATGAAGTGCACATAGTTGTCGCGCGAGCCCGGTAGCTCGCCACGCAGCGTGTAGGGGGCCTTACCCGCCATCAGCAATGCAGGCAGACGGGCCCGCTGAAGGTTGTGCGCGCCCATGGCTGAATTAGCGGTTCCGGAGTCAACATGCACCAGCACCCCCTGGCCCTGCCCGGTGACAGCCGCATAGCCCGCCGCCATATGAACCGCAACATTTTCGTGGGGGCACAGAAACACCTCGGGCAGCGCTCGGCCCGCCCCCCGAAAGCGCTCCATTTCTTCGATCAGGCTCACATGGTCGGTCCCCATGTTGGCGAACAGACAACGCACACCCAGATCGGTCAGCCCCTGTAAAAAGTGGGCAGCGCCGGTTTCGGTCGCCCCCGTCTGCGAAGGCTCACCTGGCGAGGCTGATTGAAGCGCAGAAGCGGCGGCGGAGCTTGGGGCGTTCACGGAGACTCTCCGAACAGGCATTGATGGAGCGCGACTCTAGCGCTTCCGCGCCAGCTTGGCGAGATGAGCCAATAATTTGACAGACAAGCGGACCATCAAGGACAGTCACACCCCTGCCCAAAACCGCTCCGAATCGCCGTTGCCACTGTGCCCAGCCACTCTGACTTTTCTGCGTCCACGCCGTCCTCGCTTCGCGACCTGTTCGCAATCGATCCGGATGTCGTTTTCCTGAACCACGGTTCGTTTGGAGCCTGCCCGCGCGAGGTGCTCGAAGCACAGTGGCGGTGGCAGCTTGAGATGGAGCGCAATCCGGTTGAATTTCTGGGCCGGCGCTCGGCAGAGCTGCTCTATCGCGCGCGCACGGCCCTGGCGACCGAGCTGGAAACGCGCGCCGAAAATCTGGTGTTCATTCCCAATTCAACAACCGGCGTCAATATCGTTGCGCAGTCGCTTACGCTGGAGCCCGGCGACGAGGTGCTCGCCACCAATCTTGAATACGGCGCCTGTGACGCGACCTGGCAGCGCTTTTGCGACAAGCAGGGTGCCCGTTATCGGCACGTAGACATTCCCTTGCCCTTGAAAAGCCATCACGTGGTTGACCGGATCATGGCTGAGGTCACGCCGCGCACACGATTGATCTTCTCAAGCCACATCACGTCCACCACCGCGCTGATCCTCCCGGTTGCCGAGCTCTGCGCTGCGGCTCGCGCGCGGGGCATTCTCACCTTGATCGACGGTGCCCATGCGCCGGGTTAGATTCCGTTATCACTCGATTCAATCGGCGCTGATTTCTACGTGGGCAACTGCCACAAATGGCTCTGCGCCCCCAAGGGCTCCGGTTTTCTGCATGCAGCAGGCGATCAACAAGATCGACTCGACGCGTCGGTCATCAGCTGGGGCTACGCCGAACACCGTGGCGGCCATAGCGGCTTTGATGCTTATCTGGGCAACACGCTATTTGAACGAAAGATGCAGTGGCAGGGCACGCGCGACCTGTCCGCGTGGCTCGCCGTGCCCGATGCTATTGAATTTCTGAAGCGTCATCGCTGGCCTGAGGTCAGACGCCGCTGCCATCAGCTGGCATCGCAGGCGCTACTTGAAATATCGGGGCATCACGGTCTATCGCCTATTGCATGCGATGAAGACTGGGCGCAGATGGTGGCGATTCCTGTCCCCGTCGCGGACCCCGAGCTGCTGCGCCAGCGGCTCTTCAATGAACACCGTATCGAGGTTCCCGTCACCACCCACGCGCACGCCGTGTTCGTGCGGCTATCGGTGCAGGGGTATAACACCGAGGAAGATGTTTACACGCTGGTTCAGGCGCTTATGTAGTTTTCGGCGATCGCACTCTGTAACAGCCCTGACCTCATAACTTCGCGATCCATGACCGAATCACCTCAACGGTCTCAGCCAACTTTTCAGGCTGACCGGCGAGGTAATGGGTGGCCCCTTTCAGAAGATGACGCTGCATGCGCGAGGCACCGGCCGTCGCCCAAGCCTCGTTCATGGAAGGAACCACCGACGCGTCTGCACTGTGCTCGATTGAGAGCACCGGAACGGATGTTTTCTCGAGATTGGTTGGACCATCGGCCTGACTGCATCGAGCCCATTGGCTGAGATAAGCGGTGAGCGTTGTGTAGCGGCCGATATTGTTCGCGCCATAGTTGAGCTGACGGGGGTCACCCCAGATCGAACCTGAGGGCCGATCGTTGGGGTCGACGCTCGGGTCAAGGTGCCGGGGGTCTGCACCGGTTCTATAAATGACGAAGGCCATGTCGCGAACCCCGTGCGGCATCGCGCGCACTTCCGTAAGGCGCGCTTTAGCCCAGGCCTCCAGCCGATCGTTGCGGTCGATCTGCGCCTTTCTGTATCGCGTCAGCCAATCCGGTCGAAACGGCGGCCCGTTGGCGGGGTCGAACATATTAAGTTCCGCCAACGCTGAAAACGGATCCGTCTCATCAACGATGGAGGGATCCAGCCACTCCGCAAAAAGTCTGGAACGTCCCGGATGCGCAGCAGTGAGCACGATGCCCTCAATCGGAGGGAGGTCCGATGCAACCAGCCCGGTCGGATCTCCCGCCGGGGTGTGGTGCGCGGTGAGCCTCTCTGCCTGAGCCTGGTAAAAGGCACTGAGCGCCGCCCCACCCGAGTTACCAATCAGAACGATCTTTTCGTAGCCACGACTGCGCAGCAGTTTCACACCTGCGCCCAGATCCTGAATCACCCGCTCCATGATCAACTGCGAGTCGTTGTTCAGATAACGTGAGTTCAGTCCTACCGCAGTCACGCCGGCGTTTGCAAGGGGCTCGAGCAGGTAGTGCCCTATGAAATTGCTGGCCGGGTGCATGATGATCGCAGCGGATCGACTGCGCGCTGCGGGAACCATCGCTCCATATATTCGCGGCCACAGTTGTGAGATGCCGGACTGCGACTCCATCGCAAGGCCGGGCTTGACGTCGACCACCAGTAACTCTTTCATGAAGGCAATCCGCTGGGATGTTTCGAGGGCCCGATGTCAGTGCGGGTATATAGTCGAATCACGAGCAGCATGCCAGGAGAGTCCTTTGAGCGTCGAGTTCGTTTCTTATTTCGACTATGTCCAGTACCCGCCGGTCTTGCCTGAGCTTGAACATGGTCTGGACATCAACCAGCACCCGGTGTGCATCGTAGGCGGCGGCCCGATCGGCTTCGCCCTTGCTCTGGGACTCGCCCGCTATGGCATCAAATCAGTCATTCTCGAATCCGACAGCAGCGTGTGTGTGGGAAGTCGTGCCGGCTGCGTCACGTCTCGAACGCTTGAAATCTTCGAACAGCTTAGCGTCGCCGCCCCGGTCATGCGTCAGGGCCTGCCCTGGTCCGAGGGCTGGAGCTACTTTCGCGATGCACAAATCCTGAAATTGGAAATTCCTCAGGACCCTCTGGCTGCCTATCCGCGCCTGGTCAATATTCAGCAGTGTTACGTTGAGCAGTATCTGCTCGACGCGATCAGCAAGTATCCCGATCTCATTGAGGTCCGGTGGCAAAGCAGCGTCGTGGGAATGAAATCGACTGAAGACATGGTCGAGCTTGATGTACAGACCCCGGTCGGCAGCTATCAGGTTCGCAGCGATTGGGTCGTTGCAGCCGATGGCGCGCATAGCATCGTCCGCAAGTCAATTGGTGCCCGGTTCGTCGGCACCCGCTACGACGGAAGCTATGTGATCGTAGACATCAAGATGGCAAGCAGGCTCAAGGAGGGACGGCGGGCGTGGTTCGACCCGCCCTCCAACCCGGGCGCCACGCTTCTTATGCATAAGCATCGTGATGATCTCTGGCGATTCGATTACCAGCTGCGCGAGGACGAAGACCCGGAGGAGGCGGTGCGCCCCGATAACGTGCTCGCCCGAGTCAGAGGCCACCTTGAGTTCATTGGCGAAACTGCCGATTGGAAGCCTGTCTGGATCAGCATGTACAAGGCAAGCTGCCTGACGTTGGAGCAATATCGCCATGGGCGCGTACTGCTGGCAGGAGACGCCGCGCATCTGGTTCCGATTTTTGGCGTGCGCGGTATGAACTCAGGAATTGACGATACCCACAACCTCGCCTGGAAACTGGCCTTTGTCATCAAGGGGCTGGCCAGGCCGAAGCTGCTTGACTCCTACAGCGATGAGCGCGTTTTTGCCACGCGAGAGAATATGCGGCATGCCTCGAAGAGCGCGGAGTTCATGGCGCCGCCCACCAAAGCCTTTGCACTGATGCGTCAGGCAGCGCTAGGACTCGCGGTCAAACATTCGTGGGTGAGCAGCCTAGTCGATCCTCGGCAAAGTACCGCAGTAGGATTCCCCCACTCCCCGCTCAACGTTTACTCGCAGGAATCAGAGTTCGCGCGCGGTCCGGCCCCGGGAGAAAATCTGCCCGACCTTGTCCTACCAGGCAATCGCCACCTGTCGTCTGCTTTGGGACCGCACTTTACGGCAATCGTCTTTGATGATCCGTCGGCCATGACTCACGCACTTCCGTCTGTCGATGCGCCAACACGGCTGCTTTCCATCGCCAACTCCGACCAGACATCGCATCGCTTCGACGCCAAACCGGGCACGACCTATCTGGTGAGGCCCGACGGGCACCTGCTTGCACGGTGGCGCAGGTACAAACCATCGGATATCGCAACAGCCATCAACACCTGCTGCAACGGAGGACTCGCGTGACCCTTTCATCACGTGATCTCGAGGACATTTACACCGAGCTCTGCTACCGGATGTCGGAGCGGGGCGATGAGGCTATCCCAGAGATTCTGGCCCGGCTGGTCCTGACGCTCATGCACCAGATCGACGAGCCTGAGCGTTTGAGGCGGGCGATCGACGAGGCGCTGGAAGATTACCCTTGTGTCCGGCGGATTGAACGCCCGGCCTGACCTGACTGACGCTGGTCACGGTTGGACGATATCCCAGCGCAAGCGATACCTGCTGAGCAGCCGTCATCACCCACGGGGCAAGCACACGAAGTCGCGCAGGGCCAAGTCGCTCGACCGGCCCTGACACCCCGATTGCGGCGACTGCCGCTCCAGTACCATCAAAGATTGGAGCGGCGATCCCGCCCACGCTGGAGCGCCACTCGCCCCGATTGACGGCGAAGCCGGTTTCCCTGATCTTGTCCAACTCGCGAGCCAGGGCAACACGGCTGGTGAGTGTTCGAGAGGTGAATGAGGCAAGCTTCCCGGTCAGATCGGCCAGCAGACTCGATTCGGTAAATGCAAGCATCGCCTTACCAGTGGCCACGCAGTAAGCGGGCGCCCGCCCTCCCACCTGGGAGTAGGCCCGGACGGGTTGCAGGCTGTCGATCTTGTCCAGATAAATCACGTCGGCGCCATCCAGAATCGAAAGATGGATTGTTTCGCCAGACAATTCGGCCAAGGACGTGAGGTGCACGCGAGCCACCGCCACCACATCGAGGCGCTCTCTGATCCTGACGCCGAGCTCCCAAATTTTTAGCGTGCACTCATAACGACCGGAGAGAGCTTGCTGCCGGATGTAACCACACGATGACAGCGTTTTCAGAATTCGAAACACGTTGCTCTTCTGCAGACCCAATTCGCGCGCAAGTTCCGATACACCCCGTGGTTGAGGACTTGCAGCAAGCGTTTCCAATAGAACGAGACCCTTGATAAGGGTTGTCAGCTGTGCAGTCATCAATTACGATCCAAGCAGATCAAATAGAGACACACCGTTCCAAATATCAGAACACATCTTACCAACGTCCACAAGCGAATTTTCGCCAGCGTCCTGGCCATCCCACCCGACACCAACCATACGTGTTCCAACGTTCCCAGGCCTGAGGCTTCACCATGACCCGCCTTCGAATCGAGAACATTGGCGAACTCTTCACCGGCGATCTAAACGCGCCTGTCAACAACGGGCGCTCCCTGGATGTCGCCGAAGGCGTCATCTGCGCCATCGGAGCGCCGCAAACCGGCACCTACGATGCAGTGATCGATGCGCGCGACGGTGCGGTAATGCCAGGACTCATCGACGGACATGTGCATCCTGTGTTTGGGGAATGGACCCCAACCCAGGACGCTCTAAACTGGATTGGTAACTACCTGCATGGCGGCACGACCACCATGGTCTCGGCAGGCGAACTGCATGTACCAGGGCTCGATTACACCAATTTAAATCCGGAACTCGTCACATCGCTCGCAGTCGTTACGGCAGCCACTACGGGCCGTGTTCGCTGGAGTGGGGTAAAAGTTCATGCGGGAACGTGTCTGCTTGTCCCGGGAATGAATGAAGACCACTTTGACCGTCTGGCAGCCGCCGGATCCCGACTGGTGAAGTTCATTTTTTTCCCACTTAACGACCGTCGCGAAGAAGCGCTTCGCTATAGCAGTTGGTGCCGCGAGCGCGGCATCCGCGTAAAGGTGCATACCGGCGGCGTTTCGCGCTCAGGGCTAAGCCAGATTTGCGGTTTCGAAACGCTCGCCTGGCTGCAACCCGATGTCGCCGCCCACGTAAGCGGCGGCCCAATACCGATGCCCGATGATGACCTTGATCGGTTAGTCGATCATACGGACTTCCCACTCGAAATCTGTTCATCGGGTAACGACCGCTCTACGCTGCGCGTGGTCAGGCGCCTCACCGAGCGCGGCAGGCTCCACCGCTTGACGCTGGGTACGGACACGCCCGGCGGCACTGGCGTCATCCCACGCGGGATGTTTCGGCAGATTCTTTATCTGAGCAGCGTCTGCGGCCTGGATCCTGGCGTTGCGATCGCCTGCGCAACGGGCAACACTGCGCGGGCGCACGGTCTTGACACTGGAATCATTGCCACCGGACGCCCGGCTGATCTGGTGGTGCTGGGGCGTATCGAGGGTTCGACCGGACCACGATTTTCCGATGCCATCGCACATGGCGACTTCCCTGGCATCAGCCACGTTCTGATAGACGGCGAAGTATTGGTGTCGGGCCGGAGTCGGCAAACGCCGCCGCCTCAGCGGCCAGCGCTCATGTCCTGCTGCAACATCGGTATGTTCTCTGCCCTGAGCGGCGCAGGTCACAATCGCGAAGGGCATTGAGGCGCTACCGAAGGGAGACTGCAGTGCTGGTACTGTCCGAACATGATGTGAACCAGGCGCTTTCGATAGGCGAATGCGTTGATGCGCTCGAACAGATGTTTATCGGTCTTGCACGTGGTGAATTTTTTCAGCCGCTCAGGGTTCGGGCTAATCCTGGAACAGGGCCTAACTGGATGACGCTGATGCCCTCTGCCCGGTTGTCGTCCCCCAGGATCTGGGCGCTCAAACAGATGGTGGTCACCCCAACGAACACCCAGCAAGGGCTCGACCCGATTCAGGGCGTGGTGCTTCTTCATGATGGTAATGACGGGCGCCTGCTTGCAATCGTCAACGCGCCTGCCCTTACCGCTATTCGAACCGCAGCGGTTTCCGCACTTGCGACACGCCTGTTAGCTCGCGCAGACTCAGCTCAAATTGCCATCATCGGCGCAGGCGCACAGGCTAAGGCTCATGTGGCGGCCATGAGGCATCTGTACCCCCATGCAAGCTTTCGCGTCTGGAGTCGGAACCGAAGTAATGCCGTTTCGCTCGCTGATGAAAGTGGCGCCGCTGTGGCTGACACCATTGCCGCAGCAGCGCAGGGCGCGGATATCCTGTGCACGGTCACCGCATCCCCGACACCTATTCTTTTCAGGTCAATGGTCGCGTCAGGCTGTCATATCAACGCCGTTGGCTCAAGCGCGGCCAACGCCAGAGAAATCGATGCCCAAACCGTGGCCGATGCCACTTTATTCGTGGACCGACGCGAATCGACGATATCGGAGTCTGGCGACTATCTGGGCGCGCTGGCGGAAGGCGCTATCAGCGGACCTCACCATATTCAGGCCGAAATCGGTGATGTGCTCCTGGGCAAACATCAAGGCCGATCGTCGCCCTCCGAAATTACTCTCTTCAAGTCGTTGGGTCTCGCGATCGAAGATCTCGTCGCAGCCGAACTCGCAGTTCAGCTTGCAAGCAAACTTGGTATAGGGACTCGCTGTCCATGGTAGACGCCGTCAATTCCAAGCTTACCCAATTCGATCAGGCGCTCACAGATCAGCATCTGGTCGCGATGTGGCGGGTTCTACGTGGCATGTTGCCGCCTGAACCCAAACCGAGCGCCCAGCCTTACAAGTGGTCGCATCGCGGATGGTATCCCGCGCTCCAAACAGCGGGTGAACTGGTCACCGCCGAGCAGGCCGAGAGACGTGTGCTCTTGCTTGAAAACCCCTCCTTCGCCGGCGAAATGCGCATTGCCGCCACACTGCACGCCGGACTCCAGATGCTGCTGCCCGGGGAGTCCGCACAAGCGCATCGGCACAGCCAGGCCGCTCTGCGATTCGTATTGGAGGGCAGTGGAGCGGTTACAACCATCAACGGCGAAGCGCAGACCATGCGGCGAGGCGATTTGGTTCTGACGCCCGCGTTCAGCTGGCACGAACATCACAACCCTTCACAGCAGCCAATGGTCTGGCTCGATGGGCTCGACTTGCCCGTGGCGCGACTGCTGGGGTGCACGTTCGCTCAGTTTTCTCCGTCGCACCCAGATCCCTTCGACAGGAGCATGACAACCACTGTCACCGCTGCGTTCGGCACAGCGCTAATGCCCGAGCAATCAGTGGATCACGCCAAACCTGTCGGAGCGCTTTCCTATCCCTACGCAGCAGCGCTGGCCGCGCTTGCGAAACTGCCCGAGAGTAGCCAGATTGACCCGAGTCACGGATTCAGGCTGCACTATGCTCATCCGATTACCCGCGGCCACATCATGCCCACGCTTGCCGCTTACCTCCAGAAGCTTCCTGCCGAATTCCGTGGCCGTCATTACCAGAGCACTGAAAGCTTCGTTTATTGTGCGCTTGAGGGTGGCGGCGTCACCCGAGTGACTCAAGCCGATGGAAGCGATGAGGACATTGCGTGGGAGGCAGGCGATCTGTTCGTGATCCCAGGCTGGTTATCGCACCATCATGAAAGCCATGGCGAGTCGATCCTCTTTGCTTTCTCCGATGCCGCCAGCCAACAGAATCTTGGTCTATGGCGCGAACGAAGAATCTGAAAAGAACATCCTCAACTGGAGGCAACACATGAACGCAATCACTCGCTGGACAGTCGGAGCAGTAATCGGGATCACCCTGAGTGGCGCTGCGGCTGCGCAGACCACCCTGAATTTTTCAAACTGGATTTCCCCGCAGGCACCATTTATCAAAGACGCCGTCATGGTCTGGGCCAAGCAGGTGGAGGACAGCACGTCCGGGCGCGTCAAGATCCGACTGCTCCCGAAGGCCGTCACCAGCCCACCCCAGCACTTCGATGCGGTTCGTGATGGCCTCGCGGACGTCACGTTTTTCGTTCACGGCTACACGCCAGGGCGTTTCGTCGTTACCAACATCGCGGAGTTGCCATTTTTGGGCGATAACGCGGTATCCGTGGCGGTCGCCTACAACCGTGTCTTCGAGCAGATGTTGAACAAGGCCGATGAGCACCAGGGGGTTCGCGTTCTTTCGGTCTTTACACACGGACCTGGCGCGTTGTTTTTGGGAAAAAAATCCATTCAACGGATTGAGGACCTAGCCGGCCTGAAAATTCGCACGAGCGGCGGCGTGGTCAATGATGTGGGTCGAGCGCTGGGGGTCAGCGGCATGCTCAAGCCCGCCACCGAAGTCTACGAAATGTTCAAGAGCGGGGTTGCGGATGGAGCGTTCTTCTCGAAGCAGTCAATCCTGACCTTCAAGATGGAAACGCTGGTCAAGCAGGCGGTTCTGGTGCCGGGGGGGCTTTTCAACACCAGTTTCTCGCTTCTCATCAACCCAGCACGCTTTAATGCGCTATCGGCTGAAGACCAGAAGATAATCATCTCGCTTTCGGGCGACGCGTTTGCGAGACTCGCCGGCCGTTCGTTCCAAGACTCAGACGAAAAAGCAATCGAGCTGATGCGAAGCAACAAGGCCGAGATCATTACGACCTCGCCCGCCATGACCGAGCAGATTCGAAAACTCACCGAACCCGTCGTGGAAAACTGGATCAAGCAGGCGTCGGCCAAAGGCTTTGACGGACGCGCAGCGATCGAAGCGATGCGCGCAGAAGTGGCAAAAGTCAAGCCGTGACGGCAGCAGCATCCCAAAACCTGTCGGCTGGGCAAGTTGTTCAGGGGGTGCTCGACTGGGCGGCCGCCTCGCTGATGTTCCTGCTCATGGCAATGACCTGCGTGGATGTCGCCGGGCGATATTTTTTCAATCACCCCCTGCCGGGCGGTCTGGAGCTTACTGAAATCACGATGGTGCTCCTGGTGTTTGCCGGTTTGCCGATCGTGACTACCGCCCGGGAACACGTCACGGTGGACATCGTGCCGCTGATCAGGAACCGCTGGCTGCAGAGAGTCCACTTACTCCTAGTTGATCTGATCGGTGTCGTCTGTCTGTCGGTGCTTGCCTGGCAACTGGGGCTACGTTCAATCAGGATGACCGTGGTTGGCGACGTCACGTCGCAACTCCGAATCCCCTTGGGACTCATGGTGTGGATGCTCGCGGGGCTCAGCGCACTCGCAGCGATGGCACTTTTGATGCGCGCGCTATTTCCCAGATGGTCAATCAGTTCCGGCAGGCCCGCCTCGGACCACTGATGGAAAACGCTCTCATCGCCTTTGCAGTCGTGCTCGCTCTGATTTTTGCGAGAGTGCCGCTGGTCTTCGCCATGTCGGCCACCGGGTTCGCTGGACTGGCGCTCGAGCTTGGCACACGACCCGCTCTGGCCGCAATCTCGAACACCGTGATCGAAGCGGGCATGTCGTATTCGCTGTCCGTGCTTCCCCTGTTTGTACTGATGGGAAATTTCGCAACTCGCGCCAGGCTGTCCGAGGAACTCTACGCTGCCTCCTACGCTTTCATTGGTCACTGGCGTGGCGGCTTGGCCTCGGCCACAGTGGTCGCCTGCGGCGGATTCGGCGCTATTTGTGGTTCGAGCATCGCCACGGCAGCCACGATGGCCAAGGTCGCCATGCCCTCGATGCGACGGTTCGGCTATTCCGATTCGCTCGCAACGGGAGCGATTGCCGCGGGCGGTACATTGGGAATACTGATCCCGCCTAGTGTGATCATGATCATCTACGGCATCCTGACCGAAACCAGCATCGGCGCTTTATTTGCGGCTGGCCTACTTCCAGGCGTACTGGCCCTCGCCTGTTACCTGGCGGCTGTGCGACTAAGCACGATGATCGATCCGAAGGCCGGTCCGCCAGGGCCTCGCATGAACTGGGCTGATCGCCTTAAAACTCTTCGATCAGTGTGGGGTGTGCTCCTGCTTTTCGCGATCGTGATGGGCGGCATGTACGGGGGCGTGTTTACGCCGACCGAAGCGGCCGGCATCGGCGCCGGCGGTGCGTTTTTATTTGCTCTGGCACGGCGCGCACTGAGCTTTCGAATCGCGGTGGATGTACTGGTGGAAAGCGCCAGAACGACCACCATGATGTTTGCGATTCTGATTGGTGCGCTGATGTTCGCAACCTACATCAACTACACCGGTATGCCAGAAGCGCTGCAACATATGGTCAAACAGGCAGGAACAGCGCCGCTCACTGTCCTGCTGGCGATCATTGGCATTTACCTGATTCTAGGCTGCGTACTCGAAAGCATTTCCATGGTGCTTTTGACGGTGCCTGTATTCTTCCCCCTCGTCACGAACCTGGGTTACGACCCGATATGGTTTGGAATTCTGGTTGTCTGCGTGGTGGAGATCAGCCTGATCACGCCGCCGGTTGGATTGAATGTTTATGTTCTGAACAGCGTGCTCCCCGACGTGTCGCTCCGAACCATATTTCGCGGGGTGGTTCCGTTTGTCCTGGGCGATATTGTTCGCCTTGCGGTTCTGATCGCCTTCCCCGCCGTCACCCTGTTCTTACCCAATCTGCTTTTTAAGTGAAATCCTCTTTTCTCCGGAGACTTTGATGCGTATCTGCCGATTCAATGCCACACAACTTGGTCTGGTCGAAGGGGACCAGGTGGCCGACGTCACCGCCGCTTTGTCCATCATCCCGCCACAAACTTATCCTCTGCCCACTCACGACCTGTTCATTGAACATCTGCCGGCGATTCGGGCAAAGATCGCCGAGCTGGCGCCCTCCGCACGCCGTTATCCGCTAGCCTCCGTCAAGCTGGAATCGCCAGTGGCCAACCCGGGCAAGATCATCAACGCGCCAGTCAACTATCAGGCCCATATTGATGAAGCCAAAAAAGACAGTGTCCTAGCGCAGGGTATCGCTGGGCGAAAAACCAACTTCATTGGTGATTGGGGCCTCTTTCTGAAAGCCAATAGCGCGCTCACCGGTTGCGGCAGCGAGATGTTGTTACGAATGCCAGATCGGCGAAGCGATCACGAAGTTGAACTCGCCTTGGTTATCGGTAAGACCGCACGCTCGGTCAAGCGTGAGGACGCGCTCAGCTATGTCGCGGGCTATTCGATCGGACTGGATATGAGTCTGCGAGGCCCGGAGGATAGAAGTTTCAGGAAATCTCCGGATACCTATGCGGTACTTGGTCCCTGGCTGGTAACAGCCGATGAAATCCCCGACCCAGGTAAGCTTCAACTCGAAATTTCGGTCAACGGGGAACTGCGGCAGCGTTCGAACACCAGCCTGTTGGTATTCGACATTCCGAAGCTCATCGAATACGCGTCGGCTTGGTACACCCTGTACCCGGGGGACATCCTTCTCACAGGAACTCCGGAAGGCGTCGGTCCAGTCAAGCCTGGGGACTCTATTCACGCTGCGATTGAGAAGGTTGGATCTTTCGAAATGCGTGTCGCGCCGGAGTACGTTGCATGACCCTCCCGCTCCTGCCAGTCATCATCGCAGGGGGAGGCATAGGAGGACTCGCAGCGGCACTTGCCATCGCGCGCGCAGGAATGCCGGTGGTTGTCCTCGAGCAGGCGCAGGCATTTGCCGAAATTGGCGGAGGCATTCAGCTTGCACCCAATGCACTGCGGGTACTCGACCGGCTGGGCGTCCTCGATGCGGTCAAATCGAAAGCAGTATTCGTTGACCAAGCCGTGATGATCGACGCTCTAACTGGTACAGAAATTACGCGTATCGAGCTTGGTGAAAAATTTGTTGCACGCTATGGTCATCGCTATCTCGTTGTACACCGCCAGGATCTGCTCGAGGCGTTGCTTGGGGCATGCCGTAACACCTACGGAATCGATCTGCGGGTGAACGCGCGTATCGAGTCTTTCGAGCAGCGTGACGACCGGGTGAGCGTCCAGTGCCGCGACGGAAAGCTTCTTGAAGGGCATTCGTTGATCGGCGCCGACGGACTGTGGTCGATCGTCCGATCGCAGATGTTTTCTGATGGCGCACCCCGTTTTTCAGGGCATATCTGCTATCGGGGCGTCGTACCCATGGACCAGATCCCCGATCGAAGCTATGGCAACGCCATGGCGCTCTGGGTCGGCCCCAACGTTCATCTCGTGCAGTATCCGATTCGCAACGGCGAGCTCATGAACAACGTTGCCGTCATCGTGAGTCAGGAATATTTTCGCGGGGAAAAGAAATACGGCGAGTGGAGCGAAGTTGAAACCTTGTTCGCCACCGTTCATCCAAAAGTACGGGCGATGCTGGCGTTCATCGATCGAGGCCAGCGCTGGCTGCTGCATGACCGGGATCCCAAGCCTACATGGTCGGTCGGTAGAACAACGCTGCTTGGCGATGCTGCGCATCCCACCTTGCAAAACATGGCCCAAGGCGCATGCATGGCGCTTGAGGATGCGGTTGAACTGGCCGATCAGATTGCTATGTGTCCCGACCATCCCGAATCAGCGTTTATCGCATACCAGAACGCGCGATACATCCGAACCGCGCGTGTTCAGCTGAGTGCCCGATTCGTCGCGCAACTTGTACATCTCGAAGGCGGGGCCCGAGACGTGCGAAATGCCGTTCTCTCCGCGCGTGACCCAACCAGTACGTTTGAGCTCGACTGGTTATACCGGGCAGCGTAGCGCGCCAACCCCTAGCGAACCGCGATCGCCTCGACCTCAACCAGAAACTTCGGATGCGCAAGCGCTGAAACTACCAACAGCGTTGAGGCGGGGCGGTGATCGCCAAGGTGCCGAGCCCGGATCTTGGCAAACGCGGGAAAATCTTCGGCCCGCGTAATGAACGACATGATTTTCACGACGTTTGACATGCTCATGCCGGCTTCTTTCAAGATCGCGTGAACATTGCCCCAAACCAGTTCGGCCTGTTCTTCCAGCGAATCAGGAATGACACCAGCCCGATCGATGGCCACCTGCCCCGAGATGAACAGTAAGTTCTCGGGCCGATGCACCAGAACGCCATGGTTATAAGTGCCGTTCGGCTGCGGGATGGATGCGGGATTGACTGCCTGCATAACGAATCTCCATGCTCGAAATCACTACACACTTCCGTCGTAACGGGCTTCAATTCTTCGCACCAGCAACTGCTTGCGGTCCTCGGGTAGCGCACTGTTGCGCAATAGCCGGGTAAGCAATTCACTGCTGGCCTTCTGCATCATCGCATCCACATAGTCTGCGATCGACACACGATCGGGGTGGGGGCTGAGTATCCGAATCGGGTCACCTGCGCCAATGTCGCCGGGCTCTTCCACGGACAGGTACAGCCCGGTCATGGCCTCGTTCAGCATGAATCGGGCCGCATCAGAGCGACCGGCCCTTGCCGCAAATTTGTAGCAGGGCAATCTGGGCGAACGGACCACGAGACGCGCCGAGCCAATTTCTACAACATCGCCAATGCACAGGGTGTGCTCGGACACGCCCTCGGTGGTAAGGTTCTCGCCGAAGAACGCGGGCGAGAGCACATCGCAATTGAGAAAGCTTGCCCACCTCGGGTAGTGCTCGGAAGGAACCAGGCATACCGCCTTGTTCACACCGCCATGCACCGCGCGATCGGCTTGCTGATCGCCCTCAAACCCCTGCTCCGAAACCTTGACCCGGCCCGCGACGGGCTGCTTCGCGATGGCCGACGGCACCGCGCCGCGAGGAGTCGGCAGCGACGAGACAACGCCCAGCGAGACCGCGATTACCTTCATTGGTTGCGCCGCTATGCTGCGTACCGAAGCTTGATCGCTTCGATCACGCTTGAGTTCGAGGTCACCACGGGAACACCGAATGCCTTCTCAAGCAGCGGCAAGGCTTCTACCGCGCGGAAATTGGTGCATGACGCGAACAGGCAATCAAAGCTTTGGCCGCGGAGCCGTTCGCGGGCAAACTCAACGATCTGTTCGGGCGTCGGGTCAGCCAGCGCAACGTTGTCCGTGATGCCCATGCCATGTGCGCAGACCACACCGGTATGCGTGGCCACGGCCGCAGCAACCGACTGCGTCAGATCTTCGTTATAGGGCGTAATGATCGCCACCTTTGCAGCCTTGCGCCGCTGCAAGGCCTCTGACACCGACGACACCACGCCAATCGTGGAGCAGCCGGCCAGCTCGCCGAGCGACCCACACACCTTGGCGTCGTAGGCAAGTCCGAATAACGATCCGGCCGATGTACAGCCAAACACCAGCACATCGGGGTTGAGCGTGCCGAGATCCTTGGCGGCGGCGGGCGCATGCTTTTCGATCATGTCGAGTTCACACGAACGCGTGGTTTCCACCAGATACATCCGATCGGTATGAACCGTGAACCGGTCTTTGGGCAGCCCGGCGTGGAGATCGTTTTCCATGACCGTGTTGGATGACGGCACCAGAAGCGCAACACGTACACGGCAGGTGGCAGGGGTGGATGTCATGGTTGGTACCTTGATTGAACTGTTAAAAACGTTGAGGACGTACAGAGCTGCATGGCTGCTCAGACAATTGATCCGGTAAGCCGCGGCTGGCCATCTCGCATCACGCTGGCTAATTCTCGAAGTGGCGCTTCCAGCCCGACCGCGCGCGCCGGTCCGCCTAGTGCCACACGAAGCGCGTCCGGGGGCTCCAATCCATCCATCACAAAGTGCGCTGCGGGCGACACCAGGATGCCGCGTCGCGACAGCTCGGCTGCAATCTGGTCGGATTTGGCGTGATCGGTAGCGACCCACACGTGATAGGACACCGCGTCAGCCGAGGTTTGAATGCTGCCTGCGGGTAAAAGCCGGAAGGCGAGCGCAACCCGCTCACGCGCCTCA
>Ga0169931_10002472_pt1 | contig 30122 bp, 22 predicted proteins | sample Kivu_15m_20L_FD_129675 | JGI IMG/M metagenome (GOLD analysis project Ga0169931, IMG submission 129675) | Freshwater microbial communities from Lake Kivu, Western Province, Rwanda to study Microbial Dark Matter (Phase II) - Kivu_15m_20L... | ecosystem: Environmental > Aquatic > Freshwater > Lake...
GTCTCAAGGTCGCGAATCTCTCCGACCATAATTTTGTCCGGGTCGTGACGAAGGACGCTGCGCAACCCCCGCGCGAAGGTCAAGCCTTTCTTCTCATTGACCTGAATCTGCGTCACGCCGCGCAGCTGATATTCCACCGGATCTTCAATGGTGATGATCTTATCTTCATCATTCCGGATCTCATTGAGGGCGGCGTAGAGGGTGGTCGTCTTTCCAGAACCCGTCGGCCCAGTCACCAGCACCATCCCATACGGTTCCAGAATAAAGCGGCGAAAATTGACGAGCAGCTTTGGGTCGAATCCCACCACCTCGAGACGCAAGTCACGAAACGAATCGTTGATCTGCTCCTTGTCGAGAATACGGATGACGGCATCCTCGCCGTAGACAGAAGGCATGATCGAGACACGGAAATCGACCTTCCGGCCTTTGATACGCATGCGAAAGCGCCCGTCCTGGGGGACCCGGCGCTCGGCGATGTCGAGCTCCGACATGACCTTGATGCGGGAGATGATTGTTTGATGATGCTTCATATCGATCGGGTCCCCCGCTTCATAGAGGGCTCCGTCGATACGATACCGTACGACCATGTCGGAATCCCGGGTCTCGAGGTGGATGTCGGAGGCCCGCTTTTCAAGGGCGGTGAAGACAATCGTGTCGACCAGTTTGATGATCGGCGACATCTCGGAATCACCTGACAATCGGTCGAGGTCGAGCACCTCCTCTCCCTGGTCTGTCTCTTTGACCAACGCGGCGCGGAATCCCTCGGTCGCCTCCTGTAAGACTCGCTGGGACGCATCTCCTTTGCGGAGGACGGCCTCGATCCCAGCCCAGGTCGACACCTCGATGCGGAGTGGCGCCTTGAGTTGCCCCCTCAGTTCGTCAACGAGAAAGAGATCGGAAGGGTCCGCCATCGCGATCACCAGGTGATCGTTCTCATGTCGCAGCGGAATAAATCGATGACGAAGCATCAGGTCGATCGGCAAAGACTGAATCAACTCGTAATCAATCCGCACCTCGTCGAGGGGGGTGTACCGAAGCCGATATCTCGCCGCGACTCGCTCGGCGGCCTCTCGTTCCTGCTGGAGATGAATTTGCTCAGTAACTGCTGCCATAAAATAACTTACGCACTTTTCATCTGAAAGATGAACCCCTCAATCAAGTCGCTCCACTGACCATCTGGAGCAATGGCAAGTAGATAGCGAGAAGGATTGTGATGACAACCCCTCCCATCGTAATGAGAATCGCTGGCTCGATAAAGGTAGTCAGTTGCCCCAGTTTCACCTCTGTCTCCGCGTCATAAAATCCAGCGACCTCATCAAGCATCTCGCGAAGGGAGCCCGATCGTTCACCGACACCGATCATATCAATTGCCAACGGGGGCACCCAACCGGCAGCATCGAGACTCTCCGTGAACGGTTTGCCTTCCCGGATCTTCGGGAGGGCAGGCTCCGTCGTTCGCAGCAATTCTCGATTGCTCACCGAAGCCAAAGCAATCTGGAAGGACTCCACGAGGGTAATCCCTCCCGCCAGCAGAGTCGCCAAACTCCGCGAAAGCTGCGCCGTCGTCATTTGACGAACCAGATCGCCAATGATCGGAAGCTTGAGGATCCATCGATCCATTGTCCGACGTCCCCCCTCTGTTCGGCGCCAGGAAGTCAGGCCGAACCCAACCCCCGCGACCGATGGAGCCAACCAGAAGAAGTTTTCTCGAATCGCCGAGGAGAAGCCGACGACAAAGGTGGTGATGCCGGGCAGCTCCGTTCCCATGTTCTCATAGAGTGAGGTGAACTGTGGGATGACAAACGTGGTCAGCACACCAATTAGAATCGTCGCCGCCCCCAGCAAAATGACAGGATAGGTCAGGGCTCCCCGGATCTTTCTTCTCAGCTGCGCAATCGCTTTGGTGTACTCCACGTAGCGACGGAGCACGTCGTCAAGGTTGCCTGAGCGCTCTCCAGCAAGAATCGAAGCGGTGTAGATTCGGGGAAACGTGTCGCCCTGCGCCGAGAGCGCTTCAGAAAGAGCGCTCCCAGACTTGATCCTCGCTTCGACATCGCGCAGGACCAATCGAAGTTTGGGGTTGGGCGAGCGTTGTCCGAGCATTTGAATCGACTGCAGCACCGGCAGACCGGCATGAAGCAGTGCGGCCAGCTGTTGATTGAAGAGCAGAAAGTCGTCAAGTTTGATTTTGACAGAGCTGCTTCCTCTCTGAAATCGCCCCGCACGCCCTGTACTGCCCGGAGTTCCGATGGAGAAAACCCGATAGCCTTCCTGCGAGAGACGCTGCCGGAGGTCCTGCTCTGTGCCTCCTTCGATGGTCCGAACGACAACCTCGCCTCCCGGGGTCCCCAATTTGCAGAGAAATTCAGCCATTTCCAGTCCGCCTCGATCCCTTATCTCCGCACTGGCTGCGCATCGATCTCCCAAGACCAGACCCGATCAAGGGACTGTCGGAGCCAAGAAGAGAGGTCCGGCCTTTGCAGCCGCTTCCTCCTGTTCTCTCTCCCCCATCTTCCTGACCAGCAACGCTGCATCAACACCGACTGGCTCAGGCCTTGGGACCCATCGCCCCCAAAATGACCCAGCCCACTTGAGCGTTTCCTGCCGCCCTGATCGGACAAGACAGAGAAAAGCATTGTATACACGCGCAGAACCCTTATTGGTTCCACTTTTTATTGAGAGAAAGAGATTGTCGCTCTAAGAGCTTCTCGACAGGCTTAGGGGACACGCCCAAGATCGATCCTGGTACGGAGCCGGTGGGACCAGGCAGAGAATCACTGATCAAGACAGATCACGAGCGGGAAGAGAGCCGATCAGATCTGGCCTCCATTGAACAGCGGCCTCAGATCCGTGGGGCCACAGTCAGGTCGGGTGACAGGGATCGAGATCGAGAAGCCTTGGGTGAATGCACTGAGGTATCGGGAATTTCTGCCCCCAGTGTAACTGGAGAGCCTGCTGGTATGTGAGCTAAGAATAGGGGCTCCATCGAGCTGTTTGGTGGCTCCCTGGGTGTTTGAGATGACCTCCATCGAGCCGACAGCAAAGAACCGGGCCCAGCCTGAGCGACCGGGAGGAACGACGGAAGTCAAATTGGGAACTGTTCGGACCGAAGTAATCCGGTGTTTGTCAGATGTGAGGTAACAGTTGAGCGGTAGTTGCCCGGAGTATCCATTCTCCGCATCATCAAAGACAAGGAAGAAGAGATTACCGCGAAAGGGAGATGCCCCCGGATAAAGGCTGGGAACCGGGGAGTAAATATACATTCTCGTATCACCCAACGGAGAACCAACAGCAGAGATCTGACTCGGAAAGCTATCGATCATCATCGATTGCGGAAGATAATCGTACTGGGTTCCGTTGAAGAACATACTCGAGGTAACCCCATCCGCATTTAGTGGAGAAGAGGCCTCACCGTAATCAAGTCGGGCAGCCGCCAATGCTGGCAGGTTCATCCGATGGGCCGTGGGAGTAACAATATAGGCCTCTCCAGCAAGATAATTGAACGAGGTCGGCAATCCTTGTGAATCGACCGCTACCGCCATAATGTACCCCCAAACACCTGGGTCAAGATCAGAGGTAGTGATCGTGGTGGTCTGGTTCCTGGTCAAACAGAGATAGAAATCCGCGACATTGCAGGTATCGGACGCGACAAAGAAGAGATGGATCGCAATATCCTGGAGGGGGTTGGAGTTGGTGAAGCTGAGACGAGTGTTGACCGTCGCACTGAGCGGGTCACTGACATAGTAGTTATAGAAGAGAACGCTGCCCAACTTGTTGTCACTAACAACTCGCCCTGTCGCCGCCACATCCGACCGGCCAGGGAGTCCTGGGATCGATTGAGCAAGTGCTGGAGGCTGCTGTGCGTTTGTCGTCAGTGGGTAAAGACCGCTGATCAACGTGAGCGCGACGCAAGCCTGGAACAAGAGCCTGAAGGAGCCGGCGTAGAGATCTTTGGCATTTCGAGGTGAAGTTCTCATCCTGTGTGTGCTGCCTTTCTTCTGTTCACTGACCAATCTCTGGCCTGAGTGTGACTCGATCGTCAATGGCCTCTTATCCATCCTTCAATCCTTGAATCCCAGCAACTCAGCAACCCCAACCCCAACCAATCTCTTTGGGTACCCAGCCTGACCGACAGAGCATTGATTGTCTCAGCGCAAGGTCGCAAGTCTTTGACACCTGCTTCGTCTTCAAGGAGACTCGATTGCTTGAAAGTTGCACAGACTGTACGACTTGCTCGTGAACACGGTCCAAGCGTGGCCAGAAAAATCGGAAAACCACCGAAGTAGTGTCCACAACGTAACGTCGTCACTGCAGATCATCGGAACCGCAGAGATTGTGGCACCAGGATACCTGGGCGAGGTGATTCGAGCAGTTCTCTTCTCATTAGCAAGTTTTTCAACCCTTAAGCCTTTTAAATCCTGTGGGTTAAGAATCAGGAGACTGACCAGCCGGGGCTTTTGAAATCGACGGGGGGTCGGAAAAGAGTAGCCCTGCCCATTGGCGAGACTCTCCCAGTGCACGCACACCGCTAAACAAGCCGTATTGTATCCTCCGACTTGCCGATGAGTCAATCAACTTTCTTTCACCGACCTGTCAAACCCTGACCGGCTATCCACTTACTTCAAATCCAGCCACAGAGAGACGCGAAGGTGGATGGAGTAGAAGGACAACCAAGTGAAACAGTTGGAAGAGATCATTGGCAAGTGGCAAAAACCGAGCAGGCGTGATACGCTGTGGGTTCAATAATCGAGTAAAGATGCTAATCGGGGTTTTCAGTGAAGCGAACGAGTGGTCCGACAGAAATTGTGTGACACACCCGCGAGGGGTGGGTTCTTTGCATCTGCCCACGATCAATCCTGCTCTTCGGCAGAATCTGTCCTCCACAAAATGAGTGGGAATTCCCCCCCAATCTGGCGTGAATCTCCATCAGGACGAAAGTTCAGGATCAAGTCAGGCCTCGTCCACCAATTGTAGTCACGAAACACCTGCTGACCTTGAGCAAGTCTTAACGAACCCAGGGAGCGTCTTCTTGGAACTGAGCAGACGACCAATCGGAGTGGGAACAAAGCGAACTTCGCGACGACTGCGCCGCAGGACCCGCGAAGAACGAGGGGAGCGTGGCGAGGCGCTTCGTCTGTATCACTATGGTGAATCCGACCCACGACCCGGCGCAGACGAGAGCGGGGAAGATCGGAGCCCTCAGGCGACCTCTCCTCAAATGCTCAACTGGGAAGGGCCTGAGATCAGGATCACGGTCGGGCGGAGTGAGAACTGTGAAGTGCGCATTTTGGGCGAGACAGTCTCGCGGCTTCATTGTGAGATCGAACGGATTGGGGGGGGCTACTACTTACGGGATCGAAGCCGAAATGGAACCTGGGTCAATGGAACCCGCGTCAACGAATGCCAGCTTCAAAATGGAGATTGGATTCGAGTGGGGGAGGACTACCTGCGGGTCGACTTCGTTTCATACGAAAAGGCGACAGACCGTCTGGTGACCCGGCGTACCGTCGATCCGACCTCGGGGTTACACCCATTCGTTGAGTACGTGCCGCCTCGGGAGCGAGGAGGGCCTCAACCATCGCCCGATTCGTCCGACCACGCGTTGCTCGGCGGAGTGCTTCCTGGGTTCGGGGGAGAATCCCCAGAGGGTGAATCCGAACGGACAAGCCAATGGAAGGCTGGTTTCGTTCTCCCCCCTCAAATGGTCGTCCGTGGTCTGGAGGCTGGGGTGACCTTACAGTTTTGGGATTCCAGGATCACCTTCGGCCGATGGAAAGCGACCGAAGTTGCCCTGATCGGGGAGAAGATCTCTCGTATTCATGCCGCGCTGATACGAGAGGAATCCGCTTACGTTCTGGTCGACCTGGAGAGCACCAACGGGACGTTCGTCAACGAGCAGCGGATCACCCGCTGTGTCCTCCAGTCTGGAGATCGAGTACGGATGGGGAGCTATCAGGCACTGGTCCGTCTCGACCAGGGAGATTGCCTGCTCCATTTTCAACGGGTGTCTCCTTGATTTCACTTCTTCCCTTTAATCCAAGGGTAAGTTCCAAGTACGCCCCCCGCTCTCGATCCTGGAAAGCCCGAGAGCGGCCTCTCTGGATGGGAATGGCAAGCAAGAGGGGCGACACACCATTGACACACGAGTTGAGAAAAGTCCGCTGCACTGATTGAAGAGAAGAGGGAGTCCAGGCGAACCGATCTTCTCGGCAAGAGCATTCCCATCGGGGGGGATATGATTGGACGCACCATCGGGAATTACGAGGTGATCAGCCAGTTTGGCGAGGGAGGGATGGGTGAGCTCTACCTCGGGCGGCACACGAAGTTGGCGCGCGAGGTGGTGATCAAGACAATCCGTACGGAAGATTTTACTCCCCGCCAGATCGATCATCTCCGCGAGCGACTGGAGCGGGAAGCCCGTATCCAGTCGCAACTTGACCATCCGAACATTGTTCGTGTCTACGATTTCATCGCCGTCGGGGAGATGACGTGTATCGTCATGGAGCACGTCCCAGGGCGCGACCTGCGAAAGTTGATCCTGCGGGAAAGCGGGCCAATTGAACCGGTTCGAGCGCTGCGCCTCTTCAAGCAGGTGCTGGCGGCCATCGACTATGCCCACCATTTTGTCTACCGCGACCAATCGGGAGAGAACCACCAAGGCATCATCCACCGCGACCTCAAGCCGGCCAATATTCTGGTGACTCCTGAAGACAAGGTCAAGGTCACCGATTTCGGGATCGTCAAATTACGCGGGGTCCGGGGAGGAACGCAGATCGGCTTCAATCCGGGAACGCCGGAGTACATGAGCCCGGAGCAGGCCCGGGGGCGTGAGATCGATCAACGCTCCGACATCTATTCGATGGGAATCGTCCTCTACGAGATGCTGACGGGGAGAGTCCCCTTTGACGATCAGGGATCGAAAACCTCCGACTACGAGATTCGCAGGGGTCACATCGAGCTGCCCGTCCCCCGCCTGACCTCGATCGACCCGACGATTCCCTCAGAGCTTGAGCGTATCGTCCTCAAATCGTTGGAAAAGAGCCCGGACGATCGTTTTCAGTCAGCCCACCAATTCCTGGAAGCGATTGAGCAGTTTGAGAAGACCGGCAGGGTGACGATCCAGCGCCGTATGCCAGGAGCCAGAGAGACGGTCGCGCAAGTGGCGCCTTCTCCGGCCCCCCCGGTCTCCAGCGAGAACGGGCCAGCACCCGGTCCAACCGGTTTTACGGCCTTGGGCCAAACGGTCCTCAGCGACCCGAGAGAGCCGCACACCAACTTTAACACCCAATTGGCCGAAGTACCGGGGAGGGAGCCCGTCGCGAGAGCAACTGGCCGCCTGAAAAAGAGATCGAGGTGGGAATCCCGTCCATTCCAAGTGGCGGCCCTGCTGGGCATGCTCACCTTGGCGGGACTGCTCTCCTGGATTCTGCTGACCAGGGAGAATCTTTGGCAGTCTGCCAATAGCACTGCGGTCCAGGCCCCTCCGGGAATGATCCCAATTCCCGGAGGAGAATTTCTGATGGGCCGGGACGATGGCAACGAGTATGAGCGCCCTGCCCACCTGGTGACGATTCAGCCCTTCTTCATCGATCGGAATGAGGTGACCAACGAACTCTACGCGCAGTTTGTTCGGCAGACGCGCCGGAACTCTCCCGTGCATTGGCCGGAGGGAAATTACCAGACTGGGGAAGCGATGCTCCCGGTGGTCAACGTCAGTTGGAACGAAGCGCGTGACTACTGCGAATGGGCCAGCAAGCGACTGCCTACCGAGGAAGAGTGGGAGTTTGCCGCACGGGGACGCGATAACCGCCTCTACCCCTATGGAAACGAATGGAAGCCTCGATTCTCGAACGCACGCGAGACCGGGATCGACCAACCGCAGGCGGTTGGGAGTTATCCTGATGGCCTCAGTCCATTCGGAGTGGCCGATATGGCGGGGAATGTCGCGGAGTGGACGGCCACGCAATATCTCCCGTATCCGGGAAGCACCGCCAGAGTCGACGAGGGGAACTGGGTCATCCGCGGAGGTGGGTTCCGGGTGCCAGCGGTGGAACAGACGGCTACCGATCGGTACTTCGACCGCCCTACGGTCAGCTATGACTATGTCGGCTTCCGTTGCGCCAAGAGCCAACCGCGCTAGCCTCCCCTGGCTCCCCTGAGAAAAATCGAGGAACCCAGAAGGGCTCCCATCGTTCTAAGTGATTGAGCTGGAGCGGTCGCCAGGAGAGTGGAAGAGAGCATTTGGAGAGGTTTGCCGTGCAATCTCAGTCACACCGGAGAGATCAAGCGAGGAAAGGGAAAGGATGGGGGAGGGGGATCCGATCCGGGGTGCTCCTCTTTTGCTTTGCCGGGTGTACGGCCAGCCTTGGGTTGGCCCAGCGACGGTATTCTGTTGGCAAGCCCCGGGAGAGGGCGGCGACAGAAGCCATCAAGATTCGGACCGTCGACCGGCTCGCATCTTCCAAAGGGATCCTTGCGGTCCTGATGGAGCCCGTTCTGCCCGGTCAGATCATCATCAAAACACGGGCGGGTCGGGAGTTGGCGCGTGCGGAAGCGGACGCAGAGAATGGACAGGCGGAGTTTACCCTCCCCAAGGGTGCCAACTACCTCATCGAGGCGAGCCATCCTGGCTACCAGGCAATGGTGACCATTTCTCCGAGGTTAGGCGCGCAAGCTATCGCGCGGATTCGCTTAGTGGCGGAGTCGGCCAGTGTCAAACTTCGGGATCTACCGGTCGGCGCCACGGTGCTGATCAATGGAGAGGTTCGGGCGACAAGTCCAGAGTCTGGCGCTGTGATCATCTCTGGGCTACGACCTGGAAGCCATCTTCTGCAAGTTCGTCACCCGGAATTCAATGATTTTGACGACACCTTCGCCGTGACCGAGGCAGGGGAGGAGGTGAACTATCCACGACTCCCCCTGACACGGACAGCCAAGCTGACCTTTCTTGCTCCTCCCGGTGCGACAGTTCTGATCGATGGGGCCGTGCGGGGAAAGATCCCGCCAGAGGGAAAGGTACAGATCGATTATGAGCTGCCATCGGCCGAAGAGCAGACCCTGACAGTGGAGATGGTAGGATATCACCCGTGGAGGCTGCGGGAGCGTCTCTTACCGGGTCCGCGCTCCTTGAAGGTCGACCTCTCCCCGATCGTCACCTCGACAGGGACGTCTGATTTCTTTGATCAGCTGGCGCAATGGGAGGCGCCGTCGACGTGGCGGGTAGTCAAGGACGCCCGGAATAGCCGGCTTGAGGTTCAGGGGAGGACGCCCGGACTTCTCAAAGAGCAGACCTACCGTAATTTTGAGGCGACGTTCACGCTCTGGATTCCGGATGGCCAGGGAGCGACATGGGTGGTTCGCGCCAACCGTTCAGGAAGCGATTATTATCTCTTCCATCTCACCGGTCCCAACGCCCGGATCGGCACCCCCCGCCGCTTCTCCACTTACCTGGTTCGGGGAGGGAGACCTCCCGAAGAGGTTGGAACGCCAGCTCCCCTCCTCGTCGATCTGGCCCCAAACGCCTCCTACACCATCGGGGTCACCGTTCGAGACTTTACGATCCAGCACACCATCACTTCTAACGAGACCGGAGAGACCAACGACCTCGGGATCTGGACCGATACCACCCCCTCACGGGAATCCCACCTCTTCGGAAGCTTTGGATTTCGTGCCCTCCACGAAGAGATCTTTCTTGTCGACGACTTCCACATCGTCCCACTTCTAACCCCGTAGCCAATCCGCCACCAGACCCTGGAGCCGTGCAAGGGAGCGGCTGTGACTAAAGGGAGAGTGTCAGGAGATCTCTGTCTAAAAGAGATCCCATTACCTTCCTCTTTTGGAGAACCCGTGTTGAAACATGTCACTACCGATCTGTCAACTGACGAGAAGCCGGCGGCTTCGTCTTCTCCAAGCCCAGGCCAACTCGCCCGGCATCGGGTGTGGAAAGGGGGAAGATGGGCTGTGCTGCTCTTCCTGACAATTTTAGCGAGGGATGGTTCGCCGACCTTATCGCCGCTTGGCGAACCGAGAGTTGGGGTGCAGCACCCTCTCTTCACCATCGGCTTCGAGCCAAATCTGGGACAAGCGGAGGCAGGAATCTCCTACGTGGCACGGGACGGGAGATATACGTTGGCATTCCAACCGCAGGGCGTGGCGCTCTATCAGGCTGGGGAGCGGGGGCCCTCTCTGCATCTGCGATTTTCCGAGGCAAACACGGCCCCGCGATTGGAAGCACAAGATCCAACCGGATCGTATTCGAACTATCTTCTCGATCAAGATCCAGCCGGTTGGGTCAGCTCGGTTCCCTCTTATGGTAGCTTGCTTTATCGTGACCTCTATCCGGGGATTGACCTGCTCTGGTATGGAAATGGGAATGGGATCGAGTACGACTTCCTGGTGGCCCCGGGCGCCGATCCACAGCAGATTGGAATGGTTCTGGAAAAGGTTCAAGAGGAGGGGAAGATCTGGATCGATCAATCTGGAAATTTACTTCTGGGTGAAGGAGAGAAGGTTTGGATCCTGCGCGCTCCGACGATCTACCAACCTCCTCTGGGTGGAGAAGTCAATCGAGTCGGGGAGGCGACCCTCTCTCGATCTCATCCCCACTCGCCTCCAAAGGGGTCGAGGCGAGTGGAGGGAGCCTACCAACTTCAGGGAAACGGGGAGATCCGGTTCTCCCTTGGAGAATATGATGTCACTCGGCCATTGGTCATCGACCCGGCCCTGGAGTTTTCCACCTATTTGGGGGGAACGGGAATGGACGTGGTCAACGTGGTGCGGGTCGACAGTTCGGGCAACATCTACCTTGCCGGAGAGACGGAATCGCTCAACTTCCCAACTCGAACAGGGTTCTCCTCGACAATGGGGGGGACCAGTGACGCGTTCGTACTCAAGCTCAATCCGAGCGGGACGGCCATTCTCTTTTCGACCTTTCTTGGTGGACGGAACCCGGGAGATCGGATCTGGGATCTTCACGTGGACGAGACGGGGCGAATCCTGGTCTGTGGAGAGACCAACTCTCTCAATTTTCCAGTTACAGAGGATGCGGCACAGCGCTTTTTCCGAGGCAACACCGATGGGTTTCTCTCGATTCTGACCCCTGATGGGCGCGCGCTGGCGTACTCGACCTATGTGGGGGGATCGTTTCAAGACATTGCCTACGGACTGGCGATCGAGGAAGCCGGTTCGATCCTTCTCACGGGACAGACGCGATCGAGCAATTTCCCGACGCATCGGGCTCTTCAGCCAGACCTCCTCGGTACTTCAGATGTGTTTCTCACCCGAATCGGCCAGCAGGGGGAGATTCAGCTCTCCACCTTCCTCGGAGGGACCAACCTCGACCCGTCCGGAACCGGGGAAGAGATCGGGTACAGCATCGCGCTCGACCCGGAAGGGAATATCTATCTCGCGGGGATGACAGGGGCTTCTGATTTTCCAACGGTTCGCGCGGTGCAGCCCCGCTTTGGCGGTGTCGAGGATGGGTTTGTCTGCAAGTTGACGCCGAGTGGAGAGACGATCCTCTACTCGACGTTCCTGGGGAGCTCTCGCTCGGACACCCTTCGGGGATTGGCGGTCGACGCGTTTGGACAAGCCCATGTCACGGGATCGACCTTCTTCGCGGATTTTCCGACGGCAAACGCGTTGCAGTCGACATACAGAGGCAATACCGATGCTTTTGCGACCAAGCTCAGCGCCACTGGGGATCGCCTGCTCTTCTCAACCTTTCTGGGAGGAACGGGGGCGGAAAACATTGGAACCCTCCGCAGTACGGTTCCAAGTAGTGCCTTGGCGATCGATCAAGTGGGAAATATCTATTTGGCGGGCAAGACGGGATCGAGAGATTTTCCGGTGGTCGCCCCCCTGCAAGGGGAACTGCACGGAGATTCGGACAGCTTTGTCTCGGTCATCGATCCGGCGGGGAGTTCCCTGCTCTTCTCTACCTTCTTCGGTAGTCGCTTTACAGGCATCAATTGGGTCGATGAGCGAGCGTTGGGGGTGGCGGTCAACCCTTCAGGAACGATCTACCTGGCGGGACAGGTCTTGCAGAATGATCTGTTGACAAGGCGGCCGCTCCAGGGAACGTATGGAGGAGGCTTGAGCGATGCGTTTCTCGCCGTGATCTCCGGCGGGCAGGAGGCTCGGCTAGCTCCGGTCTCCGCGGCGAGCTACGTCGGAGGGGCATTCGCCCCGGGTTCGATTGTCGCTGTCTTTGGAAAAGATCTGGCGCCCATGTCCGAGTTGGCGACTTCGCTGCCGTTGCCGACGTCGCTGAAAGGAACAATCGTCGAGGTGACCGACCAGAAAGGCGAAACACGGGGAGCGCCGCTCTTCTTCGTCTCTCCGTTTCAGATCAACCTGCAGATCCCGCCAGAGACAGCGCTCGGGAGAGTTCGGCTGACGGTACGAAATCCAATCTCGATGCCCGGGGGAAGCGCCGAGGCAATTGTCTCCTTGGACCGGGCGGCTCCGGCTCTCTTTTCTGCCAATGGAGATGGCCAGGGGGCGCCAGCAGGCTGGTTGTTGCGGGTTCTTCGTGATGGAACGATCCGGTACGAGCCGATCACCCAGATCTCTGCGGAGGGACGGATGATCCCTGTACCTCTTGAACTCGGGGGAGCAGAGGAGACGTGTTATCTGATTCTGTTTGGAACCGGCTGGCGAGAGGCAGGTGGACCGAGCAATATCTCGGCGAGAATCGGCGCGTACGAACTCCCCGTCCTCTTCGTCGGCCCACAGGAGTCCTTTGTCGGGTTGGACCAATTGAACCTCGCCCTGCCGCGCGGGCTGGCCAACCAGGGAAGCGTGCGATTGATCCTCAAAGCGAACGGAATGCTGGCCAATGTGACCGAACTGCGCTTCGGGACAGGACCGAGGTAGTCATAGTGGATCGTCAGAGCTTCTCAAAAGGACGATAGTGAACTTCACGCAGCTCTCGCTGAGATTGGTTCCCCTCGGCAAAAAGCTGTCGGAGAGCCTGATAATCGCCCTGTTCGAGGGATTCGCGCAGATGCTGAAGTTGTTGGATGTAGCGAGCGAGTATGGGGCCAATCAGGGGTTGGTTGGTCATCAGAATATCCCGCCAGACGGAGAATGAACTCCCGGCGAGGCGAGTCATGTCGCGCCATCCACTGGCGGCGAGTCGGCGAGCCAGTTCCCGGCGCAGTTCTTCTGCAGCTTCATCGGGAGGCGCTTCATCGGAACCAGGATCGACCAGCAGGCTGGCAAGAGTCGTCGCCAGCAGTTGAGGGAGATGGCTGACGAGAGCGACAGCGCGATCATGCTCTTCAGCAAGAGTGACGAGGGGGCGAGCCCCAATCGACTCGATCAGCGAGAGTAGCCAGGAAAATCTCGCTTCGGGGGGGGTCCAGGGAGAGCCCGGTTCGAGGGGAACTACGGCATAGACAGCGCGATCGAAGAGGTCGGCCCGCGCGTATTCGACGCCGCTGTGCTCGCTCCCCGCCATGGGGTGGCCCCCCACAAACCAGACGCCAGCGGGAAGCGTCTCGGTGACGACACGGCAGATCTCCCGCTTGGTGCTTGCCGCGTCGGTGACAATTGTTCCAGGACGAATCTGGCTGCCGTGCCGGCGGAGAAAATCGAGGATCGCGCCAATCGGGGCGGCCAGATAGAGCAGGTCGGCCTCGCAGAGGGCGCCATTGGCGAAAGACGCCTCGGGACGATCGACTACTCCGCGCTCGATCGCCCGCTGCAGGGGGCCAGGGGCATCGTGAGCAGTCAAGGCTCCTCTGAAGCCAGCGCGGCGCAGGGCGAGTGCGACGGACCCTCCAATCAGGCCGCAGCCGACGATACAGATTCGTTCGATCTCGGTCGGCGCTTTCACCCCCACCTCTCGACGATCGGCGCCAGCTGATCGAACTGATCCATCAGTTGATGAAACTGTTCCAGGGTGAGCGCCTGAGCCCCGTCACTGAGGGCATGGTCTGGATCCTCGTGCAGATCGAGCAGCAAGCCATCGATGCCAGAGGCGAGGGCCGCCCGGCTGAGGGGAAGAACCCGATCGCGTCGCCCCGCGGCGCGGCAAGGGTCGACCACCACCGGAAGATGGGAGTGCCGTCGAATCGCCGCCGGCGCCGAGAGGTCGAGCGTCAGTCGGGTGTGAGTCTCAAAAGTCCGGATTCCCGCTTCACAGAGGACGACGTGGGGATTTCCCTCTGCGAGGAGGTAGTCGGCGGAGATGAGGGCTTCCTCGATCGTCGTGGCTGGATCCCGAGTCAAAATCAGCGGTTTCGGCTGGCGGGCGAGCGCGCGGAGAAACCCATAGTCCTTCATATGTCGCGGCCCGACCCGGATGAGGTCGACGTATTGGACGAGCAGCGGCAGGTGAGCCGGATCGACGACCTCGGAGATCGTCACCAGTCCGTGGCGTTCGGCGGTCTCCCGAAGCATCTGCAGTCCCTCTTCCCCAAGCCCTTGGAATCCATAAGGGTTGCTGTACTGCGGCAGGATATTTCCGGACAAGACGCGGACTCCGCGTTGGACCAGAGCGGCGGCGATCTGATCGAGCTGCCTCTGGCTCTCGATCGCGCCGGGACCCGCCATGACCACGCACTGCCCTCCCCCGATCGTCACCTCACCGAGGCGAATTCGGCTACCCTCTGGCCGGAACGCCCGTGCGGCGAGCTTGTAAGGGCTGCTGACCCGCACGACACGGTTGACGCCATCGAGCAGTTCCAGGGCACGCAGGTCGGCGAGGCGCGAGCCAACCGCCCCGAGGATCGTGTAACGCGATCCTGTCGAGCGGTGAATGTCGAAGCCCAGTTGGACCAGGCGATCGACCACCGCGACAATCTGATCTTCGGTCGCGTTCTCTTCCATGACGATGATCATGCGTTACTCTTTCCGTTGCTCGTCGCCTGAAGGAAGCTGGCTGGCATGAATCCGTTCAATCCGACGCGCCTCGTCGATGACCCGTTCGAAGAGTCGTCGAATCGCCTCGGCATCGAGCGGTCCCCCGTTGGCAGCCGTGACATTGGCGATCACCTGCGCTTCCCGCTTTGGCGAGTAGATCTCCAGGGAGAGACGTTTCTTGATATGTCCGATCTCGATCGCGCATTGGGTGCGTTCGTTGAAGAGCTGGACGAGGATCAGATCGATCTCATCGATCCGTTGTCGCCAGCCCTGCATCGCGGACTGATCATCTGACTGAGATGGTGGTGTGCTCGCGTCGGCCATGGTCGCCTGCGTCGTGGTTGAATGATTGCCCCGCGGGTTGGACTCCACCGAGGGGTCAACGATTGGAAGAAGCGAGTTGAGGGAGAGGCGCAGGGGTATTGCCGCGCTCCCCCCTCAGATGCCGAGTCAACTGGGCGACCCGCTCGACGAGGTCCGGCCGCCCCAGGGATTGCTCGATCTCCAGGACGAGGCGGCTTCCCACCACGGCCCCTTCGGCATACTGCCAGACCTCCTGTACGTGCGCGGGAGTGGTGATCCCAAACCCGACCGCAATGGGGAGAGAGCTGGCCTGCCGAACTCGGGCGACCAACGAGGAGACCTCCTGCGACAACTCTTCGCGAACGCCTGTCACACCGGTTCTGGCGACAACGTAGAGGAATCCAGTGGCCTGGTCGGCAATCATGCGGATGCGCTCGTCCGTCGAGGTCGGAGCGACGAGAAAGATCGTGTCGATTCCAGCCGGGCGCAGGCGAGCGATCAGGTCGCCCGCCTCTTCCGGAATGAGGTCAGTGATCAGGACGCCATCGACCCCCGCGGATCGTAACCTCTCTCCGAGCGTCGACTGATCGAGCTGCAGCAGGGGGTTGTAGTAGGTGAAGAGGACAATCGGAACATCACTCTGCTGGCGGAACCGCTCGACTACCGGGAGAATCTCCGCGACGCCGAGGGGCTCCTGCAGGGCCCGCTCGGAGGCCCGTTGAATGACGGGACCATCCGCCATCGGGTCCGAGAACGGGATTCCCAGTTCAATGAGGTCTGCCCCGGCGTCAACGAGGGCCGGCAACAGCCGCTCGGTCGTCGCCAGATCAGGGTCGCCGGCGGTCAAGTAGGGGATGAAGGCGCGACGCCCGTCCCGACGGATCGACTCAAACAGTTGGGCAATTCGGCTCATGAGATCTCTACTTCTTTCCTTCGTAGGTGATCCGCCAGACCTTGTTGCCGCCGTCATCGACGATCAGCAGGGATCCGTCGGAGATCATCGTCACGCCCACAGGGCGGCCCCAGACCTCTCGGCCTCGCTCGTCCGTCACCCAGCCGGTGAGGAAGTTCTCATACCCTCCGACGGGTTTTCCATTCCGAAACGGGATTCGCACCACCTTGTACCCACTGCGCAAGGCACGATTCCAAGATCCGTGAAAAGCGACGAACGCGTCTCCGACATACTCCTTGGGAAACATCTTCCCGGTGTAGAAGGTCAGTCCAAGCGCGGCGGCGTGGGGCTCGACGAGGACATCGGGCACGATCGCCTTGGCGACCAGGTCGGGGCGCTTTCCAGCCTGTCGCGGGTCTTCGTTCTGACCGAGGTAGGAGTAGGGCCAGCCATAAAAGCCTCCCTCCCGAACCGAGGTGACATAGTCTGGAACGAGGTCGTCGCCGAGACCGTCACGCTCGTTGACAGCGGTCCAGAGGGCCTTGGTCGTCGGGTTCCAGGCCAGACCGATCGGATTGCGGATGCCCGTCGCGTAGAGGCGATGGCCGGTCCCATCCGGGTTGTACTCCCCAATCGACGCCCGGCGCGGATCTGCCTCCTCGCTGACATTGCTCTCCGATCCGACAGAGACATAGAGCTTCCGTCCGTCCGGGCGGAAGAGCAGGTTGCGCGTCCAGTGCTGGCGATATCCCTGACCCGGCAGCTCGATGATCTTCTCAGGGGCGCCGGTAAGAGACGTCTGGCCGACTTGATAGCGATAGCGAACCACCGAGTCGGTGTTGGCAATGTAGAAGTACCCGTCCAGGATCGCCATCCCAAACGGTTGCGTCAGGTTGGCGACAAAGACGAAGCGTTCCGAAGTGTTATCGATCTTGCCATCCCGATTGGTGTCGCGGAGCAGGATGATCTGATTGGCACGGGAATCGGCCAGAAAAAGGTCCCGGTTGGACGCTTCGATCAGCCAGCGGGGATTCTGAAACTCCCCTTCGGCGAAGACCTCGATTCGAAACCCTGGGGGGAGGGAGAGGGAGGCGCCGGTGGGCGCAGGGGCAGTGCGGGGAGCGTTGGCCACCGCCTTGGTCTGAAAAGGCTTGGGGAGTGAATCGACTGTGATCAGGATCCGGTCGCCCACCTTCTGACTGATACTCGTCCCGACCTTCTCTTCCGGGGGTGTGGTCTGTCCGACAACCACCCAACAGAGTCCCGTCGGAAGCAGCAGCACAGCGGCGATGGCGCGCCAGAATAGATCAGAAACAGTTGGTCGGTGGTTCATCCGCATAGTCATCCTCCTCGATCACGAATTCAGAAAAATGGAAGCGCCTGGGACGGACAGGCGTAAGAGGGCTGTGCCCTCCTACAGATCACCCGGTCGCGAGCCCTTCATCATCTCGGGCAGCACTTCCATGACGGTGTTGACATCCTTGTCGCCTCGCCCGGAAAGGTTGACGAGGATCTGTCGATCAGCCGCCATGGTCGGAGCCAGCTGCCTGAGGTGGGCGATGGCGTGCGCGGTCTCGAGCGCGGGAATGATGCCCTCCAGCTGGGAAAGGAGCTGAAAGCCCTCGAGCGCCTCGGTGTCGCTCGCCGAGACGTACTCGACACGGCGCCGGTCGTGCAGAAAGGCGTGTTCCGGCCCGATGCTCGGGTAGTCCAGCCCGGCGGATACGGAATGGGTCAGCGCAATCTGACCGCGCGGATCCTGGAGAACATAGCTCCGCGTCCCCTGAAGAACCCCGACACTGCCGCCTCCTTCGGTCAGAAAACGGGCGGCGTGCTCGCCCAATTGGAGCCCTCTGCCACCGGCCTCAACCCCAACCATACGGACTTCGGGATCATTGAGAAACGGGTGGAAGAGACCGATCGCGTTGCTTCCACCTCCGACGCAGGCGACGAGACAGTCCGGCAGCCGGCCAGTACGCTCGAGCATCTGGGCGCGCGCCTCACGCCCGATGACGCTCTGAAAGTCCCGCACCAGCATCGGATAGGGGTGCGGCCCGAGAACCGATCCGAGCAGATAGTGGGTATCGGCGACATTGGTGACCCAGTCCCGAAGAGCTTCGTTGATCGCATCCTTCAAGGTGCGACTGCCCGAGTCGACCCCGACCACCCGCGCGCCCATCAATCGCATCCGGAAGACGTTGAGGGACTGGCGCCGCATATCCTCCGTGCCCATATAGACGATGCACTCGAGCCCCGCCCAGGCACAGACGGAAGCGGTCGCCACGCCGTGCTGTCCCGCTCCCGTCTCGGCGATGATGCGCCGTTTCCCCATGCGGCGGGCCAGCAGAATCTGCCCAAGGGCATTGTTGATCTTGTGAGCGCCGGTGTGATTCAGATCCTCCCGTTTGAGGTAGATCTGCGCCCCCCCGAGATGGCGTGTCAACCGTTCAGCAAAGGTGATCGGCGTCGGTCGACCGATGAACTCCTGGGCGAGGCGATCGAACTCGGCGAGAAAGGCCGGATCGCGCAGGGCCACGGCATAGGCCGCCCGCAGCTCTGCCAGGGGATGCATCAAGGTCTCGGGGACAAAGCTCCCCCCGTAAGGACCAAAGTGACCGGAGGCATCCGGATAGGCGGCAAAGTTTGGAGTAGCCATCAACTGTTCTCCCAGGTTGGTTCGCAAGTGGACGCCACGGTCAAGTCGATCTGTTCCCGAAGCTGCGCCAGTCGCGAGGCGTCCTTGATCCCCGGCGCGCGTTCCACCCCGCTGTTGACGTCGAGGGCGAACGGATGGACGTGCCGTATCGCCTCTCCCACCGTCTCCGGACTGAGCCCTCCCGCCAGGAAGAGGGGGGCCAGCCGGGCAACTTCGGCGGCGATCGACCAGTCGACCTGCCGTCCCGTTCCCCCGTAGAGATGGGGATGATAGCCATCGAGAAGAATCCAGGCGACAGGATACGCCAGAACCAGGCTCGGGAGGAAATCGGGTCCCGCTCGAAAAGCCTTGATGACCCGCGACGACCCGACTTGACGGCAGTAAGCCGGGTCCTCATCCCCGTGCAACTGGGCAATCTGCATTCCAGCGAGGTCCATGATCGACTGGACGTCGGCGGGGTCTGGCCGGTTGACAAAGACGCCGACCGAGGCGATGCCGCGGGGTAACCGATCGACGATCAACCTCGCCAGCTCGGGGGCGATATAGCGCGGGCTGGGCGGATGAAAATTGAAGCCCAGCCAGGTCGCCCCGACGTGAATCGCCGCGGCGGCTCCCTCCCAGGAAGTGATTCCACAGATCTTGAGCAACGGTGCGGTCTTCATCAGCCAATCAGTGCCCGCAGGGCCATTCCCTCGTCTGGGGCACGCATCAACTCCTCCCCAATCAGAAAGGCGTCAAAGCCCGCCTCTTGCAGGTAGGCGAGGTCAGCACGGGTGCGGATCCCGCTCTCGCTGACCAGCACGGCCTGGCGAGGCAGGTTCGCCGCCAGGCGTCGCGAGGTTTCGAGGGTGGTCTCGAAGGTCCGCAGGTCACGGTTGTTGATCCCGAGAATCCGCGTCGGGTAGCGCAACACCATCTCCATCTCGGCGTCGCCGTGAACCTCGACGAGAACCTCCAGTCCCATCGCGTAAGCCTCGAGGAGCAGCTCTTCGAAGTGCGCCGGGGAGAGCATCGCCGCGATGAGGAGGACCGCGTCGGCCCCAACCTCTCGCGCTTCCCAGAGCTGGTAGCGATCGAAGAGGAAGTCCTTGCGGAGAATCGGAAGCGTCGTTTCTGGCCGAATCGCGCGAAGATGGTCGAGCGAGCCATCGAAGAAGTCCTCTTCCGTCAGACAAGAGATGGCGGCCGCGCCGTGTGCCTGGTAGCTCCGAGCAATCGCCACTGGATCAAAGGAGGGGCGGATGACTCCTTTGGAAGGCGAGCGTCGCTTGATCTCGGCAATGATCTGGGGGCCAGAGCGACGCAGGGCGGTCTCCAGCGGGCCTGGTTGACCCTCCACTCGTTCTTCAACCGGGGAAACTTGCGCGATCAGCACTTCAAGCGGAACACGACGTCGAGCCTCCGCGAGCCGCTCACGCTTTCGTGCCACAATCTGGTCGAGAATGTTCCCGCTCACTCCTCCCCCTCATTCTTCCGATGCGCCACGGGGGCGCGTTGGTGACTGGACGCTAATGGCTTACGAGCGCTCCAAAGGAGAGGATGGATCCTCGACCAGGGTCGCAGCTCGAAAAGCCTCAAGACGCTGCCAAGCGAGCCCTTCCCTGACGATCGCCCGGACCCGCTCCTGGGCGCCCGGAAGCGATTGGCGAGCTACCGCTCCCCCCTTCCCTGCCCCTTCTGCAATCGCCAGGGCGGCAGCGGCGTTGAGCAGGATCAGGTCGAGTGCCTCGTCCTGCCGCTCCCCAGCGAGGACCGTTTCGATCAGTCTCGCATTCTGCTCGGCCGATCCCCCTCGCAGGCGGTCGATCGAGCGGGTCTGGAGTCCGAACATCTCCGGTCGAATCGAGAACCACTCGACGCCTTGCCGGGTCACTTCCCCAACCTTCGTCTCTGCCGCCAGGGAGATCTCGTCCAGTCCATCCGCCCCCCGCACTACCCAGGCATGCTCGACCCCGAGCCGGAAGAGCGCCCCGGCAATCCGGCTCTGCGCCTCCTCTCTCGCCACTCCAATCAACTGAAATGGCGCCCCCGCTGGGTTGGTCAGGGGACCGAGCAGGTTGAAGAGCGTCCGAATCCCCAACTCCCGCCGAACCGCTCCGACCCGCTTCGTCGCTGGATGATGGAGAGGCGCGAAGAGGAAACAGATCCCCAGTTGATCGAAGATCGCCTCGATGTGCTCGACAGGCAGCTCGATCCGGACCCCCAGCGCGCGCAGCACGTCGGCGCTCCCTGCCCGACTCGTCACTCCCACATTGCCGTGCTTGGCGACGGGAACCCCGGCTGCCGCGACGACAAACGCAGCCGCGGTCGAGATGTTGAACGTCTTGGCTGGACTCCCGCCTGTTCCACAAGTGTCGATCAATTGACGATGCCGGGTCGAGATCCGGCGGGATCGTTCGCGCATCGCGCGGGCCACCCCCGCCAGTTCCTCCTCTGTCTCTCCTTTGGCGGCGAGGGCTACCAACAGGGCGCCGATCTGGACGTCGCTCGTCTCATCCCGAAGAAGCAGCTCAAAGAGGGCGGACGCCTCCTCCATCGTTAAATCCCTCCCAGCGAGGAGGTCTTCCAGGATCTCTCTCATCCTCCCACACCCTCTCCCTGAAGGAAGTTCTGCAGCAGCTTTCGCCCTTCCCCCGTCATGATCGATTCGGGATGAAACTGAACTCCCTCACAGATGAAGTGGCGATGGCGGACCGCCATAATCAGCCCGTCCGAAGTCGTCGCCGAGATCTCCAACTCCGCCGGAAGCGTCTCCCGCTCGATGATCAATGAGTGGTACCGCGTCGCGACAAAGGGGTTCTCGATCCCTGTGAAGAGCGTCCGCCCATCGTGCAGAATCCGACTCGTCTTCCCGTGCATCAAGTATGGGGCCCGCACCACCCGGCCGCCAAACGCCTGCCCGATCGCCTGGTGGCCGAGGCAAACCCCCAGAAGCGGGATCCGACCGGCAAAGGTCCGGATCACCTCCAGGGTGATCCCCGCCTCGTCCGGCGTGCACGGTCCCGGCGAAAGAACGATCTTCGCCGGCGCCCAGGAGGCAATCTCCTCCAATGTCGTGCGGTCGTTTCGCACGACCTGGAGATCTGCCCCCAACTCCCCCAAATATTGGACGAGGTTATAAGTGAATGAGTCGTAGTTGTCGATGATGAGGATCTTTGGCATCTTCCACGCCCTTCGTACCAGATGGAGCCGAACGCGACGATCAGGGTTTGATCGCCGCTTCGATCAGTTCGATCCGCTCCAGTGGTGTCTGTCCATCCGGTCCACGTGGAACCTTCTCCAACTTGTCGAGTGTATCAAACCCATCGACCAGCTTCCCAAAGATTGTATACTTCGCATCCAGATTGGGCGCCGGCGCCAGCACCAGAAAGAAGGAGGTCGATGCCGAGTTGGGATCATCATTGCGCGCCATCGAGAGAACACCGCGCAAGTGCTTCCGTAAGGCGCTAAACTCCGGCTTGAGGGTCGTCACCCATTTATCTGCGACATGGGGCTTCTCTCCCGCCCGCGTCGCGCCGACGCCTCCTTGTACAACAAAGCCCGGGACGATTCGATGAAAACTGGTTCGGTCGTACCAGCCGCTCTCAACCAGGTTGAGAAAATTGCGGACGTGCTCGGGAGCCAGATCCGGATCGAGCGCCAGGGTGAGGTCGCCGAGAGTCGTCCGGAGAATGACCTCTCGGCGCATGTCCTCGACACTCGCCTCCTTGAATGGCTCTTCCCGATAAGGTTCGATCGTGATCGAATGGATGCGGACGGGTTCGAGGGTTCGCTGTTGCGGGTCGGCCGGAACCAACGAGATCTGCTGCACCACCTCCATCCCTTCCGTGACCTGTCCGAAAGCGGTGTACTGACCATCGAGGGATGGCTGATCCGTCACGCAGACAAAGAACTGTGCACCGCCACTGTTCGGTTTGCCGGGAAGACGGACCGTCGAGACGATGCCAGAGAGATGGCGAACCTCGTTGAACTCATCGGGCAACTGGCTCAATCCCCCCGCCCCCCAGCGCGCGCGTGGCGTCCGTGGATCTTTGAGGAGGGGATCTCCGCCCTGGATGATGCCCCGTTCGATCACACGGTGAAAGGCGGAACCATCATAGAAACCCGCTCGCGCGTTCCTGACGAAGGCCTGCACGTGCTTCGGCGCCTGCGAGGGGAAGAACTCGAAGCGAAAGACCCCGAGATCTGTCTTGACGACCGCCTCGACCTTCGCCGCCTCCTGCAGAGAGATGGGGGGAGGTTCAGCCCCCGGGGGCGGAGCATTCTTTTTTCGCGGAGGCTGCGCGTGCAGGACGCCTCCGCCGATCAGGACCATTCCGAGCAGACAAGCTCCCCACCCACTCCACCAAGCGGCCCGCCTGCGCCGCTGCCTGCGCCATCGATTCGCCTGTGTCATAGCTCTCTCTCCGCCAGTTCAATCGCACGGATCAGTGCCCGTGACTTATTGATCGTCTCCTCGAACTCCGTCTCCCCGACGGAGTCGGCCACGATGCCCCCTCCCGCCTGCACATAGGCGTGCCGGCCCTTTACGTACATCGTCCGCAGGGCAATACAGGAATCAAGATTGCCCGAGTAGTCGAAATAGAGAACCGCCCCCGCGTAGGCCCCCCGCCGGGTGGGCTCCAATTCATCGATGATCTGCATGGCCCGTACCTTGGGTGCGCCCGAGACTGTGCCAGCGGGAAAGACTGCCGCCAGGGCATCGAAACAGTCCAGGTCCTCCCGCCGCGTCGACCGTAAGCTCGAAACGAGGTGCATGACGTGCGAGAAGCGCTCGATAAACATCAACTTCTCGACTCTTACCGACCCGTAGGTGGAGACTCTCCCAAGATCATTCCGGCCGAGGTCGACCAGCATAATGTGTTCGGCCCGCTCCTTCTCGTCGGCGAGGAGCCGTTCCCCCAACTGCTGATCCTCTTCCTCTGTGCTGCCACGCGGCGCCGTCCCCGCGATCGGCCTGTACTCCAGCTCCCGTCCAACGCACCGAACGAGCATCTCCGGAGAGGCCCCCAGCAACGTCTCCTCCAGTCCCAGCTTGAGGTAGAACATGTAAGGAGAGGGATTGATCACCCGCAACGCCCGATAGATCTGGAAGGGGGTCGTCTCGATCTCTGTCTGAAACCGCTGCGAGAAGACGACCTGGAAAGCGTCTCCGGCACGGATATACTCCTTAATCCGGTCGATGGCAGAGAGGTAAAACTCCTTCGACATGTTCGACCGAATCGCGAGGGGGGATTGGCGTACGGACACGGCGGGTAACGACGTCGGCGCGGCAAGGCAAGCCTCCAGTCGAGCCATCTCGGTACACGCCGCGATATAGCGCTCACGAAGCGCCTCCTCCCCCTCGATCCCCTCGGTCAGCACATTGACGATGATGTGGATCTGGTGGCGGACATGGTCGAAGGCAAGCAGACTGGAAAAGAACATGACTACTGCCGGAGCCAGTCCAAGGTCGTCTTCAGCTCGCTCCGGGAGGTCCTCGAACCACCCCACCGCGTCGTAGCCAAGGTAGCCAACCGCTCCACAGGAGAAAGGAGGGAGTCCAGGGATTGGAACCGGGTACTGCGAGGCGGTCAGCTGCCGAAGCACGTCGAGTAATGGCGCGGTCCGCCGCTCGACCACTTCGCCTCCCCGTTCAATCAGAACCTCCGGATCCCGCCCTGCCCCCCCTCCCGAATGAGCACGGACGATGGTATGCGGCGCGCACCCGAGAAAGGAGTACCGGGCGATCTTCTCGCCCCCCTCGACCGACTCAAGCAGAAACGCCTGCTCCGCCTCCCTTTCAATCCGCAGGTAAGCAGAAACAGGCGTCAGGAAGTCGGCCATCACCGTCTTGACGAGGGGAACGACGGTTCCGCGTGCCGCCAGCGCGACAAACTCTTCGTAGGTTGTTGGTGTGATCTGCAATCTCGACTCCACTCAAACTCGACCCGCGGTCCAAGACAAAAATCCAGGGAGCGACTCCTGACCTGCAGCCAATCTGATGGGAGACTCCACCCCTGTTTCTTGCCAGCCGGACGTCCTCACTGAGAGCCGCGATCCTCTGCCAGGCGATGATATTTCCGCTCAGCAGGCCGCCCAGTCCGCCCATGCAGCTCAGAGACAATGTCGGACAATCGCAGATCGCGATCGACCATCAACACCAGAAGGTGGTAGAGAAGATCGCTGATCTCCGCTGACAGTTGTTGTCGTCCCTCCGCTCCACGCACATTCTTCGCGGCAATGATCGTCTCCGCGGACTCTTCGCCAACCTTCTTGAGAATCTTGTCGAGCCCCTTCTCGAAGAGATACGTCGTATACGAGTTCTCCGGTCGTTGCTCGGCGCGCTCTCGAATCAACTGGTAAAGATCTTCAAGTAGAATTCCAAGGTCGAGCGCGGCCACGTTGACGAGCGTAAGATCCTGGCGGGAGTCACTCCCTGCGAGAACCTGTCCAGGTTCCTCCCCGGTGGTGCTCCGGTAGAAGCACGTCCGCTCCCCTGTGTGACACGCCGGACCTTTCGGTTTAACCAGCACCAACAGGGCGTCTCCATCACAATCCAGGCGAAGGTCGACGACCTGTTGAACGTGCCCGGACGTCTCCCCTTTGTGCCAGAGCGATTGCCGTGAGCGGCTCCAGAACCAGGTCTCCCCCGTCTGCAAGGTACGGGAGAGACTCTCCGCATTCATATATGCAACCATCAGGACTTCCCGGGTCTGCTCATCCTGCACGATGGCGGGGATCAATCCTTGTTCATCAAACTTCAGATGCTGCATCGCCAACTTTACCCTTGATCTTCGGTTTCCGATCTCTCCCCCGTGCTGATACCGGGTGAAGAAAGCCGGGATGGCCTGCCCACCCTTCCCCCCGGAAGGGTCTCAGCGTCGTGGCCGATCTGCAAAGCGAGACTTGCACCACTCGATCAACACGGGAATCAACCCCTTCTCGAAAGGCCTCGTGGCATCCTCTTCGGCAGCAAAACTGGCAGATCCCGGGTTGACCTTCAACCAGTGGTCCATGTCGGGGAATGTCCGGACTGAAAAATCTGGATGGTTCGTCCGCTTGAGGGACTCCTCGAGGAAACCCACATCTCGCGTGGTGACTCTGACATCCTTCTCGCCTTGGAGCAGTAGGACGGGAACCCTCACCGCAGTGATAATCTGAAGCGGATCATTCACCAGCAGGCCGATGACCATCGGATACTGATCCATCCGGCGAAGCAACTCTGCGTCATAACGGTTGGCGGGGTCGAGGTTCTCCGAGGAGAGGCTGGTCAACCCATAGGCCATTTGGCGAGTGACTCGTTCAGCACGGGCGAGAATCGGATTGATCTGCGCTGGTGTGTAGCCCTCTTCTTTCATTCGGGCTTGAAATTCCTCCCGCACCATCTTGCCAAGTGTTCTACCAGAGGTGTTAATCGTCACCAACCCGGCAGCTGCCCCCTCCTTCTGGGACAAAAGGCAAATCCCCAGATATCCCCCTTCTCCATGACCGACGATGAGCAGACGAGAGGCATCGATCCCTGGTTGATTGCCGAGAAACAGAAGTGCGCCATGGGTATCGTCGATCAAATCATCGAAAGATTTCGGCTGCCGACAATCACTCTCGCCTCGGCAGCGACGATCGAAACGGAGGCTGGGAATGCCCGCCGCTGCCAGCCCCTCGGCAAGTTCGAGGTAGACCTGATGGTTGGCCTTGCCAACAGTGTATCCATCCCGAGTCGAAGTCCCTTCCTCGCCGACGAGGAGAACAGCAGGACGCTTGGCGACACGGGGAACGTTCGTAGCAGCAGAAGGCGACAGCAGTGTGCCCGCCAGCGTGACCCCTTGCCCGGGAAACCGCACCGACTTTGACTCTGCCTTCGCTTGTGCGGTTGCGCCAGATAAGCTCGATGCGATCGTCTCTGACTTGGCTACTGCACGGGCCAGCGACGCCGACATGAAGACGAGCCCCACTACTGCGATCACAAAGTAGCGGGTAAATCCGAACATCGGCGAGGCTGCCCCCTCACCCCCCCCCTTACCCTTCCCCTTTCCCGTCCCAAGTCGCATCTGATTGCTCCTCCTAAAGAATGGTAAACCATTTAAGAGGGCGTGGAGACTCGGCTTCCAAGTCTCCACGCCGAGTGCAAGCGCCCCACGTCCCCCAATCTCTTAGCCTGCTCAGGCCGAGGCTCGCATCAAAATCCCCTGCGAGCGAAGGTACTCTTTGGCCTCTCCAATCGTCAACTGGCCAAAGTGAAAGATGGAGGCAGCGAGAACAGCGCTGGCACCTCCAATGGTCAGAGCTTGATGCAAATGGGACAGGGTGCCTGCCCCCCCGGAAGCGATTACGGGGATCGAGACCGCGTCGGCCACCGCGCGAGTCAGTTCCAGATCGTACCCATCCCGGCGGCCGTCCTGATCCATGCTGGTCAGCAGGATCTCTCCCGCCCCCAGGTCGGCCGCCTCCCGGGCCCAGGCGACCGCATCGATCCCGGTTGGGGTCCGTCCTCCGTGCAAGTAGACCTCCCAGGCCGGAAGGCTGGCTTGCCCCTCTCTTTCCACCGCTGCTTGGGAATCCGGACGCTGCTTGGCATCGATAGCGACAACTACACACTGGGCACCAAACCGTTCGGCCGCTGCCCGAATCAGTCCTGGATCTCGCACCGCCGCAGTGTTGATCGAGACCTTGTCGGCGCCCGCCTTGAGCATCAGCTGGATATCGTCGAGCGTCCGAATGCCGCCCCCAACCGTAAAGGGAATGAAGACCTGGTCGGCCACCTGGCGAACCATTCCCGCGACAATCTCCCGCCGATCAGAGGAAGCGGTGATGTCCAGAAAGACCAGCTCGTCTGCTCCTTCCCGATCATAGCGTGCTGCCTGCTCGACCGGGTCACCGGCATCGACCAGATTGACAAAGCTGATCCCTTTGACGACCCGACCATTGTCAACGTCCAAACAGGGGATGATCCTCTTGGCCAGCATCGCGCAGACTCCCTCCCACTCTTCATCAGAGGCGGATTTGACGCACCCAGAGCACGTGGGGAACGGCCGTCAACCCCGCGAGCGTCGCGCTATCGAGCGCGCTCTCGACCTGATAGACCGACATCGCCGCCTCTCCAGGTCGGTTTCGGCTGAGGTAGAGCTGCGCGATATTGACCTGATGCTCTCCGAGGTAAGTCCCAATGCGCCCGACTACGCCGGGCTGATCATCATTGTGAATGACCAGCAGGTGGCCATCCGGGACCGCCTCGATCCGGTAATTGTTGATGTAAGCGAGTCGCAGGTCGTGGGCGCCGAAGATGGTGCCGGCGATCCGGCACTCCCCCTCCTCTCCTCGAACGATGACTTCGAGAAGGCTCGTGAAGTCCTGGGAGGAGAGAGCCTTCGTCTCGGTCACCTGCAGACCACGCTCCGCCGCGATCAGCGAGGCATTGACCGGGGTGATGCGCGCGCTGACCGATCTGAGCAGCCCAATCAGTACCGCTTGGGTCAGGGGCCGGACGTCCAATTCCGCAATTTGGCCCCGATAGGCAATCTGGATCTCTCGTACCGGTTGGTGGAAGAACTGTGCCTGGAAGCTGCCGATCTTCTCCGCGAGCGCGAGATAAGGACTGACGTGTTCCAGCGCCTCTGGACTGACCGCTGGGACGTTGACCGCTCCGGCCACGGCTCCTGTCGTCAAATAGCTCGCCACCTGCTCCGCGATCGTCACCGCCACAGAGTCCTGGGCCTCGTTGGTCGACGCTCCCAGGTGAGGCGTCACGACGACCTCGTCAAGGGTCAGAAGCGGGTGATCTGTCGGCACCGGCTCTTTGACAAAGACATCAAGCGCGGCTCCCGCGACTTTTCCCGAACGAATCGCCTCGTAAAGGGCTTCTTCGTCGACCAGCCCCCCGCGGGCACAGTTGATGACGCGGACCCCAGTTTTCATTTTGGCAAAGGCGGCCTCTCCGACAATCCCCCGGGTCTCTTCCGTCAATGGGGTGTGCACGGTCAAAAAGTCGGCCTGTCGAAAGACCTCCTCCAACGTTCCCAGTTCAATCCCAGCCTTGAGCGCGACCTCCCGCGTAATGAAGGGGTCATAGGCTACCACCTTCATCGCCAATCCAATCGCTCGTGAGGCAACGATCTTCCCAATATTCCCCAGCCCGATCACTCCGAGCGTCTTTCCCGCCAACTCGACGCCCATAAAGCTCTTCTTATCCCATTTGCCAGCCTTCAACTTGGCGTGGGCCTGCGGAATCTTCCGGGCCAATGACATCAGCAACGAGATGGTATGCTCGGCGGTCGTCACGCTGTTCCCCGCCGCCGCGTTCATCACCACAATTCCCCGCTGCGTCGCCACTGGAACATCGATATTGTCGACTCCGGTTCCCGCTCGACCAATCACCTGCAACTGCTCGGCCCCTTCGAGAATGTCGGCTGTGACTTTGGTCTCACTCCGAACGATCAAGCCTTGATATTCCCCAATCACGGCTTTCAACTCAACAGGCGTGAGCCCTACGCGCACGTCAACCTGCAGGCCGGGATATTGCCGTAAGACCTCGATCCCCTGGGTCGAAAGATTATCACTGATCAGAATTTTCATATCACTTCCTCTCTGGTCTACGCCTCAGCCTTCGGTCTTCTGATTAATTACACCGTTGGTCTCTTCTGGAACAGTCGCATCTCAATCAATCGTTTGTCGCCACTGACGATCTTTTCTGTCCCGGGGCCTTTCCCATTAGTCTGTAAAAAGCCGCCAGCTTACGGCACCCAATCAATCCCTTCATGCTCACCAAGTGGCTCCGATCAACCTTTGTCTGACCTTGGATGCCCCGTCGTCAAGTCACAAAAGAATGCGCTCAATGAGGAAGACCGTGCGTGGCGGCTCCAACAGACAAAAAAGAGTACCTTTGTGGGAGAGATGATGATCCATCTGGGCAGGACCGCGATTGGTTCGTCCCGACGACGCCTTCCGGAAATGCTCTGATCAAGTGAAGTAACCCGTCCATCGTCCGCAAAATTAGCCGATACCGGGCAATTCCCGTCCTTCACACTCGGCAACTTGACAACCCGCAAGATTGACGGAAAGGAAAATGTCATCACTCAGCAAAAAGTGATTCTATTCACATGCCACCCGAAATGCAAATTCCCAATCAGATTCATTTCAAGATCAGGGCTTTTGCAAAGTCAGGGACCGGCACTCTGAATGACCTGACAAGGCTTGAAGAGGTGGGCGCTGGAGTGGCTGTGACTGGGAGAACGGGATCGGCTCCTGGTGTCCCGACGGGACACCGCATACCAGCCCAGGGCAACACCCTGGGTACCGTCACGGCATCCCCCGGCGTTCTGAAGGAACGCCGCATATTCTTGAATAGAGGGCGTCTGCCCAATCCTACCCGTTGCGGCGTTCCTTCAGAACGCCTGATTGGGGGGCCTCGCATACCCAGGGTTGCAC
>Ga0169931_10002473_pt1 | contig 30121 bp, 28 predicted proteins | sample Kivu_15m_20L_FD_129675 | JGI IMG/M metagenome (GOLD analysis project Ga0169931, IMG submission 129675) | Freshwater microbial communities from Lake Kivu, Western Province, Rwanda to study Microbial Dark Matter (Phase II) - Kivu_15m_20L... | ecosystem: Environmental > Aquatic > Freshwater > Lake...
CCCGTAAACTTAAAGTCTGCTCTCTCTCTGTTACTTCAATCCATATCCAATACAATAAAATTAAAAACATTAGTGTTTGTTCCCTCAGTGGAACACTCCAAGGCTTTAGGTGTCTATTGCAATAGGGTCCACCTCTTCCCATTCCGAACAGAGAAGTTAAGCCCATTAGCGCTGATGATACTGCCCCCTGCGGGGGTGGGAAAGTAAGTCGATGCCTGTTTTTTAAAGTGCGATTATCTTCGGATAGTCGCACTTTTTTTTTGCTTAAAAGTGTTCTTTTGCGCAGCACAGGGTACTTATGTATATTGAGGATTTTCAATAGCCCCGACAGTAGCGTAAAACCCGGAAATGGTAAATGGATTTTTGTAGCTCATAAAAGAGCGACCCTAGAAGCTCCTTTTATGGCGTATCAAAAACCATTTGGCATTGAGGATTTGTAGTGAATGGCGGGAATAGCTCCTAGATTATTGAAGTCTATATCAGCGCCTTATTTTCCTTTGTAATTGAGCAGATCTAGGTCTAGCATTTTGTGGAAGTATGGTCTGCTGATGTGGCTTTCCATTAGTGATAAGTGCTCAATACGATGACAATCTGTGCCAACGATATCGACCAATTGTTCGTCGATTAATTGCTCAGCGATTTTTTGTGCTTTTGGTCCGTAGTGACCGGTCAAAGAATTGATGTTCATTTGTATCAAAACACCTTTTTCTTTGAATTCTTTTGCCTCTCGTGTTGAATTATAGAAGTTGTATCTTTCGTAATGAGCCAAAACGGGTTTGTAATTTTTCCCTTGTAGCTTAAAAATGAGCTCGCTGCTGTGCATTGGAGCCTGATGAAATGAAAATTCAAATAGCACGTGATTTCCCATGAACGTGAGCAGGGGTTCGGAATCAATTAAATTAAGAAAGAATTCATCTGAGTAATACTCTGCTGCGGCACTTATTTCCATTGGAAGTTGAAGCCGATTGATTTCTTCTTGAACGATTCCAAAAGCTTCATTGATGGAAGATGCAGTATTGGGATAAGCGTCTGCCATGATGTGTGGTGTTGTGATGAGTCGTTTGTATCCAAAGTCTACAAACTTATTAATCATGGCAATAGAATGATCTAAAGTTTGAGCACCATCATCAATCCCTGGCAATAAATGACTGTGTATATCTAAGCCCAATCGAGACAATTCGGCTGGCTGCTTGGTTTTATTGAAAAAATCGAATAGTCCCATGACTATCTGTTTTCATATTGATTTTGGTAATATGCCTTATAATCGCCAGAAACGATATGATTCACCCATTCTTGATTATTCAAGTACCAGTCGACCGTTTTTTCAAGACCTTCTTCAAAAGTGATTGAAGGTTTCCAACCTAAATCTTTTTCCAACTTTGAAGCATCAATGGCATAGCGCATATCGTGACCAGCTCGGTCTGATACGAAACTGATTAATTTTTCTGATTCGCCTGTATTGCGTCCTAACTTTTGGTCCATTATTCGGCACAAGAAACGCACCAAATCAATGTTTTTCCATTCGTTTAAGCCACCAACATTATAAGTTTCACCTGCTTTTCCTTTATGGAAAATGGTGTCGATAGCCAAAGCATGGTCCTCAACCCATAACCAATCACGCACATTTTCTCCTTTTCCATAAACTGGAAGCGGTTTTTCATGAACAATGTTGTGAATCATCAAGGGAATGAGCTTTTCTGGGAAGTGATGCGAACCATAATTGTTCGAACAATTGGACATCACCGTGTTTAATCCATAAGTGTGGTGATATGCACTTACAAAATGGTCAGATGCTGCTTTCGAAGCTGAATATGGGCTTCTTGGATCGTAAGCTGTGGTTTCTGTAAACAATCCTTCTTGACCTAAAGAGCCATAAACTTCATCGGTTGAAACATGATAAAAGCGATTTTCCGAATGATTTATCCAGGAAATTTTTGCTTGATTCAAGAGATTCACAGTGCCTACAACATTGGTAAGTACAAATTCATTTGGTCCGCTGATTGAACGGTCAACATGAGATTCGGCCGCGAGATGAATTACATCGGTGATTTGGTGTTCTTCGAAGACCTTACGAATATCTTGCTCATCCCGGATATCACCTTTAAAAAAGATGTAGTTTTCACTGTTTTCGACGTCTTTTAAATTCTCTAAGTTACCTGCATACGTGAGCTTATCGAAGTTCACAATCTTGTAATTCGGATATTTGTTAACAAATAATCGAACAACGTGGGAACCAATAAAACCCGCGCCACCAGTGATGAGGATATTTTTAGACATTGATTTCATTTTATAAACTCCAGTATACTAAATCTTTAATCTGATTTCGATAGATGCTTTTTACATCAACGAAAATGCCGTGTCCGTCTCTCATAAGTGACTTAAAATAGTCTTCAGTCAAGTTTTTGTAAACTTCATGATTCACCGCTACAATAATGGCGTCATAATTACCTTCTGGAGCTTCATGTAAACTTACACCATATTCGTGATTCATTTCCTCGGTATCGGCATGTGGGTCAACAACATGTACTTTACAAGCGAATGATTCTAGTTCTTGAATCACATCTATTACTTTAGAATTTCGGATATCACTTACGTCTTCTTTGAAAGTAGCACCCATCACCAAAACTCTAGCTTCCATTATATTTCTGCCAATTCCGATGATTTTTTTCACTGTTTGTTTTCCGATATACGGCCCCATGGAATCGTTTACATAGCGTCCAGAATTGATAATCTTAGCGTGATATCCAGCTTGCTTGGCTTTATGCGTGAGATAATAAGGGTCAACGCCGATACAATGTCCACCCACTAGGCCTGGCATGAAGTTCAAAAAGTTCCACTTTGTACCAGCAGCCTCAAGAACATCTAAAGTATTGATTTCTAAACGATTGAAAATAATAGACAATTCGTTGATTAATGCAATATTTACGTCGCGTTGAGTATTTTCAATGATTTTAGCGGCTTCTGCAACTTTTATGCTTGGTGCTCGGTGAACGCCTGCTGCTACTACCAATTCATATGTTTTTGCTATCTCTTCAGCCGACGTTGGACAGCATCCAGAAGCTACTTTTACAACATTTTGCAAGGTGTGTACTTTATCTCCTGGATTGATGCGCTCTGGGGAATATCCCACCATGAAGTCTTCCATAAACTTCAATCCAGAAACCTGCTCCAATACTGGAATACAATCTTCTTCTGTACATCCTGGATACACTGTAGATTCATAGACCACATAATCACCTTTTTTCAAAACCTTGCCAACTGTTGTACTCGCGGCAATCAATGGTTTTAAATCTGGAAGATTCGCATCATCTATCGGCGTTGGAACGGCTACAATGAAAAAGTTCACATCTTTCATTTCATCTAAAGTCGCTGTGAAATAAATGTTGGTGCCTTCAAAAGCTTCTTTTTCAAGTTCATTACTCGGGTCGATGTGATTACGCATCATATCCACTCTCTTCTGGTTGATGTCGAATCCGACAACTTTGATTTTTCTTGCAAATTCAAGTGCAATAGGTAAACCAACATAGCCTAATCCGATAACGGCTAATTTGGCCTCTTTAGCCAACAAACGATCATAAATTAACTTGTTCATCTCTTACTGTATATATTCTTTCTATTATCTCAACTACTTTTAATCCTTCTAATGCATTGGTAGTCATGGTTGTTCTACCTTTCAATGTGTCTACGACATTTTCAATAACGTAATGGTGGTTGGCAGCTGAACCTTTATATGGTCCGTAGTCATTGGGTGGGTTCGATGCTGCCAAAGTTGGCATTTCATATCCTTCAATGTTGCAAACCTCTACTTCATTCATATATTGACCGCCTATTTTAACACTTCCCTTTGACCCAACAATAGTTATAGAACTTTCTAAATTTTGATTGGCCACAGCAGTAGAGTAGTTGATGCAACCCATACCGCCATTAATAAAATCAAAACTTACAAATCCAGAGTCTTCGAAGTCCGTAAGATGTGCGTGCGTAAAATCTTTGAACTTACCTTGAATGTTTTTAATATCACCGAAAAGCCAGTACATGATGTCTATAAAATGGGAGAACTGCGTAAAAAGTGTCCCGCCGTCCAACTCTTGTCGGCCTTTCCACCCATCTGCCTTGTAATATCGCTCATCTCGATTCCAGTAGCAATTCAACTGAACCATAAAAATGTCGCCAAGTATGCCTTTAGACACCACATCCTTTATCCAAACTGATGGTGGCGAGTAGCGGTTTTGCATGACACAAAACACCTGCTTAGACATCTGTAATGCTTTGAAAATTACGTTTTCACATTCCACCTTAGACAAACCCATTGGCTTTTCGCAGACCACATGATAGCCTTTTTCTAGTGCTTTAATGCTTTGTTCGGCATGCAAACCATTTGGTGTACAAACATTTACGACGTCAACATGAAGATTGGCATCCAAAAAATCATCGATACTAGAGAAAAAAGCAGCATCTAAATGATCGATACTCAGTTTTTCTTTGGCCTGCGAATCAACCAAAGCAATTAATTCTGCTTCAGGGTTTCGCACCACCATTTCTGCATGGCGTTTACCAATGTGGCCGCAACCGATCACAGCAAATTTTATTTTCTCTTTATTCTTCATCCAAGCAAATGACTTGATTGTTATTTAATTTATATCGTTGGCCCGATTCAGGACACGTGGCTTCGTTTTGTTCATTGAAATTCAATCGATGTCCATAAATGCTCACCCATCCCAATTGTATCGCGGGATTTCCGACCAACAATGCGAAATCAGCAACATCTTTCGTTACTACCGCGCCAGCACCAATCATCGCATATTTTCCAATGTCGTTTCCACAAACAATGGTGGCATTTGCACCAATTGAAGCACCTTTTTTCACCAATGTTTTCTTGTATTCATCTTTGCGGATGATAGCACTTCGAGGATTAATAACATTGGTAAAAACCATTGACGGACCAAGAAACACATCGTTTTCACAAATTACGCCGGTGTAAATAGATACATTGTTTTGCACTTTTACGTTATTTCCCAATACCACATCTGGCGAAACAACAACATTTTGACCAATATTGCATTTTTCACCAATCGTGCAATTGGACATAATATGACTGAAATGCCAAATTTTAGTGCCTTGACCAATTTGACAACCGATGTCTATAACCGCAGTTTCGTGAGCAAAATATTCCATTATCGAATGATGTAATTATCAAAGTTTTTATGATCGGCTTCATAGAGCTCCTCATGTGTCAGGCTTTTGAAGTATTCATAGGTTATTTTTAAACCTTCAGATCTACTCACTTTGGGCTCCCATCCCAATAATTCTTTCGCTTTTGTGATGTCTGGTTGGCGCTGTTTTGGGTCGTTCACTGGAAGTTCATGGCAAACAATTTTTTGGTTTGTTCCTGTGAGCGCAATGATTTCTTTTGCAAAATCCATTATGGTAATTTCATCGGGATTACCAATGTTTACTGGATAGGCGTAGTCGCTGTGCAACAATCTATAAATACCTTCAACCAAATCGTCAACATAACAAAATGAACGTGTTTGTGAGCCATCACCAAAAACGGTAATGTCTTCTCCTCGCAAGGCCTGTCCTATAAATGCAGGAAGTACACGACCATCATTCAAGCGCATTTTAGGGCCGTATGTATTGAAAATGCGCACAATTCGCGTTTCAACGCCATGAAAAGTGTGGTAGGCCATGGTCATTGCTTCTTGAAAACGCTTGGCTTCGTCGTAAACGCCACGGGGTCCAACTGGATTCACATTACCCCAATATTCTTCTGTTTGAGGATGCACAGTGGGGTCGCCATATACTTCAGATGTTGAAGCGATGAGTACACGTGCGTTTTTTGCTTTCGCTAAGCCCAGACAATTGTGAATACCCAATGAGCCAACTTTCAAGGTTTGGATTGGAATTTTTAAATAATCTATCGGGCTCGCAGGTGAAGCAAAGTGCAAAATATAATCTAGATTACCAGGAACATGAATGAATTTGGAAACGTCATGATTATAAAACTCGAAATTTTCTAGTTTGAATAAATGTTCAATGTTTTTCAGTCGACCCGTAATCAAATTGTCCATTGCGATTACATGGTAGTCTTCTTTTATGAAGCGTTCGCACAAATGTGAGCCCAAGAATCCAGCTGCACCAGTGATTAATATTCGTTTACGTTCCGCCATTATTTCACCAATTTACGTCCGATGGATTTATAATAAAATCCAAAGTCAATCATTTTTTCCAATTCAAATAAATTTCTACCGTCGAAAATTACAGAATTCTTCATTAGTGAGCGCACTTTATCAAAATCTGGATTTCTGAAAATCCCCCATTCCGTACAAATTAACAGAGCGTCGGCATTTTCTAGCACTGCAAATTCATTTTCGGCATACTGAATTTTGTCGCCCAACACGTGCTTTACGTTTTCCATGGCTTCTGGGTCAAAGGCAATTACCTCCGCTCCTGAATTTAATAGTTTGTCAATCATGTAAAGCGCTGGTGCCTCACGAATATCATCGGTATCTGGTTTAAAAGCCAAGCCCCAAAGTGCAATTTTTTTTCCTTTTAAATCGCCGTTGAAATATTTCTGAATATGTGGAAAAAGTACAGTTTTTTGATTTTCGTTGATGTCCATTACAGCATTTAAGATTTCAAAATCAAAACCGTGGTCTTTACCTGATTTCACAAGTGCTTGTACATCTTTTGGGAAACAAGAACCTCCGTATCCGATTCCTGGAAATAAAAAGCGTTTGCCAATTCGAGTGTCTGAGCCTATACCAATGCGCACCATATCAACATCAGCACCAACCAATTCACAGAAGTTTGCCACTTCGTTCATGAATGTGATTTTTGTTGCCAAGAAAGAATTGGCTGCATATTTTGTGAGTTCAGCAGATTTTTCATCCATCACAATCATCGGATTACCTTGACGCACAAAAGGGCTGTATAGGTCTTCCATGATTTTTTTTGCTTTTGCTGAACTCGTTCCTATAACCACACGGTCGGGTTTCATAAAATCATCTACAGCAAAACCTTCTCTCAAAAATTCTGGATTTGAAACAACATCGAATTGTGTGTGGGCATTTTTTGCAATGGCTTGTCGTACCAATTCTGCTGTGCCTACTGGAACTGTACTTTTATCAACAATCACTTTGTATTCTTGGATGATTTTACCCAAATCATCGGCAACTCCTAGAATGTAGCGCAAGTCGGCAGACCCATCTTCGCCTGGTGGTGTTGGTAATGCTAGAAATATAATTTCCGCGTCTTGAATACCGTCTTTGAGATTGGTCGTAAATGTGAGTCTTCCAGCTTTAATATTCCTTTCGAATAAAACATCCAGATGCGGTTCATAAATTGGTATAACACCCGCCCGCATTTTTTCTACTTTTTTCTCGTCGATATCAATGCACACAACGTTATTACCCATTTCAGCGAAACAGGTTCCTGTCACCAATCCTACATATCCTGATCCTACTACCGCTATTTTTTTCATCCTGCTACAAATTCTTTTATGGTATCGCAAATATGTTTCAACTGCGCCGCTTCAAATTCGGTGTGAATAGGCAATGATATTACCCTTGATGTTAAATCGTCTGTTACGGGCATATGCAATTCACCTAAATTAAATGACGCAAACATTTTTTGTCGGTGTCCAGGAACCGGATAGTAAATCATGCTCGGAATATCTCTGGATGCCAAAAATGCATTCAATGCATCTCGGTCAATACCATTCAATTTCAGTGTGTATTGGTGAAAGACATGGTTGGAAACGCTTGTTCTTGCTGGAACAGTGATGCCTTCAATAGCACCAAGTTCACGGTCGTAAAAGGCCGCAACTGCATTTCTTTTTGTGATGTATTCATCTAATTTTCTCAACTTGATGCGCAGAATGGCCGCTTGAATGGTGTCTAGCCTTGAGTTGCATCCAACAACATCATGGTAGTATCTTTCCGATTGACCATGGTTGGCAATCATACGCATTTGTGCGGCTAGATCATCGTCGTTTGTTGTTATTGCCCCTCCATCACCATAACAGCCGAGGTTTTTTGAAGGAAAAAATGATGTGCAACCAATATGACCAATGGTCATCGTTTTCTTTTTACTGCCATCGGCAAAAATATAGTCGCAGCCAATGGCTTGAGCATTGTCTTCGATAACGTATAAATTGTGTTTTTGGGCAATCTGCATTATGGCTTCCATGTTGGCAGCTTGTCCATAAAGGTGAACTGGAACGATGGCTTTAGTTTGCGGGGTAATGGCAGCTTCTAGACTTGCTATGTTCATACAGAAATCGTCTGCATTCACCTCAACAAAAACGGGTTTTAAGCGCAACAAGGCAATTACCTCAGTTGTCGCAATGTATGTAAATGACGGCGTGATTACTTCGTCGCCAGGTTGTAAATTCAATGCCATCAATGCAATTTGAAGCGCATCTGTACCATTCGCACATGGGATGACATGCTTGGCACCCAAATAGGCTTTAAATTCTTCATTAAATGCCGATACATCTGGCCCATTTATAAATTGAGCTTTAGCGCAGATGTTTTTAATTGCTTGATCTACTTCTGTTTGGATGGCCTCATATTGGGTTACCAAATCCACCATTTGAATTTTCTTCATACTCTCCTCGAAGGTGTTAAATTTTGAGGCGCAAATATACAAAAATCATCGGCTTAGAACACACGTATAAATCGTTAATGATTTGTTCACAGTGACTTCCTCAGATTGCACAAGAATAAACTTAAAACAAAAAAGCGACCCAAAATGAGCCGCTTTTCTCCAATATATGGAAAAGCTATTTTTCTTCTTTTTTGGCAGACAAATCTACTATCATCGGTGATGCGATACAGATTGAAGAATAAGTACCAACTACAACACCGATAATCAAAGCAAAAATGAATCCTTTGATGGTTGCAGGACCAAGCAAGAATATAACTATCAATACGAGTAAGGTTGATAACGACGTGTTCATTGTCCTGCTCAATGTCGAGTTCAAGGCGTCGTTGATATTGTCGATGTTATCCTTTGACTTGTGTAAGCCAAGCACTTCTCGGATACGGTCGAATATTACCACGGTATCGTTGATGGAATAACCAACAACCGTTAGAATGGCGGCAATGAAGGCTTGATCTATATCCATATTGAAAGGCATAACACCATGCAGTGCAGCAAATGCACCAAGCACAATGATAACGTCATGTGATAAGGCAACCAAGGCACCTAAACCATACTGCCATTTCCCGAATCGAAGTACGATATATAAGAAAATTACAATTAAGGAAAGTAATATGGCGTAAGTTGAAGATGTTTTCAATTCATCAGAAATCACCGCTGAGATACTTCTACTTTGCACTATTTGATAGTCGCCCATGCTTGCTTTGCATAAATCTAAACCTTCGCGAAGCTTTTGGTCAACAATGGTATCCGCATTTACAGCAGTGTGCATGAAGTTGGTTTGAATCTCTGCTATGTTTTTGCTTTCTTTTTTCTTAACAACAACGTCTGCTGTTTTTCCATCCTGAACAAATACTTTTTTCAACGTTGATGTAATTTCTTCATTGTTAGTAGCTTTTTCAAAACGTACTTCAAAAGATCTACCACCTGTAAATTCTATCCCGTATTTCAACCCTCGTGTAGCCAGCATTCCAATACCGAATACAACTAATACACCTGAAATCATATAGAATGTTTTTCTTTTCTGCATGAATGGGATATTCTTGTTTTTCAAGAAGTTTTCGGTAAATTTCGTGCTGAAAGAAATTTCTCCTTTTCTCTCGGAAATATATTCGAAAATCAAGCGAGACACAATTACTGAGGCAAAAACAGACGAGAAAATACCAATAATCAATGTTGTTGCGAAAGATTCAATTGGGCCTGAACCAAAAACTTTTAAGATAATTGCTGTTAGCAGGGTGGTGATATTAGAATCAAGGATAGAAGAAAGAGCGTTTGAGAAACCATCTGCAATGGCCTGTTTTTGACCTTTTCCAGCTGCAACTTCCTCTCGAATACGTTCATAAATAAGTACGTTGGCATCAACCGACATACCAATGGTCAAAACGATACCAGCAATACCCGCCAAGGTCAATACTGCACCAAAAGAGGCCAATGAACCTAGAATAAAGAGGATGTTGATCAGTAGCGCTACGTTTGCAATAAGTCCAGCTTTAGCATAATAAAACACCATATATAGCAAAACTATTAACAAAGCAATGCCAAATGCTATCATACCTGAGCTGATGTTTTGCTCTCCCAAAGTTGAACCAACAATGGATTCATCTACAATCACACAAGGTGCTGGTAATGAACCGGCATTCAATAAGGCTGCAAATTCTTTTGCCTCATCAACTGTATAGTTTCCTGTAATAATGGCGCGACCATCATTCATTTTCGCTTGAACCATCGGTGAACTAACCACTTGATCGTCCATACAAATGGCTACAGTTTTCTTGAAATTGTTGTTGGTCAATGTTGACCATTTTGTCGTCCCTTTTGCGGTCATTTTCAAAGAAACACCAATTCTACCAACCTGATCAAAATCTTGACCAGCATTGTCAATGTCGTTTCCATTGATGTAAGCACGACCATTTTCTGGTATCTTGATGGCGTGAAGCGCATAACCGTCTATGGATGGCTTATCTTTCACATCAAATTTAACCGGAGTCGATGCCCACATGAATCGAACATTAGAAACAGGTAAAAGTGCCTGAACTTCTTTGTCTCTCAATAATTTACCAATAGAAGCGGTGTCTTTGGATTGAGCGTAAAGCAATACTTCACTGTGGTCTTGCGTAAACGAACCCATTTGAACAACGTTCTTGTACAAAACAGAAGTGCTTTGGTCAACTGGCTCATCGGCTTTATCATCAATTTTCAAAGAATCATTTTCTGTGCTTGTAGTGTCTTCCGAATTCAAATCTAATATTGGAGCGTCGTCAGCTGCGTTATCTGCTAAATCCAAATTCAGTTCTTTGTCTTCTTCTTTTTCAGTGCCGTATTTTTTATTCAACAATTTATCGGCTTCATCCAAGAACGTGATGAACTCGATGTTATGATGGGTTTCATAAAACTCCAAGTTGGCCGTTGACTGCAATTTCTTACGCACTGTGTTTTTATCTTTAACACCAGGCAATTCAATGTAAATACGATTGGAATTCACATCTTTTTGAATATTCGGCTGAGCAACTCCAAATTGGTTGATACGTCTATTCATGATGTTTTCTACACCTGAAAGTGAGCTCGTTACTTTTTCTCTTAAGTAAGCGATAACTTTATTATCAGAGGCATCACGTGACAAAACTTCGCTGTTTGCAGACGAGTAAAAATCATCAATAAGTTTGCGATCTTTATTCAATTTGCGGTATTCAGCTACAAAAATATCGATGAAATCTCCACCAGAAGTGCGGTAGATTTGAACGGCTTTGTCGTAAGGATTTGCAAATCGTGCATTTCGTGGATTTACAGCTTCGTTCTTAACCAAATCAGGGATAGAGACTTCAAGCGTAACACTCATACCACCTTTCAAGTCGAGGCCTAGGTTGATGCTTCTGTTTTTCGCATCGTTGTACGTAGCGCCTGTCCAAGATACTTTTTTCTCACCTTTTTCAATGAGGTACGCATTGGTGTAGTAGTTAACGATGATGTCTTCTCCTTCAACGTCATTGAGCACTACTTCTACGCCATTTGGGAGCAAAATTGTTTTGTCTGTTAGATTTTGAACAGCACTTTTGAGTGAGTCAAGTTGTTCGTTGGCATATTTTTCTGCACTTTTCTCTACTCGATACACCACAAAAGTGAAAGAGATTTGATACACACAAACAATTGCTACTAAGATGGTTAGGAACCAAAAGAAACCTTTATTACGCATTTTACTTTAAATTATTGGGGTGCAAATATAGAATTTCCCCTTTGGATATTCAAAAAAGAGTGAAAAAAGTTGGAGGTATAATGGGATTATTATAAATGTTGGTCTATCCAAACATACCAGTCAAGGGTGTTATTCTTGTCCAAAATCAACAATAGAATAATGAATTTCGTTTCCGTTTCTGATATTCAGCGTATCAAAATTTAAGATGTCATTGTCTTTAAAAAATTTATAAACGAGTCCTATACCTGGGGCATAAATTTCGTATTTTTTCCGATGGTCTACCAAACTAAAGAAGTCTTGTTGATTGACACGTAAAGTTGAATCGAGATAGATGTTGTTTATGGTTCGATTACCATGCAAGCTGGCGGCATCGTATCGTGCGTTCAAAGTCGCATCGTTATTGAATGCATTGATGTCCCAAACTTTTTCCAGCGTTGGCGCAAAGACTAATTTCACCATGCGCTTATTCTCTTCAACCAATTCGATACGAAGGTCTTTGCGCTTGGTCGTCCAGACATCCTTGATAACCCATTCATCTTCTGGGTTAATTTTCCAGTAGCGGTAAAACTTAAAGGCAACATCGCCCTCCAAGTCTACAATTTGCTCACCAATTACTGTTTTCAGCAGGAACCTAGTGGTATCGTGTTGTATGAGCGCTTGCACATCATGATGGATTTCCATGGCATCATAAACCACAAACCGACCAGTTTCTAGCGGATAATAGTTGAAATGAAATTCTGGATTTGGCGACTCATCTTTTTTACAAGACAGCAGCAAGGCTCCCGCAAAAATGATGATAGATTTCGCCAAAGTTCGATTCATAAGTATTGATTTTAGAGGCTAAGGTATGTACTTTTTCTCAAAGTTTGGCTTGCGTTTTTCAAGAAAAGCATTCCGACCTTCTGTAGCCTCGTCTGTCATGTATGCCAAACGGGTTGCTTCTCCAGCAAATACTTGTTGACCTACCATGCCGTCATCTGTTAAATTCATGGCAAATTTCAACATTTTGATGGATGTTGGCGATTTTGCTAAAATTTCTTGAGCCCACTTAAATGCCTCATTCTCAAGTTTATCATGTGGAATCACAGCATTCACCATACCCATGTCAAAAGCTTCTTGTGCCGAGTAATTCCTGCCCAAAAAGAAAATTTCTCTTGCCTTTTTCTGTCCAACCATTTTTGCGAGATATGCCGATCCATAACCCCCATCGAAGCTGGTTACATCTGCATCTGTCTGTTTGAAAATGGCATGTTCTTTACTGGCTAAAGTTAGGTCGCACACAACATGCAAACTATGACCGCCACCAACAGCCCATCCAGGCACTACGGCGATAACTGCTTTGGGCATAAAACGAATTAAGCGCTGCACCTCAAGTATGTTCAATCGGTGGTAGCCATCTTGACCAACATAGCCTTGGTGACCTCTAACGCGTTGATCGCCGCCACTGCAAAAAGACCAAACACCATCTTTGGGAGATGGTCCTTCTGCCGAAAGCAACACTACACCAATAGAAGTGTCTTCGTGTGCATCTTTAAAAGCCACAAGTAGTTCTGATGTGGTCTGCGGTCTGAATGCGTTGCGCACCTCAGGTCTGTTAAAAGCAATGCGCGCTACGCCATCACATTTTTTATAAGTGATGTCTTCAAACTCAATAGCTGTTTGCCAATTGATTTCGCTCATGTTAATCGTTTTTGCATTGTTCCTCTGGTCGTGCGCCACACAAACCGCAAGTTGCGCCTTCTTCTTGAAGCATTGGGTTGTTACTGGCACATGTACCGGCAAATTTACCGTCTTTTTTTACCAGAATTTTAATTGCAATACCTGCAAATGCTAGGGCTAAAAAGACAAAAGTGATGATGAAAATTTCCATGACATTGTTTTGGTTGATTACTTAGAAGGGCAAATCGTCATCTGCCGATGCAGTAAACGCTTGAGCATCTTCAGTTGTTCGCATTGGTGGTTCTTGAGATGTTGGAGCTACTCCGCCATCTGCTTTTTTGATAGACCAAACATCCAAAGAGTTGAAATATCTTACTTCGCCTTGAGGACTCGTCCACTCGCGACCACGAATGAAGAAAGAAACCTGCACGGCTTCACCCGGTTGCATACCATTCACTGCATCAGTTTTGTCTTGTGTCAATTGAAACAAGATATCCTGAGGATATTGACCTGTGCTGTCGGTGATTACGATTTCTCTTTTCTTGAATTTTTCAGACACAACTTGAGTGTCGTTTACTACTTTTAATACGCCGTTGATGTTGAACATATTGCTTTGTTTTTAAGGTTAATTATTAAATGCGAGGAGCGTAAGCCACGCTTCTTCGACTTTGTTTTCTTTGAGTAATTCTTTTGCAAGCAAGTGAAGTTCGAGCTCTAATTGAGCAGCATCATTTTCGTGTTTGATGAACAATTCGCTCAATTCAATCAGCTTGTAATCGTTTACATCGGTTTCGTTGGGAATGGCTTCTACGTTGGCCAATTGTCCCAAATCGTTACCGGTTAGCACTTTGCTTTTGCGTATGTCGTGAGGCAAATTATCAAATCCGATGCCCAAGGTTGTCAAAGGTTTGGCTATTTCGAAAAGTGCAGTGCCGTTGGCTCTACAGTACCAATTGCCGCCCATGCGAGCAACGAGATCGATTTTGGTTTGATCAATTTTTCCATTCACCATCAAATCTTCTCGGATGTGGATTCTGGTCACTTCACAAATGATTAAATTTCCTGCGCCACCTTCCGTGCCCAATTCTTTCACCTCGATAATTTTACATTCAAATTGAACGGGCGATTCTTTTACCCGCATCGGCCTTACCGTTTCAGATGGCACAGGAATAAAACCTGCTTTCACAAATTCATCTACATGAGATGCGTATGGTGAACTTGCTAAGCTCATTTGATGCACCATGTCGTAGGTAACCACATTGATGACACATTCAGGTATTTTTTTTGCGTTTTCGTAGCTGTCTTTTGTAGTGTTGTTTCTACCACTTCTGGCTGGCGAAAAAATGAGTATCGGTGGATTTGCTGAAAATACGTTGAAAAAACTGAATGGAGCCAAATTGTGGTTTCCTTTTTCGTCAACAGTACTGGCAAATGCAATAGGTCTAGGGCCAATGGCGCCGAGCAAATGTTGGTGTAGTTCTGGTACGGATATGCTGCTTGGATCTATCGAAATCATGGGTTGCAAAATTAGCGAATTTAATTGTATTGTTGTTCTTCACGTTTAGGAATAATCCACATCCAAATTGAACATGCGTTGCAACATGCTGATATTGGGGTTTTTTTCGGCGAAAAGTTTGAATTTGTCAGCAGGACTGTAGGGGTTTTTGACCTCGTTTTCTTGATTGGGTATGGTGAGTGCAATTTGAAGTAAGCCGTTGTGAAGCACTTGCTTTAAGAATGGAACAAGGCTTTGTAGTTCTGCTTGCAACAAATCTTTTACCAAATCATTGTCAACCTCAAAACTGATGTTGTTGTCATTCAATATCTTTGGGTTTCGTTTGATGAGTATAGAAAAAAGGTTGTTTTTGTCTTGTTGCTGTAGTTGATGGGCATATTGTTTCCAATACATCAAAAGATTATCCAATTCAATAGGTTTGGCTTCTTTAATTTGAGTTCCATCGATATTGTCGTTGGACAACTCGATTTTTGGGGGATTCAGAATGCCTTTAATGGAAATATTGGATGTTTTCAAAGATCCAACGGGCTGGTTGACAATTTTGGAAGGGGCAGGAGTAGTTATAGAATACGATGCGCCAACAGCGGGTTTATTTTCAAGTGGTTTAGGGCTAATTTTCTCTCGAAGCTTCTGATTTGGAAAAGGAATGATATCAACCCTATCCGTTAGCCATTTTTTTTTTCAGACTCTTGCTTCAGCGAGCAGAGTTGCATCAGTGTCCATTCCACCAATAGCCGTTGATTTTTGGATGCTTTGAATTCTGTTTCTGCTTTTTGAATGATATGAATAGAGCGCAAAATACGTTGATTGTCGATGCGTGCTGCTTGCTCACCATATTTAGAAGCAACGTTATCTCCCACCTCCAATAAGGAAATGGTAATTGGGTCTTTGGCCACAAGGATGTTTCGGTAATGGCTTGACAATCCTGATAAAAAATTATGTCCATCAAAGCCTTTATCCATGATATCGTTGAACATAATTAATGCACCGGGAATATCTTCATTTTCAGCAAAATCTACTGCCTTGAAAAAGTAGTCGTAATCCAAAACATTCAGATTCTCCAATACGGCCTGATAGGTAACATTGCCTTGCGTGAAAGAAACAATTTGGTCGAAAATAGATAAAGAGTCTCTCAAGGCTCCATCTGCTTTTTGTGCAATTAAATGAAGTGCATCTGGCTCAGCGGTGATATTTTCCTTTTTAGCGATATACTCCAAATGTTTGGCAATATCCTTGACTTTAATTCTTTGAAAATCAAATATCTGACAACGTGAAAGAATCGTAGGTATGATTTTGTGTTTTTCTGTAGTTGCCAAGATAAAAATGGCATGTTTAGGCGGCTCTTCTAATGTTTTCAAAAAAGCGTTGAAAGCTGCCGTGGACAACATGTGAACCTCGTCGATGATATAGACCTTATGGGTTCCGAGTTGTGGTGCAATACGAACTTGGTCAATCAAACCACGAATGTCATCGACAGAGTTGTTAGATGCCGCATCTAGTTCATAAACATTGAGCGAACTGCCTTCGTTGAATGAGTTACAAGAGGCACAGGCATTACAAGCTTCGATTTCTGCGGACCGATCGGTACAGTTCAAAGTTTTGGCTAAAATTCTAGCAGTAGAGGTTTTTCCGACCCCGCGCGAACCACAAAACAGAAAGGCTTGTGCCAACTGATTCGAACGAATGGCGTTCTTCAAAGTCATTACAATAGAGCGCTGACCCACCACCGTTTCAAAGGTTTGTGGCCGATATTTTCGCGCTGATACTACGTAATTTTCCATCCTACAAAAGTAGGGATATTTTTTCGCTGTTTCAAATCCAAAAGCGCATAAAAGTTATGAACAGTTGACAAAAGGTCATCTTAATTGAAAGCGTTAAAAAAGTGAACGTATTCAATTTTTCTATCTTTGCAAATTATGCATTGCGAATCATGAAATACCAAATCAAAACAGACCAACCCCAACAACAATTTTTGCAAATTCGAGCAGAAATCAATGTTTCAGCAGCCACAACGATATTGCATTTTCCCGCATGGAGACCCGGCAGATACGAATTGGGAAATTTTGCCAAAAATGTGCGCGCGTTTCAGGTCCTGGATGAAAATGATAAGCCCATTGAATTTGAAAAAATCAGCAAAAACCAATGGCGCCTTGCAACAAATGGTTTGGTTAAAGTAATAGTACAGTATGACTATTACGCCGCCGAACTCAATGCGGGTTCTACTTTTTTGGATGCATCACGGCTGTATGTGAACCCTGTAAATTGTTTGGTTTATGCGCCAGGACGAGAAAACGACCCCTGTTCATTGGAGATAGAATTGTTTCAGGAAATGAAATATTCGGGTACTTTGCCTTTGGCGGGAAATACGATTCAAGCCAAATCTTATCATGAATTGGTGGATAGTCCCTTTATTTTTTGCGACGAAGTAGAATCCCGCGATTATCAATACGGCGATGTTGATTTTAAAATTTCTTTTATTGGCGTTAAAAATGTGCCTTGGGAACGGGTCTTGACTGATTTTCAGAAATTCACCAAAAAACAAATGGATGATTTTGGCGCTTTTCCTGTGAAGACTTTTCATTTTATTGTCATTGTAACGCCTTATCCACACTACCATGGTGTTGAACATTTGGCGTCTACGATAATTGTGTTGGGTCCAACTCCAGACATTTTTGGAGCATTGTATGATGAGCTTTTGGGAGTGAGTTCACATGAACTATACCACGTTTGGAATGTGAAGTCCATCCGTTCTGTTGATTTGTTTCCCTATGATTACAGCAGCGAGAATTATTCAAAAATGGGCTATTTGTGCGAGGGAATCACTACTTATTTAGGTGATTATTACCTCATGTCGTCTGGTGTTTGGTCGCCAGAAAGATATTTTAAAGAGCTTTCAGATGTTGTTCAGAAACATTTTGATAACCCGGGTCGATTTAACTACAGTTTGGCAGAAAGTTCCTTCGATACATGGCTCGATGGCTATGTAGTTGGTGCACCAGGCAGAAAAACATCGATTTATAATGAAGGGGCCTTGTTTGCTTTTGTAACGGATGTTTTTATTCGAAATAACACAGATGGAAAAGCGAGTATAAGCGATGTGATGCGCGCTTTATACCACGACTTTTATTTGAAAAGAAAGGGTGTTTCGGAAAGTGATTTTGTTCAATTGGTTTCTGACATGGGCACACAAGATTTTAAATCGGTTTTCAATGATTTGATTCACAATAGGGTGTCCTTTGAAAACACAATCAATCAAGCAATAAATTATTTGGGATTGGAAATGGTCTTTCACGCCAACCCAGACCCAGTGGCCAATCTTTTAGGCATTAAAACGATAATTGATGGCGGTATGCCTAAAATCACATCTATTGTTGCAGACTCACTTGCGGATATTGCACGCTTCATGATTGGTGATAAAATTTGGTCTGTGAACGGACAAGTTGTTCGAGGAGATTTCGCCAAATGGATGACTTATTTTAAGTCTGAATCATTACATATTATTGCAGATCGTTCTGGTGTTGTTTTTCAGACTTCAATTCCAGCATCGGATATGCAGTATTGCAAAATTTTTGAGATTAAAACACAAGATTCACCGACTGACAACATGAAGCGTGCGTTATCATTATGGTGCGGCATAAAGTCTTAAAATGACGGATTTTAGAAATAAAAATTTCGGAATACAATAATTTTAAAAATTCGGCGTTATTTTTGTTAAGGAAATAACACTGTTGATTGCTTTTGCGACCCAAACCATGCAAAAAAATGCAAAGCAATCAAATTCTGCCAGGATGCGTAAGTGCGCGTAAATCATGTTAAAACCAAACAAAACCCAAAACCCATTGTCATGATTATTAATGCCCTGTATCATCAGGCTCCGGATGCTATTCAGTCGGAGTTTGATTGGATTGAGCAAGCTAAGCTCGACCCCCAAAAATTCGGAAGGTTATACAACAAGTACTACGATCAAATTTACAGATATGTAAATCAGCGTGTAGAATGTGCTGACTTAGCAGCCGATGTAACCTCTCAGGTTTTTTTCAAAGCCTTTTGTAATCTGCATAAGTATCAATTCAAAGGAGTTCCTTTTGGCTCTTGGTTGTATCGTATTGCCAAAAGTGAGATTTATCAAGCTTTTCGAGATCAAAACAAGCAACAGACTTCCAACTTTGATACGCTTGATTTTGCCACTTTTTTTGATTCATACCATGAGGAAGATAGTGAAGAAAACATCAAAAGACTTCAATTGTGTTTGAAGGAATTGAAGGTAGGCGAGTTCGAAATCATCAGATTGAGATTTTATGAAAAACTTTCTTTCAAAGAAATTGGCGACGTATTGGAGATTAGTGAAAACAATGCCAAGGTGAAGTGTTTTAGAAGTATAGCCAAACTTAAAAAGTTGTATTTTAATTCATAAACCATTGTTAAAAAGTATCTTTTTTCGCTTATTTTTTTGACCACTAAGATATTTTGTATAATTTAGCACCCGAAAAGTGTTTCTCCATTGTTGGAGTTAACAAAACTAATTTGTTTAAGGAGAAAAAAATATGCGAAATTCTTATCTGTCATTGGTAATGTTTGTTGGGGCGTTGACGTTCCTAACTACTGATGTGTTCGCTCAAACGAACTATTTTAACTCATCTCGTACCTGGGCATTGAACAAAAAAGAAGTTTATTTTGGACTTTCTTCTACTCAGTTTTTGGGAGACTTAGGTGGTGGACCAGGAATAGGTCGCACAAAGTCGCCTTTGGATATGGATTTCCCTGCAACCCGTGCAGGCTTCAATGGAGGTTTCCGTTATCGATTTGCTCCACGATTTGCTACAAAAACGAACTTGAATTGGTTTTGGGTGAATGGAAATGATGCTAATACTGAGAATATTATTAGAAACTCCAGAAACTTGAGCTTCCGCTCAATGGTCATTGAAATTTCTCAGCAATTGGAATTCATTGTGTGGTACTCTGATAATGTTCGTTCTCCGAGAAAAGCGTTGAGTGGATACCGAAATAAGTCCTCTCAGGTATATCTTTTTGCAGGTGTTGGTGCCTTCTTTTACAATCCAAAAGCAAAATACGATGGTGAGTGGGTTAAACTTCGACCATTAGGAACAGAAGGTCAGAATATGGCAGATGGACCAGAGCCATACAAATGGTATTCTTTTTCGGTGCCTGTTGGAATCGGATTCAAAACAAATATCAACAAGTACTGGAGAATTGGATTTGAGTTGGCATATCACAAAACTTTTACAGATTACATGGATGATGTTTCTGGATATCAGTATTGGGATCGTGCTGCTTTGGCTGCGAATAACCCGATGTCTGCTGCTTTGGCAGATAGAAGTGTTGAGAACGTTAGTTGGCAAGCTCCAGGTCAACAAAGAGGGAATCCTGATGACAACGATGCTTTTGTGATGTTTAACATCCATGCTATATATAACTTGTCATACAAAAGAGGTCCTAAAAGAGGTGGATACGGTCGAGGAATTCGCACTAAGTTCTAAAATATATTTTGAAATTCACATGAGTTGGGTGTAAGGTTTATTAACTTTACACCCAATTTTTTTTATGTACAAATTAATCGTCAGACCCATCTTATTTTGTTTTCAACCTGAGCGTGCCCATCATATCTCTTTTGGCATGTTGCATTTTTTCTTTGCACTACCTGGGTTCAAGTCCTTGATGCGCACTTTGTACCATCACAAGAGCGAGAGTATGATAACCACCGTTGCAGGTGTAGAATTTGCCAACCCTGTAGGATTAGCAGCGGGATTTGATAAAAACGCTGAGTTTTTGGATATTCTTCCAGCTTTTGGATTTGGTTTTATTGAAATAGGCACAGTAACGCCACTTCCGCAAGCAGGAAACGACAAGCCGCGTTTGTTTAGGTTGGTCAAAGATAAAGCGCTGATCAATAGAATGGGTTTTAATAACGATGGAGCAGACAGAATCGTTGAGCGTTTGAAAAAACGACCAAAAGGGCTGGTTGTGGGCGGTAATATCGGAAAGAATAAAGTTACACCCAATGAAAATGCGGTTGACGACTATGTAATCTGCTTCGAAAAACTATTCGACTATGTGGACTATTTTGTCGTGAATGTTAGTTCTCCAAATACGCCAGATTTACGTGCTTTACAAGATAAAGGTCCATTAACAGAAATTTTGAGCACATTGATGTCGATGAATTTGGCCAAAACGAACCCCAAACCAATTTTCTTGAAGATTGCGCCAGATTTAAATGAATCTCAGTTATTGGATATTGTTGAAATCGTTCAAGAAACTAAAATTGCGGGTGTTATTGCTACCAATACTACAATTTCACGGGCAAACTTGACCACAGATGCTCAGGTTATTGAGCGAATTGGTTTGGGTGGTGTTTCTGGGGCGCCAGTAAGAGCTATGAGTACGTCTGTAATTCAGTTTTTACACGACAAGTCTGGGGGGAAATTTCCAATAATAGGTGTTGGCGGAATCTATTCCCCCCAAGATGCTCAAGAAAAATTGGATTCAGGTGCGTCTTTGATTCAGGTTTATACAGGATTTGTTTACGAAGGCCCAGGATTGATTAAACGGATTTTAAAAGGTATTCAATCAAGATAAAAGAAACTGGTTTTTGCTTAATTTTACCCATGCAGAAAGTTAAAATTATAGAATGTCCGAGAGACGCGATGCAGGGCTTAGCCCAAATTGTTACTACCGAACATAAGGTTCAGTATATTAATGCTTTGCTGAAGGTGGGTTTTGATACCATCGATGTTGGTAGTTTTGTTAGTCCACGTGCTGTGCCTCAGTTGGCCGATACCGTTGAGGTTTTGAATCAGATTGATTTGAGCCAGACTTCATCTAAGTTGTTGACCATAGTTGCCAATGCTCAAGGTGCAAAGCGGGCTGCTGAATTTGATGAAGTTACCTATTTGGGATATCCTTTTTCCATCTCGGAAACTTTTCAAATCAGAAATACCAATGCAACGATTGCTGAATCTGAGAATAGACTGCGTGATATTCAGGAAATTTGCGTGGCCAAAAACAAAAAACTAGTCGTTTACATATCCATGGGCTTTGGAAATCCATATGGTGATGCTTGGTCGCCAGCTCTTGTTACAGATTGGACGCTGCGATTGCGTGAAAAATTGAAAGTTGATATATTTTCTATCTCTGATACGGTTGGTGCGGCTTCTCCCGCTATGATTCAAGAGGTTTTTAGTGCCATTATGCCATTTGCTGAAGGCATTGAAATCGGCGCACATTTGCATGCCATGCCCAATGAATGGCAAGAGAAAGTGCAAGCCACTCTAGACGCCGGTTGTTTCAGAATTGATGGTGTAATTAATGGTTTGGGTGGTTGCCCTTTTGCGGCGGATAAACTCACCGGAAATTTACCCACTGAGAAACTCGTACAGTGGTTGAACCAAAAGAATTATACGCTCAATTTAAATACCGATGCACTCGAAGAAGCTGTTAAATTTGCCCAACACTTATTTTCTTGAATATGAATAAACTAACTTGGATTATTTTAATTGTACTTGGTGCTGCATTGGCGACATTAACAGCTTGCGACGATAATGAAGATGATTGGGATTATGAAAATGCTTATTTCCAAAAAGACACCATAGCTATTTTCAATTATTTTGATGAAGAGCAGTTTGAAAGTGATTCACTATTGCCTTTATTGGAAGAGATAGGCATTTGTAAATCAGAATGGAATACAACCGATACCAGCGCTAGAGCCATCTGCTCACCTAGAAATTATAAGTTTTTTAAATACAACAAATCGATGTCTTGGAGCGCTGGGTTTGGATTAGAAATCAGAGCTACTGTTGATGATTTCCCTTTGCGCAGGTTTATTCTTTTTGAGCGCATCGACGGTAAATTAGCAAAAACCAGAGGATTCGTAGCAAATTTAGCTGAAATGCACACCACCAAATCAGGCTACAATGACCTGATGTTATTGTTTCCAGACAAAGAAGCAGGTTCTTTTGTAGTGAAATACGTTTGGGATGAAGAAGAGAGCAGTTATGAATATCAATCCCTAGAGGCTATTGATGGTTATCCAGTTAAAAAGGAACGCCAAGATTCTTTGAGCAACGTTGTGCTTCAGCGTTTAACCGAAAACAACATGTTCTTTTAATAAAATAGAACTAGAGCTTTTGAAAGATTTTGGATTCCACCGAATCACCGACCATAAATCGGAGGTAGTAAATACCTGGCTGTAATTGTGATACATCAATGGACGATTCTGGCGATTCTTGGAAATACAATCTTTTCCCTGAAACATCGATGATTTCAAGTGTTTGTATGGCTTCCGTGGTGTAGAAATTCAATATTTCGTTGGCTGGGTTTGGAAATATACGCACTGATGAAATTGACGCATTTGGTGTATTTGCAGGATTGTTAACCTCAACTTGAACAGAATCCACATACAATTTGAAGCCACGGTTGGTATAATTCACAAAAGCAAGATAAACGTTTTGATCTACATATCCCGAATCACTCAAATTGATTGACCTAGAGGTCCAATAAGGGAATTCATTATTCAATCTAAACAGGGTGTCGGTGAAGTCTTCAATTTCTGTGCCCGTGGTGGAAATCAAAACCATAATCCAATCTGGAAAAGAAGGGTCGTGCGACATCGAGCTCCACGAGAGTATATTGCCATAGGAACCCAAAGCAATTTGTGGCGTTATTAAAAAACGATAAGCCTGATTTTCTGGCTCAAAATAGGAAGTTGAACCAGCAATACTGTTGTTTGGATTGAATGGGTCGGTAAGACCAATCCAAGCGGCTTGAAAATTTGAAACGCTCGGATGCACCGTAAATCCATCCCCATCAATTATGGTCCAAGTTGTTGGTATTCCGCTTTCAAAATATTCTTCGAGAACTACTTGTTGTGCATTCAAATACACGGCATGCATCAATATGAGTGCTAATCCTAATTTTTTCATCTTGCAAAAGTACGAGAAAGTTATTCATTTATTGTCTTGAACCTAAATTTTGTTCCAATTGCTCGAATTAATTTTCTGTTTTTGAGACAGTTAAATATTCTTAAATAAAAAAACAAAAATATTTTTTTCAAATCACTTGTCATATTAAATATATGGCCTATATTTGCACTCCCAAATTTTTGGGTAGTTCTTTACATGTCGGCCCATTCGTCTAGTGGTTAGGACGTCAGGTTTTCATCCTGTTAACAGGAGTTCGATTCTCCTATGGGCTACAGTTTCTTGGCCCGTTCGTCTATCGGTTAGGACTTCAGATTTTCATTCTGGCAAGAGGGGTTCGATTCCCCTACGGGCTACAACGAGCATATTGCTCATTTAATTTATTTATATTTTGAGTTTATGGCAAATCATAAGTCTGCATTAAAGAGAATTCGTTCTAACGACGCAAAACGTTTAAGAAACCGCTTTGTGCACAAGTCAACTCGTACTGCTATCAGAAAGTTGAGAGAAACTACAGATAAAACTGTGGCTACCTCTGCGCTTCCTAAAGTGATTGGTATGATTGATAAATTGGCTAAAAGAAATATCATTCACAAAAATAAAGCATCGAACTTGAAATCAGGTTTGTCTGTTTTGGTGAATAACTTATAGTATTCAATGCATTGAAAGTTAATAGGAGGTCAAATTGGCCTCCTTTTTTTGTTTAAACTTGTATCATGACTTGGCAGGAATTTATACGCACTGAATCACAACAGGATTACTTTTTGAAATTGCAAGCGTTTCTTGAAGATGAGCGCCAAAAATTTGTAATTCACCCAAAAGAAAATGAGGTGTTTCAAGCATTTGAATTAACGCCCATCGAGCAAGTCAAGGTTGTTATTTTAGGTCAAGATCCATATCCAACACCGGGTCATACACATGGTTTGGCGTTTTCTGTGGCTCCTGATGTGCGACCTATTCCCAAATCGCTACAAAACATTTTTAAAGAAATCCATCAGAATTTTGGCGGTGAAACTCCTGAAAATGGCAACTTAACCCGCTGGACCAAGCAAGGTGTTTTGTTGATAAACACGGTTTTAACTGTTCGATCGGGAGAAGCAAACAGTCACGCAGGCCGGGGTTGGGAGCGCTTCACTGATGCTGTAATAGAGCAGCTCAATGCACAAGATCAAGTGATGGCATTTATGCTTTGGGGTAAAAATGCTCAGTCGAAAACGCGGTTTTTGAACCATCCTAAGCACTTAATTTTGCAAGCGCCGCATCCTTCTCCTTTGAGTGCTTATCGTGGTTTTTTTGGATGCGAGCATTTTCGATTGGCCAATCAATGGCTTGAGAAATATGGACTTCCGCAAATTGATTGGTAGTTCAGTAAAATTGGCGTAAAACGAAAATCACAAATCCTTACCTTTGCGGCCTATGAATTTGAAAAATGATTTAATCTTAAGAGCGGCTCGAGGTGAGAACATTGAGCGCTATCCTGTGTGGTTGATGAGACAAGCGGGTCGGATTTTGCCAGAATATCGTGCTGTACGCAGTTCGCTTTCAGGGTTTAAAGAATTGGTAGAGACTCCCGAATTGGCGGCTGAAGTAACAATCCAACCGGTTGATATTTTGGGTGTTGATGCAGCCATTATCTTTTCTGATATTTTGGTGGTTCCAGAGGCTATGGGTCTAGAATATCAAATGCTTGAGCAGCGTGGTCCTTGGTTTGAGCAAACGATACGCAGCCAATCGGAAATGAATAAAATCACCACTGATTTTGACATTGAAGATCGATTGGGCTATGTGCTTGAAGCCATTAAGATCACCAATAAAGAATTGAATGGGCGCGTACCTTTGATTGGTTTTGCAGGTGCACCCTGGACAATTTTTTGTTACATGACAGAAGGTCAAGGTTCCAAAACGTTTTCAGTTGCGAGAAAAATATTGTACACCAATCCGGCATTGGCACACCAATTATTGGAGGCCATAACACAAGTAACGATTAAGTATTTACAAGCACAAATTAAGGCAGGGGCTCACATGTTGCAGCTTTTCGATTCTTGGGCAGGTATATTAGGTCCAGATCAATATGCTGAATTTGCAATTCCTTATATTGAAAAAATTGCAGATGCTATTGATGGGGTGCCATTCACGATTTTCTCGAAAGGCGCACATTTGTCTTACGGCGAATTGGCGTCTCTGAAATGCAACACAATTGGTGTGGATTGGCAAATGGATATGGCTTTGGCAAGGAAATTGGTTGGTAATGATAGAACACTGCAGGGCAACCTCGATCCGTGTGCGCTTTATGCCGCTGACGAACAAATTGTTGATTCAACAAAAGTTTTGCTAAAAAGCTTTGAGAATAAAAGACATATTGTAAATTTGGGACATGGAGTTTACCCCGATGTTGATCCTGAAAAGGTAAAAGTGTTTGTTGAAACTGTTAAAAACTTTAAACTATAGAATCATGAAGAAGTATTTTTTATTTGCTAGTATGTTGTCGGTATCGCTTGCTTTTGGGCAATCGGGTGAGAACATGGTTGAAAACGGTAGCTTTGAAAGCATCACGGGTAAGGGCCCGAAAAAGTTAGGGGGCATAGAAAGCGCCACAGGTTGGATTTCTGCTACAGGAGCGAAAGCAGATTTGTTTTTAAAAGACAAGAAGCTGCCTGAAATTGACCCTGAAAAGAACATTTACGGTGGTGAACAGGCTCAAGACGGTCAAAATTTCGCCGGTGTTTGGGTTTATTCTCAAGGAAATAAAATTCCACGCACCTATATTACGGCAAAGTTGAATGCTCCAATGAAAAAGGGTCAAGCTTACTGTGTGAAATTTTACGTTTCTTTGGGCGACAATTCAAAGTTTGCGACGAATAACATAGCGGCTAATTTTTCTAAAAAGGACATTTCTATTGCCGACAAAAAATCAATCATTGATCAGCCTCATGTGCGCGATGTGAAAAATCGAGTATTCAGCGGAACATATAGTTGGGAACGCGTTTGTGGCACTTACATTGCTGAAGGCGGTGAGCGATTCATTACAATTGGTAACTTTAATATGACTGAAGAAACCAAGGTGGATAAGGTGAAGAAAGACCCATCCAACAAAGCTCCTCAGGTAGGCGGTGCATATTACTTTATTGATAATATTTCTGTTCAACTTTTGGACGATGAAGAACGTTGCGATTGTGGTTCTGACGATTATGTTGAAGTTGGCTCTTCTATGATTTATTCGAAAAGCGACTATATCCGTGACAATATGACCTTGGAAGAAAAATTGGCAGCCTCTACAGTTTATTTTGGTTTTGGCCGCGATTTGATTACCGGAAGTGCACAGCGCGATTTGGATAGAATTGCTAAATGGATGAAAGAAAATCCTAATGTAAGAATCAGAGTTATTGCTCATATTGACGAAGAAGAAGCCAAATTAGCTGTCGATAATCCAGTTTATAAAGCTGTTGCCATGCGTCGAGCCAATGGTGTTATCAAGTATTTGATGGATCAAGGTATTGATGAATCTCGATTGGTAGCCACGGACAAAGGCGATCGTGCTCCGGCAGAATCAGAAGGTGATGATATTGAACTCAATCAAGCCAAAAACAGACGTGTAGAGTTTCAAATTATAACGAGATAATACACTTCAATTATAATACAAAGTCCCTCTGCTTATTTAAGCGAGGGACTTTTTTTTTGCTTGTGAATTGCTTTAATTAGAGTTCTGCGAATAAGGTATCCTCTAGCAGCTGATGTTCTTCCATTACCTCAACCAATGTGGCGAGTTTTATTTCTAGCATTCGCAGCGACATGTGTCCGCGCAGGGGTGTAAGTTTTTCTTGAATTTCAACTATCATTTTTCCCAAAAGCAACTCGAAATCGTCATGTTTTTGAACGAAATCCAACACTATTTGACGGCGTTCGATTTGTTCTTGTAATAAGGCAGGAAACACAAATATTTCTTCAAAGTAGAAATGGTCTTCGAGTTGATTTTTGTATGCTTCAAAAAGTTGATACACCTGTTCAATTTCGGAATGATCCATGAGCGCGTTGTTTTTCGCCAAAGACCAGAAGTGCATATCGATTTCTGGCAATAGTTTGTTGCTCACCATGGCATGCTGATTCAGCAATTGTTGCACTAGACTTTCGTTATTCACCCTGTTTTCAGTGAACTGCAAAGCCAAAGATTCGATAGACGTTTGATTCAATTTCATGATTCCTATTTTGAACAAAGTAAGCCCTAATTTATAGTTATTACAATACCGTGTTTTGGGTATTTTAACCTTTCGTTTTACTACCTTTGCTTCATGAATATGCTTCACGACCAAAAGCCATGGGTTCTAGCTGTACTGAGCGGACTTTTAATGGCACTTTCTTTTCCAGAGATTGGAGATTTGAACCTAATTATGGGGGTGGCTTGGGTGCCGCTTTTGCTCATGGAAAGTCGACTTCACCTCGCAAAAAGAGCTGGAGCTAAGATTTTTGGCTTGTCTTATTTGACTTTCGTAATTTATAATGTGCTTACGAGTTATTGGATTTATTTCTCTGATCCAACGGCGTCGATTATGGCATTTTTGGCCAATTCACTATTGATGTCAATTGCTTTTTGGCTCTTTTATTTCACTAAAAAGCATGTTGGAGCCAAACAAGGGTATATTGGTTTTGTATTCTTTTGGTTGGCCTTTGAATACCAGCATTACAATTGGGAATTATCGCATCCTTGGTTGACTTTGGGTAATGTTTTTGCCAATGCTCCAATTTTGGTGCAATGGTATGAATGGACAGGAGCGCTTGGGGGGTCGATGTGGCTTTTGGTGATTAATTTGCTTGTTTTTGGTTTGATTCAATTGAAAACTTCGGGTGCGGCAGTGAATTTGCGTCAAGTGCGCACATTTTGGATTGTTCTTGGCGTTTGGCTAATTGTTCCGATGTCATATTCTTTCATTCGCTATTTTACCTTCTCTGAAAAAATCGACCCAATTGAAGTGGTACTTGCGCAACCGAATTTGGATCCTTACACAGAAAAGTTTGGTCCAGATATGTTGGGTCCAAGGCAGCAGTTGGATTCGGTTTTCATTCCTGTAAAGGACTTGATTACTGAAAAAACGCAAATTGTTTTGGCACCAGAAACCGCTATTCCTTTTGAGTTTAATGAAGCGAGTTTTGCATCAGGTCAGCGCGATTATGATTACATTATGCAAAATATGAGCACTTGGAATCATACGGATTTGTTGATAGGAGCTTCCACATTCAAATACTACACAACCAAGCGCTCGGTGGCTTCTCGAGCAAGTTCCGACGGACAGTTCTATGAATCCTACAACACGAGTGTTTTGATTTCGCAGCAAAAGTCACCTGAATTTGTTCACAAATCCAAGTTGGTTTTGGGTGTTGAGCGTATTCCTTTTCTAAAGCAACTGCCCATATTAGAAACGTTTTCAATGCAAATGGGTGGGGCTTATGGCACTTTGGGTGTTGAAGACAAAGCGGTAGTTTTGGAATCAAATGGGTTCAAATTTGCGCCCTTGGTTTGTTACGAATCAATTTACGGCGATTGGGTGGCCGCTTTTGTGCGCAATGGTGCTCAGGTTTTGTTCATAATCACCAATGATGGTTGGTGGCGCGACACACCGGGCTACAGGCAGCATTTTGTTTTTGCCAGATTGCGCGCCGTTGAAACCCGACGTTCGATTGCAAGAAGTGCCAACACAGGTTCATCGGGCTTCATTAATCAACGAGGAGATGTGCTGCAAAAATCGGATTATGATGTTCAACTGGCCATGCGTGGAAGCATCAATTTGAATAATGAAATAACACCTTATGTGGTACATGGTGACATCGTTGGACGTATTTCTTGGCTCGCGGCTATCCTCATTCTGATATTGGCAGCCGTACGTTTTTTAAAGAGTTTTGGCAGGCATACACCATACGGAGGTCGGTCTTAATATTTTTTCCCTATCTTCGTTTTTCTAATTGCTATCAGCGTGAAAAAAGACTGTTTGATTATTGGCATTTGTGGAGGAAGTGGGTCTGGAAAAACGACTATCATTGAGGAGTTGATGCACTTGATGCGAGATCATCAGCCAGCGCTCTTGAGTTTGGATAATTATTACAAAAGCATTGATGAGCAAGAGCTTGATGCTCAAGGTCATGTGAATTTTGACCTGCCTGGTGCGA
>Ga0169931_10002475_pt1 | contig 30092 bp, 29 predicted proteins | sample Kivu_15m_20L_FD_129675 | JGI IMG/M metagenome (GOLD analysis project Ga0169931, IMG submission 129675) | Freshwater microbial communities from Lake Kivu, Western Province, Rwanda to study Microbial Dark Matter (Phase II) - Kivu_15m_20L... | ecosystem: Environmental > Aquatic > Freshwater > Lake...
GGTCGATCTGGTGCTGCAGCCATTCAGCGACGCCGCCGACGATGCAATCGAAGCACTCAAAGGTCACCGCTAAACCGAGATCGAGCGGGTGACGGGAATCGGACCCGCGTATTCAGCTTGGGAGTAGGATACAAATTCCCAAATGACCCAATCGACTCGTCCAATCTCTGCCGATCGCGATGGTCGCAACGTGGTCAGTTCGGTCCTCGTCACCGGGGCGGCGAGCGGCATCGGAGCGGCTGTGGCTGAGAGGTTTGCACGCCGCGCTGGCACCGCTGTTGTCCTCGCCGACCGAGCCAACGCTTCCGATCTGGCGGGGTCGCTCGGGGCGCCACACCGTGCTGTCATGTGCGATGTTACCTCCGTCGATGACGTCAACCGCGCCGTCGCCTCAGCGATGACCCTTGGGCCAATCGAAGCCCTAGTGCTGTGCGCCGGTGTCGCAGCCGTTGGCCCGGCCAACGAGCCTGATCCGGCGATTTGGGAGCGGGCACTGCGGATCAATGCACTCGGTACCATGCTTTGCATCCGTGCTGCGCTGCCAGTGCTGGTCGGGCAAGGGTTCGGCACCATTGTTGCTATCGTCTCAGTGGCTGGGCGCCTGACCTACGTCGGCGAGCCCGCTTATGTGGCCAGCAAGCACGCCGTCGTGGGCTTCTGTGACTCGGTCCGAAAGGAGCTCGTTGGGACTGGAGTACGAATGTCGTTAGTCGAACCGGGTTTTGTTGATACGCCACTCACCGCGAGGCACCCCCAATTCGCGGAGCGGATGGGCAATCTTGTACCACTCCAACCCGACGACGTCGCCCGAACGGTGGAGTTCGTTGTGGACCAGCCGCCGCATTGCAGCCTGAACGAGGTACTGATCCGGCCCACGGCCCAAGAACTTTAACCTCCGAAGGGCTCGGTTCGGCGGGAGCGTTGCCATATATACCTACTCATATATAGGTGTATAATTTGGTGGGATCGCGGGGCGATGGGAATGCGGGAGGACATTAACAAGGACAGCACCGTTGAGAGGGTCCTCGCCTACATTCGTTGGCGCATTATCAACGGCGAGTTTCTTCCGGGCTCTAAACTTGAGCCGAAGAAAATCGCCGAAGCCTGCAAGACGAGCTTGATCCCCGTCCGAGAGGCGCTGCGAGTCCTGCAGACCGACGGTCTAGTCACCGTCTTTCACAATAAGGGCACCTGGGTCGCGCGGATTTCGCTGTCCGATCTGCAAGATCTCTATTCGGTCCGGATTCAGTTGGAGGGCGAGTCCATCCGTATGGCACAGAACATCAATCCTGCAACCATCGCGAAGCTTCGGGACATCCTGCGTCGCGTCAACCAAGCGACGGGTGACCAAGACAAGAACACGGTGCACCGCTTGAACAAGGAATTTCATTACGCGATATACCAACTTTGTGGCTCGCCGTGGCGCTTGCGACTCATCGACACGCTGTGGGACCATGCGGAGCGCTATCAGAGGCTGTCGCTGAATTATCGCGGCGACGCGGCCGAAGATGAGCACCGTGCCATCGTCAACGCACTCGAGAGCGGTGACCTCGCGACTGCCGCCGGAGCCCTCGCGGTGCACCTCCAGTCGACTGTCGACCTCTTGCGCGACTCGCTCGTCGGTACTCCGATCCTCGACGACGAGTGACGAAGGGCGTGGACTAGCCGCCTACCGTCACCACTGGGTTGATGATCGTCCCCACCCGCTCGACGGTTACGCTCACCTCGTCGCCGGCCCGAAGGAACTCCGGAGGGGTCCGCGACTGGCCGACGCCGGGTGGGGTACCGGTCGAGATGACCGTCCCGGGCTTCAGTGTCGTGTACGCACTAAGCCTGTTCACCAGTTCGGGAACGCCGAAGATGAGTTCACGGGTTGACGAAGACTGCTTCACCGTGCCGTTCACGCGCAGCTCAATCGTGAGGTTTCCTGGCTCTGGCACCTCGTCGCAGGTGACTAACCACGGACCCATCGGCTTGAACGTGTCGAATGACTTCGCTCGTCCCCACTGTCCTTCCGCTGACTGGATTTCGCGTTCGGAGACGTCGTTGATTACGACATAGCCAGCGACATGATCCATCGCCGACTCGACTGGGATGTTTCGTCCCTCGCGACCGATGACGACGCCCAGTTCCGCCTCCCAGTCGACCTTGATGGAGCCCGGTGGGATTATGATCGTCTCACCGGACCCGATGATCGAGGTTGTGAATAACGCGAATGTGATCGGCGCTAAGGGGATCGGCAGTCCCGATTCGATCGCGTGGTCACGGTAGTTGAGACCGATCCCGATCAACTGTGGCGGATTGGGAACTGGGGCCAGTCGGCGTGCCGAGAGAAGTGATGCGTCGAGCGGGATTTTCGCCAGTTGAGCGCAGGTTTCGTATACGTCGGCGAGATTGGGCTCGATCGGTCCCCATGCTGACGGCGCGAGCCGGATCCCATCGTCCTCAAGTGCACCCCATCGCGTGCCGGCGCTGGACGCAATGCATACTAGACGCACGATGGCCCCGATTTCATATTCAATTATATTATATGAAGACGTCTGGTCTCATTCCCTGCGCAGGAGGTCTTAAATGTCGGGTAATCGTGTGATGGTTTACGACGGTCCGCACCATGTTCACATCGAGGAGCGCGACATTCCCTCGCCCGGCGTCGGTGAGGTGCAGATCCGAGTCGTTTACGCGGGGATCTGCGGCTCCGACCTCCATGGTTACACCGGGAAGTCGGGTCGGCGCGTTCCCGGCATGGTCATGGGTCATGAGGCGAGTGGCTTTGTTAGCGGCGCTGGGGCTGACGTCGATCCGACGCTTGTTGGTCGGCAGGTGACGTTTAACCCGGTCTTGTACTGCGACGGTGGGTGTGGCCACGTCGTCGAGAACCACTGCGCCCAACTGCGGGTTATCGGCGTAGACCCGACAATCCAGGGCGCATTCGCTGACTATGTCGTGGTTCCAGCTCATCGGGTCGTGGCGCTCGACGGCATCGATCTTCGCCTCGGCGCGTGTATCGAACCACTCGCTGTTGCAGTTCAGGCAGTCAAGCGTGCCCGTGTGGAGGATGGCCATCGCGTGCTGATCGCGGGTGGTGGGATGATCGGACAGTGTCTCGCGCTTGTGGCACATATGTCCGGAGCTACCTCGGTCGTCTTGTCGGAGGCCAACCCCCAGCGGCGTGCGTTCGCAGAGACGATGGGCTTTAAAACTGTCGCGCCTGACGAAGTTGCCGCCCTCCCTCTCTCCGATGTCTCATTCGACGCCGTCGGTATCGATGCGACGGCGGTAGCCACGATTGGCGCCGTGTGCAAGGGCGGTACCGTCTGCTTCGTTGGTCTGGGACTGCCAACAATCAATGTACCGCTCTTCGGCATCGTCGTCGCCGAGCGCTCCGTCATCGGGTCGTTTGCATACACCGATTTAGCGTTCGATGAGGCGCGTGACATGATGGCCAGCGGGTTGATTGACCTTACCGGTGCCGTTGGCGCAGACACTGACTTTGAGCGCGTCGGCGATGCCTTTGAGGATCTCGCGACCTCGCGTCGCCACGACCTCAAGATCCTGATGTCGACAGGCGACACCTAACAGCATTCCGAGGGGAATCAATTGTCTCATCTGGACGATGGCAGGTAACCGAGGAGACTCAGATCGACCGATGACGAGTCCGCCCAGCGTCACCCTCTACCCATCGTGCGGCGCACAACGGTGACTATCTTTCCAGGGTTCGGGAGGTGAGCATCCTCCAGGGGCGGACTGAACGGCACCGGCGAATGGTTGCTGGTGAGCCGTCCGATCGGTGCCTGGAGACTGCCGAACAAAAGTTCTCCCACCTGTGCAGCGATGTCCGAGGCGACGGAGCACCGGGCTGGCCCCTCTTCTATCACGACGAACCTACCCGTTGCACCCGCGCGGGCGACCAGTCCGTCGAGGTCGAGCGGCTGGAGTGACCGCAGGCTGAGGACCTCGGCGGAGATTCCTTCGGATTCGAGCGTCTCTGCAGCCTCGAGTGCCATGAGCGCGCTATGCCCGACGCCTGCAATTGTTACGTCGGAACCCTCGCGTAGCACCCCGAGCTCCCCCAACCGCATTGGGCCCGAATAGGGGTCGACGAGTCCGGACGTGGTGTAGAGCGCCATGTGCTCAAGGAAGATGACCGGATCGTCGTCCAAGATCGACGCAATGAGTAACCCCCGGGCCTCGGCCGGCGTTGCGGGAACGACCACCTTCAGTCCTGGTACGTGGGTGAATGTCGCGTAGTGCGTATCGGAGTGCTGCGCTGCTGCCCGGAGACCGCCGCCTACGGCCATCCGTAGCACCATTGGTACGGACGTTTGCCCGCCGCTCATAAAGCGCATTTTTGCCGCCTGATTCACCACCTCGTCGAAGGCCTTCGGCGCGAACGACGCCCACATCAGGTCGGTTACCGGCCGGAGCCCTGCCATCGCGGCGCCCACGGTCGCGGCCGTTATCCCGGCTTCGGAGATCGGTGTGTCAAGCACTCGGCCCGCACCGAACTCCTCAAACAGACCTTTGGTGACGCCGAAGGTGCCGCCCATAGCCCCCTCTAGTGGCGCACCCTGTCCGGCTCCACCCGCGATGTCCTCGCCGAGTAACACGACGCACGGGTCGGCACGCATGCATGTCTGCAGCGCGTCTCTCAGCGCATCAAGGAAGGTCGTTGTCACCGCATCCGTGGTAGTCCGATCAATTGCTGTAGACAAAGTTGTCAGCCCCCTCTGCGTCCGGCCATTCGCTCGCGCGCGCAGCGGCAAACGCCACATCTAGTCGCGCGACGAAGTCGCGCTCTACCTCGGCGGTGATCGCCGCCGAATTCGATCCGCGCTCGGTCAGCACAGCGGCCGTTCGGGCAACGACATCGGCGTCTCGCGCCGCGTGTCGGTCGTCCTTGCTGCGGTAGCCCTCGGGATCGCCCGCAAAGTGTCCGCCGATCCGCAGGTAAGTCGCTTCGATGAAGGACGGACCCTCCCCACTTCGTGCACGTTTCACTGCGGCGCGGGCCGCCTCGTGCATGGCCTCGTAGTCCGACGCGTCCACCGTGGTGCCGGGCATGGAGTAGCCCGCCGCACGTACCGACACCTGCTGTACTGACACCGCGTAAGAGGTGGGCGTGGACTCAGCCCACCCGTTGTTTTCGCACACGAATACGACCGGTAGCTGCCATATCGAAGCGAGGTTCATCGATTCGTGCAGAACACCCTGGCTGGTCGCACCGTCGCCGAAGAAGGTGGCGACGACGCGTCCGTCGCCGAGTGTGCGGGCGGCGAGCGCCGCACCGACGGCGATGCCTACGCCGCCCGCAACGATCGCATTTGCGCCGAGCATGCCCTTCGAGAAATCGGCGATGTGCATCGACCCGCCCCGGCCCTTGCAGAGTCCGTTCGCCCTGCCGTACAACTCCGCGACCATCGGCATGATATCGACCCCCTTGGCGAGGCAGTGTCCGTGGCCGCGGTGCGTACTGGTGATCATGTCGGCGTCGTTGAGGTGCGCGCACACGCCTGTCGCGATTGCCTCGGCGCCGGCATAGGAATGCACGAATCCCGGCATGTCGCCCTTCCCGAACTCACGTCGTGCGCGGTCTTCGAAGAGCCGGATGGTCAGCATCTGCCGGTACGCCCTCTCAAGTTCTGCGAGTGGCAACCGCGCCGCGTTCACGATGCGGCCCTCGCCGCGTCGTACTCGGCCTGCGTGGAATGTAGCCAGCCTACAACCGAGCCGACCGGTGCGACGAAGCCGTCCGCCTCGGTGCGCTGGAGTATGCCGCTATCCTCGGACTCGATCTCGACTTCAACCTTTTCATTCTCCATCAGGAACAGTGGGTCGCCGGGGTGCACCGTCGCTCCCTCCAAGGCGATCCACTTGATTAGCGTCACGTCGCCCTCGTAGATGCCCTGCTTGGGCATGATGACCTCAATATTCACTTGGTTCCTCTTGTTTCGATGATGACTTTTGCTTCACCCGTCGTGGCGATGCGCGACGTGTCGGCGAGCACGACGCCGCATTGGGGTCATGCGGGCGGGCCGTGACGACGAAATCTTCGTCGATGTCGCAGAACATCGGCAGGATGTGCTCGTTCAGTATGATCCACGACTCCTGCCGTACGTTTATGTCGGGTCGCGGGAGCGCGCGGATGAACGGCGGGGAAAAGCGTCCGTCGCTCATTCGACGTACCCCTCCCACGGCTGGGAGGTGATGCCACCGTCAACGGGGATCAACGTGCCGGTGATCCCCGCCGCCATCGGCGAGACGAGGAAGAGTACGCCGAGCGCAACGTCATCAACCGTGACGAGCCGACGGCTTGGCGTCCGCGCGGCGATGCCGTCCCACTGTGCTGCAATGTCGATGCCATCTGGCGTGCCGCCGGTGATGAGTGCCACCGCGCCCTCCGTCAGTGCTGCTCCGGGGCAGATCGAGCACACCCGCACACCTTTCGGTGCGAGCTCGACCGAGAACCCCTTGGTGAGCCCCGCAACTGCGTGCTTGGACGAGGTGTAGTGGACTTGTCCGGGGCACGACGGTCCGAGCGCATCGACGGATGCGATGTTGACGATCACCTTCCCCGCCGTGCGGTCGCCCATAGTCCGAGCGAACTCCTTCGAGCATAGAAAGACACCGCGGACGTTGACTCGCTGAATGCGGTCGAATTCCTCCGCGGCTAGGTTTTCGATGGTGAAGTTTGAGAATACACCCGCGTTGTTGACAAGGAAGTCGACGTCCATGACCTTCGCGAAGACCGCCTTCACCTCGGTTTCGTCTGAGATGTCGAGTCGTTCCGAGTCGGTCGGTCGACCGAACTCTGCCGTAAGGCGCGATGCGGCGTCAGCAGCCCGATCGGCATTCACGTCGGTGACGATCACTCGCGCACCAGCTTCGGCGAGGCGACGTGCGATCGCGAAACCAAAGCCTTGTGCGGCACCGGTCACTAGGGCGGTCTTGTCCGTGAGGTCGAGCAGCGAAGTGACGGGAGGGAGCGCCGATCCGGACAGTGCAGCCGTTGTCATGACTTTCTTCGGTGTAAGCCGCGGGTGTAGAGACGGGTGCGTTCGTAGGACTGAATGATCCGCTCGGGGACCGACACCGACAGGTCGATGAACTCGCCACCCTTCATGATCATGAGCAGTCGGTTGCGCTGACCGAGTACCTTCACATTCTCGTCGGGCTTGCCGTCAATGACGAGCAGGTCCGCGTATTTGCCGGGGGAGAGCGTGCCGACCTCGTGGCCGAAGCGCGGGATCGCCGATCCCGCATGCTTGGTCATACATAGCAGCGCGTCGAAGTGGGGCATGCCGAGCAGATCGACGAACAATTCGATTTCCCGGGTGTGCCACTCGCCGTACGGTGTCATGGCAAACCCCGACTCGCTCCCGGCGACCAGGGATACGCCATTACGCCACGCCTTGCCCAGCACGTCGACCGCACTGTCCAGTTCGCGCTTGATGCCGTCGAGGGCATCTTGAGGCATCCAACCGGGGCCAGCCTCGAGGAAGTTTACTAGCAGCGTCATGGCCGGAACGATCGGGATCCTCTGTTCCGCGACCTTCTCCGCCGTGGCGGCGTCCATGTACGAGGCGTGCATCAACCAGTCGAAGCCGGCTTCCACGGCGTCCGCGATCGACTGGCGGCTGCGCGCGTGGATGGCGGTCGGCCGGTTGAGGCGGTGTACCTCCGACGTAATGAGCCGGAGCTCGTCGAGCGTGAACGCGCCGTATTCGGTGGTGCCGGGCCCGGAGCCCGCCACCTTCACCATGTCGACTCCCTCTTTGACCTCGTCGCGGATGACCTGAATGATCTCGTCGCGCGACCGGACGATCGCGCCCATGGACGTGGGAGCGTCGCCGAGCGGCGCGGGGAGCGTGTCGCCGATCCCCTGTTGCGTCGTCATCTGCCGACCGGCCGCGGCCATGCGCGGCCCCTCGATTAGGCCGACGTCGATCGCGTCGCGCACCGCTGTCGCGATGCCGCGAGGGCCGCCTGGGTCGCACGACGTCGTCACGCCGGCAAGCAACACTCGACGCGCATCTACCGCCGCGCGAATGGTGCGGTAGCCCATCGGCGTGTGGAGGTACAGTTCCTCTTCGCTGGCGGCCTCACCAAAGCTGATGTGCATGTGCGGGTCGACGAGGCCCGGCATGACCGTGTGGCCGCCCGCGTCCACGACGGTCGCACCGGTGCGTAGTCCGGCCGGTACTAGCGCATCCGGCCCGACCCATGCGATACGATCGCCGGACACCACGACGGCGCCGCTGTCGATGACGGTGCGGTCCTCACAGGTCAGCAGCCGTGCATTTGTGACCAAGATTTCGGCGGGATTATCCATCAGGTGGGTTCCTCCGGAACGAGTGGGAAGTAATCGCCGCCGATCGGATCGCCGATCGCTAGTCCGCATTGCTCTGAGGAATAGTTGTACTTGTATCGTCGCTCGCCTAGCCACACGGTGCCATCCGCGACGTATCGGCACACTGCGGCACGACGCGGGTGGGACGTCCCGTTGGCACCCGAGGCGTGCCAGGTAAGCGAGTGGTGCAGCGACGCCTCGCCTGCACGCATCGTCACCAGCTCGATCTTGAGGCCGATGCTCTCGGGATCGACTATCTGCTCGACCGCATTCGGTCGGCGCTCTCGGAAATAGGTCGCCCCGGTCCCGAACACCGCCGGCAACTTCTCGCCGCGCAGGTGACTGCCGTTCGCCATCAGCATCGCGCCGTTCTCCATTGTCACGTCGTCGAGCGCGATCCAGAGCGTCACCGCGTTCGGCTGCGCAAGCGGCCAGTACGAGTAGTCCTGGTGCCACTTCAGTGCGCCCCCAGTATGCGGGTCCTTCGATAGGGCGTTGTCCTCGAGCACACGCACTCTCTTGGCGCCGAGCGCCTGAGTGGCCCATCGGCCGAAGCGCGGCGTCATTACGAGGTCGCGATATACGTCGCTGATCCGCCACAGGTTGAAGAGGAACGACACGTTGCGACCGGGCTCCTGCGGCACCCCGCCCTCACCCCTCTCCCAGTGTTTTGGATCGAGGAGGTCGATTTCGTCGCCGGCGTGGCGTTGCAGCGCGACTTCTTTGCGTACTCGGTCGAGTGTCGCATCGTCGATGACGCGACCAATCCGAAGCCATCCATGTTCGTAGAACTCGACCAGTTCGTCGCCGCTCAGCGACTTCGTGCGAATGGTTTCTGCACCACCCAAACCAACCTCCCTGCCTTTCAGGCGACACTACTGGGGTGCTTATCTTATTTGTTTAAGGACAAATGCTATATTATAATGAATTGTCAAAATTGTTACAAAACGTCACCGACAGTGCAAAAAGGAGACGCCGTGGCCACGTCCAAATACGTCGTAAACATCGATGCGACTCCGCCGTCCGACTTCAGTGGAACCGCATTCTCTCACCTCGAGATCAAGTGGTTGGTTAACGAGGTCAAGCAGGGAGCGCAACTCGTGGGCGTCGGGCAGACCGTTTACCCCGCAAATGGTGGCACGCATGAGCATCACCTGCACCCTGACGCAGAGGAGGTAGTGGTTGTCATGTCGGGGTCAGGCTGGCATCGCGTCGGCGATGCGATCTACGACATCGGCCCAGGAGACGTTGTATTCGTGCCACGTAACACGCCGCACTCGGCCTGCTGTACCAGCACCGAGGATATGAGGATCATTTGGGTGCTGGGAGGCGTATCGTCTCTTGAGCGGGCCGGTTACCAGCAGGTCCCAGAACTGCTTCCCTAAACCACTCGATGTCCGACGAGTCGTCTATCCGGATGCGTACCGAGCGCGCTCTGGCTCGCATTGTGTCTCGCGACCGTGAAGTCGGTTCTTTCGTCAGTGTTCTATCCGGTCGCGCGCTGGCGCGGGCGGACCGGCTCGACGTCGATCCGACGACTCGGACCTTGTCGCTCGCTGGATGCGCGATCGGGGTGAAGGAGCTGTTCGACGTAGCAGGGGCTGACAACTCTTACGGTTCGCTCGTGCGCGAGGGCTCGGTGGCCGATCGTGACGCGGCGGTGGTCTCCATGCTCGAGGCTGCTGGTGCCATCGTCGTCGGCACCACGCGCTCACACGAGTTCGGGTGGGGCATCACTACCCAGCACGCGAGTCGGGGCAGCACCGCCAACCCCTGGAACCTTGACCGGGTTCCGGGCGGCTCAAGTGGCGGGTCCGCCGCCGCCGTCGCGGCCGGCTTCGTGGACCTTGCCGTCGGTAGCGACACCGGTGGATCGATCCGTCTGCCCGCCGCGTTCTGCGGGGTACTCGGGCTTAAGACCACGTGGGGACGCATTACCCGCCACGGGGGTGTCTCACTCGCCCCTAGTTTCGATACGCCGGGCTTTCTCGCGCGCACAATCGATCTGCTGTCGCGTGGGTTCTACGCTGTCGCGGGTCCCGATCTGCGAGACCACGCCACGCTTCGTGCCGCGCATCCATCCGCCGAGCCGGATTTGCGTGCTGCGGGAATCCGCATTGGCATTCCCGCCGCGAGACCTCGGATGACCTCGGCTCGCGCGAGGGCGTTCGACGATCTCGTGGCCGTGATCCGTGGCCTCGGCGTCACGGTTGTGGAGGTCGACCTTCCCGACCCGGATGCCGCGTTCGGGGCTTTCGTTCCGTACCAGATGGCCGAGGCTCACCACGTGCACGCCTCGGTGCTCGGCACCTGGCCGTCGATGGCAGACCGTTACGGCGATGACGTGCGATCCCGCCTCGAGGCTGCATCGAACGTCAGTGTGGCAGATTACCTTGACGCGCGGGCCGCGGCCGTCGAGGTCACGGCGACTCTGCTCGTCGTCCTTTCCGTCGTCGATGCCGTTCTCACGGTTGTCGGTGCTAGCGGACCGAGCTCCACTTCCGATCCTGACCACGTCGTCACGTCGGAGGGTATTGTGCCGCTGCGTCGATCGGCGATGCCGACGACCGTGCCGCAGAATCTGGCTGGCCTACCCTCCGTCACCTTCCCGTTCGGCCTCGAAGACGGCATTCCGGTTGGCATGCAGCTCACCGGTGGACCATTCGACGAGCCGCGCCTTCTCGCCGTCGCGCGACTCCTCGAGCGTGAGAACGTGCTTGTGGTTCCGCGTCCGTTGGCGTTTCCCGCTGACGGTGACTGATTGACGACAACAGAGGCACGCGAAAGGATCAAAACATGCCACGCAAACTAATCCGCGAGGGACTTGCCCTGTACTGCGAAGAGTTTGGCGACCGATCGAATCCGACCGTGGTGCTCATCCGCGGGACCGGAGCTGACTCGAGCAGGTGGATGCCGCAGGTCGAGGTTTATAAGCGGGAATTCCACGTTGTCATTTTCGACAACCGTGGCGTTGGTAAGAGCGACACCGTCCCCGGTCCGTACACGGTGTCGCAGATGGGCGACGACACGATGCTGTTGCTCGACGCCATCGGCGTTGACCGGTGCCATCTCTCGGGTTCGTCGCTCGGCGGCGCAATCGCCCTCGACGCAGCGGTGAAGCACCCCGACCGGGTCGCGTCTTTGCAGATGCACTCCAGTTGGCTGCGCACCCACGACTACACGGCCTATTCCTTGGGCTTGCTGAAGAAGTTCCTGACGATGGCCGGTGTTGACGGCTATTACGAGCTCATGCTGCCGCTGCTACTGACCGCCGGGTTCCTTTCGGCCGATTTCGAGCGTACGAAATCGATTCTCGCGCACATGCGGGCCCACTCGGCCAGTCCCGAGGGACTCGCCGCCCAGATCGAAGCCAACCTTTCCTACGATCTGTCGGCGGTGGCCGGTTCCGTGCGAATTCCCGTGCTCGTGACGGTCGGTGAGAACGATGTTCTTCTGCCACCTTCGGCGTCGAAGGAAATCGTCGACGCGATTCCCGGTGCGGAATTCGTGGTGTTCTCCGGCGGCGCCCACCTCGTCACGATGGAGACGCCGACGGCATTTAATGACGCGACACTGGAGTGGATGCGCCGCAACTGTCGTTAGGTGGCTTGCTGACGGCGCTCGGAACTACTGGACAAATCGTCGGATCACGTTGTCGAGGATCCGGGAGAGATTGTTGTGGTAGTTGTCGTGCGACAGGCTGCCTGAGGCGCTGATCGCGGGTACCGAGAACACGGCGCCGCCGTTCGGCCCCTCGAAGTAGCAAATGTCTGCGCGTACGTTCGGATTGTTCGTACCGTCAATCTGCGGATGGGTCGTCAGCACGTCCTCGTGCGTCAGCATGTAGTAATGGCTGTGGCTTCCCTGTGAGGTGGCGAGCCGCATGGCGTGCACCGGCGTGCCGAGCACATGGTCCATTCGATCGATCTCGTCGCCGGCGGCGCCGTTCATGACCAGACCGAACTTGCCGATAACCTCGTCGTCCACGCCCTCGAAGATGAATGCGGCGCGAGGGTGGCGGCTGTCCGGCAGCCGGGTGAAGCCCGGTGTGTCGGTGTTCCAGCCCTGGGCTGCGAATCCGACCCCCGTGATCTGGTTCGGGTTCCGGCCGCGGAACCGCCAGATCCCGCCCTTTTCGCCCGTCGACGCGAGGTGTACTTCGGCCGTGTGGCTGTTCCACACGCGAGAGCTGGCGTAGCCGCGCCGCACCTCGATAATATGGGGCCGTTCGGGGTCGAAAGCGGTCACCCAGTAGAAACCGTTGCCGCCTAGGTACACGAGGCGGCCGCCCGACGCCTGGTACGACTCAAGCGCATCCATCATCGCCGTCGTCCAGTACTCGGGGTGGCTGCCGGTGACAACTACCTTGTAGCGCGACAGCAGGTTGGCACCGTCTTCGTGGAGGTCGTGGTCGGTGATCACGTCGTACTCGTGCCCCATCGCTTCGAACCAATCGGTCACGTAGAGTTCCGCGGGAAAATGCCGTGGCGCGGCGGTTACCCAGAAGCGGTGGGAGGGGCGCATGTTAAGGATCGGGCGCTTCCAACTCGAGTAGTTGATGCCCGACTTGTCGGCGTGGAGGTCGTAGATCGAGAGCCCGAGCTCGGGGTGCTCCCAGACGTAGATGTCGTACAGATCTGGCACGACCTTGATGTCCGTCATGATGCTCCAGTCGGTGTCCTGGGAACTGTTGAGCACGCTCTCATTCGCGTATGCCTGGTAGGTCACTGTTGGAATGAGGTAAGCGATCCTCGCCGTCGCCGTCCCGCGCTTCGGCCGCACGAAGAACGGGATGTAGTCCTCTGCACCGCCCGCACGCAGGCGCAGAGCGTAGATGCCGCTGCGCAGGTCGTCGGCTACGGCTAGCTTGATCGTGGGCTCCCAGCCGCAGTCCTCAATGTCGTCGTCGTGGAACTCGATTGAGCAATACATGCCGGGGTTCTCGCGGTAGTCGTATGTCTCGCGGTCCCACTCGTGGCCGAGCAGCGCGCGCGTCGGGTAGTTGATGCAGCGGCCGTGGAGGTGTCGACCCGAACTGTCCTGGACGTGGTCCGACGCGAAGTCGGACGCGAAGTCCCACTCGCCGACGAGTCCGTCGATCTTCTTTGCGTCGGTACCCGACTCAAGCCGCTCAAGGTCTGTCCGCGAGAGTGCGCGATCGTAGAGGCGTGGCCGTTCGATGCGACCGTTCCAGTGACCAGTGGTGGCCGTGCGGCCGATCGGCGTACGGTGCTGCGCGACCGCGGCGATTAGCAACCCCTCGCCGCCGCCCGACTCCACCTCGGGCGCTAGGATCCGATCGACGGACTGTGATGAGTCCTCGAGCGGCCAGCGCGGAGCGCCCTTCGCCATAAGCGAGATGCGCCTGGATGCAGTATCGTATGACGCGGCGAGGAAGTACCAAGTACCTGCTCGCAGAGCGTGCGTGCCCGTGACTCGCTCCCGACAACTGGCGTTGCCCACTTCGGCGAACGGCCGTCCGTGGGCGTCAACGCCGATTGTAAAGCCGGCGCTGCCCGTTGATATCGCGCCCTGATCGTGGCCGAGCAACGGTACCGAGGGCTTTATCCATAACTGCGTAGTGAACGAGCGCAAACCGGTCAGCATGCGGTGCGAAGGAATCTCGATGTGCGATCCGACGTGCGTCTCTTGTCGCCGTCCCTGCCATCGCTTGTTAACAGGGGCGTCGACGAGTTGGTCCTTCCAACCTGGACCCGCAGGGTTGCTGTCGCCGTGGATTAGGCGCACGAGTTGCGCCTCGAACTCGGGAAACTCGGAACTGATCATGAACGAGATCTGCCCACCTGGCATTACGCTCGGATGATCCGTGTAGCCGAGCAGTTCGGCCCGGCGTTCGGTCGGTTTGTGGACCACCATGTCGACACCTCCGCTTATCCCGCCGGCGGATACCGACGACGACCTGTATGTTAAAGTCCGCAAATGGCCCCGTCCACTTCATTTAGCGGGGTTTTCCCCGTATTTCAGACTCCGTACGACGACATGTATCGGTTGGATGAAACAACGCTCGCGCGCGAGTTCGACTGGATGTACGGTCACGGCGTCGACGGCGTCGTTATGGCGATGGTTTCGGAAGTGCTTCGCCTGTCGTCCGAGGAGCGCGATCAGTTGACTCGTGCAACCTGCCGCATCAACGCGGGACGCGGTGCGGCGATTATCAGCGTCGGCGCCGAGAGCACGCTGGTGGCGGTGCGCCACGCCAAGGTCGCGGAGGATGCGGGCGCCGATGCCGTCATGGCCATCCCGCCTACGACTGCAGCCTGCGGCGACGACGAGTTGCTTGCCTACTATGAGTCGCTGTTCGACTCAATCAGCATCCCGGTCGTTGTGCAGGATGCGAGTGGTTACGTGGGCAGGCCAATGTCGCTCGGTATGCAGGCCGACCTGCTTACGCGTTTCGGCGAACGGGTGATGTACAAACCGGAGGCGACGCCAATCGGTCCGCGGCTGAGTGCGCTGCGCGATCTCACCGGCGGCCGCGCGCATATCTTTGAAGGTACGGGCGGAATAGCCCTCGTCGACAGTCACGCACGCGGGGCGAAGGCCACGATGCCGGGTGCCGACATGTGCTGGGCGCTTGTGCAGTTGTGGGCTGCGCTCGAGCGTGGCGATCGGCGCCGCGTCGACGCGATCAACGGCCCGCTGACATCGATCATCGCGCTACAGAACTCACTCGATGCGTTCCTCGCCGTTGAAAAGCATCTGCTCGTCCGCCAGGGTGTCTTTCGTAACGAACTTGTGCGCGGTCCTTTGGCCTACAGACTCGATGCCGAAACGCGGCGCGAGGTCGACCGGCTCTTTGATCTCCTCGTCGCGGCCTGCGCGGCTTAGCGACGTGCTGCGCGAACACGGCGATGGCGGCTTTTCTTTTCTCGCCGGCATTGCCCCGTACTCGTCCGGGGTCGTCGCTACCCCCGGTCACCGGCTCGTTCGAGTGGTGCTCGCCGAGCCGCTTCCTTGGCGGAGTGGACTCGAAGGCGTTCTGCGTTTACTTGATCGCGAAAAGCGCCCGCCTGAGGCTCTCGCCGCCGTCGAACTCCGGTCGCCCAAGGTGCACACAATGCCAGAGTTCGTCGAGTTCAACGGGACCTATCTCGACGCGATGTGCGCCCTCGGTGTGATCGGAGACGGTCTCAACCCGGTGGCGCGCACCAATGTGGTGCCTTCCCGTCCGCTCTCCGCAGAGACGGTTGTGCATGCCGTCACCGTCTCGATGCCTGCCACGGATAGAACACCTCGGCTGTCGTTCGTCGTGGCAGGAGCCGGCGAACTGATTGAGGCGAATTTGCAGGAGACCGCGATTGTGCGACGTGGTGAGACGTCGTCCGCTGCGCTCATCGAGAAGGCCCGCCTCGTACTCCGTGTGATGGGGGACCGGCTTGCCGGGTTGGGTGCGTCTTGGACGCACGTTACGTGCGCATCCGTCTACACCCGTCACCAAATGGGGCTAATCGTCGACGCGGCAGTCCGCGACGCAACTGGGGATCGGTTCGGTGTCACCTGGTACGACGCAGCGCCACCTGTTGTCGACATTGAGTTCGAGATGGACGCGCGTGGCGGCACCGATGAGATAGTCGTTGACCTGACGGCCTGACGGGCTGCCCGCCAGCTCAGCGAGCGAGCAGGCCGCCGTCGACCACGACTGTTGAGCCGGTCATAAACGACGCGTCGTCCGAGGCGAGGAACGCTACGACGGCCGCAACCTCGTGAGGCTGGCCGACACGGTTCATCGGATGGGATGCGTCGATCTCGCGCCGTATGTTCCTCCCGTCGCCACCGTGGCTTTCGATGTAGACGCGCATTTGATCGGTCTCGATGAAGCCGGGTGCAACACAGTTTACCCGGATGCCCTTTGTCGCATAGTCGAGCGACATCTGGCGCGTCAGTGCATGCACCGCACCCTTGGTCGAGCAATAGGCCGCGTCGTTAAGTAGCCCCACCTCCGAGGCGATTGACCCGATGTTGACGATACTGCCGCCGCCCCGCGAGAGCATCTGGGGGATCGCCCACCGTGAGGTATGGAAGATGCTGAGTACGTTGGTGTCGAAGAGGTCGCGGAACTGTTCGGGCGTTGTGTCGACCACCGGATTGAGCAGTCCGATTGCTGCATTGTTCACGACTATGTCGGCACCTCCCCACCTCGCGGCAACCGCGTCGAACACGGCCCGTACGTTGTCCTCGATGCGGACATCGGCACGGACGAATAACGCTTTGTGTCCGACTGCAACCAACTCGTCGCAAAAGGCGTGACCCTCGTCTTCGTCGCGTTGCGTGAATGCGACAGCCGCACCTTCCTGCGCGAGGCGATGGGTACACGCGCGACCGATGCCGCGTGCCCCACCGGTGATGACTGCTACTCGGCCATCGAGACGACGCACATCTTCCCCCGATCACCTCGTGCGCGACACACGTTGGCCGCCTTGTATACGTGGGAAATTATACTATATTGTCGCTTCGATGACGGCTTATCGAATTGGCATTGATACTGGTGGAACGTTCACCGACCTCGTTCGGTTCGATATCACGACGGGCGAGTTGTTCTCACTGAAGGTGTCGAGCTCGCCAAAGGAACCCCTAAAGGCCTTTATCGGTTCGTTGAAGGACTCAGACGTGCCGCTCGAAGGGATCGAGGGGCTTGTCCACGGCACGACGGTGGTAACGAACGCGCTGATCACGCGCTCTGGCTCGAAAGTCGGCTTCATCTGCACGAAGGGCTACGAGGATACCGCCTACATTCAGCGCGTCAACCGCCAGTTCCTCTATGACCTCACTTGGGACAAGCCTACCCCGTTACTACGCAGCCGCCGGCACTGTATCGGCGTAAACGAGCGGGTGAACGCCAAGGGTCAGGTCGTCGTTCCTCTGGTGCTTGCCGAGATCGATCGTGTCTGCCGCGAGATCGAGGATGGGGAGTTTGAAGCTCTCGCTGTGTGTTTTTTGTTTTCGTACCTCAACACCGACCACGAGCGCCAACTTGCCGCCGCACTCCGCGAGCGATTCCCCGACATCCCGGTATCGGTGTCGCACGAGATCGCCCCGATCTGGCGCGAGTATGAAAGGTCGAGCACCGTAATCGCTGACGCTTTTGTCAAGCCGCTGATTCAGCGTTATGTCCCGAGCCTAAAGGCCGGCTTGCTCGACTGCGGCTTCACCAAGCCGTGGTCGATGATGAAATCGAACGGTGGCCTCATGGATGCCGACGCCGCTGCGCTCAATCCGATACAGCTTGCGATGTCCGGCCCCGCTGGTGGTGCGGTGGCGAGCCAGCGAATTTCGCAGCTGCTCGGCCTCGACAACGTCGTCACCATCGATGTCGGTGGCACCAGTGCTGATGTTGGATTATTGCTCAACGGTCAGATCACCTACACCACCGAGTACGAGATCGAGTGGGGCATCCCAGCGTCGATCCCACTCATCGATATCAAGACCATCGGTGCAGGCGGCGGCTCGATCGCGTTCATCAACACCGGCGGGTTTCTTCAGGTCGGTCCGCAGAGTGCTGGTTCGGTTCCAGGTCCAATTTGCTACGGATGTGGCGGCACCAGCGTCACTGTTACCGACGCAAACCTCCACCTGCGCCGTCTCAACTCGGCGTATTTCAATGGCGGCAAATTACGGTTGAACGAGTCGCTGATCAATGCGGGACTAGACGACCTTGCGGGGCGGCTGGACATGACGCCGACGCAACTTGCGCTCGCCGTCGTCGATATCGCAAACGAGAACATGGCCAACGCGATACGCATGGTGAGCATCGAGAGGGGTCACGACCCGAGGCACTTCGCGCTGCTCGCCTTTGGCGGTGCTGGCCCGCTTCACGGTGCTGCGATCGCGAAGAAGTTGGGAATCCCAACCGTGGTCGTGCCGCCGTACCCAGGAGGTTTCTGCGCCCTCGGTCTGCTCATGGGCGACCTGCGTGTCGACAAGGTGTGGACCCAGGCGCTCCGCTCTGACCGCGTGCAGCCCGACGAGGTCGTGGCCCGCTTCGACCAGATCGCTTCCGCCGCGGCGGATGAGCTTCACCAGCAGGGCTTCCCCGGTGAGCCGACCTTCGAGTATTCGATCAACATGCGTTACCTCGGGCAGAACTACGAGATGGAGGTGGCGGTGCCCGCCCTGCGCAGCGGCAGCGGTGTAAATGCAGCCTCTCAACTTTGTGCGGCCTACTCGGCGTTCCACGCCAAACACCATTCGATGTACCAGTACACGATGGATGACGCAGTCATCGAGATGGTGAGTTTCAAGGTCATCGCCATTGGGCCAATCGCCCACCCGCAGATCTCGAACGCCACGGCGGCGGAGGGCGAGTCATCCACCGTCCGCGACGTGATCTTTGGCGCCGAGGGTCCGATACCCTGCACAATCATTCGGCGACGGTCGATGCCCGTGAACCAGCCGATATCTGGTCCGATGATCGTCGAGGAGGAGGGATCGACCACCGTCGTCGAGCCCGGCATGGTCGTGACTCGCAATGAGTATGACATCCTTATCTTGGAGGTGAACCCATGACCGCAACCGACGCCCTGCCAACTGGACTGAAGGTCGATCCTGTCACCCTGACGGTGATTGACAATTATCTTGCCACGACTTGCCGTGAGATGGGCATTGCCATGATGCGCACTGCGTACTCGCCGATGTTCAACGAGTCACTCGACTTTTCGTGCGTCATGTTCGACCGCTTTGGGCGTATGATTTCGCAGGCCGAATTCTGTCCCTCCCAGATGGGGACTATCAAGTTCACAGTCGAGTGGATGATTGATGAACTCGGCGCAGACGTTTACAAATCCGGCGACGTCATTATCATGAACGACCCTTACCGCGGGAGCGGCCATATCCCCGAACACACGCTGCTGAAGGCCGTTTTCTACGAGGGTGCGATCGTCGCCTTCGTCGCCAACTGCGCCCACCTTGCTGAACCGGGTGCCAAGGCTCCAGGCGGCCTGTCGGGTGACGCAACTGACATCTTTCAGGAGGGCCTGCGGCTTCCGCCGCTGTGGCTACAGCGCGAGGGCGTACCCCAAGAGGATATCTGGAAGATCATTTTTGCGAACCACCGCACACCGAAGACTACGCATGGCGATCTCATGGCGATGATGGGCTCGTTGAACGTTGCCGAGCGACGGATCACCAGCCTCATCGACCGATACGGTATGGAAACTTACCAGGATGCCACCGAGGACCTGATGACGATCGCCGAGCGTCGGATGCGCGAGGAGATCCGGGCCATCCCGGACGGAGAGTACACTTTCAAGGACGTCATCGAGGACGACGGTGTCTCTGACCATCCATATACGGTTCGCGTGCGTGTCGTGGTGGACGACGACCAGATCACCTGCGACTTCACCGGCTCGTCCGAGCAGGCTGAGGGTCCGATGAACGGTACTTTCGCGGTGACTGCATCGGCGGTCTATAACGCACTGATGCACCTCACCGACCCCACGATTCCGCGCAATGAGGGTGTCTATCGGCCGATCCACACTGTCGCCCCCCCAGGGACGATTGTGAACTGCGAGTTCCCAGCTCCGCTGGTAGGTGGCAATACCGAGTTGAGCCCGCGCATCACCGATGTGATCTTCGGCGCGCTGGCCAACGCGATTCCTGACCGGGTGCCGGCATCGCTGGGCGGCACCTCGTGCTGCTTCCTCTTTGGTGGTGAGCACCCTGACGATGGCGAGTTCTATAGCCACTTTCACTTTGAGGGAATCGGCTGGGGCGGCCGACCCCGCAAGGATGGCAACAGCCAGATCATCGTGATCAATGGCAATTGCCGCAATACGCCGGTCGAGGTGTTCGAGAGCCGCTACCCCATCCGGGTCGAGTCGTACCGCTTGTTGGAGGACTCAGGCGGTCCGGGCCTCAACCGTGGTGGCCTCGGAATCGAGCGTATTCTCACCATGCAGACCGACTCGATCACCGTCAGCGCCATCTTTAACCGTATGACGGTCGACCCGTTCGGTCTCCACGGTGGCAAGCCGGGTATGAATAGCGGAATTTACGTGCGCTTCGCGGACACGTTGGACTGGCGGACGTTCACCGACGCGTTCGGCACCGAGTCGCCTTCAAAGTTCGCGAACCTCACGCTGAGACGTGGCGACCAGGTGAAGATCGTTGCCCCAGGCGGCGGCGGGTGGGGCGACCCGATGCAGCGCCCGATCGAGCGAGTTAAGGCCGATCTCGACGAGGGGTTTATAACTCCGGCGGCTGCCGAGTCGCTGTATGGGGTCACGGCATCTCAAGTCGCGGACGGCACGTGGAACGTGACTCCGGCCGCGGGAAGGAGATAAGTGATGTCTGGGCGCTGGATTGAGCGATCGCCGATGTACCTATCGTTCGATATTTACAACTGCAACTACTGCGGCAAGAATGTGCCGCGCAATGTGTGGCTTGAGGAGATGGGCGGCGAGTCGGTGCCCTTTTGCAGTCCTGACGTGGCACAGATCTACATCCGGACGCGCCGTCATCCCGAGAACCTCCGCCACGATGACGCCGGCGATCTGACGGAGGAGTTGCGCGAGGTGCGTCGCGGGTGTGCTGCGCTGCGCGACCGGCGCGAAGTTGCCGAGAGTAAGTAGACGTGGCGAAGGAACCCGTCTTCAGCGCCGGTGCGCCCGCTCCCTCGGGCGGCTACAGCCAGGGTATTCGTGCAGGTCGTATCCTGTATCTGTCTGGCCAGGGTCCGGGCACTGCGGCCGGCGACACGGTGCAACCTACGTTCGGGCAGAGCGTCCGCCAGGTGTTTGCCAACCTGGACTCGGTTGCACGTGCTGCTGGCATGTCGCTCGCAGATGCGGTGAAGATCAACGTCTACATTGAGTCGATGGACGACTTCAACGAAATGGATCGCATCTACCGTGAGGTGTTTCCGCAGCCATGGCCAGCCCGCACGACCGTACAGGTGGGGCTCGGCGGAATCGGTATCGAGGTTGATGCTGTTCTCTGGAGCGATCGGGAGGAATGAAGCCCGCCCGAGTCGACTGGCGCCACAAGGGCTTCCCGATTGATCGGGCGGTAAGTGCTCGCCGTGTCGCGTCCCGCGGCTGGAACGTGCTCGCCGGCGACCTGCAACTGCCTGTCATGGTGTTGCGTGAGTCGGCGCTAGAGCACAACCTGTCGACTGTGCATGGATGGTGCAAGGCAAATGAATTCTCGATCGCCCCGCACGGAAAGACCACGATGTCGCCAGAGATCGTTGCGCGGCAGTTTGTGCACGGGTCGTGGGCCATCACGGCGGCAACCGCGAGCCAGGCGCGCATTTTCCGCAGGTTCGGTGCTCCTCGCGTGTTGATCGCCAGCGAGGTCGTCGAGCCGACCAGTCTGCGCTGGATTGCCACGCAGCTCCAAGATCCGAAATTCGAAGTCCTTTCTCTTGTTGACTCGCCTGAGGCCGTTGTAGCCATGGACGCTGTGCTCGCGCCGCTGCTCCGTCGCGGACGACGAATGAGGGTGCTGTTAGAATTAGGTGTTCCCGATGGGCGCACGGGGTGTCGCAACGATGCGCAAGTCGACGCCTCCATCGCTGCGCTCTCTCATGCATCGAGCCTCCAGTTGGCTGGCATCGAGGCATTCGAGGGCGTGCTTGGCGACGACGAGGACGGGATTAGCGAAGTGCAGCGGTTGCTCAAGTGGATCGTCCGCACGGCGCAACGCCTTGATGCCGACTCCCGATTCGTTGGAGCCGGGGAGATTATCCTCACCGCTGGCGGCTCGGCATTTCCCGACCGCGTGGCGACGGCGTTAAGCCAAGGATGGACGTCGTCGATGCCTCGTCGCATCGTGCTGCGCAGTGGCTGCTATGTTACGCACGACCACGGCCTCTACGAGCGCGCGACACCTTTTGGTCGCCGCCTGCCGACCGCGCCACTGCAGCCCGCACTCGAGGTGCTCGGCGCCGTGATCTCGAGGCCTGAGCCTGGTCTGGCGCTCGTCAACTTTGGTAAACGTGATGTGGCTTACGACATCGAGATGCCGGTGGCCCTCGGCGTGCGTCGTAGGAATGGCACTGTTGTGAAACCAGTCGATCGGCTGACTGTGACCGATCTCAACGACCAGCACGGCTTCGTCAAAATGGTTGCGGGAGCGACGCTCGAGGTCGGCGACGTCCTGATCGCCGGCATCTCCCACCCGTGCACGGCGTTCGACAAGTGGCGCGCCATTCCCGTGGTGGACGACGACTATCTCGTCACATCTGTCGTAACCACGTACTTCTGAGTACTTGGAATCATTGAACCGACTGGTGCTGCTCGCGTCGAGAGCACTCGGCATTGTTGCTACAACTCCCGACTTGCCCCATTATGTTGTTGCGTCTGTCCGGGATGCTGGTAGATGGTTGCGGCGTCGCACTAAGCATCCTTACATTCCCTTCCTTGGTCAAGGTGCTCCTCTGACGTGTCCAGTCGCCGACGGGCTCGGCGCTCAACTAACACTACTCCCGCCATGTCGGCACGGCCCCAGGTCCTGTGCTCTCGTTCGATTTCATGATCCTTGACCCTCGCGTGCGTCGAGGCGGGCCGGTGAGCTCGTTCCGGGTGTCATCAAGCCCGATTTTCATGCAGCGTGGACGGTTGGAACGGCGTTTCTTACTTGGTCGCCCGTATCGCGACGCGGTTGATCTTCTGTCATCTCACCGAGTCGCAACTGGTCGACGCGCGCGGATGGTGCACCGCCTGCCGGCGGGTGAAATCGGCAGGCGCTACTTCGTCCGGAGGTTCCAGCCGTCGGCGCCGAACAGGTGCGCCTTGGCCGGATTGACCGCGAGCCCCACCGATGCACCAACCTTGGCAGTCTCGTGAGCCGCACAGCGCACGACCACGTTCGCCTCGCCCAACTGCACCGTGACAAAGGTGTCCGATCCCGTCGGCTCGACGAACCGCACCTTGCCGGACAGCCCGGTGCCCGACGGCGCGAGCGAGAGGTGCTCGGGTCGGACGCCGAAATGCATCGACTCCGACTTCCTCGCACCGATCGCCGCCTGCGTGACACCCATCGACGTTAGGTCGAGCTCCACCGAACCATCCTGTGTTGCCGCCGTCCAGGCCGACCCCGACCCCGACACCGTCACGGGGATCAGATTCATCGGCGGCGCACCCATGAAGCGCGCCACGAAGGTGTTTGCCGGCTGGTCGTAGGCCTCCGACGGGGGCGCGACCTGCTGCAGCTCCCCGTCCTTCAGGATGGCGATCCGCTGTCCCATCGTCATCGCCTCGACCTGGTCGTGCGTGACGTAGATCGTGGTGATCCCGAGGCGCTGGTGGAGGTCCATCAGCTCCAGGCGGGTCTGCTGGCGCAGCTGCGCGTCGAGGTTCGACAGCGGCTCGTCCATGAGGAACACCGCCGGCTTGCGCACGATCGCGCGCGCGAGGGCGACGCGCTGGCGCTGGCCGCCGGACAGCTGGCTCGGCAGCCGCTCGAGCAGGTGCGACAACTCGAGGATCCGGGCCGCCTCCTGCACGGCTGCGTCGATCTCGGGCTTCGGCATACCCGCTGTGGCGAGTGGGAACGCGATGTTCTTGTGGACGGTCATGTGCGGGTACAGCGCGTAGTTCTGGAAGACGAACGCTGCGTTGCGGTTCACCGGACTGACGAAGTTCACGATCTTGCCGTCGATGAGGATCTCGCCGGACGTCGCATCCTCGAGGCCCGCAATGAGCCGGAGGATCGTGCTCTTGCCGCAGCCCGACGGGCCGAGCAGCACGAGGAACTCGCCGTTCTCGGCCTTCAGCGACACGGACTTAACGACCGTGTTGTCGCCGAACGACTTGGTCAACTGGCGGATGATGACTTCTGCCACGGGAGGCTCCTTACTGCTTCAGCGCCCCGGCGACGGACGCCTGGACGAACCACTTCTGGAAGAACAGGAAGACGATAGTGATGGGCAGCAGCGTTATGAGCGTCGCTGCTGCGATGACGCCCCAGTTGGTGACGAACTGCCCCTGCAGGGTCGAGATGCCCACCGTCAGCACGCGGGTCTCGTCCTTCGTCGTCGCGACCAGCGGCCACAGCAGGTTCGCCCACTGCAGCATGAACACGAAGATGCCGAGCACCACGATCGCCGGCTTCATGAGCGGCAGCACGATCCGGGTGAAGATCCGCCATTCGCTCGCGCCGTCGATGCGCGCCGCCTCGTACAAGCCCGGGGGCAGCGTCTCGATGAACTGGCGCATCATGAACACGCCGAGCGGCGAGACCGTCATCGGCAGGATGAGGCCCGGATAGGTGTCGATGCCGACGAGGCCGAAGGTCACGTCGTCGAGGAAGCGGACCAGCAGGTAGGTCGGCGCGAGCACCGCAGCCGTCGGCACCATGAGGGTGGCAAGGATGAGACCGAAGAGCGTTTTCTTAAGCGGGAATTGCATCCTGGCGAACGCGTAGCCCGCGAGCGTGTCGATCACGAGCGCGATCAAGGTGACACCCGTCGCGAAGATCAGAGTGTTCATCGCCCACCGGACGTAGTTTGTCTCCGTGAGGAGGAACTGGAAGTTGCCGAGGTAGAACTCGTTCGGCAGCCACTGCGGCGGGTAAGAAAACAGCGACTTGCTGTTGCGGAACGCCGGCGAGATGATGTACAGCGCCGGACCCACCGAGATGATGGTGAAGAGCACCAGCACCGCGTACGACGCAGCGGACTTGACCGAGCGGAGCGACGAACTGCGTCGCTCAAGGGCGAGAAGATCCTGCCCGTCCCCATCGGCTAGCACCGTCACTCAAGACCGTCCTTCCTGCGACCGAGGAACCCGTAGGCGAAGATCGTCAGCGTCACCACCAGCAGCAGAAGGGCGAGTGACGTCGCGTACGCCACGCCGCTCTCCTGGAAGGTGAACAACTGCTTGTAGATGAACCAGACAATCGACGTCGTACCGAGCGTCGGCCCGCCCTTCGTGAGGGCCTGCACCGAGTCAAACAACTGGAAGTTGAAGATCAGCGCGATGACAAGCGCAAAGAGCATCAGCGGCCGCAGAGTAGGAAGTGAGATGCGCAGGAACCGGCGAGTGTTGCGCGCTCCGTCGATCTTCCCGGCGTCGATAAGGTCCGTAGGCACGCTCTGGAGGCCGGCGAGGTAGAACAGCACCCAGAAGCCGAGGCCGCGCCACACCTCGAGGCCTGCGATGGTCATGAGCGCATTCGGGTTCGCCCCGAGGAAGTTCACCCGCTCCTGGCCTGCGGTCTGCAGCAGCAGGTTGATGACGCCCATGTCGTAGTGGGTGAGGAAGAAGAAGATCATGCCGGCCATGATCGGGGGCACGAGAAGCGGGAAGTACAGGGCCACCTTGAAGAAGTTCTGGCCCTTCTTGTTGTTGTTCAGCAGAGAGGCGAGCATAAGCGCAAGCCCGAACACGACCACGATCGCCACCACCACGTAGAGCGAGGTGTTCTTGATCGCGGTGCGAAGCTCGTCGTTGTCGAGGAACGTCGTCCAGTTCTTGAGGCCGACGAACTTGGCGTCGGAGACGAGGCCGCCCTCGTTGAAGCTGAGCCAGGTCGCCCAGCCCATGGGGATCGCAAGGAAGAGCGTCCAGAGGAAGAGAAATGGGCCGACGAAGCCGAGGACCGGCTTGAGCGCACGACGGCGGAACCTCGTGTGCTCGCGCGCGTACTCGTCGGGCGACATTGCCAACTGCGCCCAGTTGGGTGTCGCCGGTGCCGTCGTCATCGCACTCCCCCTCCATCCGGGTGGCACTTGCCCCCGGGTGCGCCCCGTCGTGACGAGCGGCGGGGCGACCGTGTGACCGGCCGCCCCGCCTGACTCGTTCCTGAATGAAACCTACTTACCTACCTGAGCCGTTCTCTCCAGCTAGCCGGCGAGAACTGCTGTGGCCTGCTCCTGGGCCTTGGCGAACGCATCGTCCACCGAGGTCTTGCAGCTGGCCGCGGCCTCGAGCGCCTGACCGTACGGGTCGAGCAGCTGGTTCACCTTCGGGGAGGTCCTCAGACCGTCCCACACGGCGACCCACGAGGCGTTGCGGGCGAGCATCTCGTCGCCGCCGCTCGCGTCTGCATCGAGACGGGCGGGAACGAAGCCGTAGCGCTGGTTGTAGGTGCTGTTGAACTCAGCCGAGCTGAGCCACTTCACGAACTCCCACGCCGCATCGGCGTTCTTGCTCTTGGCCGAGATGGTCCAGTGACCGGTGGTGGCGAACTGTGTCGCCTTGCCCTTGTGGCCGACCGGCATCGCGATGTCCCACTCGAACGGCAGGCCCTCGTCCTTGAAGGTCTTCACGCGGCTGGGCTCGTCCTGGATCATGGCCAGCTTGCCGGCCTTGAAGAGCTCGATTGCGGCCTCGCGGTTGTAGAGGCCGTTCTCCGGCTGCACCTTCTCCTTGCAGATGAGGTCCGCGGCGTACTGGGCGGCGCCCTTCACGGCATCGGAGTCCATCGTGGCCGTCTTACCGTCGGCCGACAGGAAGTCGCCGTTGCGGTTGTGGACGTCCGACAGGTTCCAGTACCAGCCGTAGTCGGCGACGGTGCGCGGGACATAGAAGCCCCACACGTCCTTGTTGCCCTTGGCTTTCTGATCTTTCATAATCGCCTTGGCGGCCGCGATGAGCTCGTCACCCGAGGTCGGAACCTTGACGCCCGCGCTCGCGAACATGTCCTTGTTCACGAACATCGCGGTGGTGCCAACCACGAACGGCAGGCCGTAGAGCTTGCCGTTGTAGACGCTGGCGTTGATGACGCCGTCCGGGAAGTTCGGGCGGTCGACGGCGAAGTCCTCGCCGGCGATGCGACCCGTGATGTCCTCAAACGAGCCCTGTTCGCCGAAGAGCGTGAGGTGCGCACTCGTCTGGTACGTGACGTCGTACGGCTCATCGCTGGCGAAGTTCGCCGTGTACAACGCTTCGAGCTGGTCCCACGGAACCTGGGTGAGCTCGACCTTGATGCCGGTCTTCTCGGTGAACTCACCGAGCCACTTGCTCCAGTTGTCCTTCTCATCCTCGCCGTGTGGCGCCTTGCCGAACGTGAGCGTCACGCCCTCGAACGGCTTGTCACTGCTCCCGGTGTCACTGGCAGCAGTGTTGTCACTGGCAGCAGTGTCATCGGTTGCGGCGTTGTCGGAATTCGTACCGCCGCAGGCACCGAGCATCATGACCGAAGCGACCATGAAGCCCAGCATCGCACGACGGGTCGAACGCTTAGCTGAACGCATTCTTTCCCCCTTGTGGTGTGAAAGGGGCACTTTACCCCCAACTACTTGTTAACGTAACACGCGGTAGCGTCAAACGCAAATTATACTATAATTTTATTCAGGCGCCGGTTTGAGTCCCCCTGCGCTGGGTGAAACTGGGGGAGCATGGACAGCATGAGGCGATATCGCGTCAGCCGTGACCTTAACGTGCGCGCTAGGCGAACTATCGCTGGCGGCGTTAACAGCAACGTGAGGTTGGCGGCCATCCCTTGGCCGCTGGGCTTCGATCGCGCCGCCGGCTCGCGGATCTGGGACGTCGACGGCAACGAGTACGTCGACTTTGCGATGGGCATGGGGACGCACATTCTCGGCCACCAACCCGCCGCCGTCGTCGACGCAGTCCGCCGTTCGCTCGACGCGGGGCAGCTCTTCGCGGGGCAGCATCCCCTCGAGTGCCGGCTGGCCGAGTCGATCATCGGGATCGCACCGTGGATCGAGCAGGTGCGGTTCGGTCTGTCGGGAACGGAGATGAATCTTCTCGCCCTGCGTATCGCTCGTGCTGCGACCGGTCGCCAGCGGTTCGTCCGATTCGTAGGACACTACCACGGGTGGCTCGATCCAGTGCTGAGCAGCGGATCGTCGCCGCTGATGCCTGGACAGTCGGCAGCAGCAATGGTCGATGAGGTTGTCGTGAAGTGGAACGACCTGGCCTCGCTCGATGCGGCGCTCTCACAAGGCGATGTCGCTGCCGTTGTCATGGAGCCGGTTATGTGCAACACGGGTTGCATCCCGCCAGTCTCGGGATACCTTGCAGGAGTTAAGGAGATCTGTGCCCGGCACGGCACGGTGTGGGTGGTCGACGAGGTCATAACCGGATTTCGGTTATCGCTGTCCGGGGCACAGGGTGTGTTTGGCATATGCGGCGACATCACCATCTTCGCCAAGGCGATGGGTGCCGGGTTCCCTATCGCGGCGCTTGGCGCGAGCGTCGAACTCCTAGCTGGCGTCGCCAACGGCACTGTAAACCACTCCGGCACATATAACACGGGCCTCAGTTCCGTTGCTGCGGCCGTGGCGTCCCTCGACGAGCTAACGGGGTCGCGGCCCCACGATCGTATCGCGCGTGCTGGTAACCGTCTCATTAGGGCACTTTCTGGAATGGCGACGCGCTCGGGGCACGTGCTGCGAGTCGAGGGTCCAGGACCAATGGTCCAGATGCGTTTCGGCGCCGATGTCGTGCCGACCAGCCCCGAGGAGTTCTGGGCAGCGAGCAATCCTGAGGTGCTGCGCTCCTTCATTGCGGCGTGGCAGGACCACGGGGTGAGGACGACTAGCCGTGGGATGTGCTTCCTCTCGGCGGCGCACTCCGATCACGATATCGACCGCGCAGTGGATGCCGCGGTTGCCGCACTAGACATGATTTAGGGAGGAACACGGGGTGCAGCATTTTCATTACGACGACCTGAAGTTCACCTACAGCCCGCTGCACGAGCCGATCGGAACCGTGCAACCAGGGGAGACCTTCTGCGTCGATACCGAGGACTGCTTTACCGGACGTTTCCGAAACCCGCGCGACTGGAGCGCTAAGAACCTCCGCTGGGTACTCGAGAACTTGGATGGGGTGACCGGCCCCGTCGCCATCGAGGGAGCGACACCTGGTGACGTCGTCGAGGTCACACTGCACGACGTCGTGCCCACGACGCCCGGCAGCATCGCCACCAGTCCGTGCGACGACCCGACGCCCTCCGATTGGTGGGGCCAGTGGAACGGGTGCGGCTCCTTCCCGATCGTCGATGGCCACGTCGTGTTTTCCGACTCCATCCGCGTCCCCGTCCGACCTCTTGTCGGCTGCATCGCCACGGCCCCGGACCGCGAGACCGTGCTCAGCAAGATGCAGGGCCGTTGGGGTGGGAACATGGACTGCAACGAAATGCGGGCCGGTGCGACCATCGTGTTGCCCGTCAATGTGCCCGGCGCCCTGATTTACTTTGGTGACGCTAAGGCGGTGATGGGCGACGGCGAGATCGTCCAGGCCCCTGAGATCGGCACCACGATCACCGCGAGCGTCGAGGTGCGGCGGCGACCGCCCGAGATGCAATGGCCACGGGTTACGACGCCGGAGCAACTGGTGACGGTCGTTTCGGCCACCACCCTCGACCGTGCTGTTGGCCTCGCATTTGCCGAACTGCTCGCCTGGGTGGTCGCCGACATGGGGATGCCGCGTGAGCAGGCGGCACTTCTGCTTGCTATGGTTGCGCATACCGGGGTGTGCCAGACCGCCAATTCCCTCCACACGGGCAAGTGCACCGTCCGACGCGACGCACTACGCACCTAGTCCGTGGCAAAGGGGCGCACATGGCAGGCCACGAGACCGCCACGGCCCCCGCGGATAGTTCCGGCTCGGCAATTCATCTACATGCGAAAGGGATAGGATCCGTGCCCGCAGTGCTACGCGATCGCATCTGGGGGACTTCAGAGATAAATCGCTGGAGCGGGTGACGGGAATCGGACCCGCGTATTCAGCTTGGGAAGCTGATGTTCTGCCACTGAACTACACCCGCGTTTAACGATTTGAGCGTAGCAACGCACGGTTATCGCCGAGTTTCGCAA